>Ga0194129_10009160_pt1 | contig 11186 bp, 7 predicted proteins | sample TA2KigCa35mmetaG_FD_150862 | JGI IMG/M metagenome (GOLD analysis project Ga0194129, IMG submission 150862) | Freshwater microbial communities from Lake Tanganyika, Tanzania - TA2015038 Kigoma Deep Cast 35m | ecosystem: Environmental > Aquatic > Freshwater > Lake | place: Tanzania: Lake... | reverse complement strand
ATTCAAGAAAAGGGGGTTGTATTAAATTTTTTAGGCGAATTGACGAATGAGCAGCAAAAAGCTGCAGAGAAGCTGCTTGAAACGGATAGTGGGGTTCTTCACGCTTCAACAGGCTTTGGAAAAACGGTTGTTGGCGCTTATATGATCGCCAAAAGAAAGGTTGGGACTTTAATTATAGTTCACCGTCAAGAATTATTGAAACAGTGGGTTGGGAAACTCAAAGAGTTTTTAAACCTGGAGAGTCACCAAATTGGTATGATTGGAGGGAGAAAGTATAAGCCTACGGGTATTATTGATGTTGCAACCATCCAAAGTCTTATCAAAGGGGATGTTGTTAAGGATGTGGTTGCTGACTTATTGGCTGATTATGGGCACGTTATTGTGGACGAATGTCATCATCTACCGGCTATAACTTTTGAAAAAGTAATCAAAGCATCTCGGGCAAAATATGTCTTAGGCCTTACAGCAACGCCAACCCGTAAAGATGGGCATCATCCCATCATGTTTATGCAATGTGGCCCCATACGTTATAAGGCTAATGCAGTACCTTGGTCATTTACCCACAGAGTGATTGTGAAAGACACATCATTCACTTTTGATTATGTAGCAGATGAAAAACTTTCCATCAATGACATCTATTCAGCCATGATACATGATAGGGATAGAAACAGCCAGATCATTGAAGATATAAAACATGTCTTAAGGGATGGAAAAAGCCCCTTGGTTTTAACGGAACGTAAAGACCACGCTCTGTTTCTTGAAACGCAGCTAACCCAATTTTGTAAAAATGTGATTTTGATGATGGGAGGACAAAAGACACAAAAACAGACAGAAATGAGACAGCACCTTGAAAGACTTTCTGATACGGATGAACGGATTATCATTGCAACGGGGAGATATATAGGGGAAGGATTTGATGATGCCCGCCTGGATACATTATTTTTAACAATGCCGATTTCATGGTATGGGACTTTGTCGCAGTATGCTGGAAGATTACATAGAAACCATATCCATAAAAAAGAGGTTATTATTTATGACTATGTTGATAGAAGGGTTCCAAGCCTTAAAAGAATGTTCGAGAAAAGGCTCAAAGGGTATGGGAAAATGGCCTATTATCTTGATGATCCAAAAGAAGGATCCTTGTTTTCTTCTGATGGATTTTAAGCACGGTTTTAAATAGCTCTTTTAATTCTTGCAGGATAAAGAGAAAGGTGTTTATTATGGCCACTACAGTAAGAGCCCTTCATTTTGAAATCTCTTGTTGATTTCAGTCTTTTTGTGAGCTGTTTTCTGAAAAGTAACCATCAGAAAGAAGGCAAGAAGGTTGGAGGGAGTTGATATCTGCAGTCTTTCTCGTTATGGGTGGAGTTATGGCTATTAAAGACCGAAAAAAGAAAAGAAAGAAAAGAAAATCTGGAAAATCCTCCGAACTCATCAAAATTCCATCAGGTTGGAGTACGACCGATGAGGATGAAATTCAAAGACGACGTCTTAGAGCAGAAACAGAAACGATGGAGGTTATCAATGTGGAGCCGGAAATTCCTTATTTTGGTACCTATAGAGTTCATTCAAAAACGGGTCAGGTCTACAGGGTTGAAATCCGGTCCTTAGGGGAGCGATTGAATAGTTGTTCTTGTATTGACTATGAGATCAATGGTCTTGGAACGTGTAAGCATATTGAGAAAGTTCTTCTTATTCATAAGAAAAAAGGGAAAAGAAACTTCAAGAAGCTGAGTCTTGAAAAAAGCCCGCGCTTTGAAATTTATGTGGACCCTTTTGATCTACAGGTGAAGTTTCAAGAGCCTTTGGACGGAACAGACTCAATAAGCCAAAACTCTTATGCCCCTTTCAAAGAGTTTTTTTTCGTCCAATGGGCAGCTCCTTTCAGAGGTTAAAACAGCACTTCCTTCTTTACTACGCCTTTTGGAGCATTCTTCTGACGAGGTTCGTGTTAGAATTTCTCATCGACTTCAATTTCTGGCGAATCTTAATACCTTTACTCAAAAAAGAGAAGCAAAAGATTTTTTCCTCCAGGATGTTGAGAAAGGGAAATACACTCTCGATATTACAAAACTACCGCTTTATGAGTACCAACAACAAGGCATGCTTCACTTGGCTTTTATGGAGAAAGCGATCCTTGCCGATGATATGGGACTTGGCAAAACAGCTCAAGCCATTGCTGCCGTTGAATTGTTGCGGAGACTACGAGGGATTCAAAGAGTCTTAGTGATTACTCCCACTTCGTTAAAGGCCGAATGGGAGGAGCAAATTGCTAAGTTTGTGAACCACAACAGCCTTCTCGTCTATGGCACCCGAGCGGAACGTTTGCGTCACTATCGCAAAGAAGCTTTTTTCTATCTTACAAACTATGAACAAGTGGTAAGAGATAGAGAAGATATTCAACGGTTAATAGCTCCCGATATTATCATTTTGGACGAAGCCCAACGGATTAAAAATTGGCGTACAAAGACAGCGTCAACGCTCAAGCTCTTAGAAAGCCCTTATACGTTTGTTCTAACCGGTACTCCCCTTGAAAATCGGATTGATGATATTTATTCCATTGTACAATTTCTCTATCCTCACCTCTTAGGGTCTCTCTTTCGCTTTAACCGGGAGTTTTATCAACTCGATGAGCAAGGACAACCCGTTGGTTATAAAAACCTTCATATTCTTCATCAGCGCTTAAAACCTATTTTATTAAGACGCCTTAAAAGAGATGTGGAAGAACAACTTCCCAGTCGAACATTGAAGACTTATTTTGTTGAGATGAGTCCTGAACAACAATCACGTTACGCAGAGCAAGAACTGATCCTCGCACAGCTAGCTGCCGTTTCTAAAAAGCGGCCTCTTCTGGAAGAAGAGTTTAAAAAGCTACAAATGACTTTAGCGAGTATGCGAATCCTCTGTGATACACCCTATATTCTTGATGAAGAATGTCGTGTTTGTCCCAAACTTCAGGAGTTTGAAGCTATATTGGAAGAAGTGCTGGAGGAGGAAGAGACCAAGATTATCATTTTTTCAGAATGGGAGAGAATGTTATTGTTGGTCCGCGAACTTCTGGACCATAAAAATATTGAGTATGCCTGGCATACGGGATCCGTTGATCAAAAACAACGTAGAGACGTCATCCATCATTTTAAAGAGAAGGACACCTGTAGAGTGTTTTTATCAACAGATTGTGGGGCGGTAGGGCTCAACTTACAAAGAGCACACGTGGTGATCAACTTTGATTTGCCTTGGAATCCTGCAAAGCTTGAACAGCGGATTGCACGAGTGTGGCGGAAGCACCAGACAAAAACAGTTCAGGTTATTAATTTGGTTAGTGAAGATACGATTGAACATCGGATGCTGGGCGTTCTTAAGCTTAAGCAGCGTCTGTCTCACGCTGTTTTGGATTCAGGAACGATAGATCAGATGGAGATGCCATCGGGCAGAAAAGCTTTTATGGAACAGCTTTCCAAGATTATGGGGTCCTCTTACCGTTGGGATGATTATGAGCATTGTGATGACCACGAGGGTAATCATTTGGATAACCACGAAAACGGAGATAAAAAAGACAGAGGGGTAATAAAGAGAGAAGAGGAACCTCTTCTGGTGTTCCAACAGGAAGTGTTAGCGCGATTAAAGCCAAGACTACATCACCTTGAAACTTATCAAGATAAGGACGGGAATCAAACGATATTGGCCGTCGTAGAAGGAGACCTTTCCAATCCAAGTCAGCAGATGCACGCTATTATGCAACAGAGTGATCCAAAAGGCACTCTAAAACTAGAGGTTATGGATCGCACAACGTTTGAAACGTTGCAGCGCCTTTCTAGAGCAGGGGTTGTATCTTTTCATCAAACAACGACTCTCTATTCTTTAGAAAAACCATCTTCTTTGCTGGAAGAACAGCAAAAACAGTTGAGACTTGACTCTTTAAAACTTGCACAAAAATATGGACAATCCAGAGAGAGGAAAGAACGATTAGTGTCTCTTTTGATAGAGCAGGGGTTTTATCAAGAAGCTTTTGCCCCTCTGGGAGAAGTTTTTGAGTTAGCTCTTAAATCTTTTGCAACACTTGTTGGTCACTTGGTCGGTCATGGGGTTGGTCAAGATGGAAATCAAGAGGTCAGCAAAGGAACAGGTCAAGGAAGAGAAGAAGAAAAGATACCGCTTGATACGATTCAATATGTGCTCGTGGCTCAAAAGGGTTTGCCGAAGGAAGCCTATTCTCTTGCCATATGTTTACGAGAAGAAACTTCTTCTTTCATGAATAAGGACAAAATTTCTGATATTTTCGAAAGGGTTCAAAATATCACTCAACTCTTGGAGAATGCTCTTCAAAAAAGTGAAGCTGAGATTGGTCTTTAAAAAAAGAGGTTTTATAGGTTTGAATAGAATTTATAGAATCCTTTGTTGATCTGTAATGCCCTCAGGTTGAAGAGATAACGCCTAAGAGTGTTTGTCCTTCCGGTAGTTTTGACTTTTAATTTTAACGCGCCGTTTAAAATAAGGCATAGGATGCCTTGAAAACGTTAGTGGGATTTGGTTTTAAGGGTTTTTTCAGAAAATTTATCATAGGGAGCTGTTGAGTAGAATAAAAGTTGCATAGAGGTTTAGTTTGTATCACTATGGGACAAGAAAATAGGAGTTTATTTGAATGACTGTTTCTAAATCTTACGCAGCTGTTGTAGGGAATGCCCTTGAGATGTACGACTTTAGTCTTTATGGGATTTTTTCTCCTATTTTGGGGACATTGTTTTTCCCCTCTCAAGATCCCAGAATATCTCTTTTAATTGTTTTCTCTGTATATGCCACAGGCTTTATTATGCGTCCATTAGGGGCTATATTTTTTGGACATTTGGGGGATAGAAAAGGAAGAAAACCTGCTTTAGTAATTTCCATGATTTTAATGGCCATTTCAACGATTATGATAGGGATCCTTCCGTCTTATGATGAGATTGGCATTCTTGCCCCTATACTGCTTGTTTTTTCTAGGTTATTACAAGGATTATCAGCTGGAGGGGAGTATATAGGGGCTTCTCTTTTTGCTATGGAACATGCTGTTAGGAAAGGGTTTGCAGGGGCTCTTGTGAGCGCTTCTGGAGGGGTTGGTACTTTGATAGCTCTTTCTATGGGATATTTATTGCTAAACGACCACCCTTCCTCGTGGAGAATTCTCTTTTTATTAGGAGGGGGGATTGGGGGCATTAGCCTTTATTTAAGATATAAAGTTTCAGAAAGTCCTGAGTTTATTTCGATAAAAAAACAACCATTTCCTATTTTAAAAGTGATCGCTCAATATCCCTCTTCCTTTTTGAAGGCGATTGGAGTTGGAGGATTTCAAGCAGCGGTTGTTTTTAATATTTTTACCTATATTAATGTTTATCCTTTTATTGAGAAGGATAAGAAATATCTTATGGCGCTTATTTGTATTGGATCCTTTTTAACTTTAACCCCTATTGTTGGAAGAATAGCGGATAGGTTTGGAGCAAAAAAGATTTTAATGGGGGGAATATGGATTAATTTTTTCCTTGTGCTGATAGCTTTTAAAGGGTTTTTGGGAGGATATCCGGTTGTGGCAGCTTTTTTGTTGGGAAGTCTTGCATCGGGTGTTGGGGCTGCTAACTTATACATGTATAAGCTTTTTCCTGTGGAGTGTCGATATTCGGGAATTTCTGTGGGGTATGGGATTGGTTCGGCTCTTTTTGGAGGAACGCTTCCTCTTGTTTCAACGTATTTTAACCATCCCCTTGCTCCTGCTTATTATTTGATGCTAGTATGCCTCATTAGTTTAATGAGTTTGGGTCATGAATTTTTACGAAGAAAAGGTCGTCAAGACGACGAATAAGATGGGGTATATGTTTAATGAGATTAAGGAATATGGCCGAGATTTTATAGAGTATAGTTCTCCTGGCCCTGTTCTTGATATAGGAGCAGCCTACGGCGTTCATACGCTTCCTGCGTTAGAGAGGGGCGCTTATGTTGTTTGTAATGATCTAGAAAAAAAGCACTTGGAAATTCTTGAAGAAAGAGTTCCTCAGGAGTATAAAAGTCATGTAGAGTTTGTTTGTGGGAAGTTTCCTCAAGAGCTTCATTTTAGGGAGAATAGTTTTTCTGGGATTTTGCTTTCTCATGTTCTACATTTTTTAAAAAGCGATGAGATCGAAGAGGGGATCTCTAAAGTCTTTGGTTGGTTAAAACCTGGGGGTAAGGTTTTTGCCATTGTTGGGACGCCTTATATAAAAATTGTGGAGGGATTTATTCCAACTTTTAAAAAACGATTAGAAAGTGGTCAAGAATGGCCAGGATTTATTGAAGATATTTCAATTTATCACCATGAAAGGTGTAAAGATCTTCCAAAGTTTATGCATTACTTTGATATAGATGTTGTTAGAAGAGTTTTTAAGGACTTTATCATAGAGAAGTGTGGGTATATTAATCGTGATGATTTTCCAGAGGATATGCGTTTGGACGGCAGGGAAAATGTGGGTGTAATTGCTAGAAAACCAATTGTTTGTTGAATAGTCTTAATATTTTCCCAAAAAGAAGAGTTTTTTTCATCAAGTTAATTATAAATGATCAATTCATGAAGAAAGTTCGTTTTTAAGGGACAGGCTTTTAGAGAATTCCAAATTATATATTTCTAATAAACAAAAATTCTCTCTTGACTTCTGGTATTCCATACCGTAAAAACTACGGTATTCAATTTGGGAGAATTGCTATGTATGAACAACTAAGAGAATTTCAAAACGTTATGGATGAACTCCAAAGTTATGATATGGAAGAAGAGGGACTTTTTCTTACCTATCTAGACCGAAGAGACATTAGGCGTTTACATAGAACTTTTGGGAAATAATGCGTTTTATTCAGAAACGAACCGCAAACCTTCTCAAGCGGTACTTTAAAGAGGAAGTCCTCCTGGAGGACTTTTGGGAAACGAAAGAAGAATCTTTTATCATCAACCCCAAAAAACTTAAAGATCCTTCTAGGGTTCTTAGAGTTGGGGTTGAGGAGAAAATGATAATTTTAAAAGCATTTAGATTGTTAGACCGAAAACTCTCTTAGTTGAGAGTTCTTGGTCTGCGGTATGGTGTCGGGTTAAAAAATAAAGAAGGGGACTTCTATAAAAAAATCCCGACGTAATCTAACACTTTTAGTGAACGAATCATCAAAGGAATTTATCAGATCTTAGTAAATCTCAGAGTTGTGCTAAAATTTAGCTTAGTGATTAAATAAATTATGTGATAGAAAACTATTGACTAAAAAACCCTCTCTTAAAAAAAGAAATAATTTTTGTGCAAGAGAAAACTAAATTTTTAATTGAAAGTAAGAAACAGTGAATACTCGCATTCTTCTATGGCCGATCACTATAATTATTCGCTTGATTAACAAGCTTATTGCTCATTTTTTTAATCATCCCAACGGCGGATTACACTTAATCATCGGCATTCAGTCTATTATTATCCTTGGTATGGGGACCTGGATTGCCCTTGAAATCGTGCAACGAAACCAAGCCGCCTCGTTCAAACCCAACTTTCCAAAGATCGCAGTGGAAGCTGTTCAAGTAAAGGTTGGAACCTTTGAACAGTTCGTGACAGCTGTTGGAACCCTTCGATCTAACCATAGCATTGTTGTTAAACCAGAAATTGATGCAAAAGTTAAAGAAATCTTCGTAAAAAGTGGACAGGCCGTCAAAAAGGGAGACAAACTTTTGTCTTTAGACGATAGTCTCTATACAGCACGCGTTAAAGAAGCAGAAGCAAAACTTGTCTATGCCAAGTCCCACTACAAACGAGCTTCCGCCCTCTTTGAAAAAGGGGCAATTGCTGCAAAAGACAAGGAAGAATCCTATGCTAACCTAGTAAAATCAGAGGCAGATGTAGAATTTGCCAAAGCACAGCTCGCAAAAACCCAACTTTATGCGCCCTTTGAAGGGGTTGTGGGGATTATCGATCTTAGTCCTGGAAAATATGTTAAGCCTGGTGATGATCTCTTTACGTTAGATGATACAGATCCTATTAAGGTAGACTTCAAAGTCCCTGAAATCCTTTTAAGCAAATTAAAAATCAAGGACGAAATCTTGATTGATGTGGATGGCTTCCCAGAAAATAAGTACGGCGCCAAGTTAGATGCAATTGATACCAACATTGATCCTTTAGGGCATAGTATCCGTATTCAAGCCTCGTTCGAAAACGTGGGAGGCGAATTACGTCCAGGATTGTTTGCGCGTGTTAAACTCAGGACCGCTGTTCACAATGATACGATTATGATCCCAGAATCAGCTGTTGAATCTCGAGGCAAACAAGAATATGTCTACATTGTTGAAAAGGGTGTAGCAAAAATGGCGCCTGTCAAAACAGGCTTTAGAAACGGGGAAGATGTTCAAATTGTCAAAGGATTGTTTGAAGGCGATCAGGTGATCTATGCAGGACAAATGAAGGTTCAGCCAAATTATCCTGTGACTGTTGTTTCCCCAAGAGTTAAAAAGGATTAGGGGCGTGAAACTTCCTGTCATTTGCATTCACCGCCCTGTTCTGTCCATCGTCATGACCTTGGTCATGGTGATTGTGGGGGCTGTTTCTTATACCCACCTATCCCTTCGACATTATCCCCACGTTGATAAGCCGATTATCAGTGTCACGACCATGTATGAGGGGGCGAGTCCCCAAATTATTGAATCCCGTGTGACCAAAGTTCTTGAATCTGCCCTAGCAGGCATTGAAGGGGTCCACTTTATGACCTCTACCTCTGAGGGAGAATCAAGTCGTATTAATATTCACTTTCGATCTGATCGAGATATTGATGCTGCTGCAAGCGACGTTCGGGATCGGATCAGCCGTGTAAAAGCCCGTCTTCCTGAAGGAGCAAAAGATTCGACCATTAAAAAATCCGATGCGGATGCCCAACCTATTCTTTATCTAGCTCTTTATGATAAGAAAAACGAACATACAACGGCCGAACTCTATGACTATGCCAACCACTACCTACAAAACGAATTAGAAGCTATTGGGGGTGTTGCTTCTGTGGACATCTTTGGATCTGCAGGACACGTCATGCATGTCTGGTTAGACCCTGTCAAAATGGCTGCCTATAAGGTCACAACCCACGATGTTTCTGTATCACTTAAACACCAAAACGTTCATATTCCTGCAGGACGCCTTGTGGGGGATGACCGCGAATTTATGGTGACTACCTCTGCAACCCTTAAAACACCAGAGGCCTTTAATAATGTAGTTATTCATCGGGAAAAAGACTATTTGGTGAAACTGAAGGACATTGGTCATGCAGAATTTGATGCGGGAGAAGAACGCAACGCATCGTATTATAATGACTATCCAGCAATTTCTATCGGTCTTATTAAAAAGTCCATTTCAAACCCCTTAGAAATAGGGGTGCAGCTCAATGAAATTCTTCCTGAGATTCGAAAAAACCTTCCTCACGGAATGGAAATTGAGGTTGCGTATGATAAAACAATTTTCATTAAAAAATCTTTGGATGAAGTGAAGCAAACATTCTTTGAAGCAACGATATTTGTCTTCTTCGTGATCCTTTTGTTTTTATGGTCCTTCAGAGCTGCTCTGATTCCCCTTGTCACCATTCCCGTTTCTATTATCACAACCTGTACGCTACTTTACATTTTTGGGTTCAGCTTGAATACTCTGACACTGCTTGCGATTGTCTTAGCAATCGGCCTTGTGGTGGACGATGCCATCGTCATGATGGAAAACATCCATCGTTACATAGAACAAGGAATGACGCCCATGAAAGCCGCCCTTAAAGGGAGCCAAGAAATTAGCTTTGCCATCATCGCCATGACCTTAACGCTTGCTGCCGTTTATGCGCCTATTGCCCTATCCCAAGGGATGGTTGGAAAATTATTTACAGAGTTTGCCTTAACCCTAGCGGGTGCCGTAATTGTGTCAGGGTTTGTCGCCTTAACCTTGTCGCCTATGATGTGTTCTCGATTGCTAAGACCCCACGGAACGATGAAGAATTTTCATTTTAAAGGACGGTTTGCTGACCTATTAAACCCCTTAAAGGATTTAGTGATGCGCATTTTGTCTGTCCTCGACTTCAACAAATATTACTCAAGGTTTGAAAGATCCTTTCATGACACATTAGAAACAGCCATGAAAAAGCGCATAATTGTTTTAAGTTCAGGGCTTGCCCTCTTTGTGACAGGTCTTTGGATTGGGATCAAGGGTCTGCCGAGCGAACTCGCCCCTTCTGAAGATCAAGGGGTTATCTTCACAAATGGGATGATTCCCCAGGGGGCGACTGTTCCTTACATCAAGCGCTACGCTGAACAAATGACCACTATTATGAAAGACGTTCCAGAAGTAGAGTCAAGATTGCTTATCGTCTCAGCCCCTAACCCCATGAGTTGGAATATTTTAAAACCTTGGGAACAAAGAAAACGCTCAAGCCGTTCAATTATCGACAGCATTCGACAAAAGCTTCGGGATATTCCAGGGATCAATGCCTATGCAACCCCTGGAAGCAACTTGATTGCTTCCGGTGGAAAAACAGACGATACGGTACAGTTTGTGCTACAAACAACCCGGGATCAAAGCGAACTGGATGGGGCCTCCGAAATTCTACAAACGGCCCTTCAGCGCTCTAAGATCTTCCCTTATCTGAATACCGATCGGGGCGACGATACCCAAGAATACATTGTCGATATAAACCGCGATAAGGCTGCATTGCTCGGGGTTGATGTTTCAACGATTGGAGAAACCTTTGATACCTTTATCAGTGGCAGGCGTGTCACAGACTTCAAAAAAGATTCTGAACAATTTGATGTGATTGCAGGCGTTAGAGAGCAGGCAAAGCGATCCCCTGATGATCTGAGCAATATGTTTGTGAGGGGGGGCCATAACAATGAAACGATGATCCCTATTTCCAATATTGTTGATATTAAAAAGGAAGTCATTCCAATCCAAATCAACCACTACAACCAATTACGTTCTGTGACCCTTTCTGGAGACCTCGCCCCTGGCGTCAGCTTGGGTCGGGCTGTTGAAACCTTTGAGTTTTTATCACAACAGATTCTGCCAGAAGGCATCCGGACAGAGTTTGCGGGTGAAACAAAACAATATATTGAAGCACGCTATACGATTTATCTGATCTTTGGACTGGCATTGATCTTTATTTACCTTGTAATGGCCGCGCAATTTGAAAGCTTTTTGGATCCCTTTATC
>Ga0194129_10009153_pt1 | contig 11196 bp, 13 predicted proteins | sample TA2KigCa35mmetaG_FD_150862 | JGI IMG/M metagenome (GOLD analysis project Ga0194129, IMG submission 150862) | Freshwater microbial communities from Lake Tanganyika, Tanzania - TA2015038 Kigoma Deep Cast 35m | ecosystem: Environmental > Aquatic > Freshwater > Lake | place: Tanzania: Lake... | reverse complement strand
GCTTCGGAAAAGAGCACGCCCAGAAGCTTCTTGAAGCACTGGTTGTCCACGGGAAGCATCTCCAGCACAGCGAGAGTCTGCTCGTTCCACACAGGCTCACAATCGCCGTCCTCCAGGTCGTATTCGTCTCCGAGCATCAGCTGCAGCTGGCCGGGATGCGCGAACAGTGCACGCCCCTGCTCGTGCAAAGTGAAGTATTGGGACTCTGGGTCCTGCGTCCAACCCACCGGCAGTGTGGAGTCGCCCCCCTCGACGATGGGTCTGAATTCAGGGTACTTCGGAAGAAGCCGCGCCGCGCGCAACGAATCTGGTTTGGCGAGTGATGGTGCTAAGATTGGCATTGCGATTTGTGTTCACTCAAGCTCCTGTGTGAATAAATGTAAGAAGTTGGGGTTTGACGTTTATTTTTTTCTCTTTGTTAAATTTGAAATATTTTTTTTTTAATTTTTATTAAAATAAACTAAACAAAAAACTTAAAATGCGTAATTTCAACGACGGCGCGTAGTCAGTCGGCATGGCGGTCTCTGCAATTTGCGCGAACGAGTTCATTAAGTATTTTAGAAAAGAATGCTTCATAGTATACTTATTGCGTACTGTGACGGCGGAAAACTGACTAGGCGTGCTTGGCAGATCGGCACTACCAAGGGCACCGGCGGCGACGTCCTGGTACTGGAGGAGGCGGCATACTGCGACGAGGGGTTCTTCTACGGTGTGTGTTCTTGCTGCGTCGCGTGCGCGCCGGACGCATGCCGCGCTTGATCTAACGCCCGCGCGCATTTTTTGTTAAAACAGAGACCATCGCGCCGATCCTCTCGATCGGCAGCGCGTCGCTGGTGGCGATCTCCACGCTGACGTCGGAGATCAACTTTTACACGCGTTTAATCAAGATGCAGGACCCCGTGAACGACCGCCCGCTGTTCCAGACGCGCTGCATCGAGCTCGCGTGCGAAAAGTGCATCGAGGAAGGCGTCGGCCACGAGTGCGTGCACCGCCTGCACCTCGTTCCGATGTGGCAAAGCGCTGAGCGACACCGCAAGCTGCGAATCATGATGCAGGACCGGCCGGACCTGATCCAGAGCGAGCTGGCTGGCCTCGCCTTCGACTCGCTGCAGCAGGTCTTCCGGAAGGCCGATATCAAGATCGCGATGACCATAGACCCGCTGCCCCTCGTCGATCACCAGATGGTCTGGGTAGTAATCGACCCGGTACAGTCCTCCGCCTTGCGCTTGCGTGCGACCTGCGTGTGAATCCACTCATACACCAGCCCCCGGTCCGTGTGCTTGGCGAGCTGCGTCCACCCGTGCGCGCGCGGGTCTCCGCCGTCCGCCAGCAGATCGAAGAGCGGCCGCATGTGCGCTAGGAAACGGTCGCGCGCGGAGCGGTAGAGCGCGCGGTGCTCGTTGGTGAAGTCCGTGTTGCGCGCGAGCACGTCCCGGAGGAGCACCGGGGTGAAGGCGAGCTGTCTCGCCGCGGCCAGCCTGCCTATATGAGGAAAGCGCCGCGCGGGGTCGCTGAGTTCCTCTTGCAGCGGCGCGTCCTGCACGTGCGGAAGGGCGAGTACGTTCTGCCAGCAGCCGGGCAGGTCTCTGGACGTGCGCAGCTCGGTCGGCGGGTACTTGACAGCGATCGTCGAGAAGTCCTTTGTCGTGCAGACCCGCGTGCGGCAGCTCTTGGCCAGGACCGGGATCCACGTGTACTCGTCGCCCATCAGGCCGTGCTCGAAGGCGCCCTCTCCGAGCGCGTACGACTCCATCGCAAGGACCTCGCCGCTGCTCCAGCTGCTCGCCGGGGAGCGCTTCACTGGACTCGGCAGCGACATGCCGCTCACTTCGAAGTGCGAGCCGTCCGCCGGCAGCCACACCTTGTACACTGGCGTGTAGGACACGCTCTGGTGGTTGGCGAAGCCCGCGCTCCGCTGCACCTGCATCCGCACATCGGTGACGAAGCCCTGGAAGCAGCGCTGGTTCACATGCGGGCGGTAGCCGTTCCCGAGCATGTCTCGCAACTCGCTGACTGAGAGCGTGGACACAAAGGTCGAGTCGTCGCTGCACTGCTCGTCTTTGATCGGCAGCAGCTCGAGGATGAGGCCCGTCCATGGCATATACACGAAAAGCTCGTCGTCGCAAGCGGCGGCGGCAAGGGCCGCAGCGGGCCCCGCGGCAGGGGCGACAGCAGCCGGCGCCGGCGTCGTCTGCGTCGCGCGCGTTTCGGTGGCAGGCGCCTGTGGTTTGCAGCGCGCGGCGCAGCTCGCGGCCGCGGACTGCGACGCCACGCTCACAAGGAAGCGGAGAATGCCAGGGTTGATGTTCTCCTGACTTGCTTGCATCGTGTGCAGGCGGCTGGTGGGCCTGGCAGCGACTACGCTATCGTCTCGCTCGTGCGCGAGCGCGGAACCGTCACGGTAAGCCATGTTTGCGAGATGTGTGTGTCTATGCGTGCTCTCAAAATGCCAACGGTGCCCGTCAGAAATCTCGGGTCTGAAATCGACGCAAATATTTGGAGAGTTGGAGACGCAAAAATTCATTTTTTTTTTACTTAAATGTCGCAAACCGGCGCGGTGGAGTTCTAGGCGAGTAGGTACGCTTCGTGGCACGTCCGTACAAAGTTATCGATCTCGACGGGTTCATCACAAAGGAAGGCCGGGATCACTTCGCTCCGGAGCTTCACGAAGAAGCCCGTGAGTTTGCGCTGCATGAGGGTGCTCTCGGCCTCGAGCATCATCTGTTTCAGCTGCATGTCGATGTCGAGCCCGAGGAAGAAGAGCGCGAGGATGCTGCAATGAGACTCCTCGTGGTCCTCGATGAACTCGCGCAGCGTCTTGAAGACGCGGATGAGAGGGTTGATTTCGTACTCGCTGCAGATGCGCTCGAGGCTGTCAGTGCAGCACTTTCGCAGGGCACGCTCGTTTTCAGGGAGCATGATGCGCGGGATGAGCTGTCGCAAGTCGAGCTTTGCATGCGTGCAAATTTTCTGCCGCTTGTGTCTGGAGCCCTCCTGGCGTGCGTCTTCCTCACGGCCTGAGTGTGTGCAGGTGCTGGGCATCGACGTTCTCATGAACTGCAAAGGTCAGGGTGCGCTCGGCGGCTTTATTTTTCCCTAAACTTGTTTCCTCGTGTTTTGCCTGCATGCGCACGCCGCGCCAGTCACGCGGACATTGACTCTCGCGGCGCGCCGCAGAGCCGGAGAAGCAGTTTGCCCTCGTCGAGCGGCACATAGCGCGCATCCGCGGCATCCGCAACCTGGTGCTATCGCAAGTGGTCATCATGGTCGAGCGCAATCTAGGGTAAGCAGAAGCTGTTGTCGCTCGCGTCGCTGCTGCGGCGCGAGCGTGATTCCGCCAGCGCACTTGCGCCAGCCGCTGTGCGCTCCCGTGTCTCCAACACGGACGCCACCGGGTCTTGCATTTGGAGACGCGACGCCGCGTGCTCCGGCGTGTCGGCGCGCGACACCGCGCTTTCCGGCGTGTGCATGCGCACTGTCGCGCGCTCGAGTGTGTTAACGAGCGCTGCGACATGCTGCGATAGACCGGCGAGCTCTTCGCGAATGCCTTGGAGGTCTGCGCGCCACAGGCTGCTGTCTGCAGACTGCGATTGCTCGCGCGCATGCTGCACGGGCTCGCGACTGTGCGACTTCCGGATGCCCGTGTTCAACATCCTCAGCTGTCTTTCGATGTGCGTCATGTTCTCTGCACTGCGCTCTTTCAAGTCGCCGAGCTGCACTTGGATGTTGTTAAGGTCGAGGGCGAATCCCAGACTCATGCTGTTTCTGGGCGGGAAGCTGCGAAAGAGCATAGCGCGCACAGCACGCGCTCCGTCCCAGCAGATTTACTTTTTTTGCCCTTGCTTCATGTGGTGTACCACGTTTATTTTTTCTATTTTCTCTTTGGTGTTTGCTTCATTTTTTGGTCTTTTATTTTCATTCATTTTATTTTTTTGTTCGTTTTATTTTAATTCGATTTTTTTTGTTGGTTCTCTTTTAATTTATTTCATTTTTTTTTAAACAAAACAGGTTTGAGAGCGAGCACCACGAGCGAGCTCTGTCGCACCTTCCCAACACGCGGTTCCGGATCGACCACCAGGCGAAGCGGTTCGGAATTCTCACCACAGAGGAGGTCAAGTACGCAGCATGCACGCTCCTCAACACGCTCCTGCGCGACCAACGCGTCGCCTTCTGCGACCCGCTCCTCAGCGAGGACCCGGTCGGCAATCGCAAGCGCGTCGAGGAGCAGCTGCGCATATACTCCATGCAGTTCAAACAGGCAGCCAATGTGTTCGGAAAGCAGCGGCAGGCGCTCAGCGGCAAAGTCGGCGGCATGAAGGATGACGTCGCCATCGCGCTGCAGCTCGGGATTTACTACAGCAGCCGCGAGGGCCTCTACGCGTAGGGCCTCTACGCGTAGGGCCTCTAGGCGTAGGGCGCTAGATTGCTACTTCCTGCCCGACGGCGTCGCTCGCTGTTTGCGCTTCGCAGTCCAGCGTTTGTCGAGTCCCGCCCTCGTTCGCGCGTCGCTGTAGGATTTGAACCTGTGGGGGCGCCTCCTGCACCAGTATCTCCTGGGCGCCGCACGCGCCCTGATTGCAGTCATTAAATTTCATCTTGACAAGCTCGTTCACCGGCACGGTGCGCAAGCGGAGCGCCTGCAGCAGCTTTGCGCTGGTGGCTTCGGGGATGTCGCCGATGTTCTTGAGGGCGACGATGAGGCGCGCAGTGTTGAAGCGCGCCGCATCATTGCGGCGGTAATCGTTCTCACGCGCCTGAAGAACGCGGAGCTCCGCTTCGTTGGCCTGCATGCTCTTGATCGTATAGGAAAGCTGCGTTTCAAGGCTATGGATCTTGTGCTCGTGCGCCTTGATAATCCTTGAGAGCCGGCAGATCGAGTCGGTCGAAAGGTCGTAGCCTGTGAGTATTTTTGCTGATGCGTTCTCGTCGCGATGCGAGCGCTTGCACTTGAAAAGCTGATAGAAGTCAGAGTTAGAGTGGTGCTTCAGGTTGCCGTACGAAGACCTGCGCGACTGCTCGAGGCGGTCGATGCTCGAGATCATAGGTGCGTTCAGCATGTTGTCGAAGCGGATGACACCCGCGGACATATTGAAAAGCTCCAGCACGCAGAGCAAGGCTTCCTCGTTGGTCGGTGGGAGCGAAGGCAGCGAATTTCTGTCACATGCGACTTTGAGAGCACTTGTCGTCATGTTGCTTATAATACAAATGCTTTCGAACTGCGTGTCGTTGGTGTTGGTGGTATACAGGATACGCGGTTTGAACATGACTTCGATGACTTTCATAATGAGGTTGCGGATGTAGTCCGACCGCGTAAAGCCCCAGAACCCGAAGTACTCCTCGTGGTATACAGTGGTCAAATTCTTCGCTTGATACCTGTGAAAGTCCACGGACAGCCACGCCGCAAGTTTGGCACTCTGCTCCTCGTTCATGCGCATGTCTTTCACCAGGTCTGCATGCATGAATGCGTGCCGACGGCTCATCCTGCATTTTGTCGGTTCTGCGCCACGCGTTGCAGCCGCACCGTAGGCGACGCGGCTGTCGTTTTTGTCTTTGGTCAGCATGATAGCGCCGAGACGCACAAGTCTTTTTTCGGAGAGTTTATACTTTTTAAGCGAGACTGCGCATAACAGTTCAAGAGCCACTACGCGTTCTGGAGTTCGTGGTAATTCATGCAATCGCGGTCTATATTTATTTTCGCTTTATTTATAACAAAGTTCGAGTCCATGGTGTAGGGTGCTTGCAGCAAACACAATCATTATAAATAATTTCGAAAAGGCGGGCTGCAGTGCCGATAACTTCAGGGATACTGAAGACTGCAGAGGCATCCTGTTTTTGCTTGGGTTCATGGCGTTTCCGCAAGCGGCGCGCGCAGAAGGTCTGCGACGCTGCGGCTCGCCACGAGCATACCGTTGCCGTTCTGCGCGTGGTAAAACGACGCCAGCTCGCGCTTCACACAGCACGGCTTGTCCTTGCGGACGCACGTTTTTTTCTTCATCGCGATCGCGTCAATCGCATCGAGCTCGCGCGCTTGGAAGATGGAGCGCCACACGTTGTTTTTCTCTTCGCCGATGCTTGCAGTCAGTCTCGTAAGCACCCTGGTGTCGCACTGTTTGCTCTCCACCGTGTTGATGCCCAGTATGAAGTACAGGAGACACTGCATCGGTAGCACAGTGATGGGCAACTTCCTGCGGCGAGTGATCCAGTGGAAGCAGCAGATGCAGCATTGTATAGGAACTTCCTCGACATCGGCATCGCAGTCGTCGGATAGGTGATCCACGCTCGCCTGCGAGAATGTGTCTGCATCGGCAGTCAGTGTGTCCTCGGCGGCCGAACGAGTGCCTCTGGCGACGTTGGTATCTGTTGCAGTGTTGGGTGCCATCGAGTCACTCTCGTTATCTGAAGAGCAATCTTCTTCTTCGCGGAGTGTCTTGAAGGATGAGTCCATGTCCAAAGGTGAGACAGAATCATTGATGGCTTCTGTTCCGACCCGGAGACAGCGTGTGAAATTCCACAGGAAAACAATCGCAGGGTCCCTGATTCCTGCGTTGATCTGTCGGTCGACAATGTCAAGAACATCCACTTTCGAGATCTGCTTGTAAACCACCTTTCGTGTATCACCACAGAAGACGCATGCTTGTCTCTCCATGTCCCGGCGCGGCCGAGATCGTACACTTTGACCAAACGCGTTCAAATTGCCATCAGCTCTAATTTGTGTTTCTGATATGTTCATTTTTTTCCAGATTTTTTTTTCGTTTCGTTTTTATTTAATTTGTATTTTCGAAATATATTATTTTAATTTCATTGCACAAATCGAATGTAAGTAAAATGATAACATAAAAAAGAGTGCACCCAGGTTTGAACTGGGGACCTATCGATCTGCAGTCGATTGCTCTGCCACTGAGCTATACACTCTGAATGCGCTGTTCTTGGCACATAACTGACGTATCTTAACATGCAAAGTTCTCTCTCACTTCAGCACAAAAAACGAAGATTTGAATTTGGGTCTGTTTGCGCAGTTTTTTTTAATTTTGTTTCTGTGTTTTTCTTTACATGAGACTCAAAAAAAACTGGAAAAAAATCACCGAGACTTCACGCCTGCGGTGTTGTTTCACCATGGTGTCTAAGAAGCAAGCCGCTGAGTCTAAGGATGTTGTCAATGACACGCCGGCCACCACCGTCGATGAACCGAAGAAGAAAAAGAAGCGCGCGGAGGGCCGTCCGCACAGGCGTTTGTTAGAGCCCATGTTGTTCAAGCGCAAAGAGGACGTTCGCCGCAAACTGGACGTGCACAAGGCGAAGTGCGTGCTTCTGCAAGAGCGACTGGAGTTGTACGAGAGGGAGATGGCGCTACGCGCAGAGGACGCCTGAGGCCGCGCGGACGCGAGCGCGCCTCATTGCAGTGCCCCGGCGCGCACGCTTGTCGTCGTGTGCAACAGTGTGCATAAGGTCCGCGCCTTCTTCAGGCGACTATTTTTCTATTTTTTCGGACTGCGTGAGGTGCAATAACGTTACTTGATGCAACAACGTGCCCGCCAAGATGCTGATCATACACAGGCCCACGACCTCGGCTGCATACTGCTCTCGGCTGTCGGCGGCGACCCGCACGCCAATGCTGATTAGGGAGGCGAAGACAAATATGTCTGCCAGGGCTTCGAGGGTTTTGAGCAGTCTCGTGTTTATATTCGTTTCTCGCTGATAGTGTATATTTACCAGGTTTAAAAACTTAAGGAAGTTACGCAGTCCGAATAAACATACGTAAATGCTGAGGAAAGGCGTGTCTATTGTCTGGTTGAGCTCGAGTGACAGTAGCACTTGCGCGGCGATCAGGGGGCCGACGGCGGCGGCGCCGGCGCTCGAGAAAAAACCCTGGTCGCTGCCGCAGCTTGCGTCGTCTGTGTCTGTGCGCCACAGATGCCGGAGCAGATGCACGCCAGTGTGCACCACCGCGTAGGTGCCGCAGACGACCTGGAGGGTGATCTCCTCCTGGATGATGAGCATGCTTTCTGCAAACGCCAGCTTGCCGAGGCTGAAAATCGCGACCGCAAAGGGCAGCGTGATGCTCCCGTGTGCAAAGCACGGCCTTTTGCCGTGCACGAGCTGGATGAAGTGCTCGCATGTCTTGATGAAGAAGTATAGCGAGAGCACACTGAGGGCGACGATGGCCCACGAGTCGGTGGTGCGCTGTCGGATGAAGAGCAGGTTGTTGTCGGGCTCCAGCACGAGCTCGAAGTTCCCGTCGACGAGGTCGCACATCGAGATCTCGTAGCTGTTGTCCGTGAACGACAGCATGCGGTTCGAGGTTGGCCGGTTGCAGTGCAGGCCCGCGGTGCCGAGCATGAAGCTCGAGAAGTCGCGTGGGAGCTGGAGCTGGTCGACGTCCACGGGCACCTCGACAGGCCCGGTGGGGAAGACCAGCACGGATGCAGGCGGGGAGTCCTGCACGATGCTGCAGAGTGCGCTGCGCGCGGGCTCGCACGGCATCCGGCGCCAGAGGCGGCTAGGGTGGAACGTGCCGTAATCGTACCACTGGATGCGGTCGCGGTTGATCTTGACAGTCGAGCACGAGATCTGCATCTCGTACATGGGGCCCGAGTTCCACTCGATTTTGCGGTTGTCGTTGTAAAGGTTTGGGAACATGTTGCCGTTGATCGAGACGAAGGGCATGCCAGTGACCTCTTAAATGCACCAAGTGCAGCGCTCGCTGTTCGCGCGGAAATAAATACACAAGAAAGCCCTCGGACCGCAAGGGCCCGGGCGCGCGCGCGAGCGCATATGACGACGGTCGAGGACAATGTCGTGGATTCTATCCTCAAGTGCATACGGTTGGTCGAGGAGAAGCATGCGATGCTCGGCGCGACAGAGAAGAGCACGGAGGCTGCTCTCGAGGACGCGCGGGAGCTGCTCTTTGACGTGCGCATCGCCTTGTGCCGACTCGCGTCCGCGCTGGTGACCGCGCCGATCACGGGCCGTATTTTCCTGCCGCTGCCCACGAGCTACGTGACCCCCGAGGAGGCGCAGGCGAGCCTGCGCTTGCAGCTCGGACTACAGCCGGACGCCGCGTCGTAGGGCGGGCTCGCGCGCAGACACGCTGACTCGCAGCCAATTGTAAGCATTCACGGGATTCCGAGGGATATTGAGTGATTTTGAGGGACGCTGAGAATGACGAGAGATTTATTCGCGTGTTTCACATAAATTTACAAGTGCTGATGGTGTCCTGCGGCGCACACGGCGGCGTAATTAGAACGAGCGGGAAATCGCGCCCATTTCATCAAACAAACGCGCCTATGCAGCTCAGTCATCTCGGGAGACAGAGCCTGAATGGGCGCAAGCCCCATGCGCTGGCGCAATACACTGACTGCAATGTGTTCATTTTCCTTCATGAGCCAGTATTCGAGGTGGTCGACAACACACGCGCTCTGCGAGCTAAGCCCAACTTTCTCCCACGGACACAGCGGCTCGCCGCCCCAGCCGCACAGCCAGTCCATGTCGTCGTCGCTCCAGCAGGCAGCTGCCGACGCGCGCGACGCCTGCGACGCAAGAGTTCCTGTGTAGTAGTGTCGGCGAGCAGGGTGTGCCATTGGCGGCAGCGTGTGGCCAACAGCGCACGGCGTGCTACTCGCCTGTCGAGTGTGATCTCCTGTTAATGTAAGAGATCTCGCTTTCCCCATACAAAAACCCGCAATAAGAATGAAATAAAGGACGTAAAAGATAAAATGAAGAAAAAAATGAAAGGCATGATGCATCGAAGCGCTGAAGAGCACGAAAAACGGACATGCTAGAATAAACATGCCGAGCGTGGACGGGCGCGGCCGCCCGCATGCGCTTTGTGGCCGCGGTGCCAATGCTCGCGGCGGGCGCGCGCGCGAGCAAGGGCGCGCGAGCGCTGCGGGCGCCGCGTGCGCGCACCGCCCCGCGCGCCGCGCCGCGCGCCGCGCTGCAGCCGCGGCAGATCCTGGGGCTCGCGGCGCTGGCGAGCGCGGCGCCGCTCGCGGCGCTGGCGAGCGCGGCGCCGCTCGCGGCGCTGGGACCCGCGGGGCCGCTCGCGGCGCTGGCGAGCGCGGCGCCGCTCGCGGCGCTGGCGACGGCGGCACACTTTGAAGCGCCGCCGCGCGCGCCGGCACGAGCGCCGCCGCGCGCGCCGGCACGAGCGCCGCCGCGCGCGGCGCGGCCCGCGGCGCGGCCCTTCGCGGCCGCCGCAGGGTGCGCGCTGCACGGCCTCCCGTGCTGTCCGGGCTGCGACCCGCGCGCCTACACCATCGGCCGCGTCACCCGCGCCGTCGAGTTCGGGCTCAAGCGGCTGAAGATCCGCAAGCCGGGCTCCGTGCTGCGGTGCCTGGGCGCCCGCAGCTGGGACGAGGTGCACGCGCACTTCGAGCGCAAGCGCGCGCACTGGAACCGGCTGCACCCCGAGACGCCGATGACGCTCACGAACTCCGCCATCGACCACATCCGCCCCGTCGACGCCTTCCAGGGCGGCTGCCCGATCGAGAAGGCGACGCTCTGCAACCACCTGAGCAACCTGCAGCCCCTCCTCGTGCAGGACAACCTCTGGAAGGGTCGCACCTGGGACGCCGCCGACGAGGCCTTCTGGCGGAGCAGCATCGTCATGCGCGCCTACCCCGGCATCTACTACCCGCGCGCGCGGGTGCCGCTCAGCGAGATCGAGCGCGCGCGCGGCTGACGGCGGCGGGCCGGGCCGGGCGCCTCAGCTCCAGATGCCCCAGCGCTCGTCCGCGGCATCGCCCGCCTCCAGCCACGGCTGTCCGAGCTCCTCGTTCATCTCGAACTCCTGGTCGTGGTAGCACCGGTCGCCGTACTCGGCCTCGTCCCACTCGGAGTCGCGGCTCCCGCCGCTGTCGAGCGAGTAGAAGACCGTGGACACGTCGTCGACCGTCGCGATCTCGGAGAGCGCCGCGCAGCTCGCGTGGCTCGCGCGCCGTGCCGCCTCCCGCGCGTCAGGGTCCGCGTCCTCGGGCCTCGTCCCCAGGTTCTGGTGCACCAGCGAGTTGTGGTACGCCACGGCCAGCCGCGCGACGAGACGGAGCTCGCCCTGGTTACACACTGGAATCTGCTCGTCCTCGAACTCCAGGAAGACTGTGTCGATGTTCCCGTCGCAGCGGACGTGCGGCTCGAGCATCTTCTCCACGTCCTCGGCGGCGTAGACCTGCTGCGCGCTCAGGTCCAGCATCCTGTAGC
>Ga0194129_10009151_pt1 | contig 11197 bp, 7 predicted proteins | sample TA2KigCa35mmetaG_FD_150862 | JGI IMG/M metagenome (GOLD analysis project Ga0194129, IMG submission 150862) | Freshwater microbial communities from Lake Tanganyika, Tanzania - TA2015038 Kigoma Deep Cast 35m | ecosystem: Environmental > Aquatic > Freshwater > Lake | place: Tanzania: Lake... | reverse complement strand
CGGGGGGCAAGGGGTGGGGGGGGGTGAGGATGTGTTAAACTTGTATTTTAAACTTGTATTTTTGAGGGGATAACGAGTGCCTGGCACCTAGTGGGCGCCTCGCGCGCGCCTCGCGGGTGGCTCATGGGGGCGAGGCTCGCCCCCGCGCGGCGCGCGTGATTTTTACCCACCGCTGCGCTAGCGTCCCCCCACGCCCCGCCCCTCGCGCCCCACAGGAGTCCCCCCATGCGCAGCGCGCCCCCACCCCCCCGCCCCCCCGCCGACGCGGGCTGGGCGCTCGACCTCGCCCTGCTCGCGCTGCTCAGCGCCCTCACCCTCGGCTGGTCGCTCAGCGGCTTTGGGGTGTGGGCGCCCTGGGAGGCCACGCTGGCGGGGGGCGTGGAGGTCATGGCGCGGGAGGGGGTGTGGCTGCGGGCGCTCCCCGACCTCGAGGGCGCCGCCGGGGGGGGGCGCTACCTCCCGGAGCTGCCGTTCGGGTGGTGGCCGGCGATGCTGAGCTACGCCGCCCTCCCCACCGAGCTCGGCCTCCGCCTCCCCAGCGCGCTCCTCGCCGCCCTCTGCGCCCTCGCCCTCTACCGCGCCGGGCGGCTCGCCGGGGGGCGCGCGGCGGGGTGGCTCTGCGCCCTCTGCTGGCTCGCCCTCCCCGCCGTGCAGCTGCCCGCGCGCCTCCTGCTCACCCACGCCGGCTGGCTCTTCGCCACCCTCGCCCCCCTGCTCCTCCTCGACGCGCGCCGCCCCTGGCAGCTGCTCGCCGGCTACCTCGCCCTCGCCGCCGCCGCGCTCTCCTTGGGGGCGGTGGGGCTCGCCGCGCCCCTCGCCGCCGTCCTCGCGGTGCGCGGGGCGCGCGCTCCCGCCCCCGCCCACGCCCCCGCCCACGCCCACGCCCCCTACGCCCTGCTCGCCGCCCTCCTCGTGGCGGCGGGGGCCTGGCGCGTGACGGCGCGGGCGCCGAGCGGCGACCTCGGCGCCTGGCTCGACCTGTGGGTGTGGGCGGATTCCCCCTTCGAGGAGGCCGACCCCAAGGCCTACAAGGGCTTCCACGTGGCGGCGCAGGGAGCGGTGTTCGCCCTCGCCCCCCTCAGCGCCCTGCTACCCGTGGGCGTCACGCGCGCGCTCTGGCCCGCCGCGGGGGAGCGCGCCCGCCCCCACCTCGCCGCCTGGCTCGGCGCCGCCGCCGCCGCCGTGGCGCTCAACGCCGCCCACCACGGCGGCTCCCCGCAGCTCACCCCCCTCCTCGCCGCCCCCGCCGCGCTCCTCGCCGGCCTCTACCTCGCCGAGGCCCCCCGCGGCCCGCGCGAGGCGCTCGGCGCGCTGCTCACGGGCGCGCTGTGGCTGCTGGTGGCGGTGGACCTCAAGCGCGACCCCGCCCGCCTCCTCAGCGCCCTCACGGGGCAAGGCGTGGAGGGCCTCCCCGCCCCCTTCTACCCGTGGCGCCTCGCCTCCATCGCCCTCGTGGCGTGGCTGGTCACCTACGCGCTCCTCTCCGCGCCGCTGCTCGACGCGCTCGGCCGCCTCCCGCGCGCCCTCGGGGCGCCCGCGCGCCGCCTCGCCGCCCTCAGCCGCCACCCCGCCGCCGCCCCCGCCCTCCTCGGCGCCGCGGCGCTGCTGTGGGCGGGGGGGCTGGCGCGCGCCTCGGCGGGCTTCACGCGCCACCTCAGCCAGCGCGACCTCCTCACCTCCTACGAGCGCCTCGCGCGCGACGGCGAGCCGCTCAGACTCTACAGGCTCGACCCCAAGGCGGCGCGCGCCTCCTTTTACCTCAAGGGGCGCGCCGACACCTCCGCCGCCGAGTTCAAGCGCCTCGCGCGGGCGCCGGAGCGCGTCTTTTTCGCCATGGAGCGCAAGCACCTCTCCGCCGTCAACCGCGACTTCCGCGCCCACACCCAGTCCAACCTCCCCGTGCTCGACGCCGCGAGCGCCACGCACCTGCTGGTGTCCAACCAGCTCCGCGCCGGCGAGGAGAGCCAGAATCCCATCGAGCGCGCGCTGCTCAAGGCGCTGCCGGAGGGGGTGACGCCCCTCAGCGAGCCCGTGAGCTTTGAGGGGAAGGCGGAGCTGGTGGCGTGGGGCTTTGACGACCCCGCCCTGCGCCCCGGCGCCCAGGCGCGCCTGCGGCTCTACTGGCGGGCGCGCGCGCCGCTCTCGGGCGCCTGGAAGGTCTTTGTGCACATCGACGCGGCGGGGCAGCGCATCCACGCCGACCACGACCCCGTGGAGGGGCTGTTCCCCACGCAGGACTGGCGCCCCGGCGACCTGATCGCCGACGAGCACCCGTTCTTGGTGCGCGGGGGCGTCAAGCCCGACACCTTCAAGGTCTTTGTGGGACTCTATCGCGGCGAGACGCGCCTCAAGATCAGCGCCGCCCCCGCGGGGGTCAAGGCCAGCGACGACCGCGCCCTGCTCGGCGCGGTCCGGGTGCGCTGATGTGTGACGCGCGCCCCGCCCGCGCCCTCCCGGCGCTCGCCCGCGCCCTCCCGGCGCTCGCCCGCGCCCTCCCGGCGCTCGCCCTCGCCCTCCCGGCGCTCGCCCTCGCCGCCCCCGACGGGGAGGGGGCGGGCGGCGCGCCCCCGCCCCTGAGTCCCGCCCTCGCGGCGCTCTTCGCCGCCGTCTGGGGGGCCTCGCTGGCGAGCTTTGGCAACGTGCTCATCCACCGCCTGCCGCTCGGCATGTCGGTGGTGGCGCCGCGCTCCTCGTGCCCGCGCTGCGGGCGCCTCATCCCCTGGCGAGAGAATCTCCCCATCCTCAGCTACCTCGCCCTGCGCGGGCGCTGCGCGGGCTGCCGCGCGCCCATCAGCCCCCGCTACGCGCTCGTGGAGCTCGCCGGGGCGGCGTGGGGGGTGGCGCTGGGGGCGCGGTGGGTGTGGCCCGTCCTCAGCGAGCCCGCGCTCTGGGCGCCCGAGCCGTGGCGGCTGTGGGCGGCGGCGGGGGTGTGGGCGTGGCAGATGTCGTTCGCCGTGGCGCTCATCGCCGTCACCTTTATTGACCTCGAGCACCTGTTCATCCCTGACGAGCTGTCGCTGCCCGCCCTGCTCATCGGCGTGTGGGGCGCCTTCACGCTCGCCGAGTGGGAGCCCGCGCTCTCGCCCCTCGGCAGCCTCGCCGGCGCCGCCCTCGGCTACGCGCTCGTGGTCACCCTCCGCGTCATCGGCGAGCTGCTCTACGGGCGCGAGGCGATGGGCCTCGGCGACGCCAAGCTGCTCGCGGTGATCGGCGCCTTCCTCGGGTGGGAGGCGCTCCCCTTCGTGCTGCTGCTCGGCGCCCTGCAGGGCCTCCTCGCCGCCGGCGCCGCCCTGCTCTACACGCGCCTGACGGGGCGCCCCAACGCCCTCACCCTCCCCGAGGAGGAGCTCGACGCCTACTTCGGCGAGGAGAGCCCCGAGGGGGCCCGCGGGCGCGTCGCCCTCCCCTTTGGGCCCTTCCTCTGCCTGGCGGCGTTTGAGGTGCTGGCGGTGGGGGAGGAGGTGATGTGGAGTCTGGGGTGAGGGGGGGGCGCTAGCGCGGCGCGCTCAGGGCCGCGCGCTCAGTGCCGCGCGGCGCGCGCGAGGGGCGCGGAGGGCGCAGAGGGCGCCGGCGGCGAGGAGCGCGAGCGGCGCGAGGGGAGCCGGCGCGCGCCCACCCGCCTGCGCGCAGCCCGAATCGTCGGCGCGGGGGGGGGGGGGGGCGCGGGGGGGGGCGGCGCAGTCGACGGCCGCGCCCCCTCCGCCCGCCGCGCCCGCGCCCGCCCCCGCCTCGCCCGCCGCGCCCGCCGCGGGCCACCCGCCCTCGGGCACCTCCACCCCCGCGGCGCCCACGCCGCCCGCCGGCGCCCCCGCGCCGCCCTCCGCCCCCGCCGGCGCCGCGGCGCCGCCCTCCGCCCCCGCCGGCGCCGCGGCGCCGCCCTCCGCCCCCGCCGGCGCCCCCGCCGCCGCGCCCCCGGGACCCTCAGCGCCCGCCTCGGCGCCGCCCGCCGGCGCGTCGCAGCCCACCGGCGCCGCGGCGAGAGGATAGGCGCGCCCGTCCACGTCATAGGCGATCAGCGTGTAGCCCTGCGCGGCGGCGATGGCGGCGGTCACGCGGGGGGGCCAGGGGAGGGAGAAGCGGTGGAGGCAGGGCCCCGCGTCGAGGCAGGGGTCGGCGGCGGCGGCGCGGTCCGCGTAGCCCTCGGCGCGCGCGAGGCCGCTCGAGGTGGGGACGGTGAGCTCCACGCGGAGCACGCGCCCGGGCGCGGCGCTGTCCCACGCCCACCCCTCCACGCCGTCACAGGCGGCGCGCTCCACCGCCCCCTGCACGTCCGGCGCGCAGGCGCGGGCGTTCACCTTGAGCTCGAGGTAGTCGTCGGCGGGCCCGCCGGAGTCGGCGAACCACGCCGCGCCCTCCGCCACCAGCCCGAAAGTCTGACGGATGAGGCCCTCGCGGCGCGGCTCGATGGCGAACGAGAAGGTCCCGCGCTCGCCCACCGCCACCGGGGCGCCCGGGGTGGGGCCGGCGGGGGCGACGACGCGGGTGGGGGAGCGCCAGGTGGGCGACGAGAGGTCGGAGGGGGCGTCGCGCGGCGTAGGGGCGAGGGCGACCTCGTCCCCCCACGCCACGGTGCCCGTGTTGTCCACGAACATCTCCCCCCACAGCCGCTCCCCCACACACAGCTCAATGGGCGCCGCGGAGGCGACGGGGAAGCTCTGCCCGCGCGGGCGCCCGCCCCACACCTCGCGCGGCGGCGGGGGCTCGCCGCCGCCGCCGCCGCCGCTCTCCGCCATAAAGCGGTCGAGGGCGGCGCGGTCGCCGTCAAACACGTTCATGTCCACGTCCTCGCGCCCCCCGCCGATGCCCTCCACCCGCCCCGTGCTGCCGTACTGCCAAAAAGTCCACGCCCCCCAGGTGTCGGCGATGTTGGGGCAGGTGCGCCCCTCCACCGTCTGCCCCGGATCTGTGCGGTTATCGCCGTACTGCGCGTGCCAGAGCGGGTAGGCGGCGAGATCGGGGCAGGGATTCGCCGAGGAGCACACGGCGCCCTCCCAGAAGTAGCCGCCGGTGTAGATGATGGGGCGCTGCCCGAGCTCCGCCTCCACGTACTCGATCCACTGGCGGATCTTGTCTTGAATCTCGCGGGGCGGCACCGGCGCCAGGGGCGGGGTGGCGTTCGTGCGCTCCCCGTCGTCCTCCACGTCGATCACCGGCGGCATGGGCCCCGGCCCGCCCTCCTCGCGGATGCGCCGCACGAACAGCTGCGCCTGCGCCAGCGCGTCCTGGCGAGGGCGGAAGAACTGGTAGGCGCCATAGAGCACGCCGCTGGCCCGCGCCCCCGCCCAGTTCTCCGCGAATCTCTCATCGACCGTGTTGACGCCGTCGGAGACGCGGATAAAGGCGTAGACGGTCCCATCGGCCACCACCTGTGGCCAGTTGATCGTCCTTTGCCACTTGGACACGTCGATGCCAAAGACCGTGGGGCCGCGAGGGCACACGTCGCGCACCAGCGCGCGCTGCTGCTCGCCGAGCGCCACGCCGCTCTGGAGAGGGCGCGCCTGGAGGGGCGCGTGGCCCGCGGCGGCGTCGCGGGCGGCGCGCGCCCGCAGCCCCGCGCCCATCACGCCCTCGCCCTCGGAGAGCGCCCCGGCGAGGTCAGCGGCGGCGAGGTCAGCGGCGGCGAGGTCAGCGGCGGCGAGGTCAGCGGCGGCGAGGTCAGCGGCGGTCTCTGCCGCGGGGTCAGCGCACGAGAGGAGCGCCAAGGCGGAGAGCGCGAAGGGCGCGAAGGGCGCGAAGGGCGCGAAGGGCGCGAAGGGCGCGGAGGGCGCGGAGGGCGCGGAGGGCGCGGAGGGCGCGGCGGGCGAGCGGGGAGGGGTGTGCATGGTGAGCTCAGCGGTGAGGTGAGGAGATGCGCGCGGGCGACGCCGTGAGCGTAGCGGAGGAGGTCGCGGACGGACAAGGGCGGGGCGCGGCGGGGCGCGGCGGGGCGCGGCGGGGCGCGGCGGGGCGCTGCGCCCCCCTACCCCCCCACCCGCTCCGAGTACTGCGCCCCATCAAACGACACCAGCACCCCCTCCACGTCCCCCCGGCGGGACTTGCGGCGCGTCTGCAGGTGCACGGGGCGCTTCCAGAGCGCGTGGAGATTCTTGAGGGTGGGGCGCGTGTAGGCGTCATCGAGCTCAACGCCCTCATAGGTGTGCGCGAGGAGCAGCTCATCGCGCCCCTGATAGCGCGCGTCCACCACGGCGATGATGGGTTGACCCATATTCGTGAGCTGCGACAGGAGCTTCCGCTTCACATCCTGGAACTCCACCGACGCCACCTGCCACGCCTTCGCGCGCGGGTTGCTCTCGAAGGTGAACAGGCGCTGCGCGGCGCAGAACTCCGGCGTGAGGAACTCGTCGAGGAAGGTGAGGTCGTTGTGGTGACGGCGGACCTCAAAGACCTTTTGCAGGCCGAGTCCCGCCCGCGTGTCCCACGAGACCTTCTGCTCTAGGTCATCACACTCCGCGTACGCGCGCCCAAAGCGCCCGCGCTCCCAGCGATCAAAGATGTCGCGAAACAGCTCCAGCCCCAGGCGATACGGGTTGATGCTCCCGCGGCGCGCCGCCGTGGTGCCGCTGTGGCGGTCGGCGTAGTCGATCAGCTCGCTCGGGGCGAGCACCCCGCGCTGCGTCATGATGCGCGTGTGCCAGAAGCACGCCCACCCCTCGTTCATGATCTTGGTCACGCGCTGCGGCGCGAAATAGTACGCCTCCTCGCGGATGAGCTCCAAGACGCCCCGCTCCCACGGCTTGAGGGGGGCGCTCTCCATCAAGAACATGAGCACGTCGCGCTCCGGCTCCCGCGGGAAGCGCGCCGCGCGGGCGCGCTCCTCGCGCAGGCGGGCGCGCTGCTCCTCCAAGAACGCCTCGCTGTTCACCGCCTCGTCCACCCGCGCCGACACGCGCAGGCGCGGCGCCTCCCCCAGCCCGCCGGCGAGCTCCTCGGGGAGGTCGAGGGAGGGGCGGTGGGAGCTCTGCGCCTCAGCGGGGCGGTACGGGCGGTGGAAGTCGATGAGGTTGTCGAGGGAGAGGCAGGTGTCGATAAAGGTCTCCACCTCGCTGAGCCCAAAGCGCTCCTGATAGCGCCGCACGCGCGCGGCGTGGTTGGCGAGGGCGTCATGCATCTTGCGGTCGGTGGCGCTGAACCAGGCGTTGTTCTTAAAGAAGTCGTTGTGCCCATAGACGTGCGCCATCACCAGCTTCTGGTCCACCAGCGCGTTGCCCTCGAGCAGATAGGCGTAGCAGGGGTTGGTGTTGACCACGAGCTCATAGATCTTGGAGAGGCCGTAGGTGTAGCTCTTGGAGAGCTGCTCGTAGGCCATCCCGAAACGCCAGTGGGGGTAGCGGACGGGGAAGCCGTCGTAGGCGGCCACCTCGTTCATCTTGTCGTAGGTGACCACCTCAAAGACCGTAGGGAAGAAGTCGAGGCCCTCCTCCGCGGCGATGCGCTCGATGCGGTCCTGCCAGCCGCGCAGCTCAGCGGGCAGCGGCTTCACCTTGAGGTGCTCGATCATCGCCCTGCTCCTAAGAACTCCTTAATGGAGTCGATGATGCCGTCCTTGCTCTTGACCTCCGAGCACACCACCTTGCAGGAGGCGTCGCTGAGGTTGAAGTGCTTCCGGAGGTCCTTGAGGAACTGCCCGGAGCCGTAGGGGCTCTCCACCTGCCCGTAGCTGAACTGGTTGGAGGCGGGCAGGATCTTGTCGCGCAGGAGCGCCACGGAGCGCAGGGTGTCCTCCTGCGACCAGTTGTCGCCGTCGCTGAAGTGGAAGGGGTAGATGTTCCAGTCGCTGGCGGGGTAGTCCTCCGCGATGATGCGCGCGGCGAGCTCATAGGCGCTGCTGATCATGGTGCCGCCGGACTCGCGGGTGTGGAAGAAGGTGTGCGCGTCCACCTCCTTGGCGGTGGCGTCGTGGATGATGTAGCGCGTCTCGATGCCCTTGTACTGGCTCTTGAGCCAGGTGTTGATCCAGAACGACTCGATGCGGACGATCTCTTTTTGCAGGTCGCCCATGGAGCCCGACACGTCCATCATATAGATCACCACCGCGCTCGACTGCGGCAGCGCGTCCTCCGACCAGCTCCTGTAGCGCATGTCGTCACGGTTGGGAATCACGACGGGCGCGGCGGGGTTGAACTCCCCCGTGGCGATGGCGCGCTTGAGGGCCTCGCGGTAGGTGCGCTTGAAGTGGCGCAGGCTGCTCGGGCCCACGGTCCGGACGCTCTTGTAGCGGCGCTTGGGCGCCGTGATCGTGGAGGAGCCCTTGGGCTCGATCTTGGGGAGCGCGAGGGCCTCCCCTAGGAGCTCCGCGAGCTCCGCGAGGCTCACCTCGAGCTCGAGCTCCTTGGCGCCCGCGCCCTCGCCCGGCCTCCCTGGCGCCCCCTCCCCCTCGCCGTCGGCGGGCTCCTGGTCGCTCGGCCCGAGGAAGTCCCCGGGCGCGCCCTGCCCCTGCCCCACGCCGCCGCGGTCCTTGCCGCTAAAGCGGAAGCGCGGGGTGTCGATCTGCGGCAGGGGCACCTTCACCGCCTCGCCGCCCTCCTTGCCCACGATCGAGCCGCTCGAGATGTACTGGCGCAGGTTCTCGCGCACCTTGCCCTTGACGATCTCGCGGAAGCGCGCGTGGTCTCGCTCGATCTTCATCCCATCACCTCCCGCCCGCGGGGGCGTCAGAGCCCACGCGCAGGGGCGCCGCCAAGACAAAGGGCTGCACGATGGTGAAGCGGTAGCCGGGGGCGTCGAGGGGCTCAGGGGCGGCGCGGCGGAGGGCGCCGGAGGAGAGCCACCCCTGCACGCGCGCCGCGTCGTCCGCCGCCACCGCGAGGGCGACCTCCTCGAGGGGCGCGCCCTCCACCCACAGCAGCCCCCCGCGCGCGGCGTGGGGCGCGAGGGTCGCCCAGGTGGCGACTCCCGTGTCGCGCGCGATGGACTGCGCGGGCGTCAGCGCCGCGGGGCCCGCCTCACCGCTCGCCACGGGCGTCTCCCCGCGCGAAGATCGACGCCACGTACTGCAGCACGTCCCCCGCCGACTCGTCGGTGTAGCCAAAGTCGCGCACGAGGCGCTGGCGCACCACGTCGATCTTCTCCTGCGTCTCGCGGTCCACCACGTTGCTCACCAGGCTCGTGAGCTTGATCGTGTCCTTCTGGTCCTCAAAGAGCTTCTTCTCGAGCGCCTCGCGGAGGCGGTCATTGGAGTCAAAGCTGAAGGTGCGCCCCTCGAGGGCGAGGGCGCCGATGTAGTTCATCACCTCGCGGCGGAAGTCGTCCTTGCGGGACTCCGAGATGTCGATCTTGGACTCAATGGAGCGCATGAGGCGCTCGTCGGGCTGCTCGGGCTGCCCCGTGTAGGGGTTCTTGACGCGCTCCTTGCGGGTGTAGGCCTTGACGTGGTCGATGTAGTTGGCGCACAGGCGCTTGATGGCGTCCTCGTCCGCCGAGATCGCCCGCTGCACCTCGCGCTTGACGAGCTCGTCGTACTCGCCGCGCACCACCTCGATGAGCTCGAGGTAGCGGGCGCGGAGCTTCTCGTCGGTGATCATGGAGTGCTGGCGCAGGCCGCTGGCGAGCTCGTTGAGCACCAGGAAGGGGTTGATGCTGGTGGCGGCGCGCTCGTGGACGAGGGCGTTGGAGATCTTGTCTTGGATGTAGCGCGGGCTCACGCCGTCGAGGCCCTCGCGCGCCGTCTCCTTGCGCAGCTCCTTCACGTCGTCCTGCGTGTAGCCGTCGATCATCTTGCCGTCATAGAGCTTGAGCTTCTGCAGGAGCGACAGCGAGTGCTTCTTGGGCTCCTCGAGGCGCGTGAGCACCCCCCACATCGCCGCCATCTCAAGGGTGTGCGGCGCCACATGCACGCCGCGGAGGCGGTCGCCGCTGAAGTCCTTGCGGTAGATCTTGATCTCTTGCGAGTAGCGCGTGATGTAGGGGACGTCCACCTTGATGGTGCGGTCGCGCAGCGCCTCCATGAACTCGTTGCCGAGGAGCTTGCGGTACTCGGCCTCGTTGGTGTGCCCGATGATCACCTCGTCGATGTCGGTCTGGGGGAACTTCTTGGGCTTGATCTTCTGCTCCTGCGTGGCGCCGAGCAGGTCATAGAGGAAGGCGACGTCGAGCTTGAGAATCTCCACGAACTCGATGAGGCCGCGGTTGGAGATGTTGAACTCGCCGTCAAAGTTAAAGGCGCGGGGGTCGGAGTCGGAGCCGAAGAGGGCGATCTTCTTGTAGTTGATGTCGCCGGTGAGCTCCGTGGCGTCCTGGTTCTTCTCGTCCTTGGGCTGGAAGGTGCCGATGCCCACGCGGTCGCGCTCGCTCAAGACGAGGCGCTTCACGCGCACGTGGCTGACCACCTTAGACCAGTCGCCCTCGTAGTGCGCCAGGAGCTCGCGGAAGATGAGGCGGCAGGCGGGGTTGAGGTCGCCGCTGACCTTGATGGGACGCCCCTCGCGCTTGAGCCCGAGGCGCTCAAACGCCTCCGCGCGCCACTCCGCCGGGATCAGACGCAGGGGCTCCTCGTTCATGGGGCAGGGGAACACCTCCTCGCCGCCCGTCACGTGCCGCAGCTCCGCCGGCAGGCGCCACTCGTAGGTGTACATCGCCCCCGCCGCCGTGCGGCTGTACTCCTCTAAGCCCTGCTTGAGCAGGCGCGCGATGGTGCTCTTGGCGCTCCCCACGGGGCCGTGCAGCAGGATGATGCGCTTCTGTGCGCCGTAGCCCATGGCGGCGCTCTTGAGGACGTGCACGAGGCGCATGAGGGGGATGTCCATGCCAAACACCGCGTCGCGCCCGCCGCTCTTGGGGTCGTCAAAGAAGAAGTAGTGGGTGAGCTGCTTCTTGTTGTCGGTGCGCTCCTCGCTGCCATACGACATGATCATGTCGTAGAGGCGCTGGTAGGCGGTCCGCGTCACCTCAGGGCGCGCCTGCACGAGCGAGAGGTAGTCCTCAAAGCCGCCGCTCCAGGTGAGGTCGGCGTACTCCTCGTAGTTTTGAAGGCTCGCGATCTGCTCAATCAGGCTCATAGCTGGCTCCTGTGCTCCCTAGGTCGTCTCGTCTCGTCGTGGCGCGTCTTGGAGGTCCCTCGGAGGATAGGCACACGCCGCCGCTCAATACAAGGAGAGGGGGAGGGAGAGGGGGAGGGAGAGGGGGAGGGAGAGGGGGAGGGAGCGGGGGAGGGAGGGGGGGGAGGGGAGGGTTGACAGCGCCGCGCGAAGCGGGGAACGTC
>Ga0194129_10009149_pt1 | contig 11198 bp, 17 predicted proteins | sample TA2KigCa35mmetaG_FD_150862 | JGI IMG/M metagenome (GOLD analysis project Ga0194129, IMG submission 150862) | Freshwater microbial communities from Lake Tanganyika, Tanzania - TA2015038 Kigoma Deep Cast 35m | ecosystem: Environmental > Aquatic > Freshwater > Lake | place: Tanzania: Lake... | reverse complement strand
GGAAACCACCCCGCTCACGGCTGGGGTTCTGGTAGTGCTGCAGGCGGTACGAGTTATTTTAATAGCGTAAATACAGTCGCTGGTTACGGCGGCAACGGCCAAACTGGAGGAGGCGGTGTAGGTTCATTTGTAGTAAATGGTGCAAACGGTGGAAACTTTACCAGCAGCTCCTATACTCAATATTGTGGTCAATATTGTTACGATGAGTATGGGTATGACTGCGAAGATACCTATGCGACCGTCACAACTGGGCTAGGAGGTGCTGGAGGTAAAGCGGGAAACACTTTCGGCACGCGCGGCAATGGCGGCAATGGTGGTACTAGTTCTAGCGGTGGCTGTCAGGGAGGGAGTGGAACATATGGTCAGTCTGCGCCTTCCGGCTACCAAGGTTATCCGGAGTACGAAGGCACCGCCCGAAGTCCAGGTGGTGGAGGTGGAGGAGAAGCATATCAGTCATATGCTCAGGGAATTCCGCCTGGAGGCCATGGAGCTAGAGGAGAAGTGATCTTACAATGGTAAACAGATAATAAAAAAAGAAAAGGAAATATATGATAACTTACGAATGGTATTTTAGCGATTTAATGGTTAAGCCATCTGAAAATGGATTGACTGATGTTTTAAGTTAAAGTACTATGTCACAACGATTAATGATTGGTACAAATTATAAACCTGGAAGTCAGACTTTTACTACTGTCGGGTCTCATTATTTTCATGTTCCTCCGGATGTTTTTTTAATTACTGCGTATTGTTGGGGAGGCGGCGCGCAAGGCCACCCAGCTAACGGTTCGGGCGCAATGCGTGGCGGTGGCGGAGGAGGTTTTGGATACGGTTTAGTAGCTGTTGTTCCTGGTACTGCATATCTTGTAGTTGTTGGAGGGGGCGGAAACCACCCCGCTCCCGGCTGGAGTTCTGGTAGTGATGCAGGTGGTACGAGTTATTTTATAGGCAGTCATATAGTAGCGGGTAACGGTGGGGGCCAACATGGGTACCGCTATGAAGGAGGAGGCGGTGTAGGTTTACTTGTAATAAATGGTGCAAACGGTGGAAACTTTACCAACAGCTCCTATACTCAATATTGTGGTACAGCGTGCTGCGATGAGTATGGTTGGGAATACGATACCTATGCGACCGTCACAAATTGGCTAGGAGGTGCTGGAGGTAAAGCGGGAAACACTCCATCATCTGGCCCACGCGGCAATGGCGGCAATGGTGGTACTAGTTATAGCGGTGGCTGTTATGGAGGGAGTGGTGGTAGTCCTGCGACGCAGCCCTTAAGCTACCAACCGGAGTACGAAGGCACCTCCCGAAGTCCAGGTGGTGGAGGTGGAGGAGAAGCGTATAACCAGTGGGGCTGGAATGGAGGCGCTGGAGCTAGAGGAGAAGTGACGTTAAATTGGTAAACAGATAATAAAAAAAGAAAAGGAAATATATAAATAACTTAACAGTAAATTTATCTCTGCTTCTTTAACCTTGTTTACGCTGCCGCTGCTGGAGCAACAGGTTGGGTTATTAGCTAAAAAGTCAAAGGAAAATTAAAATGGCGAATTTAACAGATTTTATAAATAATCCTGCAGTAGTCACACAAAACGCAAAAACGGCAACATATACATTAATAGCCACTGATGCAGGCAAGCATATTAGTATTACAACTGGAGGCATAATAGTTCCTGCTGGTGTATTCAGTATCGGGAATGCAGTTACTATTTTTAACAACTCGGCTACAAGTCAACTAATCAATCAAGCTGCTGGTGTAACAATGTATCTGGCTGGCAATGCCAATTTTACTGGAAATAGAACTCTGGCAGGAAGAGGACTGGCTACTATTTTGTGTGTCGCATCAAACACCTTTGTAATTGGCGGAAATGGTTTAGGTTAAAGTACTATGTCAATGCAACGGTTCATGATTGGTACAAATTATAAATCTGGAAGTCAGATTTTTACTACTGTCGGGTTTTCTACTTTTACTGTTCCTCCGGATGTTTTTTTAGTTAATGCGTATTGTTGGGGAGGCGGCGCGGCTGGTGCTACGGCCAATGGGCAAAGTTGGGGTGGTGGAGGAGGAGGTTTTGGATACCGTTTAGCAGCTGTTGTTCCTGGTACTACATATTCTGTATTTGTTGGAGCGGGTGGAGCTAATAATGGTGCTGCAGGTGGTACGAGTTATTTTAATAGCGTAGGCGTGGTCGCTGGTCACGGCGGTGGTGCCGGCACCAACTTTACTGGAGGACACGGTGTAGGTTCACTTGTATCAAATGGTGCAAACGGTGGAGGTATTACCTACGCCGGTGGTGAAGAGTTTTGTCATGGCGATCCATCTTACAATGCGAACTACTTTTTCGCGTACGGAGGTAATGGAGGTAAAGCGGGAAGCTTCTCAAACAACTTCGGCGTAGGTGGCAATGGCGGCCAGGGTGGAAATAGTTTTAGCGGTGGCTGTCTTCAGCAGTATTATGGTTATTATGGTTCTTGGGCACCCGATCCTGCGATCGGGCCGGCACCCGATCCTACGATCGGGCCTGATGGGATAAACTACAACGCCGCCAGCGCCCAATTTCCAGGTGGTGGAGGCGGAGGAGAAGCATTTCCTGGCCAAGCTAACGTATACAATGGAGGCGCTGGAGCTAGAGGAGAAGTTTGGTTATATTGGTAAACAGATATCTGTTTACCGGTAAACAGATAATAAAAAAAGAAAAGGAAATATATGATAACTTACGAATGGTATTTTAGCGATTTAATGGTTAAGCCATCTGAAAATGGATTGACTGATGTTTTATACATCGTACACTGGCAGTTTAAAGGCACAGACAAGAACGGCGTCTTCGGAGATCAAAGAGGTTCTTGCCAGCTTCCTGCACCAGATCCAGCAAAGTTTTATCCATATTCGTCGCTCACAAAAGAAACAGTAGAAAAATGGGTTGAGAAAAGTATAGGTTATACTGCAATTTCAGCTTTTGAAAATGCTATTGCAGAACAAATTAAATTTCAAACAAATCCGCCCTTTATCAGAAAAGATGCACCATGGACTCTATAGAAGTTTAATCTTTTTTTTACATGATTTATACAGGAATTGATTATTCTCTCACATCACCTGCGGTGTGCGTTTACAACGACGCACACCCTTTTTCTTTTTACAATTGTCAGTTCTATGTAATGTCTGATAAGAAGTTAAAGTGTCAGTTACCTGTTAACATGTATTTCCAATCTCATCCTAAGTGGCACGACACGAACGAACGTTATCATAATATCGCTTCTTTCTTTATACCGAACATAGAATCCTCGAAAAAGATTTATATCGAGGACTACGCCTTTGCTGCTAAGGGTAAAGTGTTTCATATCGCCGAAAATACACAAGTTCTTCAGTACAATCTCTGGAAAAAGAACATTTATTATTCAAAGATTTCTCCTGCCACGCTAAAAAAGTTTGCTACTGGTAAAGGTAACGCCAACAAAGAAGCCATGTACGAATCTTTTAAGGAGCAAGAAACCGTTGACCTGAAATGGATTTTCGGGTTAAAGAAAACAGACTCACCGATTTCTGATATAGTTGACGCTTTTTTTCTTTGTAAATACGCTGTCTCTAATTTATAAATAGATATATGTCAGAAAATATGTCAGAAAAAAAATGTTGCCCTCCTGCAACAGCGAATGTAATGGTTCATGCTGAAAATCTAAATCGCGCGGTGATGAATACACAGATTTCGTTTGGGCCTAGAGATGTTACTGCATCAAATTCTCTATTCTGGGAAGAAAAGGCAACGCGGTGGGAAGTAACTACAGACGAAGCAAGAAAGAGAAGATGTACCTCTTGCGAACATTTTGATACATCCCCTGATACTAACAACTGTCTTGAGTCTGGTATCTTGTCTATGTTAATGAAATGCCGTCCCTGTGTTAAAGCTGGTAAAAAGGCATATTGTTCAAAACACAAATTTATTGCTACTGAATTCAGGGTATGTAACAACTGGGAATACAAAAAGTAAGGATCTCTATGAAATCATTTTCCGAATATTCCAATTCACTTTCCTATCACCTGGAAAACAAGATTCCTCTGTCTGAAAACGTATTCAGATATGGGTCTCAGTCTTACTTTGATCTTATTAATGAAGCCAGAGAATTACAGGAATTGTTAGATCTATCGGAGACTGACAGAGAAATCTTGGCTACTGATATCGGAACGTTTGGTATCTACAAAAGTAAAGAAGTTCCTCTGGACCTTCCGTTTATCGCTGAAGCTGAATACAAAGGCAAAGAAGTTGAGTTAAATAAACCAAAACGTGGCGGCAACAAAAAGTTCTATGTCTATGTAAAAAATAAAAACGGTAATGTCATCAAAATTGAGTTCGGTGATACCTCAGGACTAAAAGCTAAAATTAACGACCCAGAAGCTAGAAAGTCTTTTGCTGCTAGACACAAATGTGAATTAACAAAGGATAAGACAACTCCTGGATACTGGTCGTGTCGTTTGCCATGGTGGGCGAAAAGCTTGGGTTTAAGCGGCGGAGGGAATTTTTTCTGGTAATAAATAATATCATACTATGACATTTTTGGATACCAAACTAGAAGATTCCCTTTTTATACGCGAGTTCAACGAAGACGTTGATGTGACTGAGTTGTATTGGCACCGAGACAAACTAGACCGTGAAGTAGAAGTTCTAGAAGGCGAAGGTTGGAAGTTGCAGTTCGACAACCAGTTACCTTATGAACTAAAAGTAGGTGATGTTTGCTTTATCCCAGCAATGATTTTCCACCGATTGTGGAAGGGTAACAGTAAGTTAAAGTTAAAGATAAGAGAGAGCTAAATGTCCTTTACGCCATCTACATATGATCGTTCGTTGCAACCGTTATTTAAGATGACGTTTGACAAGATCCGGAACGTCACCTTTACTTCTTACTCGGTTAGTCTACCACCTGTTTCTTTGAACTCAGTTGTACACCCTACTCCTTTTCGTGATAGGCCAATCCCAGGTGACAAGCTTAACTTCGAGACTCTAACGTTAAACTACATCGTCCAAGAGAACCTAGCAAACTACAAAGAACTCTTGAACTGGATGAGTGGTCTTGGCAGAACAACAGACACCGAAGCCTATAGGTTATACAAGAATCAAAATCAGAATCAATATTCAGACGGTCAGTTAACTATTCTATCGAATAAGTACAACCCTATTGTAAAAGTTACTTTCGTTGATTGTTGGCCAACTTCACTTGGCGCTCTTTCTTACGACGCTCAAGCAACTGACGCAACAGTTGTGACTTCCGATGTCACATTCAACTATTCACACTTCACTATCGAGTCATTATAACAAAAATCTAAAAAGGACCAAAACAGAGATGGGAAAGATGTTGTCGTTCAAAAAGTTTAAAGCAATCTTACAAGAAGCAGAAGAGCTAGAAGAGGCGAATCTCGGTTCACACCCAGATAATTACCCTGAAGGTTCAGTTGTGCGCCTAAACAAACCCTTCGTCATCGGACCCTACAAAGAAGGAACTCTGTTCACGGTGTTATTCATTGGTCCTGAGAAAGATAAAAATATAACTCAAGTCTATCCTACCAAAGTCAGCACCACGAAAAAACCTGTTTGGATTGGGCTACAAGACGAATCTGGTGATAAGTTCCAAGTGATGTTATCTAAGTCTCTTGCAGATTCTTATTTCCTTAAAGGCAGTAAAACTCGAGGAGGAGAGACAACTTCCGTTATATTCGCGAATAAAGAGTTGACCCCAGATAGCTTGGGGTTCGCCGACAAGACCTTGACAAGCGACGGTATCATTTCTCTTCTTGAAACGAACAAAAAGCTAAAACCAGAAGAAAAGAAATTTTTGGTATACCTTGCTAAAACAGTCAACGGTAAGGGAAGTTCGTTCAATATTACCGTCCCAGAAAAATTCTTGAGTGAGTTGAACGTTATTTCAAAAGACTTCGGTGAGATCTTGAGTGCTATTTGGCTACTGAATAATGAAACAGGATTGACAAAAATCAAATTTCCAGATATTTCAAACTTACCTTTCATCGATCTCTATGGTGTCAGTAAGAAAACTCTGGAACCATATTCAGTTAAATCCGAAGGCGGATCGAAGGTTTCCATCGGTAATATTCTTGATAGCATCGACGATGTTATCAAGAACCCAACCAAAGCAACAGGGATTGAATTAAACTTCACAACCGAAGAATCAGAAATCATTTCTTCTTTGAGAAAAATCATATCCCTTTCGATGAAAGACGGGATGATTGAAGGCCACCGTATATTACAAACTGATGCGATTAAAGAGTTGTCTAAGGTGATGAACGTGCCTGTTGCGAAAATCACAAACAAGAAAATAGATGAATGGGCTAAAAATAAAACAGCGCAACAACTCAAAAAACAACTAAGTACTTTCTACACCAAGGCGAATTCTAGACCAACGGAGAAAATGTTTGAATCGGGTAGAGAACCAAATCGCCTGATTGTTGGTCCGCTAGGCGAATCCCTGAGGCGAGAACTCAATATCCGAAAACCCTATCTTGATGTACTAAATAAGATAGCAAATTTAGTTGAAGCCTCGCAAGTGAATATTTCGATCAAACCCAAAACGATAACGTTTTCTTTGGCCAAGTTCAGGGACGCTAAGTTCGTTTTTGGTTGGGCTGGTTACTCAGGCGGGAATAAACTTGGATTCATAAAAACCAAATCATAAGACTTTAAACAAAGTCTTCGTGATCGTAGCATCGAGTTAGCTCGATACCATTTAACTCGAATATATCTTTAAACGAAAAGAAATTAGGTCCGTGTGTCATTCGGGAATAGGTTAACTGTTCCCACACATGGACCATTTCGTGTGCCAGAATCGCAATAAAGAAATCGCGGCTAATGTATTCAGGAAGTAACTTTATCTTAAATCCTGTTATCTTTTTGTACTCGCAATAAGCCCACCACTTCATCGGAATCTCCCCGATATCAAAATCAATATAAGAAGATGGCGGTAGTTGGGAATTAAATATGGCTTTATTCAACTTCGTGTAGGCTGTTTTAGCACTTCGCTCAGTTGGCTTATAAGTCACATTCGTTCTCCCTAAAATTTCTTTTTACCAATAGAATATTTAGAGATCAATTCCCACTTGTCTTTTTCACCATACGACAAGATCTTGATTTTGTTATAGGGACAGAAGTTCTTTACCTGTTCCATATCAACAATCTTGCAAAGACCCCATTCGTTTAATAGCATCGCAATAGCATTTCTACGTTCTATATCAGAATCATCCATAGTAGACTTGCGTCCGTCAAGAGCAAACAACTCTTTAAAATGCACGATGTAATACTTGCTACGTTTGTGCAAGATATGACAGGACTGATATAATTTACGTTCTTTGTTAGAGGCGATACCAATTCTAGTCAGGGTTTCCTTTATTTTTAGAAAATTGTCCCTTGAATCTAGAGTTACCTCGACTAGCGATTCAATCATTTCTTAATTCCACCTTTATCCAAAATCTGTTTGATGTTCTTTAAATCATCTTTTGAAAGCAGGGGAAGTGCTTCTTTGGCTTTTGCAGTTGACAGACCATAATAATCTTTGATCAACTGGATCTCTTCAGGAAGCTTATATTTCAACCACGGAGAGAATCTACTCTTCTTCCGAACTGCGTTCAGAAGATATTTATACTGTAGTTTCTTATCTAGATCAGAACGCATATTCATTTCATTTGCGTGAAGGATCGTGTCTGGATAATACGAGAAGCATCTATTCACAACAAAGGGAGGGTAATCTGACTTGTTGTAATCGTCAATCAGATCCTCGTCCTTTGTAATGTTGATAGACTTAAGAATGTCTTTTAGCTCTGGCATGGTTTATTTAAATTGGCATTCAGCCATGATTAGGATAAACATCGCTGAAAGGTTTAATTCCATGTCTGCTACAAAACATGACTTGTGAGCATAATCAGCCAGAATAATAATCGCCTGAGGAACAGAAGCAGGTTCAAGATGATCCTCCAATGAATCAAACACAGTACGTATAATCTGTGTAGGATCATTATCTAGATTCTCATTTACCCACTTCCGCATCCCACCAAAGTCTTTGCTCTTTAGCGAGTTTACTAGATCTTTGATTGTTACATCTTCAATCGCCGCAAGGATACCAACGTCGATTTTTCCTCGCTGGGTTGAATAACGCTGTAACTCAGAGATAGTTTTACGAAAGTCTGGATAGAATTTCATAATAACTTCCGCAACAACCTTCTTGTCGAACTCAACACCCTCTTCTTGCAGAATATTAGAAATTCGCTTCATTAATTGCGCTGCTAGTTTGGGTTTCTGTGAAGAGGGAATGTTGAATTCGAACACGGTGCAACGCGAGATCAATGGATCAATAATCTTCATCTTAAAGTTGCAGGTAAGAATAAACCTACAATTAGAAGAAAACTCTTCCATGAAATTACGAAGCGCAGGTTGTACCGACTGGGCATTCATGTAGTCTGCCTCGTCAATAATAATAACCTTTAAGCCGCCTGAAAGAGAAACAGTTGACGCGAACGACTTTAATTTCTCTCGCAGAGTGTCAATGGTTCTACCCTCGTCAGAACCATTTATAACCATCACATCACAATTTAATTGATTACACACAGCCTTGGCGATTGTAGTTTTGCCCATCCCAGGCTTACCTGTCAGCAACATGTTCGGCAGATCATTTTTGTCAACAAACGCCTTAAACGATGCCTTGATATCGTCAGGCAAGATACAATTGTCAATCGTTTGCGGTCTGTGCTTTTCCGTCCATAATGTATTAACTTTCATAATATAGTATACCTTATCAAAACAACTAAGTCAATTAAATTGGTAAAACAGAGACTACACGAGAAGGTGCAGGGAAGATATCTTCACCGTTGAATTTTTTCTTCGGTGACTTAAATTTTGACCTAGAAGCAACAACAATCTCGGTGTTATCTTCGATAGAAGTTCCAACAAAAGGACCTCTTTTTTTAGTATTTAACTCAGAGTTACAACACCATTCTGCCTTACTAACAGGCTCTTTTCTCTTCTTTCGGAAGAAAGAAGAAGGGTCTTGTAAATTGGCTGTTTCGTGCGACCGAATATAAGTGTACTTCATCAGAACCTCTGGTTCACTCAAATGCATCCAAGTAGAAAAATCTATTTCTGGATAACAAATATGTACTGGGTATTGTCGTCCCTCGATATCTTTGTGCCAAGAGATCAACTTGTCTTCCTTTTGTAGTTCTTTTAGAACACAAAGAAATTTCCCGTACAAGGGATTATGTTCCTCGATCTTATAATTCTTTAGATGAGAAAAGTTTTGGTTAGGCATATATTAGAACTTTGAATCAGCCTCAATAGCAATGTAATACTTCACTGGGCGGTTCTTTGACTCGAATGTCGAAATACCCTTTGAAGAAATCTTTACTTCATAATCGTCTTGAATAAACTTCAGATTAGCGATCTTCATGAGAGCCTTGAAGTCACCCTTAGAAGTACCAGCAACATTAAAGATTGCAGAATTAGAGGTTGGATTAGACTTGTCAAGATCAGTGATAATAATTTTGCCGAGCTCGGAAGAGATGCAAACATCATCAACAGAAAGAACCTGAGAACATTTAATTACCTCCGTCAGAACAGTTGAAGTAAGTTCAAACGTGACTTCTGTGCTAGGAAGGTTTATGCGTTTGGTTGGAGTTAGCAGTTGAGAAATATCCGTGTACAGATACTTGATCTTATTATTCCCTGATATCAATTCGAGATGCTTTTCATCCAGAGTGACGTCAGGATCTTTGGTAATAGAAACACATCCTAGTAGTTTGCGTAAATCATAGATACCAAAGTCACGATCAAACGTAAAAGGAACAATAGCTTCAGCCATCATGGTTTTATTTTCTGACATTGTACGAATTTCGTTGCCTTTACGAACAACAATTGAATTGTTGATCTGAGAAAAGTTTGAGAGTACATCAAGTGTAAAAGAATCGAATTTTGACATAATTTTAGTTTATTACCTCTTTCAATAATTATTATACTATAATTTCTAACGTCCGTAAACTACTGGACTAATATTTAAATCAAAAAGTTCAGGGAAAGATTTGATGATAAACGAACTAGTAATCTTTGATGCTGGTAATTTCTTCTTGAGAATCCAGTTAAATAATAGTTCAGAATCATCAACATGCATTCCTTCAAGCATCTGAATCAATTTTGCTTTTTTGCGTTCGAACGGAATGTTAACTTCATCGCAAAGGACATAGATTCTACGACATTCTTTGTCGATATTCGTGTCAGTAATACCACGTTGATTGTTGAGTCGCTTCCATTTAACGTCTGAGAAATCGGGGAAGACAATCTTAGGGTTAAAGACACAAGCCAATAAAATGCGAATAGAAGGACGCATATGGGCTCGCAAAAATTCTGCTCGTTCCTTTACTGTGTCAATCAGATTCGCTTCCGCAAAAATTTCAGAAGGTGGTTTCACGTATGCCATTAAAATTCTCCATGTGCTGTAAGTAACAGTTTCAGCTTATTATTTATCAGGTAAGGATAAACCTTATCCTTTGATCCTGTCATCGGCTTCTTAAACTCTGCTAGAATCGCATCTGAAACCATATCAGGAATACAGTCAAAATCAATAAGAACCTTGTTGCGCTGATAGTTGGGATTTGTTTCCAACGCTTCGATAATCTTGTTTGTTACCCTACGCTGTCGTTTACCAGCGACAAAGGTGTCGTCTTCGGAAGCAATGTTAGGAACGCCGTCACCTGAGTCTCCGTAGATAATCTTTTCTCTGAGAAATTCTACAGAGTTTTCTTCGGTGATAAACTTCTTTTGAACAGGAGAGTATTGCTGGACGTTAGGGTACTTGAACAGCTGAACGAAATCGTGATCACCTGAAACGATAAGAACCTTCTCGGATTGACAATAGGCGCGAGTGAGAACAGCAATCACGTCGTCGGCTTCACAACGCGGAACGGCCACGAATTTGTAGGGGAAGACTTCGCGGATCTCGTCTTTGATCTTGTTGAGCGACTGGAAGATTACGTTCCAATCGTACAGAGAAGACTCCTGTGCCTTTTTGCGGTTTGCCTTGTAGTAAGGAAAGACGTCTTTGCGCCAGTAGTTGTAGGTGTCGTTGCATAAAACAATCTCACCAAACTCGTGGCCAAACTTAGTCTTGTAGGAACGAATAGAATTCAGAACCATGTGCCGCAGAAAGTTCTCTTCGACGTT
>Ga0194129_10009147_pt1 | contig 11198 bp, 8 predicted proteins | sample TA2KigCa35mmetaG_FD_150862 | JGI IMG/M metagenome (GOLD analysis project Ga0194129, IMG submission 150862) | Freshwater microbial communities from Lake Tanganyika, Tanzania - TA2015038 Kigoma Deep Cast 35m | ecosystem: Environmental > Aquatic > Freshwater > Lake | place: Tanzania: Lake... | reverse complement strand
AGCTCCGTTGTGAACTGCATGGTGTCGAGGTGCCGCCAACGTCGTTCGTCGGCATGATCAGCCAGGCCGCATGGGCGGCCACATTCAGGACAGGTGACCTCCGGGCCGACGTGCTTCAAGCGGATTTCGACTCGACGATCCTCGAGCCGCAGGTCGACCGACTCAACCAACCAGGAGGTGTCGGTCCCGAGCAGCCGGGAGTAGTGGGTGGCAAGTGTTTCCATCCCCCCAATCTAAGCCATCGCCGGTCCCGAATCCGACAAAACGTGCCACGAAAATCCCCGAAGAACCACTATGAGGCGATCCGACTTCTCCTCCGGCATCGGACCCGCGTCGCTGCCTTCTTGGGTCCTACCGTCTCCGGACCAGAGGAGATCTCTTGGGGTAAGAATGAATGACTTCCCGCCGCCGCCCCCACTACCGTCCTGCCACGGTTGGATATCGGGTGTCGCGTTGAGGCGCACGCTTGCCCAGGCAGGCCGGCCTTACGGAGGTTCACGTGCGTTCGGTGCTGCGGTTCGCCTCGGGCTTCCATCCCACACGCCCTCACGGGAAAGACCTCGGCTGTGCAATGCCAGCCTCGGTCTCGTGCAGCTGCCTCCGGCTTCTGGTTGCCTCCAACAGGCCCCATAAAGGACTCTCACCTTCAGTCAATCATCCATGCCCAACGCACACCAATCCGCCTGTGGCGGATCGGTGCCCGGCGAAGCGCCGCGGACACGCAGCGAGCCGAGGGCGGGAAGCCCGAGGCGAGCGTCCAGCGAGGGGGCACGGGCGGCCCCGAGCCCGCGCCACGCGTGGCTCAGTCCCCATCGCTCACGCGATTGGGCTTCCGATGCGGGGACCGGGGGGGTGCGCCGCGGGTTGAAAACCCGCGCTCCTCCCAGGCACGGGCGGCCCCGAGCCCGCGCCACGCGTGGCTCAGTCCCCATCGCTCACGCGATTGGGCTTCCGATGCGGGGACCGGGGGGGTGCGCCGCGGGTTGAAAACCCGCGCTCCTCCCAGGCACGGGCGGCCCCGAGCCCGCGCCCGCGTGGCTCAGTCCCCATCGCTTCCGCGATTGGGGCTTCCGATGTGGGGTCTACGAAAGTGCGCCGCGCTTTGCCGTGAACCCAATCCAGACGTGCGTCGCCCCGCCTCGCATCTGCCGTGCCAATCAGAATTGGCAGGAAGCCGGCCGCCACCAGCCCGGGCACACCTCGGCCGTGTGCCCGCGGCTGGCCACGGCTGCCGGGCCCATGGAGGGCCCGGCAGCCGTGAAGTCAGAACTGCCAGATCGCGTCGCAGCCGCCGTAGAACTGGCCGTACTGGTCGCCGGAGCCCGGCGCCCCGGTGATCCGGCCGAAGGGAAGCGGCCCCTTCATGTTGTCCGGCGAGTACCAGTCGTACCGCAGCTCCGGCCGCACGATGATGTTGCGGTTGGGCTTCCAGTTGAGACCCCACGTGGCCTGCCAGAAGTTGCCCGCGTAGCCCGTCCCGAACGGCCCGCCCCAGATGGCGTTGCGGATCGGATTGATCACGCGATACCCGTTGTTGTCGCGGAACCACTCCAGCCGCATGCCCGCCACCAGCGAGTCGCTGAGCGTGTAGAACATGTACTGGTTGATGCCGTACCACTGGGCGGTGCCGTTCTGCTGCCCGATATTCTGCGACACCGGGTTGGCGTTGAACTGCCAGCCCAGGTCGTTTTGGAACACGTAGGTCAGCTTGTCGGAGACCTCGTTGACGTAGACCGTGCTCACGATCGAGCGGTTGCCGATGATGCCCTGTCCGAGCGGCGAGAACGAGCCGATCTCGTTGCCGCTCGACACGGTCGTGGTGAGGGCCTGGGCCTCGTCGGAGCTCTTGAACGTCGCACCGCCGAGGAAGGCCGCGTTGCTGTTGGCCCCCGCGTAGCCGGGGTTCGCGATCCCGAAGTAGTTGATCGGGTCGCTGAAGTTGTCCCAGCCGTTCGTGATGCCGCCGTAGACGGTGAGCTGATCGTTCGCCGTCCAGACATCGAGGATGCCGGTATGGGTGAACGGCTCGCCGTACTGCATGGTGTAGGCGTGCGTGTAGAAGAAGTTGCCGATGGCCGGCACGACTTCATACCCGATGATCGTGTAGAAGTGGCCGAACTTGATGGCATGGTTCCCGATCCCGGTTTCCGCATACAGCTGCGGCATCGCCAGCCCGTAGTCCTTGCTCGACGCCCATGACGGGGCCCCGCCCGCGCCGGCCGGGTTCGGCTGGTACAGCAGGTTGCCGTCGAGCCCCCGGGCCGTGGTGTAGATGTAGTCGGTGCCGTAGAGCAAGTCGACGCGCCCGCCGAGCCAGCGACCGTTGTCCATATCGAGCGTCCGCTCGTTGACGAGGTAGAGCTGGTTCATCTGGCCCTGCCAGTTGCGGTCGTTGAACGTGATCGGGCCGTTGAACGGGGAGCCCCAGTTGTTGGCCCCGATCCCGGCGGCGACCCAGCCATAGGTGTTGATGCCCCGGCTGGTGAGTGGCTCGATCTCCAGGTACCGGTTCGGCCCCTCCTCGGCCGACGCCTCCTGGGCCGCTTCCTGCGGCGGCAAGGCACGGAGTTGGTAGGCGTCCTCCTGCGGCACGGCGGGCAGCACGGGTGCAGCCGCGACGGGCGCATCGTTCTGGGCCAGCTGGCTGTACAGGTTGGGATCGATGCGGGACGGCGGCGACGGATCGGCGGCGGTCGCTGCGGAGACGGCCACGAGGCCGCTGGCCACCCAGACGGGCAGCATGAACTTGGCGAATCGCATGGCGGGCAAACTCCCGGTGGTTCGAAGGTTGATGGGGCCGCCGGAATGCTGGCGCAGTCCGGATTGGGAGAGCACGGAGATCGCCCACGGCCAGCGGAATCCGCCGATCCGCTGCCGACCTATCCCCCCGTTCCCAGAGGAGTAAATCGGCCTCGCCAGTCGACGAACGTGCTGCGAACGCCCGGCGCCGGCAGATTTTCCCCGACCCGAACCTGGTGGCCGATGACGCTGCGGCCTGGGAGGGGTTGCCGGTCAGCCCGCCGGGGCGAACGAGCCCTCGAGCAGGGCCGCGAGGAACTCCTCGGGCCGGAAGGGCTCGAGGTCGTCGGCCGTCTCGCCGACGCCCACGTACTTGACGGGCAGGCCGAACTGCTCGGCGACCGGCACGATCACACCGCCCCTGGCCGAGCCGTCGAGCTTGGCGACCACGATGCCCGTGCAGCCGGCGGCCTCCTTGAACCCCTTGGCCTGGGAGAGCGCGTTCTGGCCGGCGGTGGCGTCGAGAACCAGGAGCGTCTCGTGGGGCGCCTCCGGCACCTGCTTGGCGATCACCCGGCGGATCTTGCCGAGTTCCTGCATCAGGTTCGACTGCGTCTGGAGCCTGCCCGCGGTGTCGATGATGCAGACGTCGAATCCTCCTTCGAGGGCCCGCGTCACGGCCCGGTGGGCCACGCTCGCCGGGTCGCACCCCGGCTCGCCGCGGACGATCTCCGCCCCGAGCCTGCCGGCCCACATCGCGAGCTGCTCGACCGCCGCGGCCCGAAAGGTGTCGCCCGCCCCGAGGATCACCCGCTTGCCGTCGCGGACGAACAGCCGGGTGAGCTTCGCGATCGACGTCGTCTTGCCCGAGCCGTTCACGCCGGTGACGAGGATCACGGTCGGGCCCGTCGCCGCGGCCGCAAGCGCCGCCTCGGCCGGCTTCAGCCGAGCGAGCAGCTGGGTGCGGATCGAGTCGAGCACGACCTCCGGATCGACCACGCGGGCCCGGAGCCGCTCGCGGACGTCGGCCACGATCGCCTCGGCCGCCGCCGGCCCCATGTCGGTCCGCACGAGCGCTCCCCGGAGCTCCTCCAGGAACTCCTCGTCGACCAGCCGGCCCTCGCGCTTGAAGATGTCGCGGACGTCGGTCGAGAGCACCTTCGCCGTCTTGGCGAGCCCCGCCTTGAGCCGGTCGAGGAACCCGGGCCGCGGCTGGTCGGCCTCCCCTGCCGCCGGGGCGGGAGGGGGCTCGGGCTCGCGACCACCACCAAACCGAAACAGCGCCATGAACGTGACTCTCCGGACGGGTCAGGCGGGTGCCGACCGCCGCTGCGCGTCGCGATCGGCGAGCAGGCCGCCGAGGATGCCGGCCACGAACCGCGGCGAGGCCTCGCCGCCGTAGCGGCGGGCCAGCTCGATCGCCTCGTCGACGACGACGGGGCCGGGCGTGTCGGTGTGGAACAGCTCGAACGCCGCGATCCGCAGGACCGCGCGGTCGGTCGCGGCCATCCGCGACACCCGCCAGTTCTCGCTGCGGCCGTCGATCAGCGCGTCGAGTTCCGCCTGCCGCTCGCGGACGCCGTCGACGAGCTCGTCGGCAAAGGCCACCAGCGGCCCGGACTGCAGCCGGCCACGGTGAAACCGGGCCCGATCCCGGGGGTCGACCGCGCCCGAAACCTCGGCCCGGTAGAGCGACTGGAGGGCGACCTCGCGGGCCCGGCTGCGACGGCTCATGATGCCGCCCCGGCGGCGATCGCGGCAGCCAGCGAAACCATCTCGGCCGCCGCGGCGGCCGACTCCGCCCCCTTGTTGCCCGCGAACCCGTCGGCCGGATCGCCACCGGCGCGGGCCATGGCCTGGGCCAGCGTGTCGCAGGTGAGCACGCCGAAGATCACCGGCAGGCCGCGGGACCGGGCGACCTGCTCGATGCCCCCCGCCGCGGCGGCGGCGATGTGCCGATCGTGAGACGTCTCTCCCTTGATGATCGCTCCCAGGCACACGATCGCGGCGTAGCGGCCGGTGGCCGCCAGCCGATCGGCCGCGAACGGCAGCTCGAACGACCCGGGCACCCAGGCCACGTCGATCGACGACTCCGGCAGGCCGGCGGCTCCGAGCCGGTGGATCGCCCCCGCCAGCAGGCGGCGCGTGACCGGCTCGTTCCAGCGGGCCACCGCGATGCCCACCCGGAGCCGCTCCGGAAGCCGATCGGCCCGCCCCTCGAGCACCCGTGCTGCCGACTCCTCGCTCATCCTCGCCGACTCCCGTGCATCATGACTTGAGGCCCATCAGGAACTCGGTGTTCGACTTCGTCTTCGCGAGCCGGTTGATCAGCAGCTCCATCGAGTCGGTGGGGTTCATCTCGCCGAGCACCCGCCGCAGCACGCAGATGCGCCGGTATTCATCCGGCTCCAGCAGCATCTCCTCGCGCCGCGTGCCGGAGCGGTTGATGTCGATGGCCGGATAGATCCGCTTGTCCACCAGCCGGCGATCGAGCACGATCTCGAGGTTGCCGGTGCCCTTGAACTCCTCGAAGATCACGTCGTCCATCCGGCTGCCGGTATCGACGAGCGCCGTGGCGATGATCGTCAGCGAGCCCCCCTGCTCCACCTTGCGGGCGCTGCCGAAGAACCGCTTGGGCCGCTGCAGGGCCCCGGAATCGACGCCGCCGGAGAGGATCTTGCCCGAGTTGGGCACCTCGGAGTTCCAGGCCCGGGCGAGCCGCGTGATCGAGTCGAGGAAGATGACCACGTCACGGCCGTACTCGACCAGCCGCTTCGCCTTCTCGATCACCATGTCGGCCACCTGGATGTGGCGGCTCGAGTTCTCGTCGAAGGTCGAGCTGATCACCTCGCACGACGGCCCCTTCACCTGCCGTTCCATGTCGGTGACCTCTTCGGGCCGCTCGTCGATGAGCAGCATGAAGACGTAGGCCTCGGGGTAGTTGGCGAGCACCGCCTTGGCCATCTTCTGCAGGAGGATCGTCTTGCCGGCCCGGGGCGGGCTGACGATCAGACCCCGCTGGCCGAAGCCGATCGGCACGACCAGGTCGACCACCCGGGTGGAGACCTCCTCGGAGGTCGTCTCGAGCACGATCCGCTCGTCGGGGTGGAGCGGCGTGAGCTCGTCGAAGAACACCCGCGTCGAGAGCTTCGCGGGATCCTCTCCATTGATCGCCTCCACGCGGAGCAGCGCGAAGTACCGCTCGCTCTCCTTCGGGGGGCGGATCTGCCCGGCCACGCTCATCCCGTTGCGGAGGCCGAAGCGGCGGATCTGGCTCGGCGACACGTAGATGTCGTCGGGGCAGGAGAGGTAGTGGGCGTCGGGGCTGCGGAGGAAGCCGAAGCCGTCGGGCAGGATCTCGAGGGTGCCCTCGCCGAACATCAGGCCGTTGAGCTTGATCCGCTCCTTGAGGATCCGGAACACCAACTCCTGCCGCTTGGCTCCCGACACATCGCCGAGATTTTCCTTGCGGGCAAGCTCCACCAGCTCCTGCATCGAGAGCCGCTGCAGCTCGGTGATGAACGAGTCGCCCTTCTTGAGGGCCTCGTAGTGGCTGGTGACGTCGAGGCCGTCCTTCACCTCGGCGGCGATCTCCTCGGCGATCGAGAGCGGCTCCCGGCCTGCGTCGTCGGGCCGCGAGTCGGGCGGGGCGTTAGACATGATGCACCGGAAAGCGTGGTCGCGAGGAGGAGGGGGCGGAGGGGGGGGAGAGGGGCGGGGTGGGAGGTGACGGTTCGAGGAGGAGTGGTCGCCGTGACCTGCGGCCGGACGTGCGCGAGCGCAGTCCATGCCGAAGCCAACGCGATCAGGAACCCCAATCAGGAACCCCAGTCAGGAACCCCAATCAGGAACCCCAATCAGGAAAAAGAGGCGGGAGCCGGCAATCAGGCGGGGGGAGAGCCCCGAGGCTCGACGACGTTCCGCCAGATGCGATCGACCTGGAGGCAAGTATAGGAAGGATCGCCGGAAGCATCCACGCTCCACGTCGTGGGCCCGGCGGCCGGAGCGCGAAACCCCCGCTCCCACGCCCGGTCCCGGGCGGCGATCTGCTCGTCGGACCAGCCCCGCGCCGCCAGCCGCGCCCGCCGCACGGCAGGCTCACAGTCGACGACCACCAGATGCGTGCACAGCCCGTCCCAGCCCGCCTGCACGAGCAGCGGCACGTCGAGCACCACGGCCGGGGGCCGACCGGACGACGCCGCGCGACCGCGAATCCCGGCGATGGCCGCCACCACCCGGAGCCGGACCCGCGGGTGCACGATGGCCTCCAGGGCCTCGAGCGCCGCGGCATGCCGCGGCGCGGGGCCGAACACCTCGCGCGCCAGCCGCGATCGGTCGATCCGGCCGGCCGCTTCGACGACACCGGTCCCGAACCGCTCGGCGATCGCGGCGACGACCCCGGGCTCGTCGAGCGCCTCGTGGGCCAGGAGGTCGGCGTCCACCACGGCCGCGCCGTGCTCGGCGAAGCGTCTGGCGACGGTCGACTTTCCCGCCCCGATCCGGCCGACGAGTCCGATGACGATCATCTCATTCGCACTCCGCCCAGGTGTCCCCGGCCTGCACCGACACCTCCACCGGCACCTCCAGCGGCAGGGCGGCCTCCATCTCCTCGACCACGAGCCGCTCGACGGCGGCGACCTCTTCCGGCGGCGCCTCGAGGAGCAGTTCGTCATGAATCTGGAGGACCAAGGCCGCCCGGCGCCGCTCCGCCCGGAGCCGACCGTCCACCCGCAGCATCGCGAGCTTGATCATGTCGGCGGCCGATCCCTGCACCACCGTGTTGACGGCTTCCCGCTCGGGCAGCGTGAGCGCCAGCGCCCCGGCGGCCGTCCGCCGCTTCGCCCGCTCGCGGACGCCGGCGATCACCCGTCGTCTGCCGAGCATGGTCGTGACGTGGCCGTCGCGCCGGCAGCGGTCGAGCACGTCGTCCATGAAGGCGGCCGCACCGGCGAAGGCGGCGAAGTAGCCGGCGATGAACTCGGCCGCTTCCGCCTGGGGAATCCCCAGTGCCTTGGCCAGGCCGAAGGGGGACTGGCCGTAGAGGATGCCGAAGTTGACCGCCTTGGCGATCCGCCGCATCGCGGGCGTCACGTCCGACGGCGGCACGCCGCAGACGGCCGCCGCCGTTCGCGCGTGGATGTCCTCGCCGGCGGAGAAGGCGGCCCGCATCGCCGCGTCGCCCGAGAGGTGGGCCAGGATCCGCAGCTCGATCTGGGAGTAATCGGCGGCCACGAACCGCCAACCCGGCTCCCCTGGCAGGAAGGCGTTACGGATCTCCTGCCCCTCGGCGGTCCGGGTGGGGATGTTCTGGAGGTTCGGGTCGCTGGAGCTCAGCCGGCCCGTCGCCGTGACCGTCTGGTTGAAGGTGGTGTGGATGCGGCCCGTGCCGGGGTCGACGAGCGCGGGCAGGGCATCGACGTAGGTGCTCTTCAGCTTCGCGTACTTGCGGTGCTCGAGCAGCCTGGCCGGCAGCGGGTGCAACGGCGCCAGCTGCTCGAGCACCTCCGCATCGGTGCTGGGGCCCGTCTTGCCCCGCTTCACGACCGGCAGCCCGAGTACATCGAACAGGATCGCCCGCAACTGGAGCGGCGAGGCGATCAGGAACTCGCGTCCCGCGAGCGCGTGGATCTCCCGCTCCAGCGCTCCGAGCCGTTCGGCATAGGCGACGGACAGCGCGGCGAGCCGCGCGGAGTCGATCCTCACGCCCCGACACTCCACGTCGGCCAGCACCGTCGCCAGCGGCATCTCCACGGTGGCGAACAGGTCGGCGAGCCCGGCGGCGGCGAGCCGCGCGGGCAGGGCGTCGGCGAGGGCATGCACGAGGCGGCAGTGGGTCGCCGCGTGCGCGGCGTCGGTCGGCCGGTCGACGACCGTGGCGGCCGAGGCGTCGACACCGGGCACGCCGTGCCGGATGGCCGTCTCCGTGAGCCCGAGATTCCGCTCCCCGGCCTCGAGCAGGTAGGCCGCCAGCAGGGTGTCGCAGGCGGCCCCCGCGAGCCGCACGCCCTGCGTCCGCAGGCTGACGGCCTGCTGCTTGAGGTCGTGGCCGCGCTTCAGCACGCCGGGATCGTCGAGCAGGCCGCGGAGGCCCTCGTGATCCGCGATCACCGCAGCCGGAAACCACACCGCCCGCGAGGTCGACGCGAGCACGACGCCCAGCGGACACGCACGGCCCGCCGCCTCGGGCGCGCGCACCACCGCGATCGCGACGGGGCCCGCCGCGCGAAGCGCGTCGACGGCCCCGGCCAGCGCCCCGGCGTCGGCGGGTTCCTCGAGTACGGGGCCGGGGGCAGGGGCGGGGACGGCCCGCGCCCCGGACTCCTCCCCGGCCAGATCGAAGAGCGTGCGCGGAGCGGGCTTCGACGCCACGACGGCAGTGGCGGGCGAAGGGGCAACGCCCGCCCCCTGCACCACCCGCCCGAGCAGGCTCCGAAAGCCGAACTCCCGCAGCAGCGTGCCCAAGGCCGCCGTATCCGGCGGATGGATCGCGGCAGCCTGCCACGGCACCACCACCGGCACCGCCGTCTCCAGCCGGATCAGCTCGCGGCCGGCACGGGCCGTGTCGGCATGCAGCCTGAGGTTCTCCTTCCGCTTCGCTCCCGACACGCCGTCGATGTCGGCCAGCAGCGCGTCGAGCGTGCCGTACGTGCGGATCAGTTCGGAGGCGATCTTGGGACCGATGCCGGGAACCCCCGGCACGTTGTCCACGCTGTCGCCGACGAGGGCGAGGAAGTCGACCACCTGATCGGGCCTGATGCCCCACTCGGCCAGCAGTTCGTCAACGCCGAGCGGCTGATTGGTGCGGAGGTTCAGGAGCGTCACCTGGGGACCGAGCAGCTGCCGCGCATCCTTGTCGGACGTGGCGATCACGCAGGTGCCGCCGGCCGCCGCGGTCTGTGCGGCCAACGTCGCCAGCACGTCGTCGGCCTCGTACCCCGGCACCTCGAGGCACGGAATTCCGAAGGCCGCGAGCAACCGGCGGACGAGCGGAATCTGGGGCACGAGATCCGCCGGCATGTCGGCGCGGTTCGCCTTGTAGGCCTCGTATTTCTCGTGGCGGAACGTGGGCCCGGGAGGGTCCATCGCGCACAGCAGGTAGTCGGGCTTCCGCTTCTCCAGGATGTCGAGCAGGTCGCGGGTGAGGCCGAAGACCACCGACACGGGCGTGCCATCGGGGGCCGTCATCTCGGGCAGCGCGTGGAACAGCTGGTAGACCCGCGAGAGCGTGTCGATCGCCAGCACGGTCTTGCCGCGAAGGTCCGGCGCGGCGGCGATGGCGGGAGCGTCAGTCACCGCTCGGGGGCTCGTACTCGAAGTCCTTCCACTTCATGGCCCGGCGGAAGGGCTCGATGCGGAGGACCACCTCGCCGTTGTGGAAGATGCGGACCGTGCCGCTGGTCTCGCTCACCGCGACCGCCACGCTCCGGGTTCGCCGCGTGATCGCCGCCGCGGCCCAGTGCCGGGCGCCCAGGCCCTTGGAGACCGAGACGTTCTCGGCGGACGCGTCGATGTAGCGAGCGGCGGCCTCGATGGTGCCGTCCGGGCCGATCACGAACGCGCCGTCGAGCTGCGCGATCTCCTTGATCCCCTCGCGGACGCGAGGATCGGTGAGCCGCCGCTCGGAGCGGCCGTAGCCGCGAACCGGATCGAAGCCGGCCGAATGGCTCGAGTGCAGCACCTTCCGCGTGTCGCCGACCACGAACAGCGTGCCCACGGGCTTGCCTTCGCGCCCCTCGCGGCCGATCTCCACGGCCAGGTCGACCACGAGCTTGAGGGTCTCGAGCGGCACCTTGGTCTCGAGGTTCCGCAGGTCGCGGACGGTCAGCTGGCCGAGGTGCTCCTCCAGCCGCAGCAGGCTCACCGAATCGATCGTCCCGGCCTCGAAGCCGCTGTACACCGCCACGACCTGGGCGTCCGGGCCGATCATCTCCGCGGCGACGCACTCCAGCAGCGCCTGCGCGAGCCGCTCGTGCACGGGCAGGCCGGCCACGTCGAGGGTCACCTGCCGCAGGCCGTGGGCGTCGGCTCCGGCCAGATGGGCGGCATCATCGGCGGCCACCAGCACCGATCCGCCGTTCGCCAGGGACCGGATCTGCGCCCAGTCGAGCGGCTCCTCGACGAGCAGCAGGATCGCCCCGGCCGCGGTCGACTCGAACAGCCGCACCGCGACGTCGAGCAGCCTCTCGAGTTGGGGGGTGACGTCGGCCGGGGACATGAACCCGCTCCTGGCAGGCCGGGGCGCGGGCCGGATGGGCCGACAGGACGCCGGCGACCGCTGCCGGCTCGCCCCATCGCGGAAGCGTACGCCCCGCACCACGCCCGTTCAAGGACGGACGCGGACCGCCTAGTGTAGTGTCTCCGAAATAACGCAACTTATTGCTGTCAGTGCCGTTGAATCCTCAACTCATGGAGGATTCCGTCATGCGTGTTGCCAAGCCAGTTGTTCTGACGGTTGAGCA
>Ga0194129_10009146_pt1 | contig 11200 bp, 8 predicted proteins | sample TA2KigCa35mmetaG_FD_150862 | JGI IMG/M metagenome (GOLD analysis project Ga0194129, IMG submission 150862) | Freshwater microbial communities from Lake Tanganyika, Tanzania - TA2015038 Kigoma Deep Cast 35m | ecosystem: Environmental > Aquatic > Freshwater > Lake | place: Tanzania: Lake... | reverse complement strand
TGGTGACCCTCGGCGCAGGCTTGGAGTGAGTCGACACGCGCGGCGCCGCAGACCGGAGGACGACAGGCCCGTCGTCGCGCGCCGCGTGCGACGACCCCGTGGGACGACACTATTGGACTACGACGTGGACGGCGTAGTCGGTGGCGGTGGCATCCACCTCGCTGACGCTCAGGAAGATACTCGGGGCCGACACGGCGGCGGTCGCCGCAGCACAGGCGCCCGCGGTCCCGCCGCAAGCCGCGACCTCCGATCGACAACCGGCGTCAGCGTGGATCTTGATGGCCGGCGTACCGGCGCCGGCGTCGACGCTGGCCGTCACCTGCGTCGTCCCGGCCGGCAGGTTCAGCTGGAAGATGACGTCGCGCCCGGTCACACCATCGCTGCAGTCGTCGAGCAACGGTTGGTTGCCGTTGGTCAGGCCAGTGCCGGTCTGCAGGCGGTAGCTGCCCGCGGCGGCGATGGTCACCACCTTGGCGTCGTTGCACGCGCCCGTCCCCGCCGTCGTCAACGCCGTGGTGCCCGTCAGGCAGGCCGCCTCGCCCTCACCCTCGCCTTCACCTTCGCCTTCGCCTTCGCCTTCGCCTTCTCCCTCGCCAGGCGGCGTGCAGGAGACAACGAGCGGGGACGACCACAAAAGCAGCGTCGACAGGATCGAGGACGGCGCGCGCAGCAGCATGGACGTCACCGCGGAGAGAGGCACATCCGTTACGGCCTGCGACGACCGCGTGTCAACGAAGCCGGCTCCTCACGAGGCCGGCGCCGACCCGGTGTCCAACGACGGTAGGGCGACGACGAAGCGTGTCCCCTGCCCCACGGTGCTCTGGACGTCGACGCTGCCGCCCATGTCGACGACGAGCCGGCGCACGATGGCGAGGCCGAGCCCGGTGCCGCCCGCCGCGCGTGAGCGCCCCGCGTCGACGCGATAGAAGCGCTCGAACAGGCGCGGCAGGTGCTCGGGCGGGATGCCCGGACCGTCGTCCTCGACGATGACGACCACGTGGTCGCCCTCGCGGCGGCCGCGCACCACGATCCCACCGCGGGCGTACTTCACGGCGTTGTCGACCAGGTTCAACAGCACGCGCTCGACGTGATCGGGGTCTCCGACGGCCACCGTGTCGTCAGCGACGATGACGTCGACGTGCGCCCCCGCCTCTCCGGTACGCGGCTGCAGGGCGCGCTTGACGTGGCGGGCGACGTCGGCGACGCGCACCGGCTCGCGCCGGCGCAGGGCGCGCGGGCGCGACTCCTCGGTGGACAGGAAGCGCAGGTCGTCGACGAGGCGGGTGATGCGCCCGGCATGGCGGTGGATGACGCCGACGAATTCGGCGCGGGTGGCGTCGTCGACGGCGGCGTGCAGGAGCGTCTCGCTATAGCCCTGGATGGCGGCCACCGGCGTGCCGATCTCGTGGCTCAGGTCGCCGACGAACTCGCGGCGCCGCGCCTCGGCCTGCGACAGCTGCGACGACAAGCTCTGCAGCGACCGCTGCAGGTCGCCGAGCTCGTCATGCGCACCCTCGTCGACGACGACGGCGGCCTCGTAGCGGCCCTGGGTGATGGCCTGCGCGATGGTCTGCGCGGTGTCGCGCATCGCTGACAGCGGCCGCGCCAGCAGCCGCGCCACCGCCATGGCGACGACGACGGCGAGCACGAACACCACGGCCGACGTGGCCAGCAGCCGGCGCCGCACGAGCGCCACGGCGCTCTCCACGTCGGCCAGCGGCGTGGCCAGCCGCACGCCGACGCCGTCGGACGCAGCGACGGCGACGAAGAGCACCGCGTCGCCGGCCTGGGCGTCGAAGCGCGCGTCGCGCCCGACACCGTCGCGTCGGGCCGCGACGATCTCGGGCGAACCGGTGACGGCGGCGACATCGACGACGCGGTCCGACGCGGAGTCGCCCACGACCGCGCCGCGCTCATCGAACAACGTCACCCGCGTCGCCGTGATCGCCGCCAGCCGGCCAGCGACGACGGCCTTGTGCCGCCCCTGCGCGACCCAGTCGAGGGCGCCCCGCGCCTGGTCCTCCAGCCGGCGCGCCAGCTGGCTCTGCAACGACGCCGCCAGCGCGCGGTCGAGCGCCAGCACCGTGAGCCCCTCGGCCACCACGACGACGCCGAGGAAGGCGACGAGCAGCTTCGCGCGGAACGTGCGGAACGTGCGGAACATGCGGCGCATCCCCGCTCAGTCGTCCTTCACGCGGTAGCCAAAGCCGAACACCGTCTCGATGCCATCGCCGTACGCGCCGAGCCGCTGGCGCAAGCGCTTCACGTGGGTGTCGACGGTGCGCTCGTGCACCGCGGTGCCCCAGACGTCGTCGATGAGCCTCTCGCGCGACAGCACCGCGCCCCCCGCCTGCACGAGCGCGAGCAGCAGCCGGTACTCGAGCGGCCGCAGGGTCACCTCGACGTCGCCGGCCGCCATCACCCGGTGTCGACCGGTGTCGATGCGCAGACCGCGCCACGCGAGCACGTCGCCGGCCGCCGAAGCGGCGCGCGCGGCGCTGCGCTCGCCGACACGGCGGGCCAGCGCGCGCACGCGCAGCACCAGCTCGCGCACGTTGAACGGCTTCACCACGTAGTCGTCGGCGCCCAGCTCGAAGCCGACGATGCGGTCGTAGTCGTCGTTGCGCGCGGTCAAGACGAGGATGCCGACGTCGGACAGCTGCGGGTGCGCCCGCAGGCGACGACACACCTCAGTGCCCGGCAGGTCAGGCAGCATCAGGTCGAGCAACACCACGGCGGGCCGGTCCTGCTCGGCGCGGGCGAGGGCCTCGGTCGCCGTCGTCGCCGTCGTCGAGCGAAAGCCGGCGCCATCCAGATTGAACGCCAGCAGCCGACACAGGTCGGCCTCGTCGTCGACGATCAACACGCGGGTGGCTTCGTCGGCCATGACGGCAGCCTACGCGCGTCGAGCCCACGAAGAAAACGGCGGCCCCGACCGTCGCCGGTGGGGCCGCCGTCGTTGTCAGCGCGACGCGGTCGTCTCAGGGGGCCGTGGCGCAGTCGATGCTGTAGTCGTGGAAGCGCGCCAGCGTCTGGTCGACGAACGAGTCGATGGCCTGCACGCGCTCGGCGGTCATCTGGTACGCCGGGTGGGCGCCGCCCTCGGCGCCGCGCTTCTCGTGACGCTTGGCAGGCACCAGATCCTTGAACGAGCCGTCCTCGTTGTGCTGGCTGAGCACGAGCTTCAGCATGTACGGCCGCAGCTTGTGCATCTCGAACGTGTCACCCGAGCTCGCCGACAGGAACGCCCCGCCGGTGCCGGCGGTGTGGCACGCCATGCACTGTCCCTGCTCGCTGCCCTGCCGCGCCGCCTGCGTCGCGTTGCTGGCGCCGTAGGTCGCGTCCCACGTCGTGCGTTGCATGCAGGCGCCGAAGCGGGTCAGCGCCTCGGTCAGAGTGCGGGGCGCGAACGTTCCGGTGGGGCCACCCGGGCCGGCCAGACCGCGCTCCTGCGCCTCGGCGACGAGCCACTGCGTGATCACCTGCGCTTCCGACGACGCGAACGCCGGACCCGCGTGCTCGCCCTTGATGAGCAGCAGGCTGTCTTCGGGAACGGCGCTGACCATCGTCGGGTTGGCGACGAGGGTGTCGTAGTACGCATCGGGACCGGCGCCGAGCAGGTCGGGCGTGCCGCCGGTCTGGTGGCAGGTGCCGCAGCGCTGCTGCAGCACGCTCTTCACGTTGGCGTCGAACATGATGCGCGCGTTCAGCGAGACGCCCGGCGGCGTCACGGTCACCGCCGTCGTCTTGGTGACGCTCAGGCCGTTGATGCCGGCGACGGTCAGCGTGTAGGTCGTCGACGTCGTCGGTGTGACGGTGGCCGAGCCGCTCTCAAGCTGGTCGGCGGGGATCGTCTGGAGCACAGCATCGTTCGCGAGGATGATGCCGGTGCGCGCGCCCGCCGTCGTCCACGACAGCGTCGTCGAGCCGCCGGTCTCGATGTTGGTGGCCTGCGGCGCGAAGGCGACGACGACGGCCTGGGCCGGCGGGGCCTCCTCGCCCTCGCCCTCGCCCTCGCCCTCGGCGGCCAGGCCGCCGACACGTACGCTGATGGTCTTCGTCGCCACCAGCTCGCCGTTGAACGCGGTGATGAGGAACGTCGAGGACTGGAGGAGCGGCGGGCTGAACACGCTGCCCGACACCTGTGTGTTGAACGGCAAAATCTCGGCGCCGCCCACCATGCCGATGGTGACGCCTTCGGCGTCGCGCACCGTGTACTGCAGCTCGACCGGGGTCCCCGGCGCGACGGCCTCTTCGGTGGCCAAGAAGGCGTCGATGACCGGCTGCGGGGGCTCCTCGGCGCACGACGTCAGGCCAGCGGCGGCGACGACGGCGCTGGCAGCGACGACGATCCCCGAGGTACCGGTCCGAAGGGTGCCAGCGCGAAAGGTGCTGGGGCCGCGCGCCTCCTGGCGGCGGCGGCGAAACGACAGGAGACCGACCATCGCGAGGGCGAACAGGGCGCCGTCACCGGCCGAGCCCGTGCTGGAGCAGCCCGCCGCGGCGGTGGGGTTGTTGCTTGGCGGGGGCGCGTCGTTGTCGTCGGGCGGCGCTACGTTGGGATCGACCGAGAAGGTCGCCGTCAGGCTGCGGGCGATGCTCATCGTCACCACGCACTGCGAGCCGGTGTCCGCGCAGCCCTGGATGCCCGTCCAGCCGCCGAACAGCGAGCCGGCCTTCGGCGTCGCCGTCAGCGTCACCACGGTGTTGCGGGGGAAGTTGTTCGCGCAGGTGCCGCTCTCGCAGGCGACGCCCGCGGGCGACGACGTGATCTGGCCGCTGCCGTCGCCAGTGACGTTCACGATCAGGCCGACCGGGTCGTTCGGGTCCACCGGGCCGGGGTCGAACGTCGCCGTGACCTCGAGGTTCGCCGTCACGCTGATCACGCACGCGCCGGTGCCGGTGCAGGCGCCGCTCCAGCCGGCGAACGTGCTGCCCGCCGCCGGCACCGCCGTCAGCGTCACGCTCGTGTTCTCGGGCCAGGCGTTGGTGCAGCGGTCGGCGCAGTCGGAGATGCCCGACGGCGTCGAGAACACCTCGCCGATGCCGCCGCCGGCGACGGTGACGCCGACGGTGTAGTCGGGGATGGGCGCCGCCGGCGGCTCGTCGGCCGGCATCAGCGACAGGAACAGCGAGTTCTTCGGATCACCCTCGACCATGCCGGTGTAGGGGAACACGAAGAAGCTGCGGACGCCCGGCATGTAGCCGCCCGCGACGCCGTAGCCGGGGTTCGGCACGTCGCCGATGCAACGCAGGTACTCGCGGCCCTGGTTGTTGGGGTTCTGGCCGTAGAGGTTCGCCAGATAACCACCGTCGGCGTTGTAGCCGCCGAGCACCTGGTTGCGCGGCGTGCCGTCGGTGTTGGTCAGGCGCACCAGCCGCTGCGTCGGGATGTCGAAGCGGGCCAGCGCCACCGACGCGATGCCCGAGCCGGTGATCGACGCGTCGAAGACGGCGACGTGCCACTTGCCCTCGGGGCCGTACTTGCCGCTGCAGGCGGTGGCGTGCACCTGGTTGACGCCGATGCCGTCGACGGTGGCGTCGGTCTGGATGCGCGGGCCCTGGTCGTCGGGCAGCAGCGTGAAGATCATGTTGTGCGACGCGCCGCGGTTCTGGTCGCCGTCGCCGCGGTTGTTGCGGTTGCCGCCGCCGTTGGTGCGCTCGACCTGCACGTAGAAGCGGCCGTTCTCGCCCTTCACGATGATCGGCTGCGTGTAATAGATCTTCGGCGTCGCGTTGGGCTGGGCGATGGCGATGCGCTCGCTCCACAGCCGGTCGCCGGTGATGGCGTTGAACAGCGCGCAGGCGACGCCGCCGACCGGCGGCTGTCCGAGGCCATCCGTCGAGCACACCAGCGCGCGGTCGTCGCTGACGCGCACCACCGACGGACGACCGCGCTCGGCCTCCTGCCGGACGATCTCGTCGAAGTGGCGGGTCAGGGCGTCTGTGCCCATCGTGACGCCGACGGTGCGAGAGCGGTTGTTGTTCTCGAGGTAGCCGACCTGCCAAAGGCCGGTCTGGGCGTTGACGAGCGCGGCCCACGGCGCGCCGTCGTTGGCGCCGGCGTTCGGGTCGTCGATGCGCAGGCGGTTCTGCTCGCGGTCACGAGCGGTCGGCGGGGCACCGTTGGGGCCCTGCGTCAGCGTCGTCATGGGCAGGACGTTGCACATGACGTCGAGGCCTTGGACGTAGGGGCTGACGTTGGCGCGGTTCGGATCGTTGGTGCCGTACGACAGCAGGATCTGGTTGGTCAGCGGGTTGATGTCCATGTGCGGGTGGTTGCACGGACGGTTGCCGGTGTTCTGCGTGATGAACTTCGGCGCCACCACTGGCTGCGGACCGAGCAGCGGATCGATCTCGTAGGTCGCGCACTTGCACTGGTACGGCGCGGTGTCGTTGTTGCCGTCGCCGCGCGGGACGCCGCTTCCTTCGAGCTGCGACGACATCCACACCGTCGTCAGGTAGCGCTTGCCGTCGACGAGCGACTGCACCACCGTCGGCTGCTCGGCGCCGGGGCCGTCGTTCTGGCCTGCCGGGCCGGCGTTGAGGCCGTCGGTGATCCTGAGGACGTCAGGCACCTCGGCGGCGGCGCCGGTCGCCGCCAACAGGGCCCACAGCGTCATCACCGCTGGGAAGAAAGTGGGTCGGTCCATCATTTCACCTCGTCGTGTCGAACACTGCCACACGGTTGCCCAAAGTAAGGTCGCACGCGCCCGTTCCTTGTTCCTATCCGACAACTGGCCTGCGGCGAGACACCGTGGGTCGTTATCGCCCAGGGCCACCGCCGGTTGCCGTGTAGGCCAACGTGCGCCGCATCCGGAAGCCACGGTCGGCGGTGCAGGTCCGTCAACCGGAGGAGCCGGATCTGACAACCGTGTGGCACCGCGGTCGTGGCCGATCCGCAGCAGCGTGCGTCACGGTCTGGTCGCATCCAGGGGCGGCGCCTTCATGCGCCACGCGCGCACGACCGACACGGTCTGGGCGCCGATGCTGGTCACGCCCCCGGCGCCAGCGGGCATCGTGAACGTCAGCCCGGCGACGTCGGCGCGGGGGACGCGCCGCACCAGCAGGTCGTCGTGGATCAGGTCGACGGCGACGACGCCCGCGACGTCGGCGCCGAGCCGCGCCAGCTGCGGGAGCAGCGGGTACGGCCCCTCGCCCTCGAGGTCGCGCGGCCGCAGGATGCCCGCGAGCCGGCCGTCGACGTAGGCGCGGGTGCCGCCCTGCACGTCGGCGGTGACGTAGGCGGGACCGTCGATGGCGGCGCCGTCGATGGACAGCGCGCCGGTGTGCGGATCGCGCTCGGGCGGCGGCTTGTCGACGTAGACGGCGACGTTGACGACCTTGTGGATCATGTCGGTGGTCCTGGCGCCCGGCGCCCAGCGCATGACCACCCGGCCCTCGGCCTCGCGCGTGAACGAGAACTGCGTGTCGGGCGGCTGCAAGAGCTGCGCGCCGGTCAGCACGCCCACGCGGTTGCGGCCGCCGTGCAGGTGCACCGCGCGGACCTTCTTCACGTCGACGCCGACGCCGCGCAGGTAGGCCAGAAGCGAGTACCGCCGCGCCGCCTCGCCGGCGTCGGCGCCGCCGTCGAACGCCGGCTTGAGCCCGGCCGGCAGCTCGGCCTTCTGCAAGGCCGCCCGCGGCTGGCCGTCGACGAAGACGAAGGGCGGCGCGTTGCGCTTCGCGCGGCCGCCGGCGCCGACGCCGTTGCCGCCGTTGCCGCCGGCGCGGCCGCCGCTGTCGGCACTGGGCCCCACGACGCCGCCATCGACGACACCGCCGTCGACGACGCCGCCGTCGACGACGCCGCCGTCGACGACGCCGGCCGTCACCGACGCAAGCGCCGGCCCGTCGCGCCGGCAGCCGCCGACGACCACGAGAACGACGACGAAGCCGCCGGCCGCGGCGGCCGGCGCGCGCGTCACGCCCGCGCCCCGCGGCGACGGCGCGCGAGCAGCAGCACGAGGCCCGCCGTCGACCACGCCGCCGTGGGCGCGGCCTGCGCGCAGCCCGCCGCGTCGTCGGTGGGCTCGGGCGGCGGCGGCGGGTCGGTGACGGCGAAGGTGAAGCGCGCCGCCTTCACGCGATCACCGGTGAAATTCTCGCCGTCGACGTCGGCGGCGCCGACGAACAGCGTGTGGTCGCCCCTGGACAGGCCGGTCAGGACGACGTCGTAGCTGACGGCGCCGTCCTGAAACGGGCTCTTGGCTACGTGGCTCACCTCGTCGCGGGCGGCGTTCACCTGCAGCGGCGAGCCGTCGGGCACGAGGAAGAACCCGGCGCCCTCATCGACGGCGGCGTTGAAGCCAGCGCAGCGATCGGGGCAGGCCGCGGCGGCGACGCCGCCGGTGGGGTCGTTGGTCTTCACCGTGATCCGCAGCGTGGCGAACCCGCCGGTGGTCAGGTTGTCGCCGAGCCCCTCGACGAGCACCGCGGGCTCGGGCTGGTTCGGCTCGCCGGGCGTGCTGCCGGTGTGGCACTGGATGCAGCTGCCGGTCTCTTCGTCGCGGCCGCTCTTGCCGAAGATGCCGGTGTTGTTCGCCACCGCCGGCAACGCCGCCACGAGCAGCAGCAGGCCAGAGATCGTCGTCGTCAATTTCGTCATCGCAGGCTCCGCGGGTCGTCGATCGTCGTGATCTTCGTATTCATCGTGGTCGTCGTTCGTGGTCGGCAGGCACGGACGGGCACGCCGACGGAGGAGGCGGGGTGTCGTCAGTCGGCGTGGATGATCGAGCCGACGTCCTCACCCAGGATCGCGCGCTGCACGTTGCCCGGCACCAGGCCGTTCACGATCTGCAACTCTTTGCAGAAGCGCGCGCGGGCCAGGTACTCGATGACGACGCGCTCGACGGCGAGGTCGGGCAGGTCGCGCTTCAACAGCTCCTTCGCGCCGATGCGCGGGATGAGCTTCGCCGACGGGTTCTTCTTCGGGTCGTCGTCGTACAGACCGTCTTCGTCCTTGATGAAGAGCGCGCGCCTGGCGCCCAGCACCTCGGCCGACAGGAACACGCCGGCGTCGGTGCGGTGGGCGGGGATGCGGCTCTCATGGCTTGGCTTCTCCCAGTAACCAAACGGCGGCATGCCAGTCATCACCGGGATGCAGCCGAGGCGGAAGTACAGCGGGAGCTTCTCGAAGTCGTCGTGCATGATGTAGATGCCACCGTCGTTGGCGAGCAGCATCTGCACCATGCGCGCGTTCTGCCGGGGCACGTAGCCGCCCAGCGCCGCGAGCACGCCCGTGGGCATCGAGAGTTCGGAGGCCATCGCGTAGATGTGGCGTGCGCGGGTGCCGCCGCCGGTGCAGACCAGCAGCTTCTTCTTGTCCTTGACGGCGCGGAGCTCGTCGAGGATCGGGTGCACGGCGGCGCGGCCGCGGTCGAGGATCGACTGCCCACCGATCTTCAACACGACGACGTCGGGCATCATCGCCATCGGCCGGTAGTCGAGGCCGCGCCCCGCCTCCGCCGACGTCATCGGGCTGCCGGTCAGGCTGCTCTGCAAGTGCTGGCGGCTCACTGGCGCGCTCCCTTCGTGCCGTCCTTCGCGACGCTCTTCGTAATCACCGTGCCGACGTCCTCGCCGGCGAGGGCGCGGGTCAAGAGGCCCGGCTTCAGGCCGTTGACGATCTGCACCTTCTTCACGTGCCGGGCGTCCCGCCATGCGTCGAACAGCGTGTGGTCGAGGATCATCTCGGGCAGCTGCATCGCCCGCAGCGCGTCGAGGGTCGTTCTGGCGATGAACCTTGCGTCGGCGTGCTTCTTGGGATCCTTGTCGTACAGGCCGTCCTCGTCCTTGACGAAGATGATGTGCTCCATGCCGAGCACCTCGGCGTGCTCGAAGGCGCCGAAGTCGCTGCCGTGAGCGGGCAGCGGGCTCTCGGTCGGCGGCTCCCAGAAGTGGTAGGGCGGGATCGAGATGCAGATCGGCATCATGCCGGCCTCGAGGTACAGCGGCAGCTCCCAGAAGTGCTCGCGCTGCATGACGATCGAGCCCGTCTTCGCGAGCAGCGCGTTGGCGAACACCGCGTTCGCCTCCTCCATGGCGCCGACGAGCTGGGCGATGCCGCCAAGGGGCAGTCCGAGGTCGACGGCGATGGACACGGTGTGGCGCGTGCGCGTACCGCCGCCGACGCACAGCACCATCGCGTGGGACTTCTGCGCGCGGAGGGCAGCGATCTCGTCGATGACCGGCAGCACGGCGTCCTTGCCGCGGTCGAAGATTGACTGCCCGCCGATGCTCACCATCTTCACATGGGGGAGAATCGCGAGCTCCTGCTCGGAGTCGGTGCGTGCCGCGACGGCTCGGTTCACCAGGCTCTCACGCATCAGCGAGCTCTCGATGTGGATGCGTCCGTCTCCGGGGACCAGCTTGTTCATCATCGTCGTTCGTCCTTTGGCGCGGTGGTGTCGGTGCGTCCGTGATCGCGTCGGCCCGTATTCCCTGCGTCGTTACCTGCGTCGTTGCCTGCATCGTCGGTCTCGGTGTCGAAGGCGTCGATGGCCCGCACCAGCGGCGCCGTCGCCAGGCCCGACAACAGCCCGAACGTCCCGTGGACGACGACGCCGGGCAAAAGCAACGCCCAGGCGGTCGCCGGCGGTTGTACCACGAGCGCCACGGCTGCGATCGCTGCGTAGCGGGCGATGGCAATGACGACGCCGAAGAGGCACCAGACGAGGGCGCCGGGCCGGCGGCCGCTGCGCAGCAGCCACGGTACCGCGACGTCGCAAACGATCCCCGGCGCGATGTGCTTGCCAACCTCGAAGACGCCGTACTTGCCGTCGCCAAGCAGGAACGCGACCGTGCCCATCGTCGCCCCCGTCCACGTCGCACCGGTGGGGCCCTTCGTTCGCCACGCGGCGATCACGTACAGCGGATTCAACAGGACGAGCTTGTGCCCGGGCGCGAACGGCAGGTTCGGCAGTACCTTGAGCGCCTTGATGCCGAGCATCGACAGCGCGAGCCCGGCGACGACGGCGACGTCGCCCTCGTCGTCGCGCGCGCCGTCACGGCCGCCCGGGGGCGACGCGGCGCGGGCGTCGTGGACGGCCCGGTGGGCGCGCCCGATCTGCCGGTCGAGCCGCTGCACGATGGCGCCGACGTCGCCGCGAGCGAGGCGCCGCAGCGCGGCGACGAAGCCCTCGCCCGTCCCTGACGCCGGGTCGCGGTGACGGCCGCGACCACCGCCACCGCCACCGCC
>Ga0194129_10009143_pt1 | contig 11203 bp, 7 predicted proteins | sample TA2KigCa35mmetaG_FD_150862 | JGI IMG/M metagenome (GOLD analysis project Ga0194129, IMG submission 150862) | Freshwater microbial communities from Lake Tanganyika, Tanzania - TA2015038 Kigoma Deep Cast 35m | ecosystem: Environmental > Aquatic > Freshwater > Lake | place: Tanzania: Lake... | reverse complement strand
TAGATCTTCGTTTACCACCAACTAATTCTTCACCTTCACCTCCTCTTTGTTTAGAACCTTTGCGAGATCTTCGTCGTTTAGATGATGCTTTCTTAGAGCCTTTTTTGGAGGATTTCTTAGAGCCTTTTTTGGATGATCTTCGTCTAGATCTTCTTTTAGGTGCTTCTTCCATATCAAGAGTAGCGGTCATTTTTCTTGCTTTTCTCTTAGCACCACCCTGATGCATTAAATTTCGTTGTACATCATCAACAGAGATAGCTAAATCTTCTACATTTTCTTCGGCATTAAAATTAGAATTTTTCTTAAAAGAATTTTGCATTTATATATATATATATATATAAAATTTAAAAATTGAATATAAAATAATAAATATTATATATATAATTATTATTCTATATATTTATTATGGGAGTTCCAGGATTTTTTAAATGGCTGAAAGATAATAAAAAGAAGTTAAGAACTAAAAATCTTATCAGAGATAATGTAAATAAAAAGGTAAAATATTTAATGTTAGATACAAATTGTTTATTACATCCATGTGTTAAGACAATAGAAGAGAATATTAAAAAAAATAATAAAGAAGATAATAAACAAGATAGGGAACAAATAGAAGAAAATATATTTTTATTAATAGAAACAAGAATTATAGATATGATAGATAGAATAAATCCAGAATACATATATATAGCAATAGATGGAGTTGCTCCGATAGCTAAAATTTTACAACAAAGACAGCGAAGACATCGTTATCTATATGATACAAAGATTAAATTAAAGTATGATAATATAAATGAAGAGATATCAAATATTAGAGAAGAAACAGTTAGAGAGGATGGAATAACTGAATCAAGAATACCTATATCATCAATTGAATTAACTCCTGGAACAGAATACATGGAAAGAATAAATAAGAGAATGATTGAATTGGTTAAGAAAATAGGAGAAGAAAAAAAAATAAAGTATGTATATTCATCTTATCATGTTGAAGGAGAAGGAGAACATAAAATTTTACAATATATAAGGAAAAATGTTAAAAAAGATGATACAATAGTAATATATGGATTAGATGCAGATTTATTATTTTTAGCATTATCATTAGGTATAGAGCATGATTTATACATAATGAGAGAAAAAGCAATATTTCAAAACAAGACATTAGAGATAGAAGATGAAGTAGATTATAATTATGTAGAGATAAATGAATTACATATAATGATTAATAATTTAAATATTAAGACAGATGATTTTATAATGTTATGTTATTTAGTAGGTAATGATTTTATACCAGGATTATTAACTACAGACATTAAGAGGAACGGATTAGATAAAATAATTAGTAGTTATGAAGAGGCAAGAAAATTTATTAATAAGGATATAATAGAAAAAAATAAGGATGGTAAATTAGTAATAAATTATAATTTAGTATTAGAAATATTTAAAAAACTTGAATATACAGAATGGGGAATATGGAAAAATATAAACAGAGATAAACATGATAAGAGTGATATTGAAAAACAAAAAAATTTAGATAAATTTATATCAGGTGATAATATAAATACAGAATGTTTAGAAAAAATAGAATTTTCAAGTGAAACAGAATATTATAATTATTATCTTGGTGTAAATGATTCTGTTATTGATAAGAGTATAATAAAGAAAATGGTTAAAGATTATATTACAGGTATGGAATGGTGTATTAATTATTATTTAGATGAATGTAAATCTTGGTCTTGGGGCTATAATTTTATGATTGCTCCTTTAATAAAAGATATTGTAAAATATTTTCCAAAAATGATTAAATTAGATAACGATAAGAGAGAATTATGTCCGGTAGAACAATTATTATTAGCAATACCAATTGATACCTATAAATATGTAATAACTACTGAATTAATAAAAAAGATTAGAAAAAATAAAGATATAGGTTATATGTTTCCAGAAAAATATGATATAGATATAAATAAAGAATCATTATTTTGGAAATGTCAGGTTAAAATACCAATGGTTGAATATGCTGAATATATAAAAAATATTAAATTAATTAATATTGTTGATGAAAAAAATACAATATTAGAAGATTTTTATAATTAAAAAAAATAAAAGTTAATTATAATAAATAGTTAATTATAATAAATAAAAATAAATAAATATTAATAGAGATAATAAATATAATTAAAAAATGGTGAGTTTATAAATATATAAGATTTTATTATTTAATAAATATAATTATATAATGGAAAATAATAAAAATACTTCAATATCAACAATTCAAAAAAGATTATTTAGTATTAAAAAATTAATGGAATTATCAAATTTAGAAATTACGAATCCATTAAATAATGTAGATGAGACAGCAGATACTGATGTATATATAGGTCAAAAGGACAAGGATAATAGGAGTCTTGATTCCCGAACAGTATTAGGAAAGAAATCATTAAATTTTTACAAAGTTATAAACAGATTAGATAGTAAATTAATTTATGTTAAGAGTGGAGCATATGGTAATACATTTAAAGGAATTATTACAGATAATAATGGGAATGAGGTTATGGCATTTGCGGTTAAAATAGTAGCATATCCAAAGAAAGACGGTTATGGTTCAATATATAGTTTAACGAGACCAGAGAATGCTGAAATATACATGTTAAAATTATTATCATATTTTGTGGTTAAATGTCATACACCACATTTAATATTACCAATAAGTACATTTAACACGAGTATAAAGCCATTTTTAAAATTACAGGAGGAAGAGATAGTTCCTGCTGATAATGCTAAATATGCTGAATTTATAAAGAATTACGAAGAGGGTAATTATTATGAGAATGTATCAGTTATAATATCTGAATGGGCGAATAGAGGTGATTTAGGTATGTTTTTAAAGAAGAATTATAAAAAGCTTCAATTAATACATTGGCAATGTTTATTTTTTCAAATTATATCAACATTAGCGATAATCCAGAGTAAATATCAATCATTTAGACACAATGATTTAAAAGCGAATAATATATTAATATCCAAAGTGGATACATCAAATATAAAATTATTGTATAAAGTAAATAAAAAAGATTATATCGTTCCTGCTATTGGATATTGTATATATTTATGGGATTTTGATTTTGCGTGTATACCAGGTATAGTAGAAAATTGTAAAGTATGTCAAGAATGGACTAGAAAAATCAACATAACACCAGAACAGAATAGATACTATGATATACATTATTTCTTTTGTACGTTAATTTACAAGGGATTTTTACCTGAATTAATGACAGACAGTGATGTTCCAAATGAAGTTAAAAAGTTTATAAATTATGTATTACCAGAAGAATACAGACCGAATCATGAAAGAAACTATGTAAATAAGAAATGTAGATTATTAGTAAATCATGAATTATACAAACCGATAGATTTATTAGATTGTGAATTTTTTAGACCTTTTATAAAAAAAAAATAAAAATTTTTTATTGTTTATAATTATAATAAAAAAATAGAATATGAGTATAGATTATAATAATATAGTAGAAGTAGTAAATATATTACATAAATTTGTTTATGATAAAGATGATACAGAACAATATATGTATAATGTATTAAGACCTGAAAGAATAAATATGAATACAATTATAAAAGATAATAGTTTTGAATATCAATTTATATTAAATAGTTCTTTAGAAAAGAAAGATAATTTCAAGATAATGACAATAATGGATAATAATTCAGAAAATATTTCAGTTAATAAAGATGAAACTAAAAATAAAAAGTTAGTTTTAAAAAAATATTTTAAAAATCATCCACTAACATTAGTTATACAAAAACATCAGAATAAATATGAAGAAACATTAAATATGATTGATATATATTTTGAGTTATTTATGAATCAATTAATCAGTGAATATATTATCAATGATAAAATACCATTTTATTTATTAAATATATGTAATTTTAATATCGAACTAGATAAATTAAGAGCAAGTAAAGATTTTTTTGATTTAGTAGTAGAACAATATAAATTATATGATACTTCTAATAAGGCTAAATTTTGTATTAGTATATACGAACATTATCATAGTTATGATACACTATCAAATTTATTAAAAACAGAATTAACAGATGATGATTTAAAATCTATATTATTCCAAACATTATTTGCTTATGCATATTTAAATTATAAATTAACAAATTTTAGACATAATTATTTTTGTATAGAATCATTTTTAATACAGAAAGAATCTAAACAAACTACATATTATTTAAGATTAGGTGATTTATCGTTTAAATTAGTAAATCCAAAATTTATTTGTAAATTATTTAATTATAGATTTTCTTCAATAGATGGATTTAAAAATATATATGAAACAGATTTATCTAATTCAACTTATGATATTTATTTCTTTTTCAAGTCTTTATTAGATTTTAAAGAAATACATAAAAAAAATTTAGAAAAAATAAAAATTATTATAAGTAATTTTATTTCATATGATTTAATTAATTCTCCATTAATTGATGAAATAAAATTTAAAACAAAATATACATTTTCTATTATTCCAATTCATATTTTATCAAAAAATAATTTCTTTGTTAATTTTATTAATATGAATTCAAAATCAAAAGAATTTAATAAAAAATATTCAAAGAATGAAGAAAATGATACTATTGATGAATGGGGTTTAGATGATGGACTACCTAAGAAAAAAACTAGTAAAAAGAAAAGTAAAAGAAGTTCTTTAAAAAGAGCTAAAGCTGTTGACAGAAAATTTAGTAATTACATGACTAGAGTTTCACCAGATAAAGAAAATCAAACAGATGATCGGATAGAAGGTGATGATGATAATAATAAAACTCCTGCTGATACAGGATATAAAAAAAAATCAAAAGCAAAATCTAAATCCAAAAAAAATAAAGCAAAAGATGATTCTTCTGTATCTTCATTATCCTTAGAAGATGGTGGTATTTTTGCTAAAAGTGCACCTGTTAAGAATAAGAAAAACGATATGTCAAGATTTCTTAAAAATATTGGAACAGAACAATTAATTCCAGTTATTGGAGAAGTTCAAAATATGATGGATATTAATCAATATCAAAATAATCAAGTATATTCTAGTGATAACGGTGAAGCTAAAATTATGGATAAAGGAATTTATAATCTTATTAATGCTGGTAAAATGCCAATGCCATATGTTAATTCTTCTATGCAAATGATGCCACAACAACAAGATCCATATTCTATGATGCAACAAGATCCATATTCTATGATGCAACAAGATCCTTATCAAATGATGCAACAAGATCCATATTCTATGATGCAACAAGATCCTTATCAAATGATGCAACAAGATCCTAGAATGGGTCAACAAATGCCTATGATGGGTCAACAAATGCCTATGATGGGTCAACAAATGCCTATGATGTCTCCACAAATGCCTATGATGTCTCCACAAATGCCTATGTCTGGTATGGAACAGGGTATTAATAAATTACCTATGCCTACTATTGATTTAAATAAAAACAATTTACTTTCAGACAGTGCGCCACCTTCATTAAATACTAATGTAAATAATTTAGTAGGAGGTTCAGTTAATGATTTTTTTTTAAAAAAAAAAAAATAAATGTTTCTAAAGAACTAAGCAGACAAAAAGGGGGTAAAAAGATAATTCCACAATATATTCAACCGATGAATACTCCTTATAGATCAAATGACACAAGAGAATTATTCAAAACAAAAGAAGGTCCAGAAGATCCGAATGCATCATTTGGGGATAAAGATATAACAAATTTAGCACCACCAAAAGTAGGATATCAAAAAACAGATCCACCATTATTAGATTTAAAATTATATCAAGAAGGAAAAACAAAATCAGCTGCTGCTACTAAACAAGCATCAATACCTATTGAACCTATAGCTGTAACAACACCATTTGTTCCTCCTCAATTACAAACACAATTAAGTAATTTCATGAAAAATTTTTATACTCCATTTATTTATAAAGATTATCATATAAATATTGGTGGTCCAGATGGGGATCATATTCAAGCATCTATGATATATGAAGATGCTTTACCACCATTAAATATTTTTACATCGTATAAAAGTTTAAAAGAAAGAAATAATTTAAATCAGCACATAAGGAGTACCTTTATACAGATTGAGGAAGGTGAAGGAATAAATTTTGGAGGAAAAGAGAATAGTTTATTATCAAGATTAAAGTTAATAGAATTAAATCCATACAAGACGGATAGATATAGTAATAATCCTTATGTAAGCTTACCAAAAGATATGTTTATATTTAGTTCATGTTATCCAGTTCAGTATGATAAAAGTGGTGCAACAATACAATGTAAGAAAAATAGCACAGGAATAAATTTACGATTATATAGATTAAGAATTGAAGAAGCGGTATTAGTAAATCAAGTTATAAAAAAGCCATTATTATTTGATAATGTTATATATGATTTTAAGAAGAAAGAATTAGCCAGAGATTTAGTTAATATATTAGAAGATAATTCATTAAGTAATGATGAAAAGAAAAAGAAAACAACAGAATTAATAAATAAGAATATAGAAAAAATTGATAATGAAAATAAAATGAAAATACTTAATGTATTTGAATATGGTGATAAATTATTAGAAGATCATAAAAAGGAGATATATAGTTTATTTGATGAATCAGTTAATAAAACATTACAAAAAGAAGTATCAAATAAGAACTTTAATGTTTGGCGTGAAATAGAATACTACAAATATATAAGAGATGAAATATGTAAAAATTTATTATCACCAAATTTCGTTCAGTCATATTGTTATTTTGTTGATAATAATTCTAAAATAAATTTTATAAGAAATGGAAAAGTGGATACTATAGCAGAATTAACTCAATTATATTCTAAAAAAGTATTAGTTGTTTTAACGGAATCTCCAAATTACAATTTTTATGATTGGTGTTCGGATGCTTACGAGGGTGAATTTAATATTAGAAAACAAATATATAGAGGATTTAAAGAAGATATTGAATGGAATAGTGTTATATCACAAATGTTAATATCTTTTTATATTATGTTTACTAAAAATTTTACAATAACTGATATGGAAATAAAATATAATTTTTACATAAAGGAAGTTAATTTTATAAGAGAAAGCACACAATATTGGAAATATACAATAAATGGTATAGATTATTATTTACCAAATTATGGAAGTTTATTATTAATTGATAGTAATTATAGAGATTTAGATATTAAAGATCCAAAAAATCCTCCATTTAAAATAATTTCAGAAAGTCTAGGCGATGATATTGATAAAATAAAAGAGATGGTTTTAGATAATGCTTTAAAATGTTTAAATTTTGATAATTTTACTCAAGATTTTAAAAATGCTGGTGGAGTAGTCCCCTCAGAAAATGTTAAAAAATATCTTGATGATATTAATAAAGAATTTGTTTTATTAAAACAAATAAAAAATAACGATGATAGATTAAAAGAATTTAAAATAATAATACAAAGAGTTTTAAAAAATTACGTTCATAATAGAATTGGAACTCCCCTAAGAGATCCTGAAATAAGATATATAGCAAAAGGAGATGTTAGACCATTTAGAAAAGGAGAATTAATATTATATGAATCAAAATGGCAAAATTATGAAATAGTATTATTTATGGGTTTTAAAGAAGGAAGTGATAGTGAATGTAAAGTAATAACTAGAAATCCAGAAAATAAACAATTAATAGAAGTAGACAAACCAATTGATATATTATTTCATTATTCCAACAATGAAATTATAAGACAAGATGTTAAAGTAGGAGAACCAGCTTTAAATTTAGATTATATAATTGAAAATTATGTTATTGAATAAATTAATTTTTGAAATATAATTATAATTATATATTATAATTATAGTATGAATATGAAAGAGATAATAAATAAAGCAGAAAATAAAGATGATGAATTAAATAAAATGGAAGATATGATAAATAAAGTAGAAGAAAATATAGATAATTTTATAATTTTATCAAATTTAACATTATTATCAAAAGTGCAAAAATATGAAAAATTGATAATCAAGAAGAGACAAAATAAAAGTGATATAAATTTTGAAATACAAATAGACAATTCTTATTTACCATCAATAAAAAGATTTTTTTATGGAAATGACAGAGATAAAACAATTGAATATTTGAATAAACTTATAAATTATGGAATAGAAAAATATAATGAAGAAAAAAAGAAAGATAATAAAATTGGAATGAATAAAATAGCATCATTATTAGAAAGTTCTAAATTAGGATTATCAAACTTAAAAATTACTTATAACACAGATCAATCAATAACTTCTAAAATTGATATAATAATAGATACTATAGATGTTTTTCGTATAAACATACATAGTATATAATTTTTTCAAAGAATTTTTATATATATAATAATATATATGAATTACAGTTTTATAAATAAATATACAAATAATGATTTTACTTTTAAAGGTAATTTGATATTTAATTATCACAATGATGAAAATAAAGATATAAAAAATTATAATAAATATACTGATATAGATAATGTTGATTCTAATGAAAGAAATAATTGGGCTACTGAAAATAGTATTCAAAAATCATTATTAAAAAGTGTTTATACACCTACTCCTTTAGGTGAAGTATTTTTTTCGCCAGATAATATAAAAAGAATACAAAATAAAATAAAAAAAAGTATTTTTATTGAAAGTAAGGGAAAATATAAATTGCAGGTAGATCAAAATGAATCTGATTTATTAATAGTAATGAGAGCCGTTTATATCCAAGATTCTTATAATGCTCCCTATAGAATAATACATCAAGTTAAAGAATTAAATGAAAAAGTAGTTAATAGAATATTACCTGATATGATATCAAATATTAAACAAAATGAAGAATATCTTAATATAATTGATAAACCAATTGATCCTATACCATTACCTGTTAATGTAAGTAGAGCAGGAAGATTATCATTACCTTCTGTAACAACTATTTGGAATTAAAATAATTTTTATAAATTATTTTATTATTAAACTAAAAATTTATTCAAAATTGTAAATTAATGATTTATGTTTTAACATACCACCAACAGCGGTATAGATAAATAATGTTCCTTGTTTAGAACCAACATTGTAAAAATCTCTACCATTAGAGTTGGGTACTCTTAAATCAGTATATCTTAAAGGATAAACATATTTATTATCATCTGAAATATTCAAGTCAAGAGGATTGTAATACAAAACTGAATTTGAATTGCTAGCAGTATCTGGATTTCCTACTTTTACTAATGCACTGCATCCAATAATCATACTATTATCGTGAGGAGATAATTCAACAACAACAATTGATTTAATATCAAATCTTTGAATATTGTTAACGTTAATAGTAAATCCAAAATCAACTTTAGCAACATGTAATTTTTCATATGCACTTACAGTAACAGGTAATTTTAATAATTCATATGGTCTTGCTAATTTTGATAAATTAACAGTTTGAAATCTTCTGTGAACGTAGATTACTAAAATATCTCTGCAGTACATAACATGTTGTGTCTTAACTGTTAATTGTCTCTTGTGAATGTATAATTGTCTTTGATAAAGAGCATGATTTAAACTGTAATTATTTCCTCTTCTATCAGTAGGTGAAACTCTGTATGAAAGCATTGGAATAGTAGTAATATGTGTAGTAGCCAAGTTAGAAAGAGGTGGATTAGTAGTAGCAACACCTAAAACTGGTGCAGTACATACAACAATAGGTCTTATAGAGAATGCACTGAATAATTTTCTTAAAATAGTGCCTTCATCCTTAACATAAGCAAAATCAGCAGCATCAAAGACACTGTTTCTGCATGTGTCTATAGCACCAATAAAAGAACTTAAATCATTAGTGTAATATTTTCCTTGTCTTAAATTTAAAACTGCTTCCCATAACTTAACTTGGACGTTAACTCTAGCTAATAAATCATTAACAGGTCTTGATTTTCCATTTAAGATGTAGTTATAGTCAACATTGCAGGCAACTTCAGATGGATCAGTAGAAATATCATAATATAATTCAAAATCAGGTTGAGTTTCTAAATGAGAACCTTCATAACGCTTTTGAATAATATTGGAAATTGAAGCTCTTAACATGTGATTTTCAATGAATTCAATCTTTGGTAAGAATAATGCTGCTACAACAGGATGAACGTAGGAGAAAATATTTACTCTTTGTTTATCAAATTCACCTGCAACTGCTTTTCTAGAAACATCATCATAAATTAATGATTGTAATTGAATTTGTTGATGTAATTCCTTAGTAGCAGCATTTAATTGTAAGATGCTTTGTAATTGTTCCATTTCATCAGGTCTAACTTCCATCTTTGAACTGTAATTACCAGTCGCCATTTGAAAACCTAAAGTTCTACCCATTTCATTTTGACCAATTTCTAAAAATTCACTGTTTTGAACGACTTGTTTATTTCTAAATAGAATTTGTAAAATACTCTGCATTTCAGAATCATCAAAATTATATTTCTTTTTGTATTCAGCTACCTTAGTTATATATTCTTTAATTGAAAGATTGGGATACTTAGAAACTAACTTTTCATAGATTTTTTCAGCAAGTTTTCTTACTTTTCTTAATTTATCAACATATTTAGATCTGATAGTTTCTACAATTTCTTCATCTTTATATTTTGATCTTAATTCAGCAAGTAAAACATCACCTGACTTTCTATTTTCTAGATTTTTTCTTAAAAGCTTATTAGCTTCTCTATCAATATCTTCTCTCTCATCTAATTTTCTTGATGTACCTTGATTAGACATACTAGTATATATAATTAATTATATATTTTTTTTTTATATAAAAAATGATTTATATTATTTTAATTAATTTATATTATATATTTTCAATATTTATTTCTGTTATATTTTTATCCATAATTTCAATCATATATATAAATTCCTCTATAGATTTATTCCTAATATTTTTGTTATTTTTATTAATTCTTTCATTTGTCCTATTAATATTCTTAAAATTCATTTTTTTAACCGAAGTTCTATTTAAATCTATAGCAAATTCTAATTTCCTATTTTTTTTATTATTTTTATATTTATTTATATAATATGATGGTATTACACAACTAATATATCCATGAATCTCTAATAAATCCCAGTTCTGTTCTCCATGTATATAATTTTCTAATACATCTCCTCTTGATA
>Ga0194129_10009142_pt1 | contig 11206 bp, 7 predicted proteins | sample TA2KigCa35mmetaG_FD_150862 | JGI IMG/M metagenome (GOLD analysis project Ga0194129, IMG submission 150862) | Freshwater microbial communities from Lake Tanganyika, Tanzania - TA2015038 Kigoma Deep Cast 35m | ecosystem: Environmental > Aquatic > Freshwater > Lake | place: Tanzania: Lake... | reverse complement strand
CGAAGGCGAAGGCGAAGGCGAAGGCGAAGGCGAAGGCGAAGGCGAAGGCGAAGGCGAAGGCGAAGGCGAAGGCGAAGGCGAAGGCGAAGGCGAAGCCCAGTGCGGAAACGGGGCGGCCGACGTGGGCGAATCGTGTGACGACGGCAATGCCTTCGACGGCGATGGCTGCTCGGCGGCCTGCTCGCCCGAGGCTGGCTTTGATTGCGAGCCGCGCGGCCGCGGGACGCTCTGCACGCGCAGCTTCACGTTCCCCGTGCGCGCGTTGGCGCCGATCTCGCTCGCTCCCGAAGACCACGTGGTCCTCACGTGCTCGACGACCTTCGATGTCGACACCCTCACATCGTCGCCGGACGGCTGCCTCTCGGGCCGCATCGTCGGCAGCTCGCTCGACGATGGTACGAGGGCGCTCGCCATCGCCTCGCTGGACATCCCGGCCGGCGTGCGGCTGACGTTGGCCGGCACCGCGCCCGTCGTCGTCGCCGTCTTTGGCGACGCTCTCATCGCCGGCGTGGTCGACGCTGGTGCCCGCGGGGCGGTGCCGGGGCCCGGCGCCCGCAAAGCCAGCGACTGCAACGAAGCGATCGCGGGGACCAAGCACGCCCATGGCGGCGGCGGCGGCGGCGGCGGCGCACTGCTTGGCGCGGGCGGCGACGGCGGCAACGGCCACAATGGCGCGGGCGCCAAGGGGGGCCAAGGATTGCCGCGGCCCGACGCCAGTGACCGACGGTGGGGCGGCTGCCCCGGCGCCGACGGCGGCGCCGGCGCTGGCGACGTCGCCGGCGGCAGCGCTGGCGCCGGCGGGGGCGCGCTGCACCTCGCCGTCGCGGGCACCCTGACAATCTCGGGCGCCCTAAGGGTCGGCGGCGGCGGCGGCGGCGGCGGCACGAATCGGGAGTGCGGCGCGGGCGGCGGCGGCTCTGGCGGCGTCCTGTGGGTCGAGGCCCAGACGCTCGTCGCCCTGACCGGCGCGGCCTTCACCGCCCATGGCGGCGGCGGTGGAGCAGGTGGTCCCAAAATCGACGAGGTCGGCGGCGCTTCGGGAGCAGATGGCCCTGACGACGGTACGGTGGGCGGCGCCGGCGGGAGTGGGGAAAATTCGACAGGCAACGGCGCCCAGGGTGGGGGGCAGTCCCCGGTGTCCGGCGCGAACGCCCACGACGCGCAGACCCATCACGGGGGCGGGGGCGGCGGCGGCGGCGCGGGCTTCGTCCGGATCGCCGCCGTCAACTGCCCCAGGATGCCCACTGGCGTGACCGTATCGCCGTCGGCCGACTGCGCGGCGCTGCCCTGAATTCCTCTTCGTCTGCGCTGGCGCGTGCCGAAGAAAAAACAAAACCCGCGATTGCTCGCGGGCTCTTGCTGGTTGGCTCGAGTGGGATCGAACCACCGACCCCTACCGTGTCAAGGTAGTGCTCTACCACTGAGCTACGAGCCACCAGACGCGGCGATTGCTACGCCGCGTGCCCGGGGGTGTCAACGAAGTTTTCGCGACGCGCCGCGCGCGACCTGCACGACGCCGAAGCGCCCGCTGACGAGCCACGCCGGGTCCCGCGAGGCGGCCGCCGCTGCGCGCGCCGGGTCGGCGCCGACGAGGACCTCGGCCTTCAGCGTACGCAGCGCGAGCACCGGCGCCGGCAAGTCCACGACGTCGTCGAAGCGTCGCCCGTCGCCGGGGCTCCACGGCGCGTCGCCGACGAGACGGCGGTAGTTGCAGTCGCCCTTGGCGACGATCACGTCGACGTCGGCCAGCAGCGCGGCCAGCGTCTTTGGCAGCGCCGCGGTGCGCAGGAAGTCGGGCCCGGTGAAGAACGGGTCGACGACGACGGCGGCGCCGCCGGTGCCGTGCCCGCGCGCCGCGAGGCGGTCGATGTCGGCGGGCAGCGCGTCGGAGACGAAGAACGGCGCGTCCTTCGGCATAAGCGTCACCGACACGCCGCGGGCAGCCAGCGCGCGCGCCAGCGCGAGGTCGGCGGCCAGCTCGCCGCCAGCGTTGTCGAGCACCACCGCGACGCGCCGCGCGGCGACCAGCAGCTCGAGCGCCGCGGCGCGCTCGTCAGCGACGAGGTCAGCGACGTCGGTGCCGGTGTGGGCGCGGGCCTCGGGCAGCGACAGGTCACCGCGGTTGCCCCACAAGCTGCGCCACAGCGCGCGCGCGAGCGCGGCGTCGTCGGCGTGCTCAGCGCCGTCGGGAGCGAGCAGGCCTCGCTCCTCGCGCTGCTTCGCGGGCAGGAACGGATCGCGACCGTCGTTGGGAAAGCCGACGGCCTCGCGCAGGCGCGCGTACAGAAAGCTCTCGCCTAGGTACCAGGGCAGCGCTGTCCACGGGCCGCCGACGTAAGCGTCGATGGCACGCCAGCGTGGGGGGTCGGCCGTCGTCAGCGCGAGCGCGCGCAGCGCGCCGGCCTCGATCTCATCCGCGAGCGCGCGCAGCGGCGCCGCGGCGTTGGGCACGTCGACAGCGGTGGCACGCACGATCGCCGGCCAGCGCTCGGTGCACGTGCGGTGGGCGAACGTGCCGACGACGTCGCAGCGCCAGGGAGCTGGCAGCGGGGTGGTCCCGCGGGTGGCATTCGCGGCGAGCGGGCTCACGGCGCGCCGGCGGCGATGCGAGCCGCCATCTCGGCCGGCCGCGCGATGATCCGCGCGCGCAACGAAGAGACCGCGGCGTCGAAGGTCGCCGGATCGGCCGCGCGGTCGCGCAACATCGGCGCGAGCCGGTCGACGATGCCGGCGAGGTCCGCCGCCCCCAGCGCGTCAGCGACGTCGAAGAGCGCGGCGTCGAAGAGGTCGGCGCAGGGCGGGTCGACGAGGCAGGCGTCCACCAGCGCGCTGCCGGTCGCGTACGCCGGCCCGTCGGCGCGCAGGACGCCATCGAGGTCGCCCGGCAAGAGCCGCGCCTCCCCGGCCGCGTCGACGTGGACGACGACGTCGCCGCGGGCGCGCGCGTAGCCGTCGGCGTGATCGAGCCACGCGTCGACGGCGAGGAGCCGCAGCGACGCCCCGGCGGCGAGCAGCGGCGCGGCGGCCTCGAGCACGCCCGGCCGGTCGCGGTGCGCGGCGAGCACGCCAGCGACGGCGCGCAGGTCGTCGCGCACGAGCTCGTCGCCCACGACGACCTCCCAACGGGAGACGTCGTCAGCGACAAGGTCGCGCGGGCCCGGCCCGCTCGCATAGATGTGGGCCGTCGACGCCAGCTCGCGCCGCAGCCGCCGGCCGTCCAGCACCTCGACGAGGGCCGAGAGCCGTGCCGGCTGGCCGGCCACCGAGGCGCTCGCGAACCCCACGCGCGGCGCGATCACCGTCGCCGCCGCATAGGCGCGCGCCGCCAGCGCCGCGCGCAGCAGGGTCGGGTCTTCATCGTCGAACTCGACGACCAGCGCCTCGAGCCCCCGAAAGCGCGCGGCGTCGGCGAAGGCGAGCACGAAGCGCCCCACGCGGTCCTGCCGCACGTCGCAGGCCAACGGAGCGTCGTCAGCGAAGCGCAGCGTGCAGGCGACCTCGGGCGACGAGGGGCGCAGCAGCGTGACGCGGTCACCCGCCGCGACCTCGACGGTTAGATCGTGCAAGACGGCTTCGTCGAACACCTCGGGCGCGAGCAGCGTCGCCGGCGCGTTCGGCGCGCCGATGGTCTCGACGGTGGCGGCGAAGTCGCCAGTGCCGTCGGGCAGGCGGCCCCAGGTGAATGCCTCGGCGGTGCGCTCGAGCACGACAGCGTCGGCGGTGGCGCCGCCGTCTTCGTGCAGCGACAGTGCCCCGGTGCAGGCGATGTCGAACGCGAAGCCGACGATGGGCGGCACCGCGGCGGGGTCGGCCTCGAGGACGACGGCGCGCCCGCCGGGCGGCAGCGACTGCGTCGGCAGGACGTAGCGCTGGGCCGGGTCGGCCGGATCGCCGACGAGCGTGAAGCCGCCGACGTCGATGGCGACGGCGCCGGCGTTCACGAGCTCGACCCGGTCGTTGCCGCGGCAGTCGATCTCGTTCAGGCGCACGGCGCCCACGACGTAGGGCTGGTTGGGCGTACCGGGCGTGGGCAGGCCCTCGTCGAAGCTCGACGACGCCGTGACCGGCTCGGGGAGGCGCGCCCATGTGGCGCCGGGCCTCGCCACCGCCAGCGTCGTCGTCTCGCGCCCCGGCCCGTCGGACAGCAGCGTCAGGGTCTCGTCGCAGGCGATGCCGAACGCGGTGACGGCCACGACGCGGCGCTCGCCCGGGGCCAGCGAGCCGGACAGGAGCTCGCGCCGGGTCGGATCGGCCACGTCGTCGGTGAGCGCCCAGCCCGACAACGCGACGGGGCCGTCAGCGAAGTTCTTCAGCTCGACCCAGTCGTCGCCGGCGCAGGCGACCTCGGACAGGATCACCGGCAGCGGTGGTGCCGCGCCCTCGCCCTCGCCCTCGCCCTCGCCCTCGCCTTCGCCCTCGCCCTCGCCCCCATCGACGGGGTCGGGCGGACACCCAGCGAGCAGCGCCGCGACGAGAGGTGCGACGAGCGGTGCGATGACGACGAGGGGCGACGGCCGAATCATGGGCGCAACCTAGCGCATCCACACGCGCGTGCCCGTGGCGGCGGAGCCAGCGTGCCCCGGTCACGGCGGAAAATTCGCGGCGCGCGCCCGATCTCCGCAAGCTGGTCGTCATGCCGTCGCTGCTTGCTTCCGTCGTTGTTGCTTCGGTCGTTGCCACCCTGCCGGCGCCCGTCACCCTCGGACCGCGCGGCAGCCTCGACGTCGACGTCGCCGTGGTCGTCGACCGCGCCGAGCCGATGGTCGCCGCGGCGGTGCGAGCCGCGGTCTTCGGCGCCGCCCGCGCGCGCGGCGCCCGGGTCGTGGACTTGATGACGATGGGTTTGCAGCGCGCCGTCGACGCCTGCGCCGATCTAGCCTGCCGCCGCGATCTCGCTCGCCGCCGCGGCGCCGAGTGGTACGTGCTCGTCCGCGACGACGGGCAGACCGTCGTCCTCGAGCTGCTCGACGGCGACCTCGTGCGTGCCCACGTGGTGCTCACCGGCGCGCGCGTCGTGCTGCTCGGCGGCGTCCCCGACGCCGTCGATGCGCTCTTCGAGTCGGCCCTGCCCCAGCGCACCGTCGATCGTGCCCGCGCCATCGCCCGCGCGCGCGCCGCCGAGGACCAAGGCTACCTGAGCACCGCGCTGTCAGCGTGGACCCTCGCCTTCGGCCACGGGATCGACGACCGCGCCGTCGAGGTAGCCTTCGCCCGCGCGCGCGTGGCGACGGCGTTGGGCGACGATCTCGCCCTCGACCGTGCGTGGGACGACGCCGAGGCCACCCTGGTCGACGCGGCGGCGGTGTCCGCCGAGGCACGCGCGCTGCTCGTGGCCGGGCTTGCCGAGCACCGCGAAGAGCGCGCCGCGCGGGCGGCGGCCATCGCCGTGGCCGACACCGGCCCCGACCACGACGCGCTCGTGGACGAAGCCGTCGGCCTGTACGAGCGGATCCTGTCGAGCCCGTGGGCGATGGCCGACCAGCGCGAGCGCGCCCTGGTCGCGAGGGCGCAGCTGCGACCGGCCCTGGCGTCGACACTCGCGCCAACGACGACGTCAACGACGACGCCAACGACGATGCTCGACGACGCAGCGCCAGAGAGCGCGCCGCCGCGGCCGGCGGCGGCGGCCGACGCCGGCCCCGAAGACCAAAGGCTGCAAGACGGTCTGTCGACGATTGACTAGCGACGACGAGCCTTCAGCCCCTCAGAAGAAGACCTGGGTCATCACGTGGGCGTCGAACTCGACGGGCCCGCCGTCGGGCATTTTCGCGCCAAGGTCGCTGCTGAGCTTCAGGTCGTGCCCAAGCCAGTAGTGGTTGACGCCGACGCGGACCTCTTCGGTGCGCACGAGGTCACTCTCGTTCGCAACCGCGAGCGCGACAGGCTCGACGTGCCCGAAGCGGCCGACGAGCTCGGACTGCTCGCTGACCATCAAGCCCACCTGCGCGAAGGCGCCCACCGCCGAGCGCGCGCGCGCGCCCTCGAGCTGCGTGGCGGTGGCCACGCGCGAGAGCCCCTGCACGAGCACGCTGAGCCCGCTGCGCTTGAACAGGACGTCGGCAGTGCAGTGCAGGTAGTCGACGCGGTCGTCGAAGCGCAGCGCGCCGATGGTGCTGCGCGCCCGCGGCGACGCCTTGTTGAAGCCGACGGCAACGGCGGTGGCGAGACGAGCGCGCTCGTCGCGCTTCACGTCGCCCTCGACGTGGTCATCGTCGAAGCGACCGAGCGGCGTCCACTGCACGCGGGCGGTGGCCAGCAGGCCGTCGTCCTCGTTCAGTCGGCTGCGGCCGTCACCGCCGAAGAGCCCGAGCTGGTAGCTGAGCTGGTCGAACAGCGGCGTCGAGAAGGCGACGACGCCGAGGTCGCGGTCGAGGGTCAGCTCGTTGACGACGCCCGAGCGCTCGGGGAACTGCAGCGCCGACGACGACGTCACGCGCTGGCGGTCGAACGGCACCTTCATCTGGCCGATGCGCAGGCGGAAGGCCGGCGTGGCGTTCCAGGCGACCCAGGCGTCGCGGGTGACGTTGGGCGTCTCGCTCTCGACGTCGCGCGGCGCGAGCCCCAGCTGCACGTAGTACGAGAACTGCTTCTGCAGCATGTCGCCGACCAAGACGAGCCGCAGGCGGCGCACGGCGAAACCCACCGAGCCTGCCTCGCCGTCGTTCTCGGCCTCGGCGCGGGCCTGGATGCGGCCGCGCACCTGGAACGTGAAAGCGTCGTCGCCGAGGACGGCCTTCAGCCCCTGCCCCGGCGCCAGCGAGACGGTGGTGGCCGGCGGTGCCGACGGCGCGTCCGACGACGCGGGGGTGTTCGCGGCGAGCGCGAGGGCGAGGGCGACCGGTGCGTACATCTTGGCGCGCGTGTGCATCGCTTTCCGCAGCGCCACAAGGGCTCGTCACGAAAACGGCGCACCGCCGCCGTCGTGTGACAGCCGCGTGACGACAGGGGAACGACTACGTCACACCGAGGGCCGCCAGGCCTCTACCGACGCCTTCATGTGCGGCGCGCCGGGGCGCAGCGGCGCGACCAGCACGTCCACGGCCCCGGCGGTCGACGGCTTCGTCGCCGACACGACGAACGCGCCGGGCAGCAAGACCGGACGCACGAAGCGCGCGTGGATCCGCCGGGGTCGCGACGGCAGCGCGGCATCGACCTCGACGAGGCTGCGCGCCAGCGTCCACATGCCGTGGATGATCGCCCGCGGAAAGCCGAACGGCTTCGCCGTGAAGCGGTTCCAGTGGATGGGGTTCGCGTCGCCGGCGACGCGCGCGTAGCGACGCCCCAGATCCTCGGGCAGCCGCACCGTCGACGACGACGCCCACGCCACCGGCGGCGCCTCCGGCTCGTCGCGGCGCGGCGAGCCGCGCGAGGACGACGACGGCGCCTTCTCGCGCACCAGCACCTTCATCACCGAGCGCCACGCCAGCGCGCCCTCGGCGTGCGCCTCGGTGACGAGGTCGACGGTGACGCCGCGGGCGGTGCGCTCGTGCCCGGCAAGGCTCGCGCGCAGATCGAGCGTCGACGTCGCCGGCAGCGGCCGGTGCTCCTCGATGACGTTCTCGAGGTGCACGGTGCCGAGCACCGGCAGCGGGTAGCGCGGATCGCCGAGCAGCCCCAGATGCAGCTGCACCGCCAGCACCTGCGGCGCGCACGACGGCAGCGTGCCGTCGTCGAGCGCACCGATGATCCGGCGGTACGATCGCAGCCACTCGCCGTCGACGCGCACCGTCGCGCCGCGCTCGAGGCGCGGGAGCTCGCCGCCGTCGGGCAGCCCGGGGGCCCGCTTGAAGACCAGCGGCGCCAGCTTCAGCCATTGGCTCGCCACCGACTCGCTCATCGCGCCTCCGTGCTCGACGCGCCAAACACGACCTCGTGCGCCCACGCCGAAGGCCACGACGCGCCGCGGTTGCCGGGGATCTCGCGGCCCGCAGCGTCGACGACGAAGTTGCCGGCGCCGGCGAAGGCGCGCTCCTGGTTCGTGCGCCCGTCGCGCGCGCGCAGCGGCTGCAGCCGTCCGTCGCGACGGACGAAGACGACCTCGTGGGGTCCGGGGCGCAGGTCGACGAGCGCGCCCTTGCGCGCGGGGTTCATCAGCTGCTCCTCGTTGCCCACGGGGTCGGCGACGGTCTTCGCCTTCAGCGTCCACACCAGCAGGCTCGTGGGATCGCGTCCGGGGAACGCCTGCGCCAGCAGGTCGGCGTCGCCGTAGAAAGCCTTGCCGATGTCGTTCTGGTTCACCGGGCCCGCCATCAGGCAGATGCCGGCGAGCAGGTCGCAGCCGTCGGGGATCTCGGTCGACCCGCTGATCTCGGCGACCAGCGCCGCCCGCGCCGACGCCGCGCCGAACGCACGCCGTGGTCGAACGACAGCCCCTTCGCCGTCACCTCGGCGCGCGACAGCCCGCCAATGTAAATGCGCTGCCCTGCCAGCGCGAAGGCCTTCTTGCCGCGCGCGGTGTTCTTCGACAGCGCGCGCCCGAGCGGCAAATCCGCCCACAGCGGGAGGTTCGCGATCACCTGCTCGGCGACGCGCTCCAGATCCTTGCGGATGCCGCGCAGGCGCTCCTTGCCGCCGGGGGTCAGCACGTCGACGCGCTCGATCAGCACGAGCTGCTTGGCGTCTTCGCGGCCCACGCCGCTGAAGTGGGCGAAGGCGTTGTACAGCGCGCGCCCGCACTGCACCGTGAGCTCGTCGGGGACGTCCATGTCCTGCCGCTCACGGTACGGCTCGGGGGCCGCCTCCTCGTTGTTCACGCCGGGCTGGATGCGCTCGCTGCGCAGCGAGACCAACGCCGCCCCCAGCCGCGTCGCCGCCGCCTCGCTCAGCGCGACGCGCGCGCCGTCGTCGACGTCGCCGACCTGCGCGACGATGCCGATGTGCCAGCCGGCGCGCTGGTCGGCAGGCGACAGTCCACAGAGCGCCTCCAGCTCGGCGAGGGCGGCCGCGGCGTCGCGGCTCTTCGCCACGCACGGGGCCAGGTGCACCTGCGCGCGCGCCCGCCCACGCGACGCGATCACGACGCCGCGCTCGATGACGTCGCCGAGGATGCCCAGGTGCAGGTCCTGCAGGTAGCCGATGGTGGGGATGTCGTCCTTGTGGGCGAAGCGCTTCTGCAGCGCCCGCAGCGGCACGGTGGCGAGGCTCGCCACCGGCGCGTGGCCGACAAACGTCAAGAGCATCGTGAACGGCGTGCGGTAAGGGCGCGACAGCACGACGTGGACGTGGCTGGCGTCGTCGAGCACCGGGGCCTCGCTGTGGCCGATGCGCCGCAGCAGCGCCGCGACGCGCGCGGCGTCGTCGCCGCCCACGACGACGTCCTTGAAGCCGCGGAAGTTGGTCGACTGCCGCGCGATCAGGATGCCGAGGCTCGCCTCCTCGAACAGCCGCTGCTCGACGATGTCGCCGGCGCGGACGAACCGCGTCGGCCGCGGCAGCGTCGACAACGACAACAGCGTGCGGGCCTCGTCGGCGGTCAGGCTCACGCGCGTGCGGAACCCCACCGGTGAAGACGAGTGCAGGCTCTCGGGGAGCGAGTAGCGGCTGCGTCGCTCGCCCGGCGCCGCAAACGCCGCCCCGCGTCGCCAGCGCTGCGAGGACGGCGGCGGCGGGATGGGGATGAGCTCGAGGGGCTTGGGTGCAACGTCGTCGCGGGCGGTGGGCGCATCCATGGCGGGGTCATTGTCACAGGAAGCGGCGGGGCGACAGCCCCACGCGCCCCGACCGCACGGTCGCGGACCAGACCCGGTCGCCGCCGACGACGCGGCGTGCGATGGCGAGCCCGTGAACTCCCCGACACCCGGCCACGAAGGCATCCTCGTGGTCGACAAGCCGGTCGGACCGACGTCGTTCGACGTCGTCCACAAGCTGCGGCGGGCGATGGGCACGCGCGAGATCGGGCACTGCGGCACCCTCGACCCGCTGGCGTCGGGCGTCGTCGTCGTCTGCGTCGGCCGCTACACGCGGCTCGTGCGGTTCTTGACGGCCGACGACAAGCGCTACCGCGCCACGGTGACGCTCGGGTGCTCGACGCCGTCGTTCGATCGCGAGACCGCCCCCGACGCCTTCGGCGACGTCGCCGCCGTCGACGCGCGGCGCGTGCTGGCGGCCCTGTCCGTGCTCGAGCGCCAGACGACGCAGGTGCCGCCGCTGCACTCGGCGGTGCAGAAGGACGGCGAGCGCCTGTACCAGAAGGCCCGCCGCGGCGAGGTCGTCGACGTCGCTGCCCGCGACGTCATGGTGCGCGCGCTGCGCCTCGTGGGCCTGTCGTCCCGCGCCGACGATGGCCGCGCCGTCGTCGACGTCGACGTCGACCTCGACGTTGGCAAGGGCTACTTCGTGCGCGCCTTCGCCCGCGACCTTGGCGCCGCGCTTGGCTGCCCCGCGCACCTGTCGGCCCTGCGCCGCACCCACAGCGGCGCCTACGGCCTCGACGACGCCGTGCCCCTCGACGTGGCGCGCGACCCGACGCAGGGGCCGCCGGCGCTGCGGCGCGGACCCGACGCGATCCGCGGCCTGCCCCGCCTCGCGCTCGACGCCGCGGCCGCGCAAGCGCTGCGCTTCGGCCAGCGCCCGACGACGACGCTGCCGACGGTCGCGCACGCCCTCGCCACGCTGGGCGACGAGCTGGTGGCCGTCGTCGAGATCGTCGACGGTCACCTGCGCACCGTGCGCGGGTTTTGAGCGCTGACCGACGACGATGCCCGCGGTCACCCGCGGGCTTCGTCGTCACGTGCTCGCGGCCGGGCGCGGTGGCCGTGGGCGGGCTCCCGGCGCTTCAGGCCTCGGAGCGGCCGATGATGCGGCCGTAGATCTGGTCCTGCATCTTCTGCAGCTTCTCGAGCAGTCCGAGCATCGCGTGCTCGCGGGACAGCGACGCGCGCATGCGGTCGGCGTCGGCCTTGTTGACCCCCACCGGGTCCTTCAGCGCGCTGACCAGCTGCCTCGACACATCGCTGGCGGAGCGCGTCAGGGCCTTGCGCACCATCATGTGGTCGTGGCGCGGCCCCGTCGGCGTGGCGTAGGGGTTCGCGGCTTCGGGCACCGCGAGGCGCAGCGTCTCCGACGACGTCGACGGCGTGATGAACTCGACGGGGCCGCGCTGGGCGATGGGCGCCGTCTCGGGGCGCGACACCTTGGCGGCCTGGTTCGCCTTGACCTCGTCGGCGGTCATGCCCGCGGGGCCGATGCCCGTGCCGGCCGGGTTGAC
>Ga0194129_10009138_pt1 | contig 11208 bp, 14 predicted proteins | sample TA2KigCa35mmetaG_FD_150862 | JGI IMG/M metagenome (GOLD analysis project Ga0194129, IMG submission 150862) | Freshwater microbial communities from Lake Tanganyika, Tanzania - TA2015038 Kigoma Deep Cast 35m | ecosystem: Environmental > Aquatic > Freshwater > Lake | place: Tanzania: Lake... | reverse complement strand
TAGCCTGGGCCCGTACATTCATGGTGCCGTATGTTATAGTTAGACCAACTAATAACTACGGAATTGGTCAAAACACAGAAAAGTTTATCCCTAAAAGTATAAAAAGTTTAAGACTTGGCCGACCAATTCCACTACATGACGCAGGATTACCTAGTAGAACTTGGTTACATGTAAGTGACACTGCATCTGCAATTATAAAAATAATTGAATCAAATGTACAAAACGAAATTTACAATATTTCAGGAAATTATGAAGAACAAAATATTGTAATTGCAATGAAAATAATTGATAAGTTTTTTAATAAAAAAGTAGATTCAAATAAATTTTTAGATCTAGACATTACCAGACCCGGTCAAGATGTACGATACAGTATTAAAGATGAAAAACTAAAAGCCCTAGGGTGGGAGCCTAGGGCTGTATTTGAAAAAGAACTTACAAAAATTATAGAGTATTACTCTACAATATTTGTGTGGTAATCAATATCTATAAGTATCTGCTTTGAATGGTCCATGAACATCAACGCCAATATAGTTTGCCTGATCTTGTGTAAGACTGGTAAGCATAGCACCAACATAATCTAGATGCAATCTAGCAACTTCTTCATCAACAGATTTTGGCAGCAAGTATAATTTACGTTCTTTATAAAAATCATTATCTTTATTTTGCCATAACTCAATTTGTGCTAACACTTGGTTAGTAAAACTATTACTCATAACAAAGCTAGGATGACCAGTGGCGCAACCCAAATTGACTAACCTGCCTTTGGCCAGTACAATAATCTTAGTTCCATCTGGTCTAGTTACATGATCTACCAATGGTTTAATTTCATCCCAAACCCAATCCTGTATTCCAGCAATATCAATTTCTGAATCAAAATGTCCTATGTTACATACAATAGAATTTGTCTTCATTCTACTCATGTGATCTCGAGTAACAACATTAATATTACCAGTAGCGGTAACAAATATGTCTGCTTTATCGGCAGCATAATCTAATGTTACAACACGATAGCCTTCCATAGCTGCCTGTAATGCACAAATTGGATCAATCTCAGTGATCCATACCTGTGCTGATAATGCTCGCAGTGCTTGTGCTGATCCTTTACCTACATCACCATATCCGGCTACTACAGCAATTTTTCCTGCGATCATTACGTCAGTGGCACGTTTAATTGCATCAACTAAACTTTCACGACAGCCGTACAAATTATCAAATTTACTTTTCGTAACCGAGTCATTAACATTTATGGCAGGCATTTGTAAAGTATTATTTTGAATTCTTTCTAATAGTTTGTGAATGCCCGTGGTAGTTTCTTCACTAACACCAATAATGGTATCCAACAACTCAGGTCTATTATCATGCACAAATCCTGTCAAATCATGGCCATCATCTAATAGTAAATTAGGCAACCATCCGTCAGGGCCAGTTAGTGTTTGTTCTATACACCACCAATATTGCAATTCAGTTTCGCCTTTCCAGGCAAAAACAGGAATACCGCGGGCTGCTAATGCAGCAGCAGCGTGATCTTGCGTTGAAAAAATATTACAGCTAGACCATCGTACTTCTGCACCAAGATCAACTAGTGTTTCAATTAATACAGCGGTTTGAATTGTCATATGCAAACTACCAGCAATGCGAGCACCTTGTAGTGGTTTAGATTGCTTGTATTTTTCTCTTACTGCCATCAAACCTGGCATTTCATGTTCTGCTATTGCTATTTCTTTTCTACCCCAATCGGCTAAAGAAATATCTGCTACTTTATAATCCATTATTTTTCCTTTTTAATTATGACCGGCGATTCAGTTGCTGATGTCGTTACATTTTGATACGCGGAAATTTCTGCAGGTGGATGTCTTGTATTTTTCAATAAAAGTGCGCTGTATCTAACTACAGCATACAGTGGATAAAATACAACAGAAAGACCAGCAATTAACACAACACCTAATAGTAAACAAAAAATTGAGAATATTGTAAGAATTATTTCTAACATCAAATTCCAGAATCCCAATACACCAACATCAAAATAATTATTATAATCTGATGTTTCAAGATTGAAAGACTGGACATGCGATCTTGAAGATAAAATTAATTCATAAAATTTACTAGTTAAAACTAATAATATTCCGCGATATAATGCTGTCATTTGTAAATGTTACTCCATATTTCAAGTTTGTCTTTTTTTTCCTGAATAGCGTGATCAACTTTTGTTTTATCAATCAATTGATATTGATCTAAAAGGTCAATCATTGCCATCAAATCGCCAACTTCTTTTTCAAAGTTTTCACGTTGAGTAATGCCAGATTTATGTACATTATCAATACCAAATCTAAAAATTTTAGATATTGATTGTATAACTTCTGCACACTCTTCTTGGGTTATAATTAAAATTTCTTTTTGTTTATCATTCATTAATCAATTCAATATCTTCAACAATTGGAACAACTTGCCAATTGGTATTTGCTTGAACATCTTTTATCATTTCATTTGCAGCCGTGTTAGCTGCTTCATAAGTTCGATAGGCTCGTTCAATCATTCGATTTCCATCTTCAAACTCTGCCATAGCTATATAAATTTTCATATTATTATACATAATATTCTGCGTCTGTGCAACTCTTGCATAGACTTGCTGAACTATAACAAGTTCTAGTATTTTCTCTCAATAGTGCAGTCATTACTGTTCCGGTGAACAAATCTTCGTAATTATTTGCAAGTAAATTACCCAATATATGTTTTGTGTTGTAATCCATACAGCAAAGCACTACATCACCATTGGGCAGTAGAACATGTTGATCATAATTGATAGTTTTACTGCAACGCACTGGCCGTTCATGTCGGTCAATAAAATTTATAGGTTGTTCTTTTACTTGTTCTTTGTGAAGACTACCTGCCCTATCGTGTCCAAACCAGTTGTATAACTGTATGCCTAAATATTGTAGGTCTTTGTGTATTTTTCCATGATCGCTCATGGTCATTGCTTCTAACTTTATACCTGCTGTTTGCACTGCCGAGGTAACTAATTGAAATACCTGTACCCACTCTTCACTGTACTTCCAGCCCTTCATGTTGCCATATTCGTCTGGAAAATGAATACTAAATACCTCTACCTGTGTTCTATATCGACTGAGTAAATTTTCAACTCTGTGAGCAGTATCAAGATTCCAATTATAAAGTGTGGTATATATAGCAACATTATGACCTTGTTTTAAGGCGTGCTCTAACATATCAGTGCATGCAGGATTGACCCAGGCTTCGGCCATACCAGAAAAATCAATTCTGGTATTAGCAGGAATTTTACTTAAAGATACTATAAAAGTATCAAGAGACATGTATTTTACATCATTTGTTCCATAGGCATCTCTAAGATTATCTTGAGGACAATAATTGCACATCAATGGACAACCAATCATGGTTGTGATTTCTAGAGTTGGTTTTCGCATTTGATTACTTATCGCGCCGTTGTCTTGGAGTGGAATCTTTGTCGCGAGATTCTGGTTTCCGGCCTTTTCTGGTGACCTGTAACCTAGTGTTCTCAGGGTCGAATGCTGGTTCGGCTGCGGCTTTAGCCGCAGCACGTTCTGATTTTCTTAATGCCTTAACGTCAACTCCGGTTGATGCGATAGCAATCAAATCTACTTTAGGCATACCTTCTGAATCTGGAGCCATTATATAGGCAACCTCAGATTTTATTAAACCTTGCATACTTTCGTACGAAGTAAAATATTGCACAGATTCAGAATTGTTGTTTATCATTAATATACCATCAAAATTTGAATAATTTTTGTAATTTTCAAACCCTGTTTTTAATATTGCGGCAGAGATATCAGCAGCAGTACCGTTAAGTAATGCTGCTTCATAGTCATTGGTGTTGGCATGAGCAAATAGTCCTTTGGCCATAATACCCACGCATTTTTTTAGAATATCTGGTTTACGGGCCAACACCAATCGCGGTCTTATTTGATCTACCCATAAGTTTGGATTTAATCTAGGTGGTATAACAGGAGGATCGGAATCAATTTGTGTAAAAGCATCTAGAATAGCATTTTTGATTGAAGGCATGTTCTGATCGGCTTTACGAGCATTGACCCAACGACCGCCACTTTCTAATGTGGTTTTGACTTCAACTGCTGTTTTCCAACGATGATATCGCCACCTCCTTGTGTACGACCACTCCATTTAATCTGTGGACTTAATATAGCGAGAGCCATTTCACCAGGACCTACACCCTGACTTATCAATGTTCTGTGTGCAGCTAATGTGGCTAATACAGTACGGGCGAAATTGTCACCGTTAACTATATCCAAGTAAGAATGTATACTACCATCTAATAGTAAAGAAGTATTAATAATACCTTTAGGAAAACGATTCAAAAAGGCATCTTTTTCCGTAATTGGAGCATTGATTTTTACAATAACATCTGCCACAGTTTCCAAAAATTTTGCTGCATCGGCATCTTGTGACAAAACTGCGCTGATTTTTTCGTCTAAATTTCCAGCTCGTAATACATTTAAAACTCTATTAAGAATGTTAATATCGTCGGTCCGCTTTACTTGAGCAACTATTTCGTCTTTAATAGATGCATCGGCTTCTGCGATGATGTTAATTAAATTACGCATTATAATATTTATTGACTTATTTTATTCTTTAATTTTGTAAAAATTTTTATCTAACCAGGTAGTTAGAATTTCTTCTTGTCTTACATATCCATATCTATCTATGCACATTCTAGTGCTTTTATTAAGCAGATTAGCGTCAACTAAATCATGCCATGAAGTAGTTTTAGGGTTTAGTGGACTAATTTCACTTTTATAAACAGCGGCATATAACCACATATCATTTTCGTCTTTGTTAAAATATGCGTCACGGCAATCAAACCCATTGACTGCTAACATATACATTAAATTCACCACATTATAATTATAATACCAACCGTTACGGCTTATATTGTTTAATCTATTGTTTTCATAATGTATGCTTTGCGGAATTGATAGAATTAACATTCCGTTTACACTCATATTTTCATTCCACATACGTAAAGTATTAAGTGGATTAGTTAGATACTGAAACGTATCTCTACACCAGAGTAAGTCTATTTCTCTTGGTACAGGTTGATCTATTTCTATATCTGCTTCAAATACAAATAAATTTTTATAATTTTTAATTCTTGGTTCAATTTGCTTTGTATTTGTGTCCACGGCATAACAAGTGTAATTCCTAGGTTCAGGTGGGTCATCTCTAGTGACTAGCGTAGCCCACCATTCTATATCAAATCCTGCTCCACAACCATAATCTGCTATAACTTCTAAACTGTCTAAAAAACTATCATATTGATATAGTAGATCTCTAATTGGTTGGCTGTGTTGAAAACTTTCGTCAGCGTTTTTAAATAAACCCATTTTGAATAACCTCTATTATAATTTTTTCCCGAAGTGGTATTAGTCTAGACTCTAATTGATGGCATGCTTCGGCTAATTCTTTTTCGGTGCCCCAATTTAAATTATGGATCAAATGAGTTGCAAATCTTCCGCATACATCTTTTTCAATTTGTATATCAACAGCATTGTTTTTTGGGCGAGCGTTTGAGCACAATGCCCATTCTTTAAGTATTTTTTCTGCGTGTTCTTTATAATTCATTATACTACAATGTCTTCCATACCGGCTGTGCGTAATCTTACCACATGACCTAGCATAAAGTTTTTACTTTCTAGACCTTTCATAACTCCAAGCCATTTGTTTCTAAGTAAAGCAACTTCGTTAATGATCGTTTCAAAGTCAATGACTTCATCCTCGCCATCTGTATATTTCTCAGCGTCGCGACTTGTAAGAGCTCGAGCATAAGATTCCAAGTATTTTTGAAAATGCTTTCGTCTAATCTTGCGAAGTTGTATATTAAGATAGTTAAGTATAGCCTCGATCTCCTGAAGCTGGTTAAATCTGTGCTCTGTAATACCCGGTAAATTCGCAGCGGACTTTTCAACATTACCTCGTATAAATGTTTCTGCTTTTGCCTGTACGAGTTCACCTTCATAATAATCAATGAAGGCCGGAATTTCTCCTAAATCTGCAATAACACGATTATACCACATCAGTCTTCGTAATCAATTTCTTCGTCTTCGTCGTCTAGATATTCTTCAATAGCACGTTTGGTAAAACTATCAGTTCCACCAAATTCTCTTAGTTCTTTATCACTTAAATTATCAACCAGCATACTAACTAAGTTATCTGCTGCTGCTTGTCGTTCCTTAGCAGGAATGTATTCTTTAAGTGTGATATAAGATTCAATTAAAACTTCAACATCAATACTCATTCGGCTGTTTCCTCTTCGGGTTGAATAGCAGTGTCTTTGTGTGGATTAGCGGTAAAATCTGTCATGACCTGATCTAGTGAACCATTTTCGTTACGCTCCCAGGCCTTGCGAAACTGCTTGATCACAGTGCCATCTGCTAGCGTATATTTAAGACTATTGCCTTCTTTTTGTAATAAACCTTTTCCCTCAATCAGATCAACCAAGCCCGAGTAAGGATTCATTCCTGATTCATAAGGAATCTTGACCTGCACTGATTCAAACGGCTTGGCATAACGGGTTTTCATGATCTTGCAGGCTGCTCTGATACCTTTTACTTCGCTAATCTTGTTGCCATCTTCGTCCTCTTTGAGTTTCAATTTACGCATAGCAACAACGATCGAGCTTGCGTAGATAAAGCCTTGTCCACCCGAGATCTTGTCATCGGGGTCAAACATGTCTTGACTGGCGTATGTATGATTGGTAGCAACTAGACCAATGTTTAGACTACCAAACATATTGACACAGTTACGAACAAGTGCTGTCAATGCTTTGGGCTTACGACCCATGTCGCCTTTAAGGTCGCCGGCTTCAAACTGATTTACATCGGTTGGTGTTAGCAACATGCCCAAACTGTCCAACACAATCAGAACTTTAGGACGTTGATCTTCGGGTAAGGTTTTGTATTCTTTAACAAACTCTGTGACCATTTTGGCCACATCATCAATCATGGACATATTGAGTTTGAGAAGCTTGTCTTCAGAAGTATTGACGCCAAGTGCGTGGAGCCAGCCCTCGTCAAGTGCGTTTTCAGTGTCAATAAGAATAACATATATACCTTGTTCCTGAGCGTTTTTGACGAGATTTCCCGAGCAGATAAAGGATTTACCTGCACCAGATTCACCAGCAAATACTGTAACCTTACCCATTGGTATACCCTTACGAAAGTCCCCACTGATAAGGTAGTTAAGAGCATAGTTGTTGGTTGAGATCCAGTCTGTGGGATCGTTGAATCCCACTGAGATGCCGTCAATACTTTTTGTAATACTTTTGCGAAATTTTGATACATCAAAGGGTTTAGCCATGATTTTCCTCTATATAGTCATTAAATTATAAATAAAATAATTTTTTTGTATCTTTTTAAATGGTTGATTGGTATAGTCTAATATACTTTTATATCCATTTTCTAAAAGAAATCCTTGTTTGTTAAATTATGTGTGTAAATTAATATATTTCCTGTAATAGGTCAACAATAGTTTTTCATTGAAATCGTCGTATTTTAACCATTGATACAAATTTTTTATAGTTTCTAAAAATTTGTCTACATTAAAAAATGTATTATCAATGTCAATTCTGAACTTATCATTTTTAATATTGTGCCAATTATAGTATAGTTTAATTTCATTTTTAATATTGTCGCTAATATAAGTCTGCTGCGCTAGCGATTCAATATCATATAAATTTTTTTCAAATTCTTGCCAAAGGGGCCATAAGTCGCCTTTAATTTGGTTATACTTATATTCTTGTTCATTGCCGCAATTTTCAAACATGTCAAAATTGTCAGGTGCTTTTCTTTTGCAAGCTATTTCTCTAAATTTATTAAAATTAGTAAAAACAATAATTCTAGCGTTTGGCCATATTGTTAAATACTTTTTCATTATTTCCATAGTGGTTAAAGATTCAGCAAAAAAATTTATATTTTTAGATATACATTCCTTTAAAACTTTAGCAATCTTTATTTCTATAGAAGGATTTGAAAATAACATTGTGAAAATTTCTAACTCGGCTGTTGTTTTTGAAATATCTATATGTAGAGTACCCGGGGGTTGATCATAAAAAAGAAAAGTATTACATTCATATTGTAACCATTCTTTCATGTTTTCGCTGTCAGGCAATGTTTTTAACACAAAGTTTAATCTATAATCATAATCAGTTGGATTTTGTAATAGATAGTCTCCTGCAGCAGCATGTAACGGAATAGCGTGTCTACTCAAAGATAGACAATTCATAATAAACTTGCCACCTGCGTACTGCGGATACCAGATAATTAAAAGATTATTAGAATTAAAAACTTCCATTCAGTTTATATTGGATGTTTAGTTAGGTTTATATCCATGAACTTCAATACACTCCTTTTGAATCCAGTCTGGCAAATTTGAAAAATTGACCTCGCTATCGCAATCAGGCCAGTTTTCTCCACGTACCTGCTCAAAAAAAGTTAACCATTTTGTTTGAGATTTTTTTGAATTACTAGTCAGGCTATGTTGCACACTATAAAATGGTTTAGGAGTACTTTGTAATAAAACTTTCTCTGGATAAAATTTTAATATATAGGTAGCATATAAATCATACTCAGACATTTGCATATTAGACTTTGGCAAAGATTTTGTAGTCATTGGAATATCAAAAATTATATTTTTAAATGATTCAATTTGAGATAATCCATTAGTGTCTTCAATTCGCCTACGAAGTTTTTTTAAAATATCTGTAGAGAAAATCATTGCTTCTACTATAAATGTTTTTCTCATATCTGATTCTAGATTAGCAATTTGTTTAATGAATTCATGGCTAGAAAACCAATAATCAGTCCAATAATTGCTGTAAAAAATTTTTTGAGCGTTATTTTCTATCCATTTGACACTGTGTGTAAATCTTACTTCTGCGTCTACTATTAATGCATACCCGTCAACAAATTTGTCGATGTTTAATTTAAAAATCTGTTGCTTAATCCAATTATGATTATATAATTCCCTTTCTGTAAAGTCGGGGTCTAGTTTTTTCCAAAAGTCAATATCATGTATAAGATTGTATCCGTTAACATTAATGTTTCTAGTATTCGATACAATATTTCGAGATATTATACAATCAGCTACATGTTCTTCAACACTGCGGATACAGTCATCTAACATGTCAACATAATCAGCGCAACAGAATACAAAAATATGTATTCCGTTGCGACCGTCGGTATTTACAACACTCATTGATTATTTTGAGCGATTTCTGATCATTGCCAGGATATCTTCTGCTCGTTGACTAGAAGGTTTTGCCACAGAGGCTTGCACCGGTGCAGCTGCAACAGGAGCATCGTCCGCCTCTTCTGTATCAAATGGGGCTGAAGATTGAACTGGTACTGAAGCAGATTTTGCAGCAGGTACCAAAGCATCTGTATCATCGCCGCTCTTGCCTTGAAAGCCGCTTGGTTTGTAGTACTGGCTCCAACGATCAGGATCATATGCTTGACCATCCACTGATGCTTCAAACATTTCTTTAAGAACTCGAAGTTCTACTTCACCTGGACGTTTTGGTAAGAAGTCACTCAAATTGTAGAGCCCAAAAATATCAATTGCACTTTGTTCCTGCGCTGTTAGTGCAGTCTCCTTACGACTCCATTTACTAGTAGAATAATCTGCATAACCGCCCTTACTAGTTTTTGTAACAGTGAAATCTAAACCAGCAGTGTAATCAGTAGGCATACTTTCTAGTTCTGGGTCCATTAGTGCAGCCTTGATTAAATTAAAAATCTGGGGACTTATAATGAATCTACGAATAGGATTCTCAGGTGTTTTGTCGTCTGCTAGTGGATTTTCTCTTACAAAACCTTGGAACAAGTATGATTTCTTCTTCCAATACTTACGACCCATTTCTTCTAGTCCTGGATCTTTGAACCAAGTGCGAACTTCTGCTAGAATAGGACATGCGTCTCCGTACATTTCTACGCAAGGCACTTGTACCACAACAGGTTTTGAGTCTGCTTGTCCTTTGATGCCTGCAAACGGAAGGCGTATCATCAATCGCTCTACCCAGAAAAAAGAGTTCTGTGTGTTAGCGTCTGGTATGAATCTAATTTTTGCACTAGAACCTTCTGGAATGTTCCAATGTGCATAGATAGCGTTATCGCCTTGTGATTGTCCGCCTTGTCCGCGGCTTTCTTGCGCTTGTAATTTTGCGCGAATTTCTGCTAATGACGTGGCCATAATATAATCTCCTTAATAAATGCCATAATAGTTTGTGCCAAGATATACACAAGCATGTTTACTAGTGTATAACAATTTTATTTATACTGTCAAAAGTTTTTAGTTATTTTTTTGTCAAACCAGACAACCAACGAATCATTTCTATTTCTTCGCTGACCACAGGTTGATTCATTGTGGTCGCACCTACAGGTTGCTGCGGTGGTTCGGGTTGTTGTGGTGCTGGTTGAGTATTGGCATTTTGTTGCTGGAGTATAGACAATAAACTTTGTGTTAGTGCTCGCTCTCCATTTGACATTAACCAACTAATTATGGTATTTCGTATATCGGCATCTGGTCCTTGCACTTGCGACAATTTTTTGATAGACATTTGCAAGTCTTCTGAATTTAAATCTTTGATTTTATTGATCGCGGCTATACCGTCTAAGCCGTCCATGCCTGCTGCAATTGGTTTATTAAACAAACGCATCAAATTATCTTCATCTTTATCATCTGTATCTGAATCCCATGTAGTTTCGGATACATTATTCACCCAAGATTCAAATTCAGTTGTTTCTGTTGTGTTTATTCGCTTTTTATTTTGATAGGCTTTGTATACATATGGTAATGCTTCATTGAAACGATCGTCATATATTTTCTTCACAAATCTTTCTCGCAGTTCATCAACATCAACTTCATTAATTGGTTCACCTGGACTAACCATCATATTCATTAACAATTCTGGACCTTGACGACCTTGTAATTTTTTTAAACAGTCTTTAACTTCATAGTACCTTTGAATTGCAGATTCTACTATGCCAATTGTTTCTGTGTCCTCAAATGTGCGACGACGCATAACACGTACAAAATGCTTCATTGATGCCATTTCTGTAACCATTTCATTTATGAGTTCGCTACCTTCGTCGAACATTTTACCACCGTGTCTAAGATGATTAGCCGTAGCTCTAGCGCCTTCTA
>Ga0194129_10009137_pt1 | contig 11208 bp, 7 predicted proteins | sample TA2KigCa35mmetaG_FD_150862 | JGI IMG/M metagenome (GOLD analysis project Ga0194129, IMG submission 150862) | Freshwater microbial communities from Lake Tanganyika, Tanzania - TA2015038 Kigoma Deep Cast 35m | ecosystem: Environmental > Aquatic > Freshwater > Lake | place: Tanzania: Lake... | reverse complement strand
TCCTCCTACAGAAACATAAGCTAATGCATTTTTATTAGAACATACTTTGCAATGTGCAGTTCCTGCTTTATCAGCATATGTTCCAACTTCGCATTTAACACATTTATTATCTTTTTCGTAATGCCCTATAGGGCATTCTTCACAGAAAGTAGATCCATACTTTACAATACTTCCAGTAGGACAAGTAAAACAACTGTCGTGATTATTTTTATAAGGCATATATTTTTTATAACCCAACTTATAGCATTCTATACAACTGGCGGTATGAATACCGAACTTATTAGAACCGATTATTTTTCCTTTTTCGCATAAGGTGTGAACATTGCTAGAATTTGTTTCAGATTTTTTACATTCAGACCATCCACTCTTAGAATAATAACCTTCAGGACAATGATAACAAGTGTGATTAGTAGCAGTTCTGTAATGATTTTCTGGACAAGGAACACAATTTATGCTATATTTATCAGTATTGTGTTTAGCGAAAACATTTCCTGCATTGCAATTATTTAGAGTTATAATTGCATTCAAGTCTTTATTATGCTCTGATAGAAATTCATTATGTTGTGATAGATAATCTTTTTCTCTTTCCATTTTTCTTAATACATCATAATTACGATAAGAACCTCTATTACTGCTTTTATGCATTCTATGAATGCGTGCTTCAGTCTTAGAGGCAAAAGCGAAGATTACGACGAAAGTAAGGTACAATTTTGACATAATTGTGTAATAAATATAAAGATGGTTATAATCAATTTTTTATTTATATTATAAATTATGAAGCAAATCATTTATAATATAGTATTATAATAGAAATGTCTGAAAGTATAAAAAGTTCAATTTTTAATAAAGACAAAAATAACAAATTAACAGTTAATCAATGTCAACATTTTTTTAAAGATTACAATAATTTTAAAAAAGGCAGAATAAATAAAATTTTTAATCCAAAAACAAATAAACAACTAGTAGATAAAGATAGAATTGAATTTTTATATCTATACTGTAGAAAAAAAGTAGGATTAGACGACGATGTATCTTCTGCATCATCTTCCGTATCATCTTCTAGATCATCAGGTTCTTCAAAAAGCTCTACATCTTTAGATAATGAAATACTTTTAGATTCTTATTCTAAAGTTGAAGATATTATTGAATTGCCCTTAAATGATATTGTTAAAAATAGAGAAATTATTTCTAATTTATTTTCAAAACCTATATCATTAGAAACAGGTTTATTAAAATTAAAGGAGTATTTAGAAAAAACAGATAGAATGCAAAATATATATGTAGATGCTTATTATAGATTTTTAGAAGAAATTAATAAATTAATAAATGATATTTATTACAATAATACTTTTGCTGCAAGTTTACTTAATTTAAAATACAATTGGAAAAAGGACTATAAATACAATCCATTTGATATATATGAAGATAGTAGCATAGAGGAATCTTTTAAAAAAAATGCCAAAGATTTAAAAAAAATGTGGGTAAACATCCAAGATCTTAACAATGATCTTAGAGTAAGTGATTTCATGTTTATTACTTATAATGAGTATAAATACATTATTACATATTCTGAAAATAACAAAAATCGTCAGGAAATGATGACAAATTTAAATAATAATAAATATAAGTATTACGCTATACAATTTATTCTAGTACAAATAAGAGATGCTAATTCAAAAAATCCATATACATATGATAATACTAATGATACTATTAAATTGATTGATAGATTATTATCAAAAAACATTTTTCAAACCGCGAATATTTCGAAATCAGTAAGTAAATCTATAAGTTGGACTGGAACTCCAAGAAGTTCATCTAGCGGTCACAGTCATTTTCAATCTAAAGCAAATATAGTAAATTATAGAAAAAAAAAAGAAGAGTTAGTTGTAAAAATTAATGATAATAATATTAATGATTCTGATCCTTATATGGCAGAAGCATGGTCTGATATGCCTTTAAGAAAATTAAAAAACGTTTTATCTATAAAATATACAGATAGTAAAGGTAAGACATTTAGTTATGCTTTTTATGTTAGAACATTATATCAAGCGTGGAGAAAAGCAGTTAAATATAATGAACCTTTTGTAAATCCTTATACTAGAAAATTGTTTACTGAAAAGGATAAAGATGATATATTAAATGCTATGATGATTTTATACCCTGATATAAAAAGACCTGTATTAGGATTTGGAAGAAATGATATAGTATACAAAAAATATATAGGAGAACCTAATATTATGTTCATCATATTTAAATATGTAGTTAGAATACCAAATAATCAACCTTTATTGGTAGAAGTTATACATATGGAAATTCCTCTTAGTTATGAAATTGAATTTCCACCAGAATATGTTCCACAAATATTATTTGAAAATATAGATATACTTATAACAAATAATAAAATATTTGGAAAAGATTTACCTCTTAAACCTTTGAATATATTTAATGAATTTAATAAAATGAGAATTTTAAATTTTCAAACTTATAAATATGTTTTTGATAGTATTAGAAATGCTATATAAATTTGCCTAATTAATATATATAATATTATACTGATCTGGCGATTAATCTGAAAAAGTCTAAATATTGTTCTTCAGTAGTAATATAAGAATTATAATATTTTGCAAAAGCAGGATGTAATTTAAAAGGTATTTTTTTGCCTAATATTATATTTCTATTTCCTTTTTTCATATTTTCTATATTATAAAATAACATTGCTGGAGAATACTCTGTTTGACTTTCATCATAATATAATTCTAAATCTGCTATAATATTTATACACAATATTCTAATATAGTTTAGGTTTGTTGAAGTGCCTGCATTAAACCATATATTTATTCTCCAGAAATATATATCATTTTCACGAATCTTTTCTAAATCTTGGTAATAAATATCTGAACGCTGTATACTATTTTTAGGTATACCTATATTTTGATATTTTCTATCAAGAACATTTAATATATTACGTTCGTCATCTACAGTAAAAGGCGTTCTTGTAATTGGGTTAATAAATTGTTTTTGTTTTATAATAGCGTTTTTCCAATCAGTATATAAACTCTTAGCATAGAAAGCATATGTATATGTGCGTCCATTTAACACGTTAGATATTTTTACAACTAATTTTAATTTATCCATAGATAAATCTGTCCATTTTACGCCTAAATAAGGATCTGTGTCATTAACTGTTCTAGGGTTATTCCCATTATTCATTATATAATTAACATATTCTCTTTTTCCTATTTGATTATATATAGTATTCATAGTAGCATCTCTTTCTTCATCGTCACTACTTTTGCTACCACTAGAACTGAATGACTTAGAAACATTTGGGTCGTTTATCATTAAATCCTTATTTAATAATTTTCTCATTAATCTTTTACATGATACCATATGTTGTGCTATTTCAGGATCTCTTACGATATTATGTAGAATTAATCTGCATATATAATGTAAGGCGAAATAGTAGTGTTTATTTTGCGTTAATCTTCTTATTAAATTATTTTCTGTTGCTGCAGTATAATTATCATTATTAGTAAAATTTCCCATATTTAATTTTCTTGTATCATCAAATATTACGCTTATAAATTCTTTTTGACATAAATCACTGAATAGCAGTATTTTATTTTTATTGTGTGGACCGAAAGTTTTTTTAATCATTATAGTAAATTCTCCGCGATTAATAAATGGATCAAATTTAGGTATCATAGATGATAACTCTGCAATATATAACCGATATTGATTTATATCTTGACGTTTATTGTTAGGATTATTTAAAAATTTTTTTAATACTTTCAAACCCTTCTCATAACTGATAGGTATATTAAAAAAACTTTTTATCATTAAACGATTATAACTATGAGTTTCTATAGGAAGGTTTATAATCTGTTCTATATCATTTTCACTTAATATTTTTATTTCTTTTTCGTAATCTATAGATAAATTACTTTTTGAACCAGAAGACAATTTTGCCATCTTAGTTATTTTAGAGAGATTTGCTGATGATGAAGATTTAACATTAAACATTTCAACACATTTATCGTATATATATTTTATTTGCAACGCATTTTTAATAATCTTACGGGTCTTAGGATGTTTTATAGCAGATATCTTACCATTTATTAAATCTTTATAATCTTTTATAAATTTAATGCATTGATTTTTATTTAATATATTAGTCTTATCTTTTATAACATTAGTCATTTTACTATTTACTGAATTCATTATCTATTTATAATAAATAATTTATATTTTTTATAGTTCTATTAATTTATCATCTATAAATCCTATATTTTTATATTCTTCATAGCATTTTTTGTAAAATTCATAATCAGTAAATTGAAAACAAGCATAATCTCCTTTTTTATTTGTCATTAAAAAGTAAGTTTTTTCTTTCATAATTAAAATATATAAATATAATTTTATTTATATGTTTAAATGTTAAATATTATTTCGCTAATTATATACCTATATCTATTAAACGCTATATATATAGGAAAAATAAACCCATATGTAATAAAAATAGATAATGACAAAATGCCTCCTTTATTATCAAATGTAGATACTGATATTAAAAATAAACTTATAAGGAGCAAATTTTGTAATTTTAAATGTGATTGTTTCTTTTCCCATAGTGTTAAAAATGATAATATTTATGTTCCTAATTGGATAAAACCTCTAGGATTATAATATTATATTTAATGATTTATACATGTAAATTTAAATGCTAAGTGTAATTCATTATGTAAAAACATACTATTTTTTATGAATATATTCTTATATAATAATATATTTATAGTATAATAGAATTATATTATATGAATGATATTATAGATAATTATAAAATAAGATTTGAAGATAGCAAAAAGAAAACTGTAAATGGAACCTTAAACATAAATCTAAAAGATATAGATATTAAATCCAAAAATTTTCAAATAGCTGCAAATACTAATTATTACGATAAGAGCAATATTCATATTGAATTGAATAATAATTTTAACGGAATTAATATGGATAATGGACTAACATCATTAAATATTATAATTATTATTAATAAACAAATAATATTATCTAAAAATATTCATAAATTAAATAATAACATGGATGATGTGATAAATTTATTTAGTAATAGTTCGAATATTACTTGCGGTTTTATAACATACATTATAAATTCTACTAGAAACCTATTTATTTTTTGTAATGATAAAAATAATACAATTTCTGTACGTTTAAAAGACGAAAGTTTTAAATTTAAAGACATAACTAATGATTTTGAAAATGATAGTTTATTATATGAGTTATATAATAAAATTATTAAATTATTGGAAAAACACGCTGATACAGTCGCTAATTAAATAATATACTTAATATTAATATATATATATATATTAAAGGTTTTTTGAATATTATGAACTTTGGTAATATACCCGGATATCCACCATATCAACCACCGTATCAACAATCATATCAACCACCGTATCAACAATCATATCAACCATATCAACAACCATATCAACAACCATATCAACAACCATATCAATCTCTTACTGTACCTGTATCATCATTGACACCACCTCCATTACCAAAACAACGTATGCCTCGACTACCGCGACAACTACCTGCTATACCTGTATCATTATCGGTACCACCAACACAACCAATTGTACAACCAACTATGTCTCTACAATCAAGACCACCGCCTACTGTACCTCTATCATTATTGGCAACGACAACACCAGTTGTACAACCAAGTACATTTTCGGTCGTATCACCTAATACACCCACAGTTATATCACCACCATATTCATTTTCATCACCTGTTCCTGCTGCCCCTTCAGCATCTTTATTTTCACCTGCTGAAAATAAAGGTTCATCTTTTGGATTTCCTGAAAATACTTCCTCTCTGTTTTCAGAAAATTCAACTATTAATCCAGATCCTTTTGATACTAAACCTCCTAATGATATCAAACATCCCGAAGAAAATAAAATAACATCAGGAAAATATAAGTACTCTTATATTATAGCAACTGATTTTATAGATGATACTAGTTTGACAAATGATGCTGATGAAATTTCTAATTCAAATTCTTATGAACCAGATATACCTTTTAATATATTAAAAGAAAGAGTTAAATCATTAAATGATGCTGGAGATAAAATATATGTTATTGTAAAAATTAAAAGTAAAAGTAATAAAGAATTAAAAGAAAAAGATAAAGATCTTCGAGTTTTTAATAAAAATTTTTCTATTGAAAAAGCACCAATATATACAATATATAAAAATTTTAAAAATATATTAAATATAGAAAGAAATACTGGTGATGAAAGATTAGAAGAAGCATTAGATGATTTTAAAAATGCATGCATCATAAAATATGGCGAGTATTGTGTTATTATTTCTTATGCTAACGAAGATGAAATTATAAGAAATAAATTAATAGATTTTGACGATACATTAGAATTATTATTTGATATTAGATTTAAAAAAGTAAGATTAGCGGCTATTCCAGGTGTTAAAGATTTTATAAGAAAATTAGATGATACGGGAGAAAATAATCTAATTAACGCGGAAATTGTAAAAACATCTGATCAAAGTAGTGAAAACACTGAATCTCAAAATAATATAAATGTCAGCAAAAAAGGTATGATAAATTATAGTGGAATTGACATTCCACATACAAAAGAGGGAATTATAGATGTTAATAAAATTGAAGAAATAGGAAAACAAAAAAATCCTAATTTTGTTATAGATAGTCATGAAAGATCAGATCTAGACGAAATAAATATTGTAAAAACTATAAATATTTTATATGATAAAAATATTCCAATGAATGCTAATGTACCATCAATGCATATATTAGGTGATATTATACCTAAAATAAAAAAATTACTAAATGGTACAAATTATCGCTTTCATTCTCCAATTTAGACTATATTAAGTAAAGAAGAAATTGAAAATTTTGCAACTAAATTTAGTCGAATATAAAATTTTCACCATAATATCTAACCCTATTTAATTGTTTTTCACAAGAATTTTTTATACGATTAGCATATTCTTCTTGTTCTGTTATATTTCCAATATTATCTAGAGTATATTGTAATAATTCTAAATATTTTTTAATATTATTATTATCAGATTTACTTATAATAGCATTACATATAACAATCCTTATTTTCAATTCATTTTTATAAGCGTCTATTATTTCTGTAGCAGTACCACTAACTGATATACTTTTAATATGATATAACCAATTTTCTAAATCAACATAATAAGAAAAATACTGTAGTTTATCTATCGTTTTGTAATAATCAATTACAAATTTTAAATAACGATTTAAAGATGTAAAATTTTCTTTATTTTTCTGTTCTTCTAAATGCACAGAGATATAATCTTTAAATATATCTACTAAAATATCAAAAAATATATATATATCGCCGCCATTAGGAGTATTGTATATTTTTGCTATTATTTTATTATTTAGATTGCTGTTGTTATCAAAAAACTTTGCAAAAGTTTCTTTTGAATATACATATATCCCTTTATTAATTTGATTATCTATTGTATTAATTAATATTACAGTAACTTCATTATTTTCACCTTCATTATAAGTTACTTTTTCATTTATAACTCTTTTAATATAATCACTTTTTTCAATAAAATATTTGAAAAATTTTATATTAATATTTTTATTAATATATTTATCCTTGTTACCGAATATATCTTCTGCATAACTATCATAAATCATATTAAAATATCCATTGAATCTTATTAATTTACTATTACTATAATTCCATACATAATCAAATATTTTATCTTCAGAATATAATTCAGAACCAATATTTGAAGTTTTAGATGGGAAACTAAATTGCGAAGATTGTTGAAAACTATCATCGTCTGGAACATAAATCACACTATCGGTGGTTTCAACTTTATTATATCTTTTTCCATCCATATCAACTTTACCATTTCCCAACTCTGTAATTACCGGAGACTTAATTACATGTTCGGATATTAATTGTCCAGTAATTGGTTGTCCGTTATTTACTAGCGGTAGCCCACCCTTTATATTTAAAGTATTAGCATTTTTTTTAGCACGTTTATATTTTTTATTTGTGTTTTTACCTCCAACTTTTGAAGATTGAGTTTGATATGTAGAATATTGTATAATATTTTTAATATTATTTGGTGTTAATAAATTATAAAATTCGATTAGAGGTTTGTCATTTTTAATTTCATGTGAATAAATTGTTGAAATAACATCTTTATCCTCTATTTTATTCAAAATAATTTTTACATTATCTATGTCGCGTATAAAATTTAATGTTCCGCCACCACTAAATGATACCCCCAAAGAGGTGCTGTTACCAAATGATACCCAAGAGGTGTCATTAGTAAATCGAAAATTTTTGTTATAAATATGGTCGAGAATAAATACCATTGCCATTCTCCTAATATTTAATTTATTATTAACATCTGTTGATTTACTATCAACTTTAGATAACGAATTTAATAAATGATTTATATTGTAATTTGTTAAATATGTCGGTAGAGGATTAGAAGATTCAAATATTTTTTTTAAATAAGATTGCAAAAACTTATTATTTTCATCTTTATCAATTATTTTTTCAGCAAGTGCTTCTATATATTTCTTATATTTAGATTCGATATTAATTTTGTTAATAAAAATATCTATATTTTTTATATCTGTTTTTATACATGTTGTAATTAAGCAATCACTAAAATTAAAAAATTTACTGCTATCTAATGAAATTATCGAATTAATATATAAAATATATAATTTAAAATTATTTAAATATTCTTCATTATACTCTTGAAAATAATATTTTTTGATTATATTACGTAAATCTAAAGAGTTATTATCATTGTCTTTAATATGTTTAAAATAAGATATTAAATATGCTAATAAAATGTTATCTGTTTCATTAATTTTAAAATTGTAGACCCAGTTATCGTAATTAGTTAAAGATAACTTATGTCTTCCAAATGATTTAGTTATATTATCATGTTTAGAAGACGAAAAATATTCATCATATGCATCAATTGTTAAACTACTATTTTGATTTGATATTAAAATATTATAAAACATTGCAGTACCATTAGGATGTTCATAATACCTGTCGTGAATTTTACAATAATTGGGATCAAATAATGATATTGTAATAAAATCTATTATACTTAATATAAAACTAATAGCGTTGTCATCATTTTCAAACTTAGTAGTATAATTGTTTTTTAATAAATTTTGTATATTGCAAAAATAAGGATTTTTATATGCAAAATTATCATCTATATATGGATAATTTATAAAATATGTTTTTATAAAATTGAATATTGCTTGAATTTTTAATCGCTCCCTTATTATATTAAAATTCCCTGTTGGTTGGTTATATTCTTTAATATAATCACTAATATTAATATAACCTAAATCATTTATCTTAATAACATCTTCAAATATATAATATAATGTAAAATCATTTAAATAATTTCTTTGATTATAAGTTTTATTTCTTATTTCAAATAAATTGTTATCTATACGACTAAATATATTTGTTTGATGTGTTATTTTTTTTGCATCATATATAAAATAATAAAATTTAATAATTAAATAATCAAATATATTATATATTTTATCTTTTGAAGAAAAAGATTGGAAATATGGAGTTAATATTTCTACATTACTTTTTAATCCATTTAGTTCTAATAAATCTTTAATAAAATCCTTATAATTAATATCTTTGTAATTATTTTTAAAAATATTAATATTATTTTTTAATACTTTTAGCGTATCTCTAGGTAGTGGTTTATCTCCTGATAAATTTCCTTTCAAATCTAAATATAAATTTGCAATATTTTTGTTTTTTTCATTAAAATTATCTAATTCTTTACTAAAATTTCCTAAAAAATTATTGTTATACTCTCTTAAATTATCTGGAATGTCTGATTGTAAAAGCGTATTGCTATTGGGTTGTTTGAAAGGTTCTATAAACACACTATTAGTTGATGGATTAGTAATCATAGTGGGCATAATTGCATTAGAAAAATTTTGAGATGTTGGCAATGCAAATTCAAATGGATTTGTATTTGAAGAAACGCCAGTATTTTTCTGTATAATATCTTTTTTAATATCCTGTTCTGTTGTACCTGTAATTGCTAAAGGTACATCAAATTGATCTGTTTTATCATTAAGTATATGACAAAAAAAACTTTCATTATCTGATTTAAAAATACATAAATCATTACCGTTTGGTATAACAATTTTAGAAAACTCTAAATCTTTGCGAATAATAATTAATTTCCCATTTATATTATCTTTTATTTTTCCTGACATATAATATATATCTGCCATTATTTGCAATAGCAGCAATCTTAATTATTATATATATTTTAATTATTAATATTGATATATGCGTAATTAAATAAAAAATGATATTTAATAAATATATAAACGAATAAGTAGAGTAAGTAGTATAATAATATGGATAAAGAAATTGCAATTATAACTTTACAAAAAGAAGTGGAAAAAAGAAAGAGAAGAAATGAATTAGCAAAAAAAATGAGAGAAAGAAGAGGTGAGGAATTAAAAGAAAAAAATAAAGAGTATGCTAGAATACATCGTGAAAAAAAGAAAAGAGAATTGGAAGAAGCAATGTCTGTAATAAAAAAAGAAGATTTACCAAAAGAACTACCTGTAAAAAAAGATTTAATTAGAATAGAAAAAGATAAAGGAGAACTAATAAGCAGAGTAGATAGAACTGGTATAAAAGGTGTAACGGAGAAAACTGCTATAAATTATATGAATAAGATTTCAGTAATACATAAAATTATATCAAAGAACGAATTAGACAAAGAAACACTAAAAAGAATATTGCTAGGGAATGAAGAAACAGGGGATGAAAATAAAATATTAAATAATATGGATTATATGAATAATATAGATGAATTAATAAGACTAATAGAAGATAAATATGATAATTTACAATCAAGGAAAGCATATATTTCATCATATTTAACATTGATATCATATTTGCCAAAAACTAAGAAGGAAGTATATGAAAAAATAAGAGAAAAGTTTGAAGAGATTAATAATGCAATTTATGGAATAAGAGGAGAAAATGAAAGAGCAGATAATGAAGAAATGATTGATAGTTTTGAAGAAGAAGATATACTTAAAAATATGAAAAAATTAA
>Ga0194129_10009135_pt1 | contig 11210 bp, 7 predicted proteins | sample TA2KigCa35mmetaG_FD_150862 | JGI IMG/M metagenome (GOLD analysis project Ga0194129, IMG submission 150862) | Freshwater microbial communities from Lake Tanganyika, Tanzania - TA2015038 Kigoma Deep Cast 35m | ecosystem: Environmental > Aquatic > Freshwater > Lake | place: Tanzania: Lake... | reverse complement strand
CGAAGATGAGGGCGTCGTCGGCGGGCGCCTCGGCCAGACGCACGCTCTCGACGTCGCCGATCTTCACCGCGATCTTGATCATGGTCTCGCGGTAGTCGGCGAAGCAGATCGAATCCTTGATGCTCTGGTCGGGGAACGCATCGGCGAGGTCGAAGTAGCGCGAGCCGCTGTCGGCCTCGCAGCAAGGCAGCTCGCACTCCGGGCTGTTGCCGGCTTCACAACGACGACCGTCGCGTGCCGCCGCGTCGGTGGGCGAGCTCCCGCAGACCGACGCCGTGCCCGACTGCCCCCTGGACGAGTAGCACCCACCGTCGGGCTGGCCGTCGTTGCCGATGCGACAGCCCGACGCGACCGTCTCGTCTCCAGCGCGGACACCGCCGGAGATCACGGCGATGCTGATGTCGTCGACGTTGCGCTTGCGGCCGCGCAGGAACTCGGCATAGGCGCCCACCTGCGTCAGGTCGTCGACCTTGATGTAGCAGTCCTTGGCGCTGACATTGGTGCGCGGCGGAACGACGCCACAGATGTCGCCCTCGAACTCGTTCACCAAGGCCTCGTTGTCGGGCAGGCGACTGCAGTCCTGCTCGTCGGTCAGGAAGATCACGACGAGCTTCGCGTCATCGCGCAGGAAGCCGCCGAGGTCGTCGGCGCAGCTCGGGTCGCGCGGCGTCGCCGGGTCGAGGAAGTCGCGCATGGCATCGAGCCCGCGCTCGAAGCCCGAGCCGTTGACGCTGATGTTGTTGAGCGTCCGCGTGAAGCGCTGGCCGATGTTGTCGTTGGACGTCTCGGTGTCGTCGAGGTCGCTGCGCGCGATGATCTTGGACTCGGTACCCGGCGGCCCGTTGGGCTGCAGGCAGCCGCGCTGCGGACGGAACCCCCAGGTCAGCCCGCAGTCGCTGTCGCTCGTGCAGTTCAACCCCGAGCCCACGCAGCGCTGCTGGGTCCCGTCGCAGGTGTCGGGCACCGTGCACTCCTCGGGCGTCGGCGACGCCTTGCACAGGTTGCCACCGAGCGCTGTGGGCGAGCGGTTGTCGCACACGCCGACGTCCGTCGTGATCACGCCGACGCGAAAGTCGTTTTCGTAGGCGGCGAGCACCTGGATGAAGCCGCAGCCCGACAGCTCACCCCCAGGCTGCAGCTGCTCCGCCGTGGGGTTCACGTACGCGCAGACGGCGGGCGGGACGTCCTCCTTGCAGCGGGCGAAGTCGGCGAGCTGGTCGACGGCGATGGGGCACTCGGCCAGGTCCGGGTTCAGGAAGTTCTTGGCGAGCTCCTCCTGCTCATCCTTCATCGAGTTGGAGTTGTCGACGACGATCAGGATGTCGGCGGCCTTCTCGACCGGGATGTCGACGTCGCTGGCGATGGTCGGATCGCACGTCGGCTCGACCTGCTCGAACACGCGGCGGTTGCACGCGTTGGATGCTGCGAGGGCGGTGACAACCGGGGACAGAACGATGAGCCGGCGAAGCACGGATGGCATGGTCAGGTCATAACAGAACCGGGCCGTCGCCGTAGCCACCACGTCCCGGGCGCGGGCCGGCCGACCGGACGCGAAAGTCCTAGGCGCGTCGCCGCCGCCTGGGCACGAAGCCGACGGCGTGCTGTTTGCCGCTCAGCCCTTGACGCTGCCGCTGGTCAGCCCTCCGATCAGGTGCTTCTGCAGGGCGAAGAAGAGAGCCATCACCGGCGCGGACACCAGCACGGCGCCGGCGGCGAAGTGCCCCCACGCCGTCGACTTGGCGCCGACGTAACCCTGCAACACGACAGGCAGCGTGTAGCTGGTCTCGGCGTTCATCAGCTTGGCGGCGAGGATGAACTCGTTCCAGGCGGTCATGAACGAGAACAACGCTGTGATGGCGATGGCCGGCCGGGCCAGAGGCAGGATGATCGAGAAGAAGATCCGTGTCGTCGACGCGCCGTCCATGCGCCCGGCCTCCTCGAGCTCGGCGGGGATGGTGTCGAAGTAGCCCTTCAGCATGAACGTCGAGAACGGGATCGACGTCGTGGCATAGACGATGACGAGGCCCAGCTGCGAGTCGAGCAGACCGAGCTCGTCGAGCAGGATGTACAGCGGGATCATCATCATGGTGCCGGGGAACATCTGCGTGACCAGCAGCGCCTTGAGGCCCAGCTCGCCCCCGGGGAACCGGAAGCGAGAGAAGGCGTAGGCCGCCGACGTCGCCAGCGCGACGCCCACCAGCGCCGTCGCCGATGACACCACCAGCGAGTTCCACAGCTGGTGGCCGAACACCCACGTGCCCTGCAGGTCGTGCTTGCCAACGACGTCGACGAAGTTCTGCAGCGTCACGTCGGTGGGGATGGGCGACAGCCCCGACGCGAACGCCTGCGACGGCGACAGCGCCATCCGCAGCACCCACAAAACCGGGTACAGCACGACGATCGACACGACGACGAGCAACGCGTGCGACGCCACCGCCAGCACCACGGGCGGCCGCTCGCCGGCCAGATCGACCTCCTGCTCTGTCGTCGACTGCCCGGTCATGCGTCGGCCCTCATCGCCTTGGTCACCCGCGACGCCGCGGTGTTGTAGGCGAGCAGCATCAGGAAGATCAGCGTCGAGTATGCCGCGGCGAGGCCGAAGGCGCCCCCCTGCCCGCGCTCGAACGCCCAGCGGAACGCCTCGGTGACGAGGATGTCGGTCTGCCCGCCGGGCGCGCCGCCCGAGACGAGATAGATGACATTGAATACATTGAACGTCCACACGGTGCCAAGGATGATGGCTGGGGCCAGGGTGGGGCGCAGCAGCGGCAGCGTGATCGACGTGAAGCGCTTCCATGGGCCGGCGCCGTCGAGTGCGGCGGCCTCGTACAGATCCTTGGGGATGGCCGTCAGCCCGCCGAGCGCGGTGACCATCATGAACGGAAAGCCCAGCCACGTATTGGTGATCAAATTGGCGGCGAAGGCCGACCAGAAATTGTTCATCCAGGAGAAGCCTAACGTGCCGAGCAGCGCGTTCATCGCCCCGAACTCGGGGTGGAACATGCCCTTCCAGATGAGCGCGGTGATGTACGACGGCACCGCCCACGGCACGATGAACAGCACGCGGTAGACGGCGCGGAAGCGCAGGCGCGCCTGGCTGAGCACCAGCGCCAGGAACACCCCGATGGTGACGTGCAGGAAGACGTTGCTCGCCGTCCACAGCACCGTGACCCCGAGGGTGCGGAAGAACGAGGCGTCGGCGCCGGTCAGGATCGCCACGAAGTTGTCGAGGCCGACGAACGTGTAGCGGCCCCACGCGTGCCGGTAGAACCCCATGCCCACGCCCACGGCGAAGGGCAAGAGCACGAGCACGCCGGTGCCGAGCAGCGCCGGCGTGACGTAGGCGTAGGCGACGGCGTTGTCGCGGGCGTCGCGGACGAGGGCGCGGGCGCCGCCGGCCTTGCGGGTCGCGCCGACCATCCAGGCGATCAACGCCACGCACAGGCCGACGACGACGACGGCGAAGTCAGCGCCGCCCTGCGCCGGCTGGCCTGACTTGTCGACCTCGGCGAGCACGCCCTGCAGCTTCTCCTGGGCCGCCTTCAAGGTCGTCGCCGCCGGCGTCCCCTGCCCCATCGTCTCGCCGAGGGCGAGGTTGAACGGCCCCCACAGCGCCTTCATCGCCGGCGTGTTCGGCGTCGACACCGCGTTGTCGAGCTGGGCACGAAAGCCCCGCAGGATCGCCGCATCGGCGGGAGCGATTCCGAGACCATCGCCGTCGAGGCGCGCCCACGTCGCCGCGCGGGCCACCGGCTGCAGCGCCCGCTTCATCCGCTGCGCGCTGCGCTCGTCGTCGGACAGCAGGCGCGCCACCCTGAGCGCCAGCTCGCGCGTCTCGGTGCGGCCCGACAGGAACAGCGCCTCGACGGTCAGCAACGGTCGCATCGGGCGACGTACGCCGGCGCCATCGACGACGTCAGGCAGCGCCGACACCGCGAAGGGAACCGTCGTTGCGATCTCGCCGCGCGACCAAGGGCCCGTGATGATGAACGCCGCCTTGTCATCATTGAACAGCGAGATGGTCAGCGTGCCCGAGACCTCTTGCGGCACGACGCCGAGGCCCACGATGGCCAGCGCACGGTCGATGGAGGCGACGTTGGCCGGGTCGTCGAGCGCCGGCCGTCCGTCGTCGGCGAAAAGGCGGCCACCGAGACCGAACAGCAGCGGCGCGTGGTAGTAGAGGTCGCGGTTCTCGTAGACGAGGCCGTACGACGACGTGTCGCCGTCCTTCTTCGTCTGCAGCTTCGCCTGCTCCACCAGCGCGTCGAGGGTGGCGGGCGCCTCGGGAGCGAGTCGCGTGTTGCGCCACAGGGCCACCGACTTGAAGGCCAGCGGCAGGCCGTACACGTGTCCCTTGTAGAGCACCGCCGGCAGCAGCCCGGGCACGAAAGACGACGCCGTCTGCGGATCGACGAGGTCATCGACGGACTGAATCGTGCTGGCCTCGGCCCAGTCGCCGATGCGGTCGTGGGCGGCGATGAACAGGTCGGGGCCGCGGCCGCGCGGGATCGCCGCCGTGATCTTGTCGAGGTAGGCGTCGTAGGGGACAGCCAGCACCTTGATGCGCAGGTCGCGCGCGCGCGCATTCACGTCGGCGACGATCTCGTCGATGACCGCCGCCTCGTCGGCGCGGTAGGCGTGCCAGAGCACCACCTCGGGGCGCGTGTCCTCGGCGGCGGCGGCCAGACCGGCGTCGATCGGAGCGGCAGCGTCGACCGCAGCGGGCGCCCCATCCTCCGCCGACGCGGGGCCGGCGAGGAACGACGCCAGCACACCGAGTGCGAGCAGCGCCCGTGCGAGCAACGCGCGGCTCATCCCGCGACCCGGGCGCCGCCAGCGGCGAAGAAGCAGAGACGATCGGCGCGCGCCGACAAGGTGACGGTGGCACCGTGGGCCAGCCGCGCGGCGGCGTCTTCGTCGACGAGGGCGCCGAAGCGCTGATCGCCTATGTGGCCGAAGACGAAGGACTCCTGGCCGAGCCGCTCGAGGTGCTCGACGGTCATCGCGCCGAGAGAGACGACGCCGTCCGGCGACGGCGAGGACGTATCGGCGGCGCGCACGTCGTGAGGCCGCACGCCCAGGTCGACTGCGCCCGCGGGCGGCGCGCCGAGCACCGTCGCCGGCACGACGTTCATCGTCGGCGTACCGAGGAACGTGGCGACGAAGCGGTTGGCGGGCTGGCGGTAGACCTGCAGCGGTGAACCCACCTGCTGCGCCACGCCGCCCTGCAGCACGACGACGCGGTCGGCGAGGGTCATGGCCTCGACCTGATCGTGGGTGACGTACACCGTCGTCGTACCGAAGCGGCGCCGGAGCGAGGCAATCTCGGAGCGCACCTCCATGCGCAGCTTGGCGTCGAGGTTACTGAGCGGCTCGTCGAACAGGAACGCGCGCGGCCGCCGGACGACGGCGCGGGCCATCGCCACGCGCTGCCGCTGCCCGCCCGAGAGTTGCTTGGGCTTGCGATCGAGCAGGTCCTGCAGGCCAAGCATCGCCGCCGCGTCGTCGACCCGGGTGGCGATGGTGGCGGCGTCGAGCCTGCGAACGACCAGACCGAAGGCGATGTTCTCGCGCACGCTCATGTGCGGGTAGAGCGCGTAGCTCTGAAAGACCATCGCGAGGTCCCGGTCGCCGGGCACGACTTCATTCTCGCGCTTGCCGTCGATGAGCAGGTCGCCCGCCGAGATCGTCTCGAGCCCGGCGATCATCCGCAGCGTCGTCGACTTGCCGCAGCCCGACGGGCCGACGAGCACCACGAATTCACCGTCGGCGATCTCGAGGTCGAGCCGCTTGACCACCGATACGCCGCCGTACCGCTTTTCGATTCCGCGCAGGGAGATAGACGCCACGTGTTCGCCTCGCCGGCGTCGTTTCTCGTCTTCGCCCCGTCGGGTCAACCCATTGACGCCGTCCAAGGCGTCCTCCACATCCTTGAGCCTCTTTCTGAGGAGTGCGCCGATGCAGTTCGTCTCGATGGTCGCCGGGATGTCCGAGGACACGTTCGCCGAGGTGATCGGTTCGTCGCCACGCAAGATCCGCGAGACGCTGTTTGCCCGGCTGAACATCAAGGCGAAGAAGCAGATCGGTCTGCGGGTGCACGGCAAGCTCGAACACCGGACCAAGAAGCTGCACGAACGCCTGAAGACGGCTCAGTCGGCCAACGAGGACAAGCTCTGCGAGGAGCTGGTGCGCAACTGGCTGTTCACCAAGCGCCCGCTCCTGAAGGCGACCCTTGATCACCTCGGCGTCAAGAACGACAACGGCCTCGTGGACGAGGATCCGGTGTTCTTCAAGGAGCTGACCGCCGAGAAGGTCGCCGATCTCGTGAACGTCTTGAAGGCCGCGCATCCGGTCGAGCACATCCGCCTCTATCTCGCGTTCGTCGGCGTGCCCGACGCCGCGCTCGACGATGGCTTCCGCGCCGCAGCGTGAGCCCCTGCGACCCACGGACAGGCCGGGCGATCCACCGGCGGTGGTTCACCTGCATCGTCGTGCATGCGTCGACCACTCGGACCCCATCAGCCGCGTCCGTCCCCTTTGACGCTGTGTCGACCTGCCCCTACGCGGGGCTCGATGTCGCTGACCTGTCGTCTCCTCCTTGCCACCGTTGCCACCTGCTCGCTCGCGGCCCGCGCCGACGACCCGGCGGGGCGTGAGTCGCTGTCGTCGTCCGCAGTACCGCCATCGCTGCCGACCGGTTCTGAAGACACTGGCTCGCCCTCCGCGCCGGCCGCGCCGCCAGCGCTCGACCCGGCGCTGCAGGCGGCGATCGAGGACATGGTCGAGCGCCGCCTCGAGGCAAAGCTCACCGAGAAGAAGGCGATGGGCTTCTTCGACGACGCGAAGGTGCCCGTGTCGCTGTCGTGGCGCGGCGATTTCTTCACCAAGTTCCTCGTGCGCAACAACCAGTCCGGCGGCTGCGTCAGCTACGGCAACCCGTCGCCCGAGGGCGACAATTTCTCCGGCGACAACGGCGTATGCTCCGAGCTTGGGCTCACCGTCCTCGGGCGCGTCAGCGATCGCGTCGAGGCCGGCGCGCGCATCCAGAGCCGCTTCGGCGCGCAGTGGGCCGACTGGTACGAGAACGGCGACGAGCGCGACGTCGGCGACGGCTCGGGCGAGTCGCTGGGCCAGAACCACGCCGCGTACCTGCAGCTGCGCGGGGTGTTCCTGCGGGTGGCGCCCCCCATCCCGACGGTGCGCTCGATCCACGTTGGCGCCAGCGACCTCTCGATGTTCAACGCCTGGACGATCGGAAAGTCGCGCTACATCGAGCGCGACAACGGCCGCGGCTTGTTCGTCGACGGCAGCTTCGGCGACGCGCTCAGCTACACGCTGGCCCGCGTGGCGCTGCCCAAGCTGTTCGCTGGTCCGGGCTACACCACCGGCATCGCCGACCCAGTCGTCCAAAACCCATTCTGGGAGCGCGACGCCGCCTGGGCCTACAAGCTGAAGAGCCAGTGGGAGTGGTTCACGGTCGAGCAGGTCACGTCGTACGTGCTCGACGAAGAGGCCGACCTCGACGATCCCGACGCGCTCGGCTCGACCAATGCCGTCGACGCCCGCGACGGCGCGGTGACGACCAACGCGCGCTACCAGAACGCCAACGCCACCGTCGAGCTGACGTCGAACTATGTCGACTGGCTCGGCATCAAGGCCATCGCCGGCTACTCGTACTCGAAGACCGACGACCGGCTGGTGTTCAACTCGGTGAGCGGCGCGCAGGGCTTCACGCCGGTTCCGATGGGCGAACACCACGGCGCGATGACGGTCATCCGCACCGACCTCATCGATCCCCTCGACCTCGACCTCGACCTGCAGTTCGAGTACTTCAACATCGGCCGCGACTGGGTGTCGGTGTTCGGCGCGCGCCGCGAGACCGACCTGCTGCTCACCGACGGCTTCGTCGACGGTCAAGTCGCGACGCTGAACGTCGCCAACGAGTTCCAGGACTTCACCGACCCGTTCTACGAGCCGATCATCGGCTGGCACGGCGGCACGGCGCTGTTGACCTGGCGCCCCGGCGCCCTCGAGCTCGCCGCCGAGGGCACGCTCATCGATTACAACACCGACACCGGCGAAGGCGCCCTCGACGTCGACAAGACGTACCCCGACTTCCTGTACACCGACGGCATGACCGACACGGAGCTGTTCAGCTTCGCCAACACCAACGACCGCGGGCGCGATCCGCGCAGCGTCTACCACCGCAACCAGAACCGCCGAACGTTCCTCGCCATGGCCCGCGGCGCCTACACCTTCGACTTCTGGAAGGGCGTCACCGTGCGCGCCAAGCACAAGACGATCATCGACAACGACCTGCGCGATCCGCGTATCCGCGGCGACGACGACTACGCCGGGGTGCTGTTGTTCAACAAGGTTTCGGTGGAGGCCCCGGTGACCGACGAGCTGTCGGCCGCCGTCGGAGCGCAGTTTGACCACTGGACCGAGGCCCGCCGCTCCGGCGAGGTCGTCGCCGGCGTCGCTGACTACCCCGACTACGTGACGACGCGCGCCAAGGGCTTCGCCGACGTGCGCTACTCGTTCGGCGGCCTGTCGCTCTGGTACCACCTCGAGGTGCTGAACAAGGACCTCGACGCCACCGACGACCGGCTCGACCAGCGCAACCTCACCGTCATCCGTTCGCTGGCGATGGTGTCGGCAGCCTTCTGAAGACCAACGCCTCGCGACGACGTCACTACAAGGCGCGTCGCATCAGGATCGCTGCCTCGCGCGGCCCCGGCAGAAGCGGCGGGTAGTAGCCCGGCCGCCGCCCGACGGCGGCGAGGCCGCAGCGCTCGTACAGCGCGCGCGCGCCGGCGTTGTCTTCGCGCACCTCGAGCCACAGCGACGTCGACGCCCACACCGCGCCGCGCGCGACGGCCTCGTCCATGAGCCGCACGGCGACACCACGGCGTCGCGCCGACGGGTGGGTCGCGATGTTCAGGATCCAGCACTCGTCGACAAGCCGGCGCACGGCGACGTAACCGACGAGGGCGCCGTCATCGAAGGCGCCGATGACGACCGCGTCGTCGTGGACGAGCTCGACGAGCAGCGCCGCGTCGCTCCACGGCTGCGGCTGGGACGCGCGCTCCAGCGAGGCGACGGCGTCGAGGTCGTCGACGCCGAGCGCGCGGACCGCGATCACGCCCCGCTCGCCCGGCCACCCGCGTTGCCGCCCGCAGCGGCGCCGGGGGCTGCGGCGTCGGGAGCGGCCTCGTCGTCCTCACTGTCGGCGGTGGCCGCCCCGTCGCCGAGCGCCTGCAGGATGCGTTGCCACAACAGCGGGCGACCCTCGCGCGACTCGGCCGAAAACGCCACGACGTCGGCGGTGGCGATCCCGAGCGCGCGGGCGATGACCTTCTGGTGCTGCTGGCGCTTCGCGGCGCCCACGCGGTCGCACTTGGTGCCAACGACGACGCGCGGGCACGACTGCGACGCCATCAGGCGCTCCCACGTCTCGACGTCGAGGGCCGTGGGCTCGTGCCGCAGATCGAACAGGTGCACGAGCGCCGACAGGCCCACGCGGCCGCCGAGGTAGCCCGACAGCAGCGTCGACAACGCCTGCTGGTCGGCCTTGGACGCCTGCGCGAAGCCGTAGCCCGGCAGGTCGACGAGAGTCAGCGACCGCTGCGCGCGTCGCAGCTGCAGCGTCACGCCGAACTGGTTGATGAGCCGCGTGTGCCCCGGCGTCTTCGACGTCTTCACCAGATGCTTCCGCAGCATCATCGCGTTCAGCAGCGACGACTTGCCGACGTTGCTCTTGCCGAGGAAGGCAACCTCGGGCGCGTCGGGCGACGCCGGCGGCATGAGCGCCGCCGACGGGGAGCTGCGCAGGAACGCGGCGTCAACGATGCCGGTGTCGGCGATGCGCCGACGCCGCAGGGGCGACGGAGACACCGGTGGCGATGGGGCGTCGGCGGGGGGAGCGCGCCCGGTCACGCCGAGCCGTACGAGTGCAAGCCGTTCGCGAACCAACCGAGGTTCACGCCGAGGAACCCGGCAAGGATGACGAAGAAGCCCAGCACGCCAATCACCGCCATCGGCACGCCGACCCAGCCGTAGGTGACCCGCGCGTGCAGGTAGATGGCATAGACGATCCAGATGACCAGCGCGCCGGTCTCCTTCGGGTCCCAGCCCCAGTAGCGGCCCCACGCGTAGTGCGCCCAGAGCGCGCCGGTGACGAGCACCACCGCGACGAGAGCGAAGGCGATCAGGATCGAGTAGTAGGCCGCCCGGTCGAGGCGCGCGCTCGACGGCAGGGCCGCCCGCAGCGGCTCCGGCTTCAGGACCGCGACGAAGACGAAGAGCTGTGCGAACCACATGATGCCGAACAGCGCGAGGTCCCATTGCGCCGACTGCAGCGCCAGGCGCCATGGGCCCGGCGGCATCAGCGTCGACGCGGTCTCGGCAGCGACGGCGACGTCTTTCTGCGTGAAGGCGTTGATGAGGATCATCGCCACGGTGGCCGTTGTCGCAGCGAAGGCCAGCGACAGCGAGGCGAGCGCCGGTCCCTTCGGCACGTCGTCCTGCTTGCGCCGCAGCGCGAGCAGCACGACGGCGACTCCGCACAGGACGACGGTGGCGATCATCAGGGGCCCGACAAACGGCGAGGCGACGAAGTACGGCGCGAAGTTCTCGCCCACCATGCGGCCGGCGGGGATGAGCTCGCCGCCCATCTCCTTCAGGAGCTTCACCTTGTAGGCGCCAGTGGTGAACAGCTGCATAAAGCGGCCGAGCACCAGGAACATCAGCACGTTGACGACGAGGGTGCCCATCGCCACCGCCGTCAGGGTGATGCGCTCCCTCGCCTTCAGCAGGAACAACAACGAGAACACCGCGCCCATCGTGCCGGCGGCATAGCCGATGGCCGAGCTGATCACGTGGATCATGATCCACCAGCTCTGTAGCGCCGGCACCAGCGGCTTGATCGTCGCGTCTGTCGTCAACGACGCGAGCCCCAGCGAGGTCAATGCGAGGCCCAGCGCCAGCACGCCGGCGAAGCGGATGCGGAACTTCACCTCGCTGACCAGGAACACGAAGACGATGCCCCACGCCATGTAGACCATGATCTCGTAGAGGTTCGACCACGGCGGGTGCTGCGTGTAGACGACAAAGCGCTGCGTGCCCTGCAACGTCAGGCCGGTGGCACGCTCGGCGGCGGCGACCTCGACGAGCCCAGCCTCGTGCCAGCGGAACACCATGCCGACGAC
>Ga0194129_10009133_pt1 | contig 11211 bp, 11 predicted proteins | sample TA2KigCa35mmetaG_FD_150862 | JGI IMG/M metagenome (GOLD analysis project Ga0194129, IMG submission 150862) | Freshwater microbial communities from Lake Tanganyika, Tanzania - TA2015038 Kigoma Deep Cast 35m | ecosystem: Environmental > Aquatic > Freshwater > Lake | place: Tanzania: Lake... | reverse complement strand
CGAGCAGGAATTATCCCATATTCTCCACCCACGTAGGGGCGCTTTCCATCCAATCGAGTAGTAAAATAAATTGGTAGGATGTCATAGTCAAAAAGCTTTTTCTTTGGTGATAGACTATCCCGTTGATAAAAAAGATTCTCAATTGGTCCAGATGCAGTACGAAGCATCCAGCCTTTAGTATTATCATCGGGATCGGATACAGATTTCCTTCTAAGGAATTCATCTAAAGTTTGGTTTCCAAAAGCCGTTTCCTGTGCCTGAATTACACAAACAGGCAGAAAAATAAAAAAATACAAGTAAAGTATGTGCCGGGTCATTTTAAAAAAGGTTCTTTGATAATCAAATTTAAGGATAAGGATCCGAAAAATTTAAAAAAATGATTTCCAGTTTAAAATAGGCTTAATTAAGCTATATTTAGGCCTTCATCGAGACTATTTTGGTTTAATGGTGTGGACCATAAAAATCCCATACTTCTTGGGTAAAGCGTTTTACTATATTCATTTCTATAAAATACCTTGGTTTATTTAGGTATTAGAAATGATAGCCAAAAAATTGAAAAAAGTAAACCCTATTTATAGACAATAAATTTTTTTCATGATATTTATTTGAAAACAATATTCATGAATAAGAGAAAAATCTTCTTAATTACTGAAAAACAAGCTAAATCATTGATCAGCAAAATCATTTTTGAAGCAAAAAGATTAAGAAATAGGCTGTAAAACACAAAACCCACCAAGTGGTGGGTCCAAATTATTTGAATTCATTGCTGAAAATTAATTTTTAACGATCCTATCTCCAAACCCTTTACCAAAGACGGTAAGGAGGATGTACTTGAAGTAACCAAAGGTATTTAACTCCTCAATCATCTTTGCATCTGTTTCTGCCAAAAGTTGAGGTGTGGACATATCAATCTTATTAATTTGAGCCAACCCGGTTATTCCAGGACGCACTGAATACACCCCGCGCAAATCACGTTCGTAAATCAGTTCTTCTTGATTGAACAAGTTGGGTCGCGGACCCACCAAACTCATATCACCCACAAAGACATTCCACAACTGGGGTAGTTCATCCAACTTTGATTTACGTAAGAAACTACCAAAGGGTGTAATTGAACTAGCACTGGCTAAATGGGTGGCCACTGATTGCGCATTGACATGCATTGAACGAAACTTCATCAGACGGAATGGTTGCTTACCCTTCCCTACTCGTTCTTGATGAAAGATGGGAGAACCCGTATCAAAATATCCAATAATAATTAAGATGAATAAAATTGGACTCAATAATAATAGCCCTAAAAAAGAAAATATTATATCGAATAATCTGGTCATTAATTATTGAAGGATTTGAATGTTTTTAATAAACCTTCTCTGCTTGAAACAGGTAAAGGTTTACCAATTGCTAATTTTATTTTTTGGTTACTAACGATGTAAGAATCTGTTAGTTTTTGAAGACGTTCAGTATTCAGTGGTAAATGGAGTTTATCGCCTATGGATGCAACACCTTCTATAAACTTCTTTGAAATATTCCAAAGCTTGGCTTTTCTATTCTGAGATTGTGAAATTAACTGAATCAATTCATTGGTAGAAAGTGATTCATCATCAGCCACATTGTAAATACCTGATGGTATGTCTTCCCTTTCGATGAGTTCTTTAAAAATGAACATCAAATTATCAATGCTACAGAATGAACGTTTATTCTCAAAAGCTCCAAGTGGCCAAGGGATATTCTTAGAAACAATTTTAAATAACAAATTCAAATTTCCTTTGTTGCCAGGGCCATGTATCATACAAGGTCTTAAAACATACACTCGTTTACCCTCAGGAATTTCTTTAGAGAAAATGTATTGTTCGGCCAATAATTTACTTTTGCCATAATGGGTTACTGGGTTTGGTTGATGTTGCTCGATTAATTCCCCCTCAACCTGATCAGCAACGGCTTTAACAGAGCTTAGCGTAATAAATACTCTTGCATTAGAAGCTAAAAATGAATCGTAAACTTTTTTGGTAAGTTCCGTATTGACTTCGTAATATTCTTGAGATTTAGTGGTGTTTTTAAGGTCATGTGCTTTCCCGGCAAGGTGAATGACAACTGATGATGAATCTATTTTACATTCATCCCCTCTATTTGATACATTAACACAGTTACCCAGAAAGTAATTTAGAACTGATTTGCCAACAAAACCGGATGCACCTGTTAGATAAATCACAAAAGTATTTTATTAATATACGCCATTTTAACAGCACTAAACCGACCAATTTTGATTTTTAATCTCTTCATAAACCATTCTTACACCCTCTTCCAAGCTAATTTTTGCTTTCCAACCCAATCCATTTATTTTCGAAATATCCAATAATTTACGAGGTGTTCCATCAGGTTTTGTAGTATCTGTTACAATTTCTCCATCAAAACCCGTGATATTTTTAACCAATTTAGCTAAATCTAATATCGAAATATCCTCTCCAACACCAATGTTAACTAATCCAGCATCATCATAATTATCCATTAAAAAAAGGCAAGCATCGGCTAGATCATCCGAATGTAAAAACTCTCTCATAGGACTACCAGAACCCCAAATAATAACTGATTCTTCACCATTTTGTTTAGCTGTAATAAATTTACGCAGCAGGGCAGGCAATACATGTGAGTTGTTTAAATCATAATTATCATTAGGTCCATATAGATTTGTTGGCATTACTGAAATAAAATTACAACCATACTGATCACGATAGGCATCACACATTTTGATTCCTGCAATTTTTGCAATTGCATATGGTTCATTTGTGTGCTCTAAAATACCCGTCAACAGATACTGCTCCTTCAGTGGTTGCGGTGCATTTTTTGGATAAATACAAGACGAGCCCAAAAACATCAATTTTGTAACCCCATAATTATAAGCTGCATGGATAACATTATTTTGAATCATTAAATTCTTATAAATAAAATCAGCTCTATATGTGTTATTTGCTACAATTCCACCCACTTTTGCAGCAGCTAGAAAAACAAATTCAGGTTTCTCTTTTTGAAAAAATGATTGTACTTTATTTTGATCTGTAAGATCTAACTCTTTTGATGTATTGTAAATTAAATTACTATAACCTCGTTTATTAAGGGCACGGACTATAGCAGAACCGACCATTCCTCGGTATCCTGCAACAAATATTTTTGAGTCAAAATTCATGATTACAGTTGAAAACCGGAAACAGTAAGTAATTTTGCTCTTTTTGCAAGTACTACATCAGACAATATCATTTCTTGTATTAAAGATTTTAAAGTGTACTTAGGCGTCCAACCTAATTTCGTTTTTGACTTTGTCGGATCACCAATCAAAACATTTACTTCTGTTGGTCTAAAATATTTAGGGTCAACTGCTACAACCTGTTTTCCAATCTCAATTTGAAACTCAGGATTAGAACATTCTGTAACAATACCTTTTTCATTGACATCTTCACCTTGGAATTCTATTTTGATACCCAACTCTTGAAATGACATTTGTACAAAGTCTCTAACATAGGTTGTCTCACCCATAGCGATTACATAATCATCAGGAGTATCTTGCTGTAATATAAGCCACATTGCTTCGACATAATCTTTTGCATGCCCCCAATCTCTTTGTGCATCTAGATTGCCTAAATACAAGCAGTCTTGAAGACCTAATGCAATGTTTGCCGTAGCCATAGTTATTTTTCTTGTTACAAAAGTTTCACCTCTTCTGGGAGATTCATGATTAAATAAAATCCCATTACAAGCAAACATATTATAGGCTTCTCTGTAATTTTTAGTAATCCAGAAACCATATATTTTTGCAGCTCCGTAGGGTGATCTTGGATAAAAAGGTGAGTTTTCATCATAAAAGCCATTCTCATTTTTATTTTCAGCCAAACCACCGTAAAGCTCAGAGGTTGAAGCTTGATATATTCTAGTTTTTTGTTCTAAACCTAATATTCTAATTGCCTCAAGAATTCGCAGGGTACCAATTCCATCAACATTAGCTACATATTCAGGCGAATCAAATGAAACTTTAACATGGCTCATTGCACCTAAATTGTAAATTTCATCCGGCTGTACCTCTTGAATTATTCTGATGATATTTGTTGAATCAGTTAAATCACCATAATGCAATTTAAAATTAATTTTACTTTGATGTTGATCCTGATATATATGATCAATCCTCTGCGTATTAAAAGATGAAGCTCTTCTTTTTAAACCGTGTACAATATAACCCTTCTCCAAAAGAAACTCTGCTAAATAAGAACCATCTTGACCAGTTATACCGGTAATTAAACAAGTTTTCATAATATAAATTAATGATTTTAAAGTGAAACCTGTATGCCTAACATAAATATTAGAAATAAGGTAAGAGTAAATGGTAATTGTATCATCAGATACAATAAAATCTTAATTGAAATATCTTGAAAAGATATTTAGAATAAACAAAAAAAATATTTGTGCTTATGCCATTTACCCGACATGATGATAAAATTTCCTTATTCAAGATAAAGTTACTTTTAACGTTTCTAGTACTAACACCGCCTAAACTCATTTTATTTGTATAAAAATCTAATTTTTTATATGTAATTTTTTTTACGAAAAAGAAACGAAGCATTAAGTCAAAGTCGCCTGCAATAGAGTAATTAGTATTATAATAACCAAACTCACTAAATAATCTTCGATAACAATAAAATGAAGGATGAGGAGGCATACTTCCAAATTTGAAATAATTAATTTGCCATTTAGAAATAGAATAAACTCTTTTTATTTTATTATTTAAGAAATCATAAAAAACAATTGGTGCAATTACAGATTCTATTTTTGAATTATTTAAAAATTCTTTGGCAATTTTTTCAATTACAAACTCATCAAAAAATACATCGTCAGAGTTTAAAATCCCAACGACATCCCCGGTAGCTAATTTTATTCCTTTGTTAATAGCGTCATAAATACCTTTATCTTTCTCAACTATAACACGACTAATGTGATTATAGTTATTTACTATTTTTATAGTATCATCACCGGATAATCCATCTATAATTATATGTTCGATATTGGCATAAGATTGATTTTTTACACTATCTAATGTTCGTTCAATCGTTTTTGAACTATTATATGTAGCCGTTATTATTGAAATTTTCACCTTTACTACTTCCTTGGTATACAAATAATATTACAGAATTCATTAATTTGATCTACTGAAATTACTTCTTCAATTAAATTTCTATCAATTTTATAAATAATAAAATTAATAATGAATAATTCGTAGATGAAATGACTTGTTTCTTCTCTTAATTCTATAAAAAATATAAGATCACTAAAATCAGATAGTCCTTTAAGAACATTGGTTTCAAAACCTTCTACATCAATTTTAATAATATCTGGCTTACCAAATTCAGCTATTAAAAAATCTAAAGTTTTAATTTCAACTAATATTTTTTTGCCAATATAACTACTCCCAACGTATTGTTCAATAAATGAGCCTTTTCTACCACCTGAAATTGAGTCTCTATAAAATTCGATTACTGTATTAGTATCTCCCACTCCAATATTTAGACATTGAATATCTTCGAAACTATTGAGATTCATATTGTATGACAACATGTTATATGTTTCAGAATCAGGTTCAACACAAAGTATTTTATTGTTGACATTTAGGTATTTAAAAAAAATTGCAGTCTGTCCAATATTTGCTCCAATATCAAAGACAAACAATTTCTTTTCATTCATTTTTCCAAACTTTTTTTTCAAGATATAATTAATATTATTATGGATAGTTGGTTCGTAATTTAAAATTCTTGAAAAAGGATTAAATACAAGATTCTGAGAGATATTATAACATATTTTATAATTATTATTAAATATGTTTTTTACAATTAAAACATTTGGTATTGCATGTGCGATCAGTAATTTATATAATTTATAAAATATATTTTTCACGATTTAATTTTTTATGTTTTTATTTTCGAAAATTTTGGCATCTACCAATGTCCTAAACCAAAATGAATTAAAGAAATGGAACAAAAATCCTCTATACCCATCAAGAAAACCCAAAAGAAAAAAATATTTTATTATGAATAAAATTGCACCTCGATAACCATTAGGAAACATAATAAAGATTTTCTTGAGATATCTTCTTCTTTCAATTGCATTTCCAAATAAATTAGCTTTTACCGTTTTATTAGCTTTATTAAAAGAAGTGTATTTTTCCAAACTTGACCATCTATTGTGTGATGATATGAATGATTCTAGATCTGACATTACAGGATCTAAAATTGCCCCACTTTTGATTTTTGCAACTTTTCCATTAACATAAAAGTGTTGATCATACGTTTTATCTTCGCACCAACCTTTATCTTTTTTAAAAAGTCTCATATGATAAGTAGGATATACTCCTCCAAACCTTATAAACTTACCCATGAATATTACCTTTCTCACTAGAAAGTAGCCGTCAAATTTAGACAAGGTAGACAAATTAGTATCATTTATCCAATTTACAAGGCATATATCAAGTAATTCATCGGAATCAATACAAAAAACAAATTCAGAATTAATCACTAGATTAGTTAATGAAAAATTCCTTTGTTGACTATAATTTAAAAATTTATTTTGTATAAATAATATGCCTTCTTTAGCTAAAATTTCGCAAGTATTGTCAGTAGAAAAAGAATCGACAACTAGTATCTCGGAATCTTTTACTTTTTTTAAATTATCCAATAAACTTAAAATAGACTTTTCGTTATTGAAAGTTAAAATAATGAAAGTTATTTTTTTCATTTAACTATTGCCTTTATCACTTTTCCAATAAGAGTAAATACCTTTCTCGATTTCATACTTTTCCCATACAAATCTATTACGTTTTGGTTGCTCTTTCGCCCATTTCCACATTTCATGTAGACCTTTGTCTAAATCTGTTATATGGACAAAATCTAACATTTCTACTGATTTTTTCCAAGTGGGTATGGAATGTTTAACTTCATGTCTAGCTTCAAGGTGAATTACACTTCCTTCTCCGATAATATTTATTAGAATATTACTTGCTTCTTTTATTGAATATTCGTGGATACCTCCTAAATTAATTATTTGTTTGCTTGCTCTTTCATCAATTGCCGCCTTCCAAAGTGGCTGTAAAGAATCATCTATATAACTAAATGCTCTAGTTTGTTCGCCATCGCCAAATATTGTCATTTTTTCACCATTCAAATGCTGAAACATCCATATTCCTAAAACGTTTCTATACTTATCCCAAATATTTTGCTTGATTCCGTATACATTATGAGGACGAATTATACACCAATCTAAACCATGTTGAACTCCTGCTATTTGGATATCCATTTCACAAGCAAATTTCGCAACACCATAAGGGTCAATTGGCTTAGGTATTTGACTTTCATCAAAAACTCCACCATATCCTTCACCATAAACAGCTAAAGTTGAGGTAAAAACCAATCTTTTTACATTATTGATGATACACTCATTTACTACTGCTGCGGTAGATCTTAAATTGTTATCATAATTATAGGTTCTAATAAATGGTGATAAACCTTCAGCAGCATATGCTGCAAAATGGTAAACATATTCAGGTTTATATTTCTTAAACAGATCTTTTAGGGAGGTTGTATCAGTAACTAGATTAAGATTGTGAAAATTCACCCTTGGGTCTATGTTTTCAATGTAACCTCCAGACAAATCATCTATTCCAATAATCGAATATTCTGTCTGATTTTCAAGAAGCCATTCTGCAAAACGACTTCCAATTAAGCCTGCAACACCAGTAATTAAAATTGATTTCATTTTCAAATTGTTTTAGAAATTAAGAATTAAAATTAAATTAAGAATTTAAAAGATCGGGCTATTTGATTTTTGCACTTTGGGTAAATTATACTGTTCAATAGGTATAGATTCGCCAAGAACTAGCTTTTCAATTAAATTAAGTACTTTTTTATAAGAAATTAGATCTAGACATGAAAGTATGCCGCAACCATTTACTTGATCTCTTCTATAGCAAGGTGAGCAATTCATTCCAGTTCTTATATTATAGTTATTTTCTTTGAATGGCCCAGATTCGAATGGATTTGTAATTTCTGATAAAGTAATTTGATTAGTAGTTGAAAGGGATGCAAGATGACCTGGTCCTGTTGTCCCGCTAATTATGATATCAGTTTGATTTAATCTTTCTATTAACTTAACAGGATGAAGATTTATAAAAAATTCACATTTATTCCCAAATTTATTTTTAATTAATTGGAAAACATTATATTCAGTTTCCCCACCATAAAATATAAATTTTGCATTAAGGTTTTCATTTAAAAATTCTAAAAAAGTAATAAACCATTCTATTGATGGTATTTTATTGCTTTCTCTTTTTGTGCAACCTATACCAAAAGCTATTTCAACGATATCTTGTAAAGTTTTATTTGATTTTATAGTACGTGTTCCAATTTTTATCAATTCAGTGTTTGATTTAATCAATTGAGATTTCTCTAAAAATAATTTAAAATAATCAGCATAATGCAATTCAGTAAGTTCAATTCTTGGTAATAAATTTTGATTGTTAAATAATCTTTTAAATAAATCTTCACCTTGAGCGAAAAAATTAAGTGGACTTAATATTTTAATTAAAAAAAAATTAAAATATGATCCAGAGAAAATAGGTGCAAAAACGTTGGTAATTTTTAAATATGTAAATTTTATTTTTACAATGATTTTAAATAAAGAAATATATCTACTAAATCTTCCATTTGCATCAATTTTGAAAATAATATTATTTTTATTTTCAATTATTTTAAGCAATAATATATCTTTTTCTATTTGTCCGCGTACAATAAAAATATTATTGTTATCATTAGCGGATTCATTTTCTAGATAATATTTATCTAATGCATGAGTAAACATTATACAATCACCAATCCCTTGATGTAATAAAAAAACATTAGTCATTATTAAATACTTTTCGAGGTTCTATTCTAAAAAATATATATATAAAAATTATTGCAAAAGGCAATGTTTTTATGAATGATGTTAGATATTCAGCTAAGCCTCGTTCAACCATTAACGAATTAAACAAAAGAGAATATCCTAAGGCATACCTTAATATGGATTTAGAAGATAGTAGATTAAAACTTGATTTATGAACAAATATAATAACCAAAAAAGATATTATTACTCCAAAAATATAACCAAATAATAGTATTCCTTCACTTACAAAACTAAAATTATAATCGAACTCTACTTCACCAAGATCTAGAAGATAAAAAGCTTTTGGTCCATTTAAACTACTTTTAATATGCTCGCTATCTTCTTCATTTGTAAAACGAAGAAACTGAATGAAAACTGAACCAAAATAAACTGGATTACCCAAATAAATCGGTTTTATGATATTATCTCGATTCTGAAGAACTAATTCAAGTCCATTAACTCTTTTACTTATTATACCATTAAAGGTTTCATTTTTGTCAGAATCGAAATATCTCCAGGTTGCAGATATTACAAAAAAGAATAGAAATAAACTAATTGCTAAATAAAAATATTTCTTTTTATAGCCACGATAACCTTCATTTAGTGTTAAAGCTAAGATAAACGCTGAAAGTAATGGACCTTTTTGACTGAACCCACTTTTGAAAAAAATAACTAATATGATTACAATTATATAGAAGATCGTTAATGATTTATTTTTATTCCAATATTTAATTGCATAAACAAAAAGAAGTGGAGTTATAAACAAGATTGCCTTAGATAAGATAATATTAATAAAACCAGATTCTGCAGTCAATTCAGATAATTCACTTATTGATAATCTTCCGTAAAATGGATTTTTTATGGAATAAAATAATAAAATCAATATTATAATGGGGAAAAGAAATTCACTATTTTTTTTGATTTCTAAACCTGATGTTTGAAATTCTGTTTTTTTGAAATAAAAATAATAAGAAGCAATAAATGGTAAAATATAAAATATTAATAGCGAATTATGGAAATCATTACTTTGTATTATATAAAAAAGTGGTGAAATGAATAAATATAATAATAATTGAAATAAGAATAATTTTGTGAAAAATTTCATTAATCAATAAATTTTTCCTTTACAAAAAAAGCATCTGATTGTATATGTTTGCCATTTAATATTATATTATCATCAGTAAAGCTAAATCTATAACCATTTTCATACAAAAAACTATATAAATCATGGAAAGTTGGTTGTCCCTGATATTGTTTATTATTAGAATATTCTAAGTAAATAAAATCAATTTTAGAAAATGTGTTAATAGCACCTTTTAATACATTTAATTCAAATCCTTGAACATCAATTTTTAGCAAAACGCTTCCTTGTAAAGAAATTGATGAAAATATATTGTCTATAGTATCAATATTAATAATTTCAGTCATTTCTTCTTTTAAATGCTTAAAGCTATTTTGATCGTCTAGTTTCATGAAACTTGAGGATGGTGAAAATGCATTTTTATAAAAATATTTTTCTTCTTTTATTTCACCAACACCGATATTAAAGAAATGGACATTGTTTAATTTTTCAAAACTTTTTTTAATAAAATTAAACTCGGTTTTTTGAGGTTCAAAGAAGAAATATTGCTTATAATTTTTTTTATATCTTAAAAAAAATTGGCCAGTATTAGAACCCACATCGATTATTGTATCAATTTTGTTGTTTTTTATCATTTTATTTAAAGAGTCTTCTTTGAAATAATTTTTAAGTGGGTATAAATTGAAGTATTTGCTAAAAATTCTTATTGTATTGTTTTTTATTTTGGAGTAAATCATATTTAATTTATTTGACTATTCGGAATGTTGCACGTATGGATAAATTGCCGCAATAATTAATCTGTTGAACAACTTTTCACCAAAATACCTTCTTTTGAGCTTATATACAAACTCATTCAGGTAATTCTTAAGATATTTTTCACTTACCATATGATAGATTCCAAGCAGATTCCTTTTTAAGTTACTTATTGCCACATGGACCCAGTTCAGAGCTCCTTTTGTAGAGTCTGGAGAGGACTTTATCTTGATGTGCTCTTCCATCAATCTTTCGAGGCACACATATGCGGTGTTTTTATCAGTAAACAGAACTGATTCTTGATCAATTGATTCTTCTACAAATTGCACCACAGTTTCTTTGGTCACAGATTTTCACTTAACTTCTAAATTGTCATTGAAATAGGGACACTTACATTTTATGATACCGAAGAATCATATTAATTTAAAAAT
>Ga0194129_10009128_pt1 | contig 11219 bp, 9 predicted proteins | sample TA2KigCa35mmetaG_FD_150862 | JGI IMG/M metagenome (GOLD analysis project Ga0194129, IMG submission 150862) | Freshwater microbial communities from Lake Tanganyika, Tanzania - TA2015038 Kigoma Deep Cast 35m | ecosystem: Environmental > Aquatic > Freshwater > Lake | place: Tanzania: Lake... | reverse complement strand
CGTGCAGTCGGCCCGCTTCGTGACCGAGCACCACAAGAACCCCGCCGCCGAGCTCTCCATCTGCGGCGTCGAGAAGACCGACGAGACCGGTCGCCTCGCCCGCCTCAACCTCGCCGTGCACGGGCTGGAGGGCGACATCCGCCACGGCGGCAACGTCAACAGCTACTACGACGACCCGCACACCGCCACTGGTAAGTTCGACTTCGTGCTCGCCAAGATGGCCGAACTCAACCAGAGCACCGTCAACGCAAGTCAACTCGATGAAAGTGAATTGTAAATAGGAACCGAATGGTCGCGACACTTCCGTTTTTAACAGCATACGATCCTCCAGGTACCAGCGAAGGAACATTGGATCCTCTCGGCTTGTACCTAATCGCTGACCAATTGGCTGTGCAACTTGTACCGGCTGTTCGCGAGCGCATGCAAAGAATTCGATTTTTGACCGCTATGGCAGTGGGCGCGTTGGTTACCGAAGGCCTTGACGATGATCCGCTTCTTCGAGATTCCTCTCCATATTTGGTTTGGGAATGGCTGGTCGTTGAAGCACTCATGCGTTCAAAGGCCGATGACGGTTCTGTGTGGGGCGTTCCGGGAACCCTTGTTACGCAGCGAGCGCTAAATCAGCATGGCTACCTGGATGCGCGAAGCTATCTGAAAACTCCACGCATTTTTGGTTTTCATGGTGTCTACAAGCGACTTGCAACGCACCTTGGCATGATTGACGTTCACCTGGGAGCTGGTCCAAACGCTGAGAAGTTGGTTGATGCTTGGGCACGTGGTTTGGGACTTGGGGGGCTTGAGGGAGCGAAACCACTACTTTCCAAATGGTCATCGGCTGTCAAAAAGAGCCTTGGCGAACGCCCGCCTCGGACAAAACCCGGTTGGGCTGCAGATGCTTGGCTAAATCTCGCGATTGCCTTCGCACCAGAAACTGCGAAAACGAAGGAAAGGCGATGCATTCGCGACCTGTTGCTAAGCGCAGACAATCGACGGCTAGGGGCATTCCCTGCGCTTTGGAAGCTCCAAGCGGACTTTGATGCAAACACGTTTTGTGAGGAGCAACTCCACAATCGTCTCGAACAAGTAGAGCCTGAATATGGTCCGCTGTTGGCTGCGATTCGTGCCTATGAAGGTTTCGCTCGTAGTATGCAGGACGCATTTGATCTGTTGCGATCAGTTGCAGCCGGATGTGATTCGCATGGATTTCAGACCTCAGCAATTCGCGATGATGTGGACTTTAAGAAGAGCATTCATAACCTTCACGAACGATTTGAGGCAGCGCACCACGCACTTGCTGTCATAAACCTCGGCAGCACGTCACTTCCAAGCCTATTTGACGAACGCTTCGGAGCTTTTGCAGGTCGTATGGATGTAGTCGAATGCGCGCGTAGCTTGTGTACGCACCATGAAGCGATTCAACGAGCAAAATCGGCTGACGGAAAGCGCTCTTGGTTCGACCGGCTTGGGCAAGATCGGATTTACATTCGCCATACTTATCGAATCCCCAGACCGACGATTCAACCAGATCGATACCTTCACGATTATCGCGGCTGGCCGATTCGTCGATTTTATACTGACCTCTTATGAGCAAACGCAAAAACAAATCGACAAATGGCGCTATGCTCGACCTTTGGCGTCCGCCAGCAGGCGCGGGCGACCCCATAGGATGTCTTGCAACGACCTACACGTTCTCTCCGGGGTTGTTTGATGAGCAATGCCTCGCTAGGTTTCTGGAGATCGAATCGGAACCGAACCGGGAAGACTTGGCGTTTCTGCTCGAGCGAGAAACTCGTCTTGGTGGAGTTTATGCTGGGGTTCTCGTTGACCATACACAAGCGGGTGTCGAGCACTCACTGCGCTGGGATGTGATTCCAGTGAGGATTCCATCAGGAAAGCAACACGCAAAGATCAGTCTTCTCAGCTGGGCTCAGCACGTCCGAATTATTGTGGCTTCCGCGAACCTCACTGAGCCAGGCTACCGATCAAATTTTGAAGTTGCTGGCACAATCGACCTGAAACCTGATGGGGCAGATCAAGCACTGCTGGAACGAACAACTGCTTTCCTGCGAAGGCTCCTGTCATTTGTTCCTGGCGTCTCGGACACTTCACCGACTGTTCGTCGGGCAACAGAGTTTCTGGTCCAAGTTGAAAACCACACGAAGGGATGGAACACTATGCGACGAGGGGGCAACGTGCGCCAACAATTGGCGTTTACGCTTCCGGCCTCGGAAAACGACTTAGCACAAAGCAGTCTCGATGAAGCGATTCTGGGGTGTCGCGCACGTGGCGGATCGCCACATGAAGCTTGGGTTGCGTCGCCATTTTTTGATTTCGATGTAGAAGCTAGTCGCGTCACGGCTGCTCTCTGCAAGCTTATGGCCCGTGGACGGCAACGCGAAATAACATTTTGTGTACCAACTGTTGGACTAGAGACCAATTCGACTGTTCCTCGACTCGCAGCTCCCAAAGCACTGTACACAACACCCGAAGTCTTTCATGGCATTGCCAGAGTAAACACTCTGCCATTAGCAGATGCGGACAAGAACCTCAGGCCCTGGCATGCCAAACTGCTGCTATTTCGCGCCGATCAGTACTCGGCGGTGTTGATCGGTTCTTCGAACTTCACATGTGCTGGGCAGGGAGTGGGGCAATACCGAAACGCGGAGGCAAACCTGTTGTACGTTGCCGAGAAAGTCCAGTATGGAAGAGATCTGGGGCAACTGGAAGCTATATGGCCGACCACGGATCCCGTTGAGAATCCCGATGGAGCGGAGTGGTTAGGCCCCAATGCGGATCGTGACGAAGAGGAACAGGCTACTTCGCTTCCACTGCCAGTGGGCTTTCTCGCCGCCACCTACCGAGCCGGTGATTCTCGTCTTGTACTTGTACAGGTTGCCCCCGAACATTTGCCAGATGATTGGCAACTGCTCGCATGTGGAGTGCACGCAATGGAATTGGCGAGTTCCATTTCCTGGAACAATTCGGGACGTCCAGAATCAATTCAGTGCTCTTGGTTGCCGGTTCAGCCTCCAGAAAAACTGTTGGTGCGATGGGGTGAATATGAGGCTTTCCTGCCCCTCAATGTACAGGAACTCAAGGAGCTTCCGCCTCCTTCGCAACTCGAAAGTATGTCAGCTGATGACATGTTGCTGATCTTGGCAGCAGCCGATCCGAGCGCTGCTTTTCGAGCTTGGGCGAAACAGCAGCAGCCTTCTGGTAGCTTCGACACGGATCTCGATTCGGCCATACCGGTCGATATGGACCCACTGCGACGATACGACCTTCAGGCAACATTTCTTCACCGCATCAGGCGTCGCGCACGGATCTTGGCGCAGCTTCGTGCAAACCTCGAACGACCTGTTTGGGGGCGGCAATCTTTGGATTGGAGGCTTAGAGGATTGGTCGGCATTGAACCGCTCGCACTTCGACTCGTGAAGGAGTTCATAGCGACAACTGCGGCAAGCGACGAGGCACTTCTGACACTCGCCGACTTTCTGATCGTGTTACGTGAGATCAGCTACAAGCCGGACGGGAATTCACTGTCAACTTCGGCCTTTGATAACGTCTATCGTCCGTTCCTGAGTGAACTCGCGGGCTCCCTCCAGGTGAAAGTGGACGAACACCTCTATCGCGTATCTGACGATCTAAAAGGTTTTTGGGAACGAGTTGTAAATAAATGCCAAGTTTGAATGAAAAGAAAGGCCCGCCAGACGAGCTATTGCTGGGTAGGCATCTTAACGATCGCGTTCCCAAATCTGATCAACAACGTCAGAGAGCGGAAGTCGAAGAGATCCTGCGCCGCTTGAGGTCACAACCGGGAGTAATCCTCGCTGATGAGGTTGGTATGGGAAAAACATTCGTCGCCATGGCCGTCGCTTACAGCGTCGCCATTCAAAATCCGCGCGGACCTGTAATTGTGATGGTGCCTGCGAACTTGGTCGATAAGTGGGAGCAGGATCTAAAGACATTTTGCGAGCTGTATCTTGATGACCGAATTCCGCTGAAACGAGAAGAAGCTTTGACAAAGGAGTTGTCGCGACCAAGAACACTCCGATATGGAGTTGCGCGTCATAGCGTCGAATTTATGAGGCTGCTTGACGATCCACCGCGATCACGCTGTCATATTATATTTCTGGCTCAAGGGGCGATGGCTCGTCGCCAATCCGATAAGTGGATTCGGTTAGGTTTGATCGCAGAAGCTTTGCGTCGTCACGGGCGTGGCGGGGCAAGCCGGCTTATTCAGGTCAAGAAGCAAATACATCGATTCCTTGCCGAATTGCTCTGGGCTATCGGTGAGGAACGAGCTAATGACTGGGGCGACGATCTTTGGCAGCAACTTCTTAAGTCAGACACATCCATCTGGAAAGACACCTACAATAGCGCGGTACGAAATGAGCGTCGCCGACTTTCCGACGATCCCGTCCCCAAATCAGTTGCCAGAGCTCTACACCGAATCGACCTAAAGGGATTAGCGAAGGCTCTCGAACAGGTTCCGATTCGTGCACGTGGTGGTGGGGACCGGGTGTCAGAGCGCCTTAATATCGCGCGCACTGCTTTGCGGCAATCCGAGGAATTGCTATGGCGAGACCTCTTGGCTGAATCGCGTTGGCGTTCACCTCTCTTAGTGATGGACGAGGCGCACCATCTCAAAAATCCAGGTACATCTCTGGCGAGGCAGCTCCAGTCACCCGATTTGGAACATGATTTGCGAACCGGGGATGGAGCGATGGCGCACGCCTTTGACAGGATGCTTTTCCTGACGGCAACGCCATTCCAGCTAGGCCATCACGAGTTAGTCTCGGTGCTCAAACGTTTTGGTGATGTGCGTTGGGATGCCAGTGAACTGGGTGATCGCGAAGCATTTCTTCAGCAAATGCACAACCTCCAGAATTGTCTCAACGAGAGTCAACGCAGCGCTATCGCGTTGCAACGAAGCTGGAGCAGAATGCGTCTTGAAGATTGCGACGATGAGGTCGAGGTATGGTGGAAGCGGATTTCAGTAACGGCGCGGGATTTTCTAAATCATTACCAACGAGCAGTGATCGATGCGTTTGTTGCTGCGAAACTGTGTAGAGACGCCGCTCAAAAATCACTTCACACTTGGGTCGTCCGCCACAATAAGCCCACGCATTGGGCGGATACGGCTATTGCACGGAGGGAGCGGCTCGATGGTTCCGCAGTTATTGGACAAAGCGAAAGGAGCGGCTTGCCAGTCCCTCCAGAGCAGTTGCTTCCGTTTTTCCTGGCTGCTCGCAGCGCTGTGAATCCTCGACAGGATCTACTGGGCGAGGCTCTTTGCTCGTCGTACGAAGCGTTTCGATACACACGAAAAAATCGCGACTCGGACAAAGACGACCAGGAGCCGGAATCAGAGGCAACTGTCGACATGGCTCACTCACGGTGGTACTTGCAAGAGTTCGATCGAGCCTTAGATGAATGCAGCGGGGCAACTCACCCAAAGATTGATGCGACGGTGCAAAAGGTGGTGGACCTGTGGGAATCAGGAGAGAAGGTTCTTGTTTTCGCATTTTACCGACACACATGTCGAGCACTACGGATTCACATCAGCCAGGAAATCGAGCAGCGACTTGAGGCTTTGGCGTTGCGACGGCTACAGGGTTCGGAGGCCAAAGACATTGATCAGCTCTTGAGCCGAATTCAGAAACGGTACTTTGACGACTTAGACTCGCCGGGCCGCCGTGCAGTAGATTCAGCGCTGAACGAGATCATGCGATCGCATTCAGCCGCGATTGATTCGGCTAGAGTTACTCAAGAACAGCGATCGACACTTGTAGAAGTCATGCGCCGATTCTTGCGGGTGCCGACGACGCTTGTCCGTTGTTTTCCAATTGCCAAGGCAAACTCAATTGATCCCGATGAGGCCGTTGCGATCACATTGCGAAATGAAGATCAGTCGGGACTTTCGTGGCGGCAAAAATTCGACGGATTCATCAGGTTTTTAACATCAGGTTGTTCCAGCGATGAAAGGCAATCGTACCTGGAAGCTGCAAAGCGAACACAGACTGGTGGCATTCGCGTCGACGAGGACGAGGATGAAGATCATGGTGAAAATGCTTCCTCGGGGAGAGTTACCCTTGCGAACGTTCAGGTGGCGATGGGTACAACTCGACGCGACACGCGGGCACGATTGATGCGGGCGTTCAATACACCATTCTTCCCGGACATCCTTGTCTGCAGCCAGGTCATGGGTGAAGGGGTCGACCTGCAGCGATTCTGCCGCCATGTAATTCATCACGACTTGGACTGGAATCCAAGCACCATCGAACAAAGAACTGGCCGCTTGGATCGGCTCGGATGCAAAGCTGAAGGATTGCAGTCGATTATGGTCTATTTACCCTACTTGGCTGGAACAGCCGATGAGCGTCAATACAAAGTGATGTCGGACCGAGAACGGTGGTTTCGGGTGGTCATGGGGCAAGATGAAGTCGCAAAGTTGATTACTCCCGATTCCAGTTTGGGAATTCCATTGCCGGAATCCGTGTCGGACGAACTTGGGTTTAAACTTGGCGTTGATGGCTTTTGATTTGCAAGTGATGCATGCCACTGGTTCTAAATCCCATTCAGTCCGAAACGGGCATGGTGCCGGTAAATTCGGACAAAGTGACGGAGGGCACTCGCCGTGTTGAACTCAGGGGCCTTTTGCCTACGGCACAAGAACGATTGCACAGGACCGTAGCGTTTGAATTGCGTGAGTAAGGACGCGTACGCCTCCCCAATCGTGCGATGAAATGAAACGGCCTGGTGTAATTCCTCGTCTGGATTTTGCAGGCAGGCTGAACGGAGCCACGCTAATCAGCTTGAGGAAATCGTCCCACGCTTTGTCGCTCTTATGGGCAATGGCGTTCCGCAACTTTGCAATGGTCTTGAGATCTGGCGCATATGGATTTCCAAGACCAACAAACCGATGGCCTTACCCGAGCAGCGATGTTGCACGATCTCGAAGTGAATCATAATTATGCCATTCGACAAATCTGTCGGGATGGTCCGGGTGATTTATAATCCTCTCTGCAAGCCGGAAAGATGCTTTCTTTGTGCGGAATGCCTTTACCTCTTTGCGAAGGCATGCGGTTGCCTTAGTTGAAAGATCTTCGAGCATCAGGTCGCGGCAGAATTCCTCCCAATGGCTCCATGCGCTGAGAAATAATCCCTCAGACAACTTGTGGAGGTCTGGAAAACGAAGCGTTCCATGTGCGCTGGTAATCGGGGTGAGCTTGCCAAACACATTGTCTATGTGGCTAAGTGTTGAATCGAGCGTATTTCGTAGTTGCAGTGGAGTTGGCATCTTTTCCTCGAGTTCTTCGTTTCCACCTACCATAAATTGCGATGGTTTGCGATTCCACCCACTGACACATTGTCCCCGTCAATTCGAACCAGAAAATCGCGATCGTTTAGCTCTTGAACTAACCAAAAAAACGACAAACCTCGACCCCGTTGCGAGTTCAAGAAGCTGTCTCCGAAGGAGTGTTCCACGCAACAGGCTGAAGCCCGCCCTCGCTCAGCAGACGTACACTTAACCAATCATACTGATCTCTCCGGTTCGGTTGTTTTCGGTCGCTGAGCCTATCTTCGTTTCGAAAACCAACCTTGCGAACAGAACAAAGCTATAACCCGGTCGCCAAGAGACTCCGAGAGTGCGGAGAATTTGTCTGCCAAGGGGAATAAGTCGTCTCGACGCCCATTTGGTGGTCGTCGGAGAGACTTCGGGATCTTGAAAGTTCGAAAGTCGAGATTTTCGCGAAACACTGCGGAAACGAGGGCCAGAAACGCGACCAAGACTTCGCCTTCGAGACTATCTGCCTTTTCCAGCATTTCCTCACAAACCAGCTTGGCGTTGGCAAGGAGTTCGGCACACGCATTTGCGATTCACTAACCATCCTTCAGCTCGAACGTCCCGGTGAACATGCGATACTCATGTTAAGCCTGACGGGGAGCGTACTCCACCATCCGATTCACCAGAAGTTGCTGTTCGTCATCCTGCGACGCTCATGTCGCTGACTGCTGCGCGGCTAATCAATCACGGCACAGGCCCTCCGCTCGGACGCGCCGAACGAGCTCTGAAGCTTTTCGACTCCTGCACGCTTGCGGGAAGGGCTCACCAGTTTCCCTTCGAGAGATGCTTCAGCATCTTGTTGTCAAGAGCCAAATCGGCCACGATCTCCTTCAGCCGCTTATTCTCATCCTCTAACTGCTTCAGACGCTTCACCTCCTCTGACTTTATCCCACCGTACTCGTTCCATCGCCGATGCAATGTTGCCTCACTGACCTCCAGCGTCTGCAGCACGACCGCCAGTTCCTTGCCGGCATTCAACATCGCGTCCGCATCACGAAGCTTTCGCACAATCTGCTCCGGCGTGTAACGCTTTCTTCTCGGCTTTGTCATCGCAAGTCTCCTCGACCTTCCGAGACAATTAGACTCGCATAACACATGGATCAGTTTTGGGGGAGCAGGCCACCTACAGCATAACTTACAGACTATCCCGCAACCATTCGTTGGTCTCGAAATCAGAAGCCCAAATGTAGCATCCTTTCATTCCTCGCGTCATCAACGTGCGATACGTATTCTTGATGACAAGATCTGCCACACAAAGGGCTTTTTGTGGATCCTGTTCGATCATTTTCTTGATCCCTCGAAGAGATCGATCCGTTTGAGCTCGGCCTCCGGCATTGGTTTCAACCACACCGCGACGGACCTTGAAGTCAGGTCCGATGATTACCCCTACGTAATCCAGTTCTAAACCTTGGCAGGTATGGATGCAACCAACCTGATGTTCAGAACCTTCTTTCAGCAACCAAAGACTACCATCATCCGATAGATTCCATGGCATCGCAAAGCCGTATTCGTCGAAGCAAATGTCATTTTGATTGTGGTTTTTCTTGCTCACCCAATTCCAGCAATACCCTGCGACCAGTCTTGACCGAAAGCCCTCGTCGTTTTTCTGAAAGATCGCTTCTTTCAACTCCGAAGGATTCCTCATTACCCTGAAATCGTAGTTGATTTCTTCCAGTGTAGTGTTAGCAGTAGGGCGTATCTGAAGGAGCTGATCAAGAAATGAGATGTACCCAGATTCGCCATTGCATCGGAACTGCGATGGTAGTTCCAACTCGGAGACTTCGGCGTTGAAATGATCCGCCCAGCGACTGATCTCGTCACCGGTCCCTATGTCATTGATCGTCACTCGCTGATCTTCATCCAGGAAAAAAACCGTCACCTTCGAGGCTTCGATGACTTCTTTGATCTGATTCTCCCCCTCGTTCATATACAGCCCGGACTTCTCGGTAAGACGATGTGCTTCATCAACAACAAGCACGTCCAATTCTCCGGGCTTGCAAGTCTGGTAAAAGCCGGAGTTCTTGAACAGATTATCGATACGTGTTCTTCTGATCGTACCGGCGAGTTTGCTGCGATACACCTCGCGGGGTGCGGCATTGCGAGTAACGTACTGAACCAACTTGCCACGCGACGAAAGCTCAACGAGTAGATTCACGGCCACCACAGATTTGCCGGTTCCAGGTCCGCCTCTTACGATTAAAACCTTTCGATTGGCGGTAGTGGCCGTTGTTGAAAGATGGATCGCCGCCTCATACACCACCTTCTGCTCGTCGATCATAACGAACTCTTTGTTCCCCTTGAGAAGCGAAGCAAGATGGTCCGTCAGACTCTTCGATGGCCGAATCTTCCCCCTATCGAGCTTGTAGAGTAAATCGCCACGATCCCCTTTCCGCACGTGAGTGGCGATAAAGTTTTCTAGATCCTTGGATTCGTCACCCAAAAATACCGGTGCTCGACCCAAGTGTTCCCGGTAAAACGGGCTTCTAACTCCCGTTTCGTCATGGCAATTGTGCAGGTAGGCACATGGAAGCAATCGAACGTGGTGATGATCGACGAACTCATTGAAGTCCGTCATGAACTGAGCATAGGACCAAGCTTGGTAAGATGGATGAAGCACCTCACGTTCCGCAGCTCCCACCCAAGTCCGGACAATCGCATCCTTGGGGGTCGTCTCGACATCCGTCCATTGCTTGAGTTCGATCACGATAGCGACCGGCTTATCCTCTTCGTTGAAACCGGTAACGATGAAATCGATTCTTTTGCAAGACTGGGGGATCTTGTACTCGACCGCAACTCCGGTATCGGCCGGGATCGATGGCGAGTAGAGCATGTTCCCGACATAGTTCAGGGAGTTCTGAAACGCTTGAGCCTCGCTCGGCGACGGGTTGTGCCCAAGGTGTTGGCGAAAGGCATCGAGGATGGTCTGTCCGATCCGATTTTCTCGAACCGTTTCACAAAATTGGGCTTTGGTCGCAGAGTAGACGATCATCGGGGGTGGTTCAGGTCTTTTGATGAATGCTAGAATCAATTCGGATGTGGGGATCCAGCGAGTAATCTGGATTTTATCACAGAGGTTTCCACTATATAAAGCAACTGTTCGCAATAGGAAGTCTTCCAGACTATAGCAAATCGGGTATTTGCGATAGCAGCAACTCAAGCCTAGTACTACATTCCTGTGTTAGGATACTTCGATGTGTGCCGGATAAGAGTCCTATCTTGGAGATCCGTCCTTCGAAAGGGCCAGGATCTGAAACTTAAAGCGATGGATCCTGTTGTAACGAAACTGATCCACAAACTACCGATCAACGAGCTTCGCAGAGTCTTGAATCTCGCATAATCTGAGCACTAAATTGACAAATTGATGAAAACACAAGTACGCACACCCCAAGCAGTCTTCACGCAGCCGCAACGGTTGGTCGTTCCCCTTTTTCAGCGCCCTTACGTCTGGAACGAAGAGAACCAGTGGGAGCCACTGTAGAAGGACGTGGCTCAAATGGCAGAGAAGCTTGTGTTGCATCCTAGGACGAAACACTACCCGCATTTTCTCGGTGCAGTCCTGCGTCAGCAAGTGCAGAACGCCAGTGGTACGATGCTAGAGAGAATCATCATCAATGACTTTGACCTGAATGTTCTCCCAGAGGACTCGTCCCTGTTTGCCTTTGTGGATTTGTAGTCCAAAGAAGCCCTGGGGTTAAGTTCCATTGTCAACCTAATGAGCAACCGGCACTCCGTTAACCCAGGTCTTAATCTCGTTGCCTCGCGCTTGAATCGTGAGACGATTCCAACCGGTTGGGTCGACCGCATCGCGAGCCTGCTTGTGCTCGGTCAGCCACACGGGATAAAAATAGCCGCCACAGCTTTGACCGTA
>Ga0194129_10009127_pt1 | contig 11220 bp, 9 predicted proteins | sample TA2KigCa35mmetaG_FD_150862 | JGI IMG/M metagenome (GOLD analysis project Ga0194129, IMG submission 150862) | Freshwater microbial communities from Lake Tanganyika, Tanzania - TA2015038 Kigoma Deep Cast 35m | ecosystem: Environmental > Aquatic > Freshwater > Lake | place: Tanzania: Lake... | reverse complement strand
TTTTAAAGATGTTTCACGTTTGCTTTCTCCAATTGAAAAAGCAAATATCAATTTGATAAAAGGATTTGAAGATCTATAAACCTCTTCATTCCACTTGTGATTGAGAGTTGGCCGTTTCTCGACTGCGCTCGAAAACCATGCCGGGGTGAGTCTCTTCGGAACCGCTCGATTTTACTTGAGTCTTATTCCCCTCGGCGAGGGGTGTCAAGCGAAGCGTGACGGGGTGAGTCTCTTCGGAACCGCTCGATTTTACTTGAGTCTTATTCCCCTCAGCGAGGGGTGGTTATTTAGAATCACAATCAATCACGATCGATCATATTTTTACATAATTTATCACAACTCTATATAATACAATATATTACGAGTGCATGCGTTGATACTTATCATCCTTTAGATATACCTTGGATGATTATAAAATGTATCATTTTGTATCACATCTATTATTGTATGTATGAAAATCAGCATTAATATCAGGAGTAGATTAAACAAGGGGAAGAATTCAAACACTGAATCATTGTACTTGGACTTTTACCCTGCTGTTCTTCTACCCGGTAGAGAAAAACCTTCCAGAAGAGTTGGACTTGATTTGTATAGGTATTTAAAACCAAAAAAATCTGAGGAGAAGGAACATAATAGAATAGCTACTCAAGAGGCTGATCTCAAAAGGGCACGATATATGAGTCTATTCGAAGAGAAATCGTATTTCACAAACTTTGAACGTGAATTGTATGCTCAAACACAGCTATCACAAAATAGCTTCAAATCATTTTTCCTTGATGAATTAAAGAAAAGATCTGGAAATACTCAGGAACAATGGGTCACTACATTTAATTATTTCAATTCATTTTACCCACTTGATCTAACATTTGCTGATCTAAACACCAGATTAGTTGAGGAATTCAAAGTATTTCTTCTAAATGCTGTAAGTCCCAGAACCAATAAAAAAATCCACCAAAATACTGCACTTACCTATTTCAAACCATTTCGAGCAGCGTTGAATGCTGCATTAAGATATGGATTCATGACAAAAGACCTCTGCAAACAGGTTTCTGATATTCCCACATTAGAAACAAAGAGAGAGTTTCTATCAATTGACGAAATAAAGAAGATTATGTCAACCGAATGTGAAGATGATGAAATCAAAAGAGCATCAATTATTGCTATATATTCTGGATTGAGACATTCAGATATGATCAGATTATCATGGAAGGAGATTGTCGAAGACAGTGATGGTCTATATATAGAATTGAGGCAAAAGAAAACATTGAATTTGGTTAGAATACCATTAAAAGATACTGCACTTGTTTACTTGGGTAAAAGAGGTGAAGATGAATCACTTGTGTTTCCAACATTACATGAGAAGAAAGACTATAATAAAGTAATTGAACTTTGGCTCCGAAAGGCCGGAATAAAGAAATACATCACATTTCATTGCTTCAGACATTCATTTGCCATGATGCTTTTAAAATCCGGAGTGGGTATTTATGAGGTAAGTCGAATGCTTGGTCATACAAGCCTATCTATGACCCAAGTCTATCTTAGAATGCTCGATGAAGACAAAAGGAAAGCTATCAATATGATTCCGATTTAATGCTATAAACTAACTATTAAAAGGTAAAAATATGGAAACAAACACAGCTCATGAGAACACTAAAATGTCAGATAGGGATTTGGAATTTATTCTGAGCTTAGCCGAAGAAGTCAGAGCTAATATGATTCCTGAAAGTAATACTTGGATCTATGAGATTATTGTTGAAAAGATCCAAGAAACAAGTGGTAAAGAAAACAAACCACAAAGAGTTCTCAATAAAATTATTTCTGATTACCAAACAGAAAGACAGTATAATGAATCATTGATTGCAATGTGGCCTAAAAAAGCAAGAATTGGGAAAGAAGCAAAACGAATAGAAAATCTTGTACTAAATTTTAAGATAGAGTTTATTGAAATCATGATAGATCTATTTTCAACTGATTTAGAATTAATAAACAGTATCTTAAATGTTGATTTGTATAAAAAGGGTTTTCTATACTTAGAATCTATCCGAACTTTAAGATCTAAAGGGATAAAGCCAAGAAATATACTTGAGTATATTAAGAAAGAACCACATACAAATCATGTTATTGCTTTATTTCACCATTTAGGTTTTCTAGAGTATCTACTCAAGCAGTATCACTTTGTGGATCATCTTGGTGTTTCAAAGGAAATACAATCTTGGTTTATCAAAAAAGGAAGTTATGATCAAGTTAGACGAGCCGTTAAACATTTCATGCTCAAGGAGAAGTATAATGATGATTTTGACCCACCTATTAAAGTTATAAGAAAATTATTTCCGCTATAGAAGACAGGGAAATTAGATTTTTTTCCCCGTTTACCCTGTCTGAATATTGCCGCCTATAGTCTACTAATTACTAACTATAAGCGGTTTTTTGTTATGTATAACAATCGTATTTCTAACTATCAAGAAGAGCTCACCAAAGACCTCTCCAAACAAATTATTGATACACTCACTGAAATGGGTGTTTTAAACTCCTTATCTCAAACTGAGAATAAGGAAGATCAATGGCTCAATGTCGAAGATCTATGCAAGTATCTTCCTGATCATCCTTGCCAAAACACCATTTATAAGTGGAAACGCAAAGGGATCATTCCATTTCACAAACGGTCAAAGCACCTGTATTTCCTCCGTTCCGAGATCGATGCATGGCTAAAGTCCAAGCGTGGCTTGACCAAAAGTGAAATGGGATCAATTGTGGACACAAATTTCAGAAAAGGAGGTGTTCGATGAGAACCTTGTCTTTTTTTGATAATGTTAAATGTAATGTGCCTAATGGTACTATCACTTTTGACGAATTCCTTCATAAAGTACAAACTGGCACTTGGGAAAGTGCTGTCCAATCGTGCAGAAATGGCGAAATAGACAAAAAGAACCTTCCTTGCGTTACCATTTCAGGTACATTCAATTCACGAAGTAATGATGGCCTTATTCAACATTCTGGAATCATTGCAATTGATATCGATCAAAAGGGCGATGCAGCATTAGATGTTTCTGGACTGATAAATGATCCATACCTCTATGCCATTCACCATTCGGTGGGTGGCAAGGGGTATGTTGCTTATTTCTTGATTGACCCAGATAAACATTCAGAATCATTTAGTGGAATAGAGACCTATCTGCTTTCAAAATACAATATAAGTATAGACACAGCCTGTAAGGATGTGGCAAGACTTCGCATTGTGTCATATGATCCTAATATGACAATAGCACAATCAGAACCACCCATTTTTGATCAATTCATTGTAGAGCCGGTCACTCAACATAGTGATGCTATAGTTCAATCCTCAAAGAACTACCCACCTCCAAGTTTGGAGCGACTCACAAATATTGCAGACCACTTGGTTGAAAAATCAATTGATATTACGATGAAACGTGAAGATTGGATCAAAATAGGATATGCAATTGCGAATCATTTTGGCGAAGAAGGCAGATCATTATATAGTAAGATATCAAGCCTGCATCCAAAATTTACAGAACAGGAAGTCAATAAAACATATGATGGAATGTTACAAAAGAATGATGGGAGCACATCATTTGCCAGTCTAATGTATATTTTACAACAATATGGGGTCAGGGCAAGTGAAATTACACATCGAACAGACACTCATCAGGAGAATGAAGTTGAATATGATGGAATTATTGATGAAACCGATTCACAGATCATTGAATTCTTACAAGAAAAAGGGATTACTCGCAACCTTGTACTCAATCGTATTGAAGTTGATGGAAAAATCATCGAAGATGCAGATGTTAATTCTTTGTTTATGGAATGCAAACAGTATATAAAGGCAAAACGGAAGGAACAGAAAGGTAAAAAGGGTAAAAATAAGTCAATATCAAAGCACATGTTTCTTACAGCAATGGAGTCTAAGTTCATCCCAGAATACAATCCATTTACTGACTTTGTTGCAGGACTTCCTGAAATCGATGGGAGATCACATCTTGATGCACTTCTTTCATGTTTGACATATGATGATCCAGAAGCAAGGATATTTGTTGAAAAATGGCTTGTTGGACTTATGGCATCATTGCATGGCATTCACATTGTGACGATCCTTGTTCTTATTGGTAAACAAAACATTGGTAAAACATCATTCTTTCGCCATCTATTACCCGACCAACTTAAAAGATACTATGCTGATGCAAAAGTGGATGAAGGAAAAGATTTTATGGCACTTCTCGCAAGTAATATCATTGTCTGTGATGATGAATTCTCAGGAAAATCAAAAAGTCAAGTCGTGGCACTCAAAAGAATTGCCTCACAGGATATGATGACTTTTAGAGAACCCTATGGTAGGTATAACATTACTCTTAGACGTTATGCACTACTTTGTGCAACCACAAATGATGAGTATGTTTTGTCTGATTTGACCGGTAATCGGCGACTTTTACCGATCAACATTCAAAGCATTGACATTGATCTATTGAAAAGTATTGACAAAACATTGCTTTTTGCAGAATTGAAAGTTCTAGTTCAAAATGAACGTAACTATATCCTATCTGACGACAACATTGAATTATTGAATCGGATCACAATCACTAATGAAGAGCCACAAAGAGAAGAAGAATTGGTTCTGCAGTGGCTCGGGAAACCAGATCCTTCCAATGAACATGATCCTTCGTGTGAAAAAACCAATACCGAGATATATCAATTTCTGAAACAGAAATCAAATCTGGATATCAGCCAAAAGAAATTGGGAATGGCACTTAAAAAACTTGGCTATAAGAAGTATACGAAGCGTATAAATGGTATTTCCAAATCGGTCTATAAAGTTGTATTCGTTTCTACAATTGATGATCCTTCTTGGTGATACCGTGTGTTTATGTTTTAGATGTTTTAGATAAAATTCAAAACTTTTACTTTTTTGATTCTTTGATTGAAAAAACAAAAAAGGTTTGAAATAAAGTAAAACATCCAAAACATCTAAAACAAATGATGCAGGAATGGGGTATTTGAAACATAATCATGAGTAATCGATACCACATTTTCCTGAATTTTCGACATTATCACAGGTATAGCATCCATGAGCACAAGATTATTTGACCCAAAAGACCCATTATCAGAGGTAAAACCATGGTTTTATCACGCAATCGATACTACATGTCTATCAGTTTATTAAACAATGATTCAGAGCATTTCAGAATGTTAAACATTCTTACACAATCAAACACATTTTAAACAGATTATAAGGTGATTATATGAAAACAACTAAAATTCATCCTAGATATATTCCCATTTTCACAGAAATGAGTGGGACTGATCTTATGTACATATTAAAAAGGCTGGGAATTTCACAAAGAAGGTATGGTTTGATGATGAATCCACCGATGAATTCAGCTTCTGTAGTCTGTAATTATAGGTCAAACAAGAAATTGCCCATGCGGATGATATGGCCATTGCTACAACAATACGATCACAGTATGCTTGCAAGTATCATTGAACAGAACCCCCGTCGAAAATGATGGGGTTTGCAAAATATGGGGAGAATATAAATGTATTAATAGAGTTTTTATTTAATCTATTTTAAGAAAGAGATTGCAAATTATATTGTTTAAAAACTAGAATTGGAAAATATGATTAGAAGTTTTGCTAAACTCTATAAAATAATCATCAATGTGTTGTTTTAGAATTTCCTAATTGCCCGAAGAAAACTATCTTTTCCGCTTATCTTTTTATGTTCTATTATAATATCTAGGCGATAATAAATGCTAAGCTTTACACCGAGATAGGTACAACCTGAGCCTGCACAATCAGAACTTGACATATAAAGGGCAGGTACAATTTTATCATGCTGACCAACTTTTTCAGCAGTTCGATTAATCAAGCCAGCATTCTCAAGTAACAATACTAATTCTAATATCGAAGGCATGTACCAATCATTATATCCATTTTCTCTACTAGTATAACATGTTTTTGGCGCTCCATATTTGTGTTTACTAAGGTTCACAATTCTATACGTATTCAATGCACCGTCTTTTAAACTCGCGGGTCCGTATGAATTTTTTTCAAATTCTTCTACATCAGAGCAATCTAATCCCCAAACACAATTTGTATCTAGATTCCGTAAACTAGCAATTAAACCATGTTCTTTACCGTCATCACCAATCCATAAATGATAAATCACCCCACCTTGAAAATATTCACCAATTGAATGCTGAAAAACAGAGGTGTTTTGACACAAGATATTTTCAGCTGCTAGAAAAGTACAAACCGACAATAAATATCTTATGATTATTCGCATTGTTCCTACAAATTGCATTATAGAACCTCATAACAAAAAGTAAAATTAAAAAGATCTAATAGGTTTTATATGCCACGGACTTCCTTTGTCGACTACATAAACTTTTCCATTTCTTATATCAAATGCATATGCTTTAGATTCATCATATTCGGTACTAGAAAGAAATTGATCATGTACACCTGAATCTGAAGGAGAGCCCTTACAATTAGATAATGCATGTACAGATGAAAATGTGCTTACATATTGATAACTTCCTTCAAAATAATCATATAAAGTAAAATTGATTATGTTATTTACTTTGTGAAGGATTTGTAATTCTTCAATTGATGGTAAATACCAATCACTAAATCCATTAAAAGTAAAATCTAAGCATACCTGTGCAGCGCTTTGTTGATGACCTCGTTGGGTAACTATTTGAGTGCAGTTATCGAATCCATTTCTCCCCATTTTTGACGTGTTTACTTTTTTGTTTTCTATGTTTGACCAGGGGAATCCTTCGGTTTTGTAAAAACCCTTACCGTTATCCCAGAAACCTGAAATACGATTCTTTGGATATACAACTAACCCATGTTGTTTACCCAATGAATCTAACCATAAATGAAATACTACGCCACCACCGTATTTTTCGCCAATATAGTGTTTTCGACTGGCGCTTTGAGTGAAAGATGTGTAAATAATAAATATCTGAAAAATTACAGTAAACAGTGTTTTCAATTTCATGATCATTAATTCCTATTTTTGTTTTAAAACCAGATACTGTATCCTTTGATTACTCGAATTTTTCTTGATGAATCATAATTACCATAACTATAATCTATTTTTGATGTATAAAAACCGTTAGATAATTCATGTGAATAATTATCATAACGTCCGTACACTTTCGTTTTCGATATTTCGTACTCAAAGAAACTCTTTTCATCATTTAGACTACTTGTCCAGTAATCTCCAATCATTTCATCTGCATTTGGTATTGATCTCAGTTTCTGATTTATAATCTCAAGATTTCTATCCATTATAAGGATTTCCTCAACTGAAGGAATATACCAACCAGTTCCACCATTATTTTCAAAACTCAAAGCTCTAAATGCCGCACTTGAAAATGTAGAATCATATTTACTTAACTGTTTGGTGTTTTTTTCACCAAGTGAGCTTGAAATAGTCTTGATAGTGTCGTAATATCTTGGTAACATTATAGCTTTCCCCACATCGGTCAAAGAAACTACAAAAACATCTACAATTTTTTCTTTTAAATCTTTCTCCGTATGAAATACCACTCCATCTTCAAAAATATCCCCAATCTTGATATCTGACAGACTGCCTTCTTTTGATTGAGTTTGATACAAAGTAGTATTAATATTATTACTTTTTACGCACCTAATTGATAAACCCGTAGCCTTTTGATAATTTTTCAAGCCGGTTTTTCCCCATCCCACATAAAATTGAAGAGCCGAAGTGTCATCTACAGCATAATTCAACCACCATAAACTCCCCTCACCCTTGTATGCAAAATCTCCATACCACCTCATTCCTGAAGGTAAGGCTGAGAATGTAGAACTGTTACAGTATGTGCACGGCTTACTTGACCAATTAGAACTTTGAAGTTGCCAAATTTTATTAGAGTCTAATAAGGACCCGGCATGCTCAACATTTGGTATACTCCATCCTTCGGGAGCTAGACCTCTTTTATCAATTACAGCATAGTAATTGTACAGTTTTCCATTTGCTTTATCAACTTTATTATTATAATAACACCATGCTGGTTTACGATCTTTTGCAGCTTTTAGCCACTCTTGCTTTGTTTTTGCTTCAGGTATTTTGTCGCCATTTCTAAACTTATCTACATCCAAATTCTTTGTCATCCAAGTATACTTTCCAATCTTTACTTCATCCTGTCCAGATAAATTAAAAGTGAAATAAAATAGAAACGCGATACTAAATAAAAGCCACATAATACACCTATGCAAATACTTACGAATTAGATATATAATTTAGAATCAACTTAAGTTCAAATCTTCTCAACCCGAAAATAATGAAATAATTCAGACAAAACCTCTTCCCATCACATACACCCAATACCTATAACTTTTGACTTGTGAACTATTATGTCATCGACTGTTATCTCAATAATATATTCACCCATACCAACAGCGATATCGCATGTTTTATTGTCAACTATTTCATATTTACCCGAGAAGTTTGATAACTGGGTATAAAAAAACATTCCAGAATCTTGATCTCCTTCTGAATACAATTCTATTGTAACTTTCTTCGCTTTTGCTCCGGTAATGATATATTTTCTCATTACTGTGCAACCGTCATAACATACTTCGGTAACTCCACCATTAGCTAGCACATCAGGCTTAAAGTCTTTTTCTCCATCACAACCGAGAATCAATGATACCTTCACAGCAGTTGAATTCGATGTAAGTAAGTTACTTTTTTTCACTTTTACAGTTGATGCTTCTATATTTCCAATGCTGAATAGAATGATGACTAAAGTCATTAATAATTTCGACATGACATAATACCCGGTATAATGTTATACAATTCAATTATCTATTACTTCTTCAAAAACCCATATTCATAGACTTTTGGTGCAATCTTATCTGCAAGAACTTTGAGTGAGATGCGGAGATTCGTGATTAGCTCCATATACACAGCATCGTCACTTTTATTATTCATTTTACCCCTATCATTTCGGCCTTGAAAATGCTCGCGTATATCATAGAGTGATGCATTCACATTGCATCGTGGTTGTTTGTGATAATAGCGCCAGAGTTCACGCCCTGCATTGAACACTGCTTGTGCTTCAGGGGAAAAGACCATTGGCTCTGCCATTTTGTGCTCACCACCAAAGAGGCCATCTTGTTGTTCGGGTTGAATCTTGCCTTTGATGAAATCGGTCATGAAATGACTTTCAAATTTACCACGAGCATTCACTTCCTCTTCGGTGAATGGGATCCAGTGGTTTGTACCGTATTTTGATTGAATATGAGTACTAAAGATTGTAAACGCAATACAATTACTCTGAAATTCGCTATCATAAATCCAATGTTCATTTGGTGCAACGAACTGATCACGATCATTTAACCAATCAGCAGCTATGCCATGTCTTACGGAGAAATACACAGCAGCATGAACTAGATTTAAAGAATTAATTAAAAATTGTCCTGCCTCCTTATTGTACAACATTTCTGGATGTACAATTGCAATCATATTTTGATTCTGAAAATCATTTCCTTTAAATGGGAATTTAGCAATATTGATTGTATCATTTTTATTTCCACGGTAAGGTTTTATCCAATCATTTATATAAGTATGATTTAGGTATGATGAAATAGTCTTCTTGCAAATAGAATTACCATCTTTATCAAAGACATCAGCAATATATTCTGTAAAACGATAATTGGGTTTACAAAACCATATCATAAATGCAATGGGAAACTTGCCTTTCACATTGTCAAATGTATCTGCAGGTACAATAAACATACTTTTCAATTCTGCATTGAAGTGATTTCTAAAATCATCGAAATGCTGCCCCTGTAGAATTTTTAATTTTGAGAAGTTAGCTATTATACAATTCTGTATTTCTTTATTTATGCGTATCAAGAACTGAGCAAAAAGTTCTGCATTACCCTGCCCTAAAAAAAGAGCATATTTTTTGTTTATTTTACTTTGCTCGACTCCTGACTTTCCTTCTTGTTTACTTAGTGTCTTTTTGTCACTTGCCTCTGCATAAGGCGGATTGATATACATCACCAATTTCTTCCGTTTTTCCGGATCATTGATGATATTCTGTAATTCTTGTGGAAGTTTGGTAAAGTCATCATTCAGGAAGTCGAATTGAAACACATGATCTTCAAGTAGATTTGCCCCATTCTTGATGCGTTCCTTCATCACATTCACATCAGCCATGTCAAGCGTTGAAGCCCATATATTATACTTATTAGTCAAACCGGCCAAGAGATTGCCCGTTCCTGCGGCACAATCCCATACATAATATTCATCTTGCCAATCCGGCCCAAGCACATCCGCGATATATTTCTGTGACAATTCCACCCACATTTGTGGTGTGAAGAATGCTCCTTTGCGTTCACGGATATCCTGCGGAATGAGCAAATCTCTTCTGTCAATGATATACTGTTGGAAATCAGCAACTGGTTGGCGTTTATACTTTTTCCAAAACTGCTCATACTTTTCTTTATTTGTGATGTCTATCGTTGCATTGAACAGAGATTTCAGATTCTCTTTAGCAATTTCATAATGACTTCGCTTGAACACCACGAATAATTCATCTTTGATTGGCGTATCATCATCCATGCTTGGCGTGTCTTTGTCATCTACGAAAAGATCGGCAAGGTAAAAGTCACTGTCCACGATATTCTGCTTTTTCCCTTCTTCCCAATCAAAATTGATATAGGGCTTCACTTGGGTCAGCCATCGAAGGTAAATGGAAACAAAGTTGTTTTTATCAATCAGAATTTTCCCCGATTCCGTGGCAAGTCCGATATTGTTTTTGATGAAATGCTTGAGTTCTTTTTCATCATCTAAGAAGTCAAAGACATAAGTATGGGTATTCAGGATATGTTCAATACGATCTTTGATGATATGAAATTCTTTGGTCTCATGATTGGAAGGAGCAACATTCCAATTGAAATCATTCATGAAGAAAATGTCCACGATCTCATTATAGGGCACAACAATCATTTTCTTGAAATCATAAGCACCCAAAAAAGCCGGAGGTAGATGTTTATCGAATGTGCGTGCCTTTCCGATGGTGATGATGAGTTGTGCAAACATGGCATAAATATCGGCCACACCTGTTTTGGCTTCAGCCCACAGCAGTGATTCTTGATCTTTGCCTTTGGGAGTCTTTGCTGTCACCTTCGGCGAAACGCAGAAATCCACATCCCCCAGAATTC
>Ga0194129_10009121_pt1 | contig 11228 bp, 18 predicted proteins | sample TA2KigCa35mmetaG_FD_150862 | JGI IMG/M metagenome (GOLD analysis project Ga0194129, IMG submission 150862) | Freshwater microbial communities from Lake Tanganyika, Tanzania - TA2015038 Kigoma Deep Cast 35m | ecosystem: Environmental > Aquatic > Freshwater > Lake | place: Tanzania: Lake... | reverse complement strand
AGTCATCTTGAGACCGTTTTCTTCGCACACGCACATATATGCAATCGTGTCAGAAACGATGCCGTCAAAGACCTTGAAGAATCTCAACTCATTTTCAAAGTCTGAGTGAGCTTCGAACATCTCGACTCCACCACTCGTAAGCACAAGAACATCTCCGTCCTTATGAAAGTTAAGAGCCACACAACGCTCTAACTGAGCGATGATGTCGCACATCTTCTGATTTTCTTGCTCGGACGCGAGGCGCGTATTAAAGCGCACCTTGAAGCTGATTTTGCAGTGCATGGTTTATCCTCTCTGCCCTGTGGGCGATGCACGACTAGACTATGCCCTAGTGGCGCGTCAGAGTCAAGCGGATGCCGAGTCTCTTAGAAAAAAAGCTCGCTCGTGCTTGGCTCGTGCGTGAGGCTCCCGCCTCCCGCCCTTTGCTCCCGCCTCCCTCCCTTTGCTCGCGCCTCCCACCCGCAATTGGCAATTAATTGAAAACATGCATATCCATAAGCTCTGCAATAAATATATTTTCGTTTGTCGCCGCTAAAACATCATCCTCTGTCTTGCAGTTTGACAGGTTGTATTGACTCGACATCAAAATATTTTCTCGAATCGTTGCCTGCCCGCCCACGAGAGTGAGGAGATGTAGGTACGAGATTGAGAACACAGCACCTTCCCCTAAGATCGGACTTTTCTTCAAGATATCCACGATTTGATCTTCAGACCAAAACTCTAGTTCAATCATTGAGTCATCAAAACAAATAACTTCAATTAACTCAATTTGTGACGCATTATTGCTAAGCCACTTCAAAAGGCTTCCGCTCTCAGCGTGGGCGTGGATTAAATGAAGAGTGGAAATATCACTCTCAATCATCAGACGATTCATGCACTGCATGATCGGCTTCCTCTCTGCCGCCGTTTGTGCGGAGTTGCTTTAAAAGAGGCGGCGGCGCTGTCACGATAGCCGCTGTGTCTCCCCTTTGCAAGCCTTAAAGCAAAAAAGGCGCTTTCGCGCCCCCTCTCCCCCCGCTTTGTGCCGCTTTTTAGAGTTAGATGCGTGCGCGAGTAATGTTTCGTACAGACTTGCTCGTCCGCTCAAAGGTTTTGCGGTTCCAACCATCGTTAACAATAATACAGAATGCGATGCAATCGCATTCAATAGTGTCGAACAGATCAAATGACTTCAACGGCGTGTTTGTCGGCTCAGCCTCCACACCTTGCCAACCTCCGCTCGTCACCACAATCACGCCATTTTCGCCGTTGCGAACAGCGCACCCAATGGTAGAAAGGATGTTAAACGCCGATTCAAAAGTGTCGCGATCTTGCTTTGAGGCGAGGGCAGGATTGAAACGAATCTTGAATGTGATCTCATAATAGTCGTGCATGAGATTTGTCTTTCTGTCCACGGAAGTGAGAAAAACGGCGTGCCGAGGACTTTCATAAGGTGCCATGCGCCGTTGCAAAAGTCAAGGGGAGACAGAGAAAAAAGCACCTGCCGTCCCCGCGCCTTTAAACCGCCGCCTTTCAGCGCGCGCGCCCCGCGCCCGCGCCAAGCTCCCGCGCCCCGCGCTCTAGCTCCCGCGCCCCGCGCCCGCGCCCTGCGCCCGCGCCCCCCCCCCCGCGCCCCGCCCTCTGCGCCCTTCTTTAGAGATGACGCATCAGCATATTTACCAAGTCTTTATTTTGAATCAGATCAAGTTGTCCCTCCAATATCTCAACCTTTACCCTCACCATTGATTCATGTTGCGCCAACACTTCAGCGCCCAATTCACACCCCTTGATCACAGAGCATTTCCCATATTCATGCCCATAGTCATAAAGCGCTCGCACAATCTCGTGGATACTCCCCATCACAATCGTATCTTCAGTCTTTTCACCCGCATAAGTGCGCGGCACAAATGTGGTGTTAATCCCGCAATAACGGCGTGGAAGGTGGTTAAAGACCGCAAAGGTCTTACTCAGTCTTACTTTTAGCATCGCCAAAAGCCTTTCTAGTGTGCGTCTTTTGACGCGTTGGAGATATCCCTCGACAGAGTTGTTGGGGACGGACACAGCGTGCCATGCGCATATTTAGAAGTCAAGGTGAAAAAAGCAAAATAGAGGACGCTCGCCGCGCCTTTATCGCTTGCCCAAATAAGAAAAGGCGGGGGCTTGCGCCCTCGCCTTATTCCTCCATCGCCCCCTCGTTAGTTTACTTCAAATCAAAACAACTCACTCTCTTCTGAAGTAGATCGCTGAGATGTTGACATCAAATCCGATTTCACTCAAATCGAGTTTCCAAGAATCGCTGAAATTAATCCCATGCTTTTGGAGTGTGGACTGCACTAGCTCCTCCATGAACTCTTGCGCCCCTTGGATATCTTGAAAAACATGCACGCTGTTCAGATCCGCCCACTCATAAGCATAGCTTGTGACCACATAAACCTCGCGCGCGTCAAGCCACGCCTCTTTCGCTTCGACAACACTCTCAAAAAAACGCCACCCGATGTCTCTCAAGCTATCAAAACCATCATCCATGAAACTTTGCGGCTCAGAGATGTTATGAGCGCGCGCGATGTCTTGCGCCTCTTTTAAGAGACACTCAGAAGATTCGGTCTCTGTCTTGAAAAGACCGAGGACATTGATATCAAATGCTTTATCATCATAAATCGCGATTGCTATATGCATTTTCAATCCTTTTTCGCATCTCGCAGGTTTATCTGCACAAAACAATTGATAGATTGAATGATCCCTGCCTTCTTGAACACTTGACTCTGAAGGATTAAATTTAATTCGCGCGCAAAGACGCTCTGCTTAATAAGCGCATCAATCACTGAGGTGACTCGCTTGCCTTGAGCCATTTCATCAAAATATGTGCTGTTAAAGCGCAACCACTCTACTCCCAAGTCGTCATCGTCATCGCGATCTGTGATCCCCATCATCAAGGCAATGAGTGCTCTAAAGTTGTCGGACTCAAGCACCTCTCGCGGGATGAGGTCATAAGTGTTATGCGCCCCAATGTTGTCGCGGTTTAAAAGCAACATTTCAAATGACGCATCTCCCAATATCGCGTTTCGACTCTCAGAGAGAACTTTATCCTGCAACTGACGCGCTCTGAGAACATAACTCTGCGCCTCCATGGCTGAGTCAAATTTCTTTGTCTCGACCACGAATCCATTGATGAAGCATGCAACTAAAGCTGTCATGCGTAGCCTTTCGTGTGGTGCCGCGTCTTTTGACGGGCAGGTTGTGGGAACACGCACACGATAGCTCGCAAAGGCGCGCGGAGTCAAGCGGTTTTCAAGCCACGCGCGGTATTTTTACGCGCGACCGAGAGACACACAGCCGCCGCGCCGCGCCGCGCCCGCCCCCCGCCGCGCCCGCCGCGCCCGCCGCGCCCGCCGCGCCCGCCGCGCCCGCCGCCACACCCCTCGCCGCGCCCGCCGCCTTAGCTTTGAGTCAGTTTATCTCGAAGTCGGGCTTAAAGATGTCATTATTCTCACAGCAAAAGCTCACCACAAACGGGTCAAAAAGCCAATCGGAGTCGTCATCCCTTTCCCAAATCGTGGTGTCACCGATCTTGAGTATTTTACCACGGCTGTGTTTAATATGCTCTGCAAACTCGGTGGACACTACCAAAAATGTCACACTCGGACTTGATAAGTGAATCTTGCCCATATTGGCGAGCAGGTGCAAGATCGTTGTGAAGTCGCACAGAATGTGCTGCCCCATCGAGTATTGAATGATTTTTGCTCTTTCCGAGGGTAACATATTTATCCTTATTTGTTATAGGTCTTGAGTGAAATAAAGTGACAGAGCAAATTGTTCTTCAAGATCTCTCCGATGGCACCACGGATGTTCTCGTTCAGAGACGCGCCATCGTTCTCGTAGAAATCCAAGAGGACATCTTTTGATCCGTTTACCTCTTGAAACGCCTTGATGATTTTCACCGCGTCCTCCAAATACTCTGCCTTTTTTAACGCGTCCCACACCGACAGAGGGTTGAAGGCATCATATGTCGCAGGGTGCATCTCGTCAAAGATGCTCTCGATGACGCAATCTAAATAAATCGCTTGCCCCGTGGTCTGCCGCCCCCAAATCGGCATCGCAAAATCGCGCGCGATCAACTCGCCTTTATCGTAAAGACGCCGCGCGAGCGACTCCGACACAAAGTAGAACTCATACGGCTCCAACACATCGTCATCATAACTTTCGCCATTTTCGCTGTCATCTTCGGGGCAAAAATCCCTGCCAACAACATCCATCTGCTCATCAAGGCGCTTCTTGATCGAAGCGTTTGTTTGACAGAACAGATCCGTGAGCAACTCAGATTCAGAAAAGTTGTTGAGATTAGTGAACTCTTGTACCACGCTGTTTGCAGACATGATAATGTTGTCCTCGCAAAAATCGCGAACCTGCCGCTGTTTAAACTCATGCTTATTCATCTTATTACTCCTCTGCAGTCTTGGGCATCGCCATATCGTTGAGAATCACGCTTTGAATCGCGAACTTGAAACCAATCTCAGCAAGCGCCGTGCGCTTGGAGTCATGAGAGAGGGGAAACAAATCCGTCTCGCCAAATTGCGTCTTATAGTCCGAGTCGATCAGCGCGTTCATAAAATTTAGCGCGCTTTCGGGGTGCGTAAAGGCGGCGGCATATGGCTTCACCGCTTGCCTTACAACTAAATGGACAACCATCGGGTGTCCTCCTTTCTGAGAGGGCGCGAAGCGCCGAGAGTGTGCGGTCTAGCCGCGTGTTATGTGTTAGCAGAGGCAGGTAGGGCAGTCAAGGTATTTTTTCAAAAATAGCCCACTGCGCCGCAGATGGCTCAAGAAAAATAGACAGAAAGGTTCTCATTTTATGCGCGAAGTCGGCGTTTGCCATCGCGTCCGTTAACATTGCTTTTTTCCAATCCTTCTCCTCTGCATTCATCCAAAGTCGAAAGAAGCTCTCCTCAGACAACGGCGTTGATTGAATAACAGAATAAACACTTCGTGCAAGCGATAGGGGCTGATCTTCTTCAGTCAGATAAGATATGATGTCTTTATGCACCATATCAAAATCAGATAGGTATGAGACAATAACAATCTCAAACTCATCTGAAAGACCAAACCTTTTGATAATGTTGTTTGAGGCGAACATATGTTTGATAGCCTCATTTTTGTTGTCGTTTTCATAAAGAGTAACGCTCAGATACTCTTCGGTCTTACTTCTCAAAATCAGAGCGACAGACATAAACGCGCTCCCCCTTTCTCTTGCGCCAAAGGCGCGCTAAACTCGCGCAACACGCGTGAGCGGAGCCCTAATATAGCTCTGCTCAAGCGTGTTTGTCAAGCTCTTTTGCACGCCCTCCCCTATTTCCACCTCGCGCCGCCCGCGCCGCCTTAGCGCACCCGCACCGCCCGCGCCGCCCGCGCCGCCCTAGCGCACCCGCGCCGCCCGCGCCGCCCGCGCCGCCCTAGCGCACCCGCACCGCCCGCGCCGCCCTAGCGCGCCCGCGCCGCCTACTCTCCGCTTTACTCAAACCAATCAATGGTCTTTAGATAATCTTTCACAACACCAACAAATTCACTCTCTGCTGAGCCCTTTGAAGGCATATCACAAAGCAAAAACTCTGAAAAACTCTTGCAAAACACAAATTCAGCATACAGCTTCGCGCCCAAGTCCACCGCGTAGCCCTCGATATATATATCATCATTCAACGCGATATTCATAACGCTTGAAATTATATCAGGCATTGTGTTGAGAGTGACAAAATCAAGCTTTTCAAAATTCTTCAAAAAATCTTCGCGAGTAGTGAGGATGATGCCCTCTCCCTCGCCATCAGTCTCATAAGTTTGATACTTAAATGAGGATATCTCTGTCAGATCGATCTTCTTGTTGATTGTGAAATCAATCTCAGTCATTTGAAGCCTCCTTTTTCTTTTTGCCATAATTTGGGCTGAAAGAGAAGTTATAGTCGCCTCTCAACACAGCCTCATGCTCTGCTTCCCTGCATGATGCGTAGTTTTCATCACTCTCCTCAAGAGAACGACACTTCTTGCAGATTCGGTCTGCATTAAACCATGAGTAATAGAACTCTTTTTGACAAAGAGCATCGCAACGATCACATTGCATTTAAAAATTCTCCCAACGAGAGCGCATCGCTGCAATGACATTTAACGGAACCGCGTGTGCGTTTCGCGCACACAATTGCTCATCTGAAAGCCCTCCGTCAAAGAGGCTGACAATTGTGATTTGCACATTCGGAGCCACCCGATACGCGATCTCAAAATAGGGATCGATCTCCCACTTTTGAGTAAAGGTATTGTGCACGACAACATCGTTCCCTGCGCGGAGTGACTCCTCGGTGCGGCGTTGGCAGTCCTTGTGCGCCTCCATAATCTTTTTCGGGTCGAATTTATACTCCCCATTAATCATGAAGAAATCATCTGCGGCACACATCACAAGGTTTGAGTTTTGCTCTTGCATTTTTTTAGCATGAGTGGTTTTGCCACTCGAAGGCAAGCCTCTGATGATCGTTAAGGTTGGCATCCCTTTTCTCTCTCTGCGCGGAGCGCGTGTCTAGGAGGGCGCGGGACTATCCCGCGCAGGTATTTTATACACCACTGCCGCCGCGCCTGTCAAGCGGTTTTAGCCCTAACGCAACCTTACACAAAAAAAACGCTCTGAGGTCTTGCTGAATTCTATTGCGAAGTCTAGCTTGGATAGCTCTGTTAGAATAAATCCGTCAGAGTATTCTTGTGGTGGTAAAAGACAAAAAGCGCCATCCACCTCTAAAAAGTGGACTGCGCCCAAGCGACTCAGAAACAACGCGAGCCACTCCGCCGAGTAATCGGCGGGATCATGTTCAACGGAGCGGTGGCAACCCTCCCTTGCTAAGGATAACGATTCCATTCAAAAAGTCCTTCACAGCACTAATCGAAACCTTGTCCGCAGGGACAGACAGCTCGATAAAATTTGAGTTGTCGCCTGACCAAAAAATAATGTTGCCTTTGTTCTCTCGCGTGGCGACACCATATCTCGACAGCTTGCGCCGAAATAGTATTAGCGCGCGACCGATGTCCTCGTCAATAGTTTTTTTCGAAGAGTACATCGTGTATGACTCGGCGGCGCGACCCGCCGACACCTTCAAATAAGAGATCTCTAGGTTATTCACTTACTGCATCCAAATGTAATCAAGGGTCAAAGGGATATTGTTATCAAACCACTTTGAGTAGTGGTCAAAGTTTTTCTGTAGAAGACGACTTTGATGTGATCGATGTAACTCCTCATTGCCCCACCACGGAGGCACGATTATATTGTCTGAGAACTCCTCTCGGAGCAGATCGAAGCGTGGTAGCATATTGTCTGTGTATCCACGCGCGCGCCACTCTTTGCAGATCGTGGACGCATAATCAATTAAGAATTGAGGGTAGCTTTCCCACATGATTGTGCAAGGGTGATTAACCCACCCTCGCGTTCTTGTGCCGTCATGTGTGTCGTTTGACTGCCGTTGCTTAATCGCATTCAAGATTTGAAAACACTCGACTCGTTGCTTTCCGAGCCGCCTGTAGTCTAATATTTTTGCGGTCATTTTGTTGTCGGCTGTTGGAATGAAAACCTGCACTTACTCGTCCTCCTTACGCGCATTAATCACGCCCACACAAAGCGCGACAACTTCGGGGGAGAGGTCACAACCATTTTCCTCCACAACACATGCATCAGTCAGAACAGATGCGATGTAGGACTGATCGAGAGCGTTGTTGAATGTCGTTACCACGCCGCCTGTCCCGCCCCACGCTGATGTGGCAGAGTCAATGACACAATAGATCGTCTTTTTTGAGAGACACTCAAGCGTCCGCTCGCTTATGAGCGGGAGTCTTGAGTACGCCGCTCTGACACGAGCGGGGGTGATGAAGTGATATAAGCGCATCTTATCTCCAAGTGAATGCGCGCCTCGAACTATTTCAGCGCGGGTGGCGCTTTAGCTCAAGGCGCGAGGCTGTGTTGTAGGTTAGCGAGCGGAGCCCGCGATCTTTTATCGGGTCGCCGCGCGGAGAGCGCGGACAACCTTCTTCATGTTGAGAGCCTGCGTCTTCAGTGCATACAGCTCCACATCGCTCCATGCCTTAGAGTTGGGCGCGATGAGCGTCCCACCGATATTTTGAGAAGGCGTGAACTTGTCAGCGACATCGGACTCGGAGCCAATGTGGTCTTTTGTCCCAATGTTTTTGGGTGCTCGGATGTGCTGTGTGCCGCCGAGCACGCTCTCCACAATGGCGCGGATATCGCGCATCTCCTCTCGATCCATGCCGAGAACAACCTCTGCGATCTCGGTCGGAGTCCGCCACCCAAGCTCGCGGAGGTTATTGTAGTGCGCGCTCTCGGCGCGGAAAAAATCTTCGAGATCGCTCTCAACCTTGTTGACCATTCGAATGGGCAGCACAATCTTGACTGCGTTTGCGCTTTGAACACTGCGACACGACTTTGGCACAATCGTTTTCATGGCGTTTGCCACTCCTCTGTGGTGGGGCGTTGAGCCCGTCTTGGTGGAGGTCGGGAACCCAACCTGTCGTCTAGCATAGCGGCACAAAGCACGCTCGTCAACCTCTTTTTTTGAAAAAAGAACAAAAATAAAAAGGCATATTAAAACAAAATGATAGAAAGAACAAACAAAACAATGACATGTTAAAAAGGCAACAAAAAGAGCTTAATATAAAATTCAAGGGTTCTGGACATTATGCCTTTATAAATTTATATATAAATTATTTATATTCAAAAGGCGGATTAATTGACAGACTCTAACGGAGTGAACAGCGCGCGTGAGATTGAGTTTTATTGCGCCCGCGCCCTAGCGCGCTCGCGCCACTAGATCGCGCCCGCGCCACTAGATCGCGCCCGCGCCCGCGCCCGCGCCACTAGATCGCGCCCGCGCCCGCGCCCGCGCCCGCGCCCGCGCCACTAGATCGCGCCCGCGCCCTAGCGCGCCCGCGCCCTAGCGCGCCCGCGCCCTAGCGCGCCCGCGCCCGCGCCCGCGCCCCCGCCCCCGCTCGCGCCCGCGCCCACGCCCCCGCGCTCACGCCCTAGCGCGCCCGCGCCCCTCTTTAGCCACGCGCCTGCTCCGCTTTCTCAGCCTTTTTTATGGTCAAAAACTCGATTCTCGACTTGATCGTTCCAATCAATCCCTGCTTGATTGCATAGGTCAGCTTCGGCAGGAGCTTTATCTCCTCAATAATCACCATCAATTTATTTATTGATGTGGTCGATTTCGCCCCCGCTAAAATCGGCTGTGTGATCGCGTCCAACCCTATGAACGCCGATACCACAGATCTCCACAGAGGACTCTCATCAAAACAATTGCGCGCGGAGAACTTGAGTATGGAGTAATCGATTAACTCGACTTGCTCGCTTTCCCTCATCGCCGCCGATGTGGCAACAAGCTCACACGCGAGCTTGAGCCCACGATCCGTCAAAGGTGCGCCACCTAGCGACTTGACTGATTGTGAGAGTCCTATCACCCCCGTCATGATCTCTCTCTTTTGGCTTTTTAGGATTTTGAGAGCGAGATCTCGCGTCTCGCTCAGTATTGAGGGTGATAAACGAGGAATCCTCGGCAAGTCCTCCTCATCGACCCACAATAAATCAGTGGCGTCAACCATCTGATCATGGAGCGGAGTCACAGGAATCCACAAGGTGAAGCGGTCGGCAAGCGCACCGCTCTCCTCTGTCGGTAACTCGTTTGATGCCGCCAATAAACACTGAAGAGGGATTTGATGCCGCTTTCCCTCTTCAAAAAACACACGCTCGTTGAGCGCACTCAAAAGCGCACTCAGAGTCGCGCCACTCGCCTTAAAGATCTCATCGAGAAAAGCGAAGTGTGCGTTCTGTAAGTACGCATCGCCACATCGAACTCTGCGGTTTTCTCTCAGCGCTGAGAGCGACAGCGCTCCGAATAAATCGTCCATCTCAGATGCAGGATGTATCTGCGCCTTGAAGATGGACGGCGCTCCACGCACGCTCGACAAGATCGCCTCCACAAGCATGGACTTTGCAGTCCCCGCTGACGAGATAAGGACGGCGTTTTGACGCGCTACGAGCGCAGTTAGCAACGCTTGCGCCTCCTCATCGCGCGCATAAACGCGCGCTCCAACAGCCTCTAAAATCTTCTCATAAATCGAAGGCATTTGCATCTCCTCAAAGAGCAGGGCTTTTGCACCTGCTGTGGTTAAAGGCGCGCTCAGCCGCGCGTCCCTGTGTGCGTGTTTTTAGCTTTTTTCTCAGCCGCTGTCAAGTCTTTTTTAACGCCGCTGAGAGATGGAGTTGTTAAGTTTTTTCAGCCATTTATTCATCTTCTCTATATCGCTCATCTTGTTGATGATATAAATATTCTCAGACGGAGCGGGGAAAAACACACTCGCGTCCGAGGAGAGCAGTAAGCAATAAGTGTGACACTCCTTCTTTTTCAGCGTTTTAATCAAAGAGGCAACCTCCTCTCTCTGATTTGGGAGCCATATAATTTCTCCATCCGTGAGAAAAACTACATCCTCGCCTCTCTTTGCATTTTCTGTTGCAGCCCTTAACTGATGTAACACAGCTTCGGCGGAAGTGCCGATAGCGTAATGTGATGTCATGAATTCAGCAGGTGTCATGGTTCTGTGAGCATACCTGCTGAAGGGATAAATGATCGTCTCTTTCTGAGCCATACCTGCCACAAGAACCTGAGTCAGAGTATATCTCCCCACCCTTATCTCATCCGATACTCTCATCCCCATCGAATCCGATGCGTCTGCTATGAAGTGTGTCCGTCCCCCTCCGCTCTCTGCGCGCGCGCCCATAACAGGTAACGCTTTTTTCGCAAACGCCTCAATGAATAATGAGTGACGAGGATCATCGGGATCAATCTGATTCTCAACAACACCCCATCGGACTCGCTTGATGCCGAGAGCGGGGCGGGGCGTACCAATAAAGCTGTCTTTAGGCTTTGAGCGCGCGATGCCATTTAGCATAATCTGCGCGATCCCCAACATGTTTTTACTATACAAGATCTCTTTGATTAATTGCTTAGGCATCATATTTAGTGCGTTCCGTGCTTTAAATGCACTCAATAAAACCTCACCGATACCCGCCAAATCGACATTAACCTTTGGATAACTCATCCCACTCATAATCTTGCTCTTGATCTTGCCCCTGCCTTTGCCTTTGGCTTTGCCCTCGCCCTCGCCCTCGCCCTCGCCCTTGCCCTCGCCCTTGCCCTCGCCCTCGCCCTCGCCCTTGCCCT
>Ga0194129_10009118_pt1 | contig 11230 bp, 13 predicted proteins | sample TA2KigCa35mmetaG_FD_150862 | JGI IMG/M metagenome (GOLD analysis project Ga0194129, IMG submission 150862) | Freshwater microbial communities from Lake Tanganyika, Tanzania - TA2015038 Kigoma Deep Cast 35m | ecosystem: Environmental > Aquatic > Freshwater > Lake | place: Tanzania: Lake... | reverse complement strand
GATCACGGTGGCGCCCAGCTGCTGCTGCATCAGCAGCGCCAGCTCCGGAAAGCGGATGTCGTAACAGATCAGCAGACCCAGATTCGGCGGCTGCGCCAGCCCGGTGGCCAGCGGGTCGCCGGCCCCGGCCAGCACCGTCAGCCGGTCGCCGCCCGTGAGGCTGTCGGATTCGCGGAAGCGGATGCCGCCGGGCACATCCACATCGAAGAGATGCAGCTTGCGGTGCTTGGCCAGCAGGCGGCCGCCGGCATCGATCACGGTGGCGGTGTTGTAAAGCCGCCCGTCGCCTCCCCGCTCAGGGATCGAGCCGGCGATCACGCTGACGCCATGGCGCCGCGCCAACCGCGCCACCATCGCCAGCGCGGGCGAGGGCCCCTCGGCCAGCAGGCTGCCGGGCTCGGGCACCGGCTCGGCGTAGGCCGCGAAGCGCTCTGCCGCATAGGGGGCGTTCCAGATCTCCGGCAGCATCAGCAGCCTGGGCCTGGGGGTGCCGGCCGGGGGGTCCAGCGCCCGCTCCAGCCAGGCTTCCGCGGCGCGCTGGTTGCTCGCCGCGTCCTCGCCGGGCTGCAGCTGCACGAGGGCCAGCGGCAGTGGGGTGGCCATCGGCGGAACTGGGGCCGCTGTGGAGTCTCCCGCGTTGTGGCTGTTCACGGCGCCTCAGTCCGCTGGCAAACCGATGTCTTCTCGCCAGAGGTCGGGCCGCTCGCGCTGCATCCGCTCCATCAGCGCCAGGCAGTGCGAATCATCGAGGCACTCCACCGCGATGCCGGCGTCACGGAGCCAGCCTTCTGCCCCCTGGTAGCTGCGCCGTTCGCCGATCAGCACCCGCCGGAAGCCCAGCAGCACCGCCGTGCCGGCGCACATGGGGCAGGGGGAGAGTGTGGTCACCAGGGTGAGCTGGTGCCAGTCGCGGCGCCGACCGGCATTGCGGATGCATTGGGTTTCGCCGTGGCTGGTGGGATCGCCGCTCTGCACACGCTGGTTGTGCCCCCGGGCCACCACGGTGCCGTCCTCGGTGGCCAGCACCGCCCCCACCGGCACACCGCCATCGCGCCAGCTGGCTTGGGCTTCGGCGCACGCGGCCTGCATCAGCCGTTGCCTGGTGGCCTGGTCCATCGCAGTGGAGATGGCTCTCTCCACGATGGCAGCCGAGCAGGCCAGCCTGATCACCGCCGCGATGCTGATCCCCGCGCTGCGTCAGCTCAGAAAGGAAGTGGAGCGCACAGGAGCCGTACTGAAGGTGCCAGCACGGGAGGAGATGATCGACATCACCCCCCTGAACGAGCGGCTGAGGCAGGAATTCCTGGCGTTTCGGAGCCGGGGGTGGAGGCCCTAGACAGCTGATCAACCTGCTGGGACAGGACCGCTCACGGCTTCGCTCGCGTGGTGTTCCGCAAGCTCGCCATCCTCGATGCCGCCGGCTGCCTCATCGATCTGCAGATCCCACCAGGCAATCGCCTGGAGCCGCTCAGGGGGAACCGCCATGGCCAGCACAGGGCCTGTCTCTGAAATCAGTGCATCAACGACCAGTTCCGGCTCTGCTTTGTCTGGACGGAAGCCGGGCCAGAGGAGGCCGAGATCGTTGACGTCCACTGACGTGATGCTCGTGCCACCTGGCGAGGTGCTGCTGGAGGAGTTCCTGCGGCCGATGGGCATCAGCCAGTACCGGTTGGCGCTGGCGATCGGTGTGGCGGAGAGCCGCATCAACGCGATCGTGAAGGGCAAACGGGCCATCACTGCCGACACCGATCTGCGCCTCTGCCGTTTCTTTGGCCTGAGCGAGGGCTTCTGGCTGCGGATGCAAGGAAGCCATGATCTGAAGCTGGCGAAGCAGGCCCTGGAAAGCGTGCTGCCGACGATCGAGTCAATTCCCAGTTGGTGGCGAGGAGGAGTGAGGGCTAACGCGATGCTCGACCCGACCACCCAGGGACCGCCGCCTTACTCAGCGGATCAGTGGGCAACGCTGAGCGTGGTGCTGGAGCTGGCGCGGGAGGCTGCGGCCGGTGGCTGATGCGGTGGGCATGTGGCTCGATGCTGCGGGGCGTGCGCCGCTACTGACCGCTGCTGAGGAGCTGCACCTTGGAACCCTGATCCAGGCATGGCAGTTTCAGTGCTTCAGGATATGAAGGCTTTTGGCCTGGCCATCATTTCATCCAAAAATAAAAACAATCCAAATCCTCGGTGACAGCAATGGCCACAAGACGCTTGATCCGTGCGGTTTGCGCAGCTGCGCTAATGCTCGCCTGCATCGCAGGAGTGGCCATCCCGCGTCATGCGTTCGCCCAGGCGGCCCATCAACACACCCAATCCATGTGGGTAACGGTGAGACGCTATGAGGGCATTCCAGATGCCGGGAAGGCGGCACGGCTGGTGGGAGACACCTGGATCCCCATCATCTCAAAAATACCAGGGTTCATCGAATACTTTTGGGTGGACGCAGGCAATGGGGTGATGGTTTCAACCAGTGTGTTCCAAACCAAAGCCGGTGAGGAAGAATCCAACACGAAGGTGAAGCAGTGGAGATTGAGCAATCCGGAAGCCATTGCGGCACTCCCGAATCCACCGCAGATCACAGCGGGAAAAGTCGTGGCCTACAAGAAAAGTTAACCTGACTTTGGCCCAGCGATGACCCGCTCTCCCCCCGGCTCGTCAGGTTCGGTGAGGGCGTCCAGCTGTTGCACTGCGCATTGCAGCGGGGTTTGCCGGATCACGCGAAGAAGCTGGTCTCGATTGCGTTCAGCTGGCAACTGGGCTGACAGAGGGTCAGCTGACGGTGTTTGCGGCCAGAAGCACGCGCATGGTCGCGGTCGTCCTCCAGACCGTCGAGATATTTGAGGAACAGCAGCCAGGAGGTCTGCTCGGTGTAATCGAGCTCGGTGCAGCAGCCGGCCTCCTTGCGCAGGCAGTCGTCGATGGCGCGGAAGGCCGTTTCGGAGCTGCTGGCGGAGGCGCTGCCGGAGCCGCGTGCAGCCCGCGGGCGACGGGCGGGGCGATCGCCATCGGTGGCTATGGACACTCTGGCACCATCACCATCCGCAAGGGCAACGGACCCACCTCGTCCCCGGCCAGGCACGATCAGCCCCCGGTTCAGCAGCTCGGCTTTGACGGCGTCGTAGCGGGCAACATCCCACTCGAGCACGTCGCGCAGGCGGCCGTTGCCGGCGGAGCCGCCCAAGGCAGCCAGGGCTCCAAGGAACTCGTCGTAGAGGTCGCCGTCGCTACCGAGGTCGCTCAGCTGGCTTTCAGCGGCGTATGTCAACGGGGGGAGAGATCGATGCCTCTAAGGATGCCAGCTGGGTTGAAACCGGGGCAAGGCTGGCGGGAGTTGGGCTTATGCCAGGCGGTTGGATGGCAAGGTGATCCAACCAAAGGAGTGCTGTCACGAGGAGATGGGTAGCTGTGTAGTCCCACCAGGTTGGTCAGCGGAGCAGCTCCACGAGCCGCTGCTGAGGCGAGCGCCAACCGAGGGCTGAGTGCTTCCTGAGGCGGTCATAGATCGACAGGTAGCGAGGCAGCCTCCTGGCTGCTGCCACCTCGTCGTTTTGCCATGAACAGGTTGCGTTGGTGGCTCGTCAGTGGTGCCGGCATCCCCTGGTACTTGCGCATCGGCGCCAGGGAAACAGGTATGCACTGTGGAAGGCTGCAGTTCTCCTGCAGCCCGCCTCTTGCCAGAGTGTGTGAAGCTTGGCTCTTCAACAGATATGGATAGACCCCGCTAACTTCATCGTATTCATCAGCGCTGGCGGCGTTCCGTGCATCACAATCGCTAAAGGAGCAAAGGTGATGCTCTTCAAAGCCTGTGTCAATGACCTAAAATATCCCAGAAGCAAAGCAGGCAATGGGCAGAGGGGCAATGATTGATTATAATCTTGAGAAGCTAATTTAAAGAGTCTGATCGCTTTGGGAGTGATATTGCTCTCTCCAGAGACCCAGCTCCCAAACGTGGTGCTGCCAACGCTGGGGACTCAGCGCTCCGGTGCTTTATAACCCACGTAATAAATACCGATCACCCGACCCTGGGATGATTGAATCGGCTCATAACCAGTGATATAGGAGCTGCCCAAAATGGATACCAGTCCGTAAAATACATCCCCATTTCTGATCTGCGTGATCACCGGTCCCTTGGGATCAAGACGGGTTCCAAGCGCGCGATGGCGAGGGTCGGTAGGACTGGGAACATTCGTTGCCACACGAATGAAATCATCTCCCTTGCGAGCAAAGAGCGTGGCCGTCATCACACCGCCGGTTTCAGCACGCACCGCGTCTACCAGCTGTTCGTTGTTGTTGATCGCGGTGGTGCCAAAGAGCAGCACGGGCACAGCCTCGCCTTCCACGATGGCGACACCTTGCAACGAGGGCGCCCCAAGGGCAGCTGTCTTCTCCTTCAGGAGAGCCATCGCCTGCTGGACCTGTGGATCTCTCCTTTGGGCCGCGGGGCTCGCGGCAGTCACCGGTAGAGCCAGGCTGCAGGCAGCGGCCAGGGCGCCAATTAGAAAGACGTTGCGCTTCATGCTGCATGGGCAGGCCACTTCGTAATGGCACCTGCTGCTGGAAATGTCAACGTGTTGACCACGACCGCAGGGGCAAGCGACGCGGCAGGATTCAGCGCCTCGAGCTGCCTGAGCCGATAGAGATCGTGCCGGCGCTGCTGGCTGGTGGGAATCGCCCGGCGGGCCAGGGCCACCTGCGCCAGATCCAGCTGGGCGTGAAGCACCTGCTCACCAGTGCCCGCTTCGGCGATCACCGTGCCCCAGGGATCCACCACCAGGGAATGGCCGTAGCTGGGGTAGCCCTCCCCATCCTCGGGCCGGGCGCTGGAGCAGCCCAGCACGAAGCACTGGGTATCCACGGCGCGGGCGCGCAGCAGCAGATGCCAGTGGCGCGGGCCGGTGCTGCTGTTGAAGGCGGCGGGGCAGGCGATCACGGTGGCGCCCAGCTGCTGCTGCATCAGCAGCGCCAGCTCCGGGAAGCGGATGTCGTAACAGATCAGTAGACCCAGATTCGGCGGTTCGGCCAGACCGGTGGCCAACGGGTCGCCGGCCCCAGCCAGCACCGTCAGCCGGTCGCCGGCCGTGAGGCTGTCCGATTCGCGGAAGCGGATGCCGTGCTCCGGCACCGGCTCGGCGTAGGCCGCGAAACGCTCTGCCGCATAGGGGGCGTTCCAGATCTCCGGCAGCATCAGCAGCCTGGGCCTGGGGGTGCCGGCCGGGGGGTCCAGCGCCCGCTCCAGCCAGGCTGCAGCTGCACGAGGGCCAGCGGCAGTGGGGTGGCCATCGGCAACGGCCTGCTGGGCTGTTCAGCCACCATCGCCCCCCTGCGCTGGCCGTTGCGCGCCGAGCTGCCCCCAATCGCGCATCACCCACAGGCCGGCCCCCACCAGCAGCGCCGGCAGCAGACCCATGCACAGGCGGATCATCAGCAGGGCCTGGGGCGGCTGGGCCAAGCCGAGGCTGGCCTGGTAGCCGCTCCAGCTGAGCAGCCAGCCCAGCACGAACACCGACAGGGCGCTGCCCAGTTTCTGGATCTGCACCAGGAAGGCCGTGATCAGGCCGGCCGGATGGTTGGCCTCCGCATCGATGGCATCGGGCAGGAACGACCAGGGCAGCAGGTAGGCGGTGGCGGCGCTGATGCCCAGACCCATCAGGCTCACCAGCAGCACCAGCAGCGGGCCACGGTTGGAGGCGGCCAGGGCCTCAGCGCTGATGGGCATCACCGGCAGCAGGATCGCCAGCAGACACAGCAGGATCCAGGCGCTGCCGCCGATCTGCAGGGCCAGCAGACGGCTGCGCCGGGCCGCCAGCTTGTCCCAGATCCAGAGGCCCAGCAGGGCACTGATCTGAAAGGGAATCAGCAGGCCCTTGCTCCAGGCCGCAGGCAGATGCAGGGCATCGGCGAGGTAGAGGATCGCCACGGGCTGCATCAGCTGCAAGGCACTCCAGAGCAGCAGATACAGCGCCACCACCCGCAGGAACCAGGGGTTGCGGCCCAGGCTGCGCAGCTGCGGCAGCAGGCGGCTCTGCTGCGGGCTGGGGCGGCTGCAGGTGGCGGCAGCCGGGGCCAGGCCGATGGCGCTCACCAGGCTGCCCAGGCTGAGCACCAGGCCGGCCACCAGCCCCAGTCGCCCGTAGCCGGTTGCGCCCTGGCCGGTGAGGGAAGCCCCCAGCAGCAGGCCCACCAGGCTGGCGAACACCGAACCGCTGAAGCGTGCGCTCACCAGCCGCGTGCGCAGCGGCACGTTGGCGGTGAGTTCGGCTGGCAAGGCCGAATAGGGCAGATTCACCAGCGAGTAGCTCATCTGGAACAGCGCCGCGATCAGCACGAACCACGCCAGGCGCCAGGGCCCCGTGAACGGCGGCACCCACCACATCAGGGCCATCGACACCCCCAGGGGCAGGGCACCCCAGAGCATCCAGGGAACCCTGGGGCCCAGCCGATGGCGGGTGCGATCGCCCAGCCAGCCGATCAACTGATCGCTGAACACATCCCAGAGGCGCACCACCATCAGCACCGTGCCCGCCAGCCAGGCCGGCAGACCCGCCACGGCTGTGTAGAAGACGAACAGGTAAAAGCCCACCAGGGCCGAGGCCATGCCGGTGCCCGCATCGCCCACGCCATAGGCCAGCAGCACCCGGCGCTGCAGCGGCGCTGGGGCGGTGTGGAGGTCGCGCCCGGTGTCGGTCATCAGCTCCTGGGGTAGTGCAACGTCACCGGCTCAGGGTTGTCGATGTCGTAATCGAGCAGATCGGCCGGCAGCCCCACCTGCGACTCGCGCGGGTAGACGCTGAAATCCTCGATCCGCTTGAACAGCGGCAGCAGCACCCGCGCCAGGGCGTTGGGGGCGCCGTAGAAAAAGGAGTGATGCCCCAGCAGGAATTCGGTGGTGCCGGCGCCCTCCGCCTCCTGCTGCCGCTGCAGGAAGGCGCGCAGCTGATGACGCTCCTCGGGAGACAGCTGCGGGTGGGCGACCACCGGAAAGTCCCGGCCCGCGGCCACCAGCCCGGCGCGGCGCCAGTCGAGCTCACAGAGCGCAGCCATCAGGGCCTGGCGCTCGGCTGCGAAATCCACGCAGGTGAGTTGCTGCTCCTCGATTGCCATCACCTGCTCCACGTCGCGGTGTTGCAGCAGCTTCCACTTGTGGCGGGCGTCGTCGTGGACGACGATCGCCGCCAGCCGCACCCGCGCGTAGCGCTGCAGCAGGGCGCGGTTGGCGGCGCTGCGGGCCACAAACGTGAACAGGAACTGGGAGCCGGTGCCGATGTAGTCGTCGAGGATCACCAGGGCCCGGCGTTGCTCGGGAGACGGGGGTGAGGCCTGCAGGCCTTCGATGTTGTGAAAGCAGGTCACCGGCAGGCGGTTGGCCTTGCGGTAGAGGTAGGAGATCAGATCGCCGCTCTTGCACACGAAGGCGCGGCTGAAGTCGATGTCGCTGCAGCGCTCCACATCGAAGCCGTTTTCCGCCAGATCGAGGCAGAGGCGCTGATGCAGCAGCCGGCACTCGCGGATCAGCCGCGCCCAGCCGTGCATCTGCATGCACTCCAGCAGCCGCAGGGCGATCGCCTGCTCGCCGGCCTCGAACTGCTCCAGCCAGCGCCCCAGCGAGGGGCGGGAGATCTCGGCCTCGTTCCAGGCCTCCGCCAGCTCATCCAGACGGCTGGTGAGGGGGTCGCTCATCAGCAGCCTGCAGTTCTGTCATTCTGCTGACGCTGGCTCAGGCGCAGCACGGGAGTGCTGATCATCGTGGTGAGGAGCACATACAGCAGGATTGCCAGCTTCAGCCCGTACACATCGTCGCCGAACTGATAGGCGAAGAGCAGGGCCAGGCCGGCATTGCGCATGGCGGTCACCAGGGCGGTGGTCGAGCCGTGCAGCGCTCCATGGCTCCCCGCCAGCGCCCTGCCGATCAGCAGGCAGCCGATCACCTGCACGGCCATCATCAGCAGACCGGCGAGGTTGGATGTGAGGAAGCCGAGCAGGTAGTGGCTGGCGGAGACAAGAATCAGCAGCGTCAGCAGCAGCAACAGAGCCGCGATTTGGTTGAGTGGCTTCTCGAGGCGATCGGCGAGGACCGGCCGTCTGCGGCGCAGGGCCAGCCCCAGCAGAAGGGGAAGCACCTGCACCCTGGCCACCTGCAGGGCCACCTCCAAGCCCGTGTGCAGGGTCGGCGACACCTGCCCGGCCAGCCAGCCGCCCCGATCGAAGGCGTGGGGGAAGAAGGTGGCCAGCAGGGGGATGCTCGCCATCGCGATGGTCGCCGCCAGCTTCTGCACCAGGGCGGCCAGGACATGATCGCCTCCCTGTCGGCGCACCGTGCGCATGGCCAGCGGTGCACTGGGGCAGAGGGCCATCAGGGCCATCGCCACACGCATCGCGGGTGAGATCGCGCCCCCCCAGGGGCCATGCAGCAGCAGTACCCCCAGCAGCGGCACCAGCAGGCAGGATCCCAGGGCCACGCGCAGCGCCATCGATGGCTAGCGCAGCCACAGCTGCAGGCTGTCGCGGGGCAACCCCAGGCCGAGGCCCAGCATCGTGATGAACAGGGTGACGGCGGCGAAGAGCCGGATGGCGAGGTTCATGGTCGCCGAGGGTGGATGGTTCGCAGGATGGTGGGTCTGAAAGTCGACTGACAAGCTGCTACCGCCTTCAGCACCCATGGTCAGCAGGGAATTGGCAGCATCCGAATAGGCCTCCTATGGCGATGTGCCGCCGAGCCAGTGTTTGCCGTGCATCGACTAGGTTTAAGCCATTGAACGGCGCCCATCGCGGATGGCTGAAGCGATCGAGGACCTAGAGAGTCCTGGAAGCCCATCACCCCGGCCCTATTTGATCGCCTTGGTGGCGGCAGTGATCCTCAACCTGGGGCTGCGGCTGCGCATCCTCGAGCATGTGCTGCATGCCCATCGCAATGCCCCCTGGCTGTTGATGGAGATCCAGCGCGGCGTGCTGGTGCTGTTTGCCCTCTTGCTGGTCGCGTTCTGGTGGCTGCTGCTGGTGCGCGTGCTTCCTGGCTGGCGCAGGGGACTGGTTCCGACTCACCGGCAACTGGGCTTCCTGGTGCAGCTGGCCTCAGGCATGGCAGCTGCCAACCTGCTTTCCGAAGATCTCACCATCTACAGGCTGAATCTGTCGTCCTACGGCCTTTTGCTGGATTCCTTTGTGCTGTATTTCGGCATCAGCTTGATCTTCTTGTTCTGGTACTGGTATCTCGATAATCCTTTGCGTCGGCGTGGTGTGCTCTGGGAGCAGGTGCGGCCGACCGCGATCAGTACGCCCTACGGCATTGTGTTTCCTGAGGAAACATTGGAGCGTGATGTGCTGCAATCAGATCGCTGGCAACCTGGCTTCATTGATTACGCCTATTTCGCGTTCCTGAGCAGCAACTGTTTTGGCCCGCCCGAGGGGCATCTGCTGGTGGGACGGCCCATCAAAGTGCTGCATAGTCTCCACAGCCTGGCCATGATCACCGTGTTCATTGTGATTCTGGCTCGCGCGATCAACACCCTGAGTTGATCGCCCCGTTGGCTCTCCAATGGTTACTGTTGCTTGACCCTGCCGATCACGGTCCTTAATCTCAGAGGGCCATGGAGCTGCTCGTGCGCCCTTTCATGCCGCCCCGGCGCTCAGCTCCCCTTGGTTCTGTGCTGGCGCTGCCGGCCCTGCTCACCGTGCTCGGCGGCTGCGTCAAGCCGCCGCCCCCGCCCTCGCCGCCGCCCACCTTCTCGCTGGTCAGCCCGACGCGGCAGACCTTCACCGATCAGGCCACCTACCAGAGCACCCTCGAATCGATCGCCAACGTGCCCCTGGCGGCAGAGATCGATGGGCGGATCGTGGCGATGCCGATGCGCGAAGGGCAGCTGGTGCGCCCGGGCGATCTGCTCTTCCGTCTGGATCAAATCCAACAACAGGCCACGGTGGCCACTAACCAGGCCGAGGCGCTGAAGGATCGGCTCAATGCCGAGCGCTACATCTTCCTTAACCAGCAGGGTGCCGTGTCCACCAAGGACCGCGATGCCTATGTGACACGAGCAATCGCCAGCGCAGAGCAGGTGAAGGCCAGCAGCGCCACCCTCGCTTACAAGGACGTGACCGCCCCGATCGCCGGCATGGTGGGCGACATCCAGCGCAAGCTGGGCGCCGTGGTGCGCCGCGGCGAGACGATCACCACCATCGTCGACAACCGCCTCCTCGAGGTGCGGCTCGATGTGCCGGGTGAGCAGGCCTATCGCGTGCGCCTTGGCATGCCGGTGGAGCTGCAGGCGCCCGACAAGCCGGAGCTGAAGGCGATGGGCCAGGTGACGTTCATTGCCCCCTCGCTGGATCGGCGCACCCAGACCCTGCTGGTGAAGGCCACCTTCGGCAACGCCGATGGCGCCCTGCGGGATCAGCAGCGCGTGCAGGCCAGCCTGCGTTTCGGGGCGACCGACACACTGGCCATCCCCCAGGCGGCGGTGCTGCTGCAGGCCGGCCAGACGTTCGTGTTCCGGGCGGTGTCGCCCGCTGAAGCCCAGCGCCTGATCGGCGCCCCGATCACCCCCGCTCCGCCGGCCGGGGCGCTGGTGGCGGTGCAGACGCCGGTGACGCTGGGCAGCCTGCAGGGCGGCCGTTTCGCCGTGCTCCAAGGGCTGGGCGCCAGCGATGCCGTGGTGGTGGGCAACCTGGCCCAGCTGCGCAGCGGCATGGTGATTCCGCGGAAATGAGCCTTTCTGACACCTTCATTCGCCGGCCGGTGCTCAGCACCGTGTGCAGCATCCTGATCCTGATGGCCGGGGTGATCGCGCTGCCGCTGCTGCCGATCGAGAACCTGCCGAACATCGCGCCACCCACGATTCAGGTGACGGCCAACCTGCCGGGTGCCGATGCGCTCACGGTGGAGAGCGCCGTGACCGGTCCGCTGGAGGAGCAGATCAACGGCGCGCCGGGCATGGATTACATCAGCTCCAACAGCACCAGCCAGGGCGTCAGCCAGATCAACGTGGTGTTCAAGGCCGGCACCGATGCCGACATTGATCAGGTGAATGTGCTGAACCGGGTGCAGACCGCCTCGGCCCAGCTGCCCGAGCAGGTGAACAACCAGGGCGTGACGGTGCAGCAGACCGCCACCAGCTACCTGCTGGTGTACAACCTCACCTCCACGCAGGGCCAGTTCAGCCGCGAATACCTCAACGGCCTGTATCAGCTCAACCTCGCCTATCCGCTCAGCCGCGCCCAGGGCGTCGGCCAGGTGACCGTGTTC
>Ga0194129_10009117_pt1 | contig 11232 bp, 10 predicted proteins | sample TA2KigCa35mmetaG_FD_150862 | JGI IMG/M metagenome (GOLD analysis project Ga0194129, IMG submission 150862) | Freshwater microbial communities from Lake Tanganyika, Tanzania - TA2015038 Kigoma Deep Cast 35m | ecosystem: Environmental > Aquatic > Freshwater > Lake | place: Tanzania: Lake... | reverse complement strand
TGGTGCGTCGGGCTCGTGCGTCGGTGCGACGTTCGACTCCACGAACACCGCCGACGTGCAGGGGTGCGCGTCGCCCGAGGGCTGAACGACGAGCAATGCGCCTGCCACGCCGTCCGCCCGCTCGTCGTCGCGTCCACAGTTCGCCGGGGGTCGCGTCGGCGAAAGGGCGGTCGGCGTCTTCGGCCTTCACGCTGGTCGAGATCATCATCGTCGTGGCGATGGTCGGCATCCTCGCGGCGGTGGCCATCCCGGTGACGCTGTCGGCGTCGCGCAAGCACGCCATGGAGAGCGCGCCGCAGCTGATCGCGCAGACCATCAGCCGGGGGCGTGATGCCGCCCGCGACATGCTGCGCTGCGTGACCGTGCTCGCGCGGCCGGCCGCCGACGGCGGACAGGTGATCGGGGCCTACCTGCACGACGGCACCCTGTGCACCGCCGCTGTCGTCAGCGCCAGCGATCCCGGGGCGAACGCCACCACGGTGGCCGAGGTCGAGATCGACCCGAGCGCCGTACGCACGATCTCGGTCCTGCGTCCGTCGCCGACGTGCTTCGGGGTGCCGCCGCCGCTTAGCTGCTACGAGCCCGCTCCCCAGGGCCGGTTCGTCCTGCGCGCCGACGGCACCACCGACCTGCCGTACCGCATCCGCCTCGAGCGGCCCGACGGTGGTATCGAGTCGTTCCTGATCTTTCCGCAGACCGGCACGGTGCGCTTCGAGAGGTGAAGATGCGGCGCGGCTTCGCGATGACCGAGGTGCTGATCTCGGCGGCCATCCTCATCACGGGGATCACCGTCGCCGTCGAGGTGCAGGCGATGATGAGCCGCAGCGCCGCCGCCCAGCGGCGCTTCGTCACCGCCAACGAAGTCGCCGAGCAGACCCTAGAGCGCCTGCTCGTGCTGTTCGCCGGCAGCGCCAGCTTGCGTCCCGGACTGCACGACGGTCCAAGCTACGACATTGGCGGGGTGCCGGCGGCCGACGGGATCTTCACCACCAGCTGGACAGTCGTCGGCGACACGCCAGTGCTCGGGGTCCGCCGCGTCACCGTAGAGGTGCGCTGGCGCGACTTCGGTCGCGACCGTCAGGTAGTGTTGACGACGTTCCGCTCCTGAGGATCTCCATGACCGCCGCCTCGCCAAGCAAGCCGTCGACCTTCGGGCGCCCTTGCCCTCGCGCCGCGCGCGGCTTCTCGCTGATCGAGCTGATGATCGCGCTGGCGATGGCGACGGCGGTGGCGGCGGCGGCGCTGATGACGAGCGTACAGATCGGCCGCGCGATGAGCGACACGCGCCGGCGCGTGATCGTGTTCGACGAAGCGAAGCGCCTCGCCGAGGCGCTGATCAGCGAGTTCCAGCAGTCGGGGGGCAACCCGCTCACGCCGCAGAGCTCGCTGATCGTCAACAACGGCACCTGCTCGCCCATCAACGGCCAGACGCCCGAGGCGACCATCCCCGCCTGCGACGGCCACGACCGCATCCTCGTCACCGCGGTGCGCACGACCTTTATCGACAGCACCGGCCGGGAGCGACCGCTCTCGTCCTGCGAGGTCGAGTCGGTCAACGGCGCGGTGCTCAAGCTGCGCCGCGACGGCAGCCTGTGCTCCTGCCTGTTCCCCGAGTCGCCGGCAGGCCGCGGCAACGCCGACGACGAGCCGTCGCCTTTCTCGCGCACGCTCGTGATGCTGGTGCGCGACAACGGCACGCTGCAGACCTTGCGCGTGCGGGGCACCGTCAGCGGCTGCGCGGTGAACGTGCCACCCGGCGGCGGCAACCCGCCGACGTCGGCGCTGTCGACCGGCTCGATCGTACCGGTGACGCAGCGGCTGTTCTTCACGGCGCTGGATCCGTCGTTGCCGGGCGCGCGCCAGCTGCGGGTGTGGACCGACGTCGCCCACGGCGGCAGCGAGCCCGACGGGCAGCCGTCCATCGACGAGATCTCGCTCGTCGCCGACCACCTCTACTCGTTCCAGATCGCGCTCGGTTACGACGCCGGCGACGACGGCGACCTGCTCGACCGCGCGACGCGCGACGACGAGTGGGTGGGCAACGTGCCGGTGGACACCCGCCCGGCGAACATCGCCGCCGACAGCCTGCTGCGGATGGTCGGCGTCGGCGTCGTCGTCGGCGAGCGCGCGAACCAGGCGGTGGGGGCGCGGGTCTTCGACGGGCCGCAGATCGACCAGCCCGGCATCTACATGACGACGGCGACCACCAAGGTCGCGCTGCGCAACCTGAACGTCTCGGTGCCGTGAGGTCCTCGATGCGCCGTCGTGGGTATTCGCTGCCGCTCGTGCTGCTCGTGCTCACCGGGCTCGGTCTGGCGATGACGAGCTTGACGACGGTGCTTGCCGACAGCGCGAAGACCACGGGCTCGCTCGCGGGCCGGCGCCGCACGCTGTACGCCTGCGATGGCGTCACCCGTGCGCTGGCGGTGACTGCCGGCGCTTACTTCAAGTCGGCCCCCAATCCCAATACCAGCGACCTGCGTCAGGCCATCTGCGGCACCCGCACCGGGCCGGCCTGCCCGACGGCGGCGAACTGGATGCCCGACTACACGCTGGACAGCGTCGAGATGTCCACCGGCGCGGTGAACGTGCTGCGCGAGATCCCCAATGGCCCGTTCGCCGGTCAGACGTCGCGGCGCACCGATCTGGCGCTCAGCGTAGCGATGACGCACCGGACCGGCCGCGCGTGTCGGGTGACGCAGCGGATGGTGAACGGGCAGATCGGTCTGTTCCAGTTCGCGGTGTTCTCCGGGGTGCCCATCGACCTCTTCAACCCGGCGCCGATGGACATCACGGGCCGCACGCACATCAACGGCGACTTCTGCGCCGGCGGCACGGGCCGCGGTCTGCGGATCGAGCGCCTGACGGTGAGCGGGTCGCTGAATTCTGGCTGCTTCGGCGGGCAGCGGGCGCTCGTGCCCTCGGGCAACATCAGCACCAACGGCTTCTTCGCCCTCGACCGCACGACGAACCGCTACGAGCTGATGACCAGCGCCAACGACAGCTCGCTGCCTGGCTGGCGCGCGGCGGCGCTGGCCACCTGGGGCGGCAACGTGCTCGACGCCCAGCACGAGGTGCCGCAGCTGCGGCTGCCGGTGTCGACGTCGACGGAGGCGCAGCCCGGAAACAACCAGGACAAGGCGGCGCGGACGAACCTGCAGACGCTGCGGGTGATGGTGGACCCGCCGCGGCCGAGCGACACCGCCGAGACGCGGGCCGAGCGGCTGTACGAGAAGGCCGACATCCGGATCATCAACGGCGTCTGGTACACGCGCAGCGGCCGGGTGATGTGGTCGGACCACACCGGTCTGGTGACGCCGCCGGCCGAAGAGGCGTCGATGCGCGCGGCGAACATGCCGACGCAGGTCCCCGAGTTCGACCGCACCCGCGACCCCAACACCGCGCGGCGCTTCTCGTACTACGAGCGCGACGGCGGCCGGGTCGTCAACCAGCCGGGCAGCTCGGTGGTCTCGTACGGGGCGTTGTTTCGCGCGGGCGGTGCGACGCCGACGTGGCGTCCCGGGGTGCGCTCGGGCAGCACTGTGCGCGAGGCGCTGAACGACGCCGAGCGCCTGCAGGGCGCGCGCACCGGCTTCGTCGATCGCCGCGTCGCCCTGGATCCCGGCACCGCTTCGTCGTCGTCGCCGTTGACGCCGACGTCGGCGGCGGTCACGCCGACCCCCGGCGAGCCGGCGGGGCGCGTGCTGCCGTTGAACTTCGACATCGCGGCGTTCACCGAGGCGATGACGTCGTCGGCGCCGGGCGAGCTCGGCTCGTTCTTCGGCGGGGGCGCCGCGTTCAACGGCATCGTCTGGATCGGCAACACCTGGCCCGGCCACGACGACGGCTTCACGAACAACCCCGCCGCCGCGACCGCCGCGGGGCAGGCAGTGCCGTCGTCGTCGCTGTCGGCCGACGGCCTGAACCCCAGCGAGCCGCTGCCGCTGTGCGGCTCGGCCAGCAGCGAGCTCGCCGCCGGCCGCCCGCAGGTCAGCTGCGCGACCCCCGGGCTGCCCCGGGTCAACGCCGTGCGCGTGGTCAACGCAGCGACGATCAACCCGAACGTGTTCCCGCGTGGCCTGACGATCGCCACCAACGGGCCGCTGTACACGCTCGGCGACGTGAACACCGGCTCGCTCAACGGGACGACGCCGGGCACCCCGCGCATGGACTCGCCGTCGGGCAACTGGGTGCCGATGATGCTCGCCGGCGACGCGGTGACGATCCTGTCGCGCAACTGGACCGACGACGGCGACGCCGATCGCCTGTGGGGCGCGCCACCGGCGGCGCTCTCGAGCACGTGCACCGCCGACGCCGGGTCGACCACCGTGGTCGCCGCCGTCGTCGCCGGCCACGTCGACACCGGCACCACGTGGGGTGGCGGCATCAACAACTTCCCGCGCTTCCTCGAGTGCTGGAGCGGCGTCACCAACCGCATCGTCGGCTCGCTGGTGATCGGCTACCGCAGCGTCTACCAGCGCCAGCGCTACCACCTGTTCTCGTACCGTCCGCCCAATCGCCTCTGGGGCTTCGACCCGAACCTCGAGAGCCCGGCCCGGCAACCACCAGGCACGCCGATGTTCTTCGTCCAGGCCATCGAGCGCTGGGAGCGCGACTGAAACTCCGGCGGAAGGTCGGCCGCGATCTCGTCGTCGGAAGGCGTCGTTCGCCCACGGACGACGAGCGTGCTCGCTTCGCTCGGTGACCGGCGCCTTCGCTCGCGAGCCGGCTTTTCCAGCAGCCTGCTCGATCCGATTCGCGCTCGTCCTCGACGAGGGCGAGCAGGGCCTGACGGGGCGCTGAGGGACGCAAAGCGTTTTTCAGCACCCTGATGGAGAGCCGCATCCCATACCTTCCGTCGTCGGGCGCGCCGGATGAGGGTTGTCGGCAGCGTTGCTGCTCGGTCACATGATTCATCATGCTTCCTCGTCGACGCTCCGCCGCTGACCCGTCCCGGCGCGCCGGACTCGGTCTGGTATGCGCATCGGCTCTCTAGTTCGGCACATCGTCCACCGCGCCAGACGGCGGCGGGGCATCGGTTGCAGGGGGCGGCGTCGACGCCTTGCCCGACGGCGCGCCGCTGGGCAGGGCTCCGTCGTTGCCGGCGGCCGCCGCAGCGGGCAGCCCGGGCGCGTTCAGCACGAGGGTGCGCCAGACGCGACCATTGTCTTCGAAGATGACGCGGTTCATGCCGGCAAACACCGCCAGCGAGCGCGCGCGCGCCAGCCGCGCCTCGCGGTCGGCGGGGGGCAGTTCGGTGAGGATCGTCGCCGGCGCGACGCAGATCAGGTCGCGCCCGCGCACCAGCGTCTGCCGGCACTTCACCGCGTCGTCGAGCACGCCGGTGGTGGTCTCGTCCGACCCCATGCTGCTTGCTACCGTCGACCCACCGATGACGACGAGCGCGACCAGCGCCGCCGCCCCGGCCCATGGGCCGACCTTGCGACCAAGCGCCGCCCAGTCGCGCGGCGGCTTCGGCGCCGGCGGCTCGAGGGCAGCCCACGGGTTCGCCGCCTTGTCGCCCTCGGGCGGCGTCCACGCAGGCAGGACCGGCTTCGAAGGCGTCGGGTTCGGTGGCGGCGGTAACGATGACGATGACGGGCCCGACGCGGCGGGCCCGGACGACGACGCGTGCGACGAGCCCATCGCCGGGTTCGACGGCGCGCTGACGGCGCGCTTCAGGCCCGCGAGGGCCGCGGCCATCTCCAGCGTCGCCGGCGGCGCCGAGGGCACTCGCGGCGCCGCCGCGGCCGGCGGCGTCGAGGGGGCGCGGGGCGGCGGGGCGGCGGCTGGCGCCGGGGCCGGGGCCGGGGCCGGGGCGGCCGCCGCAGGGGTAGGCAACCACGGCGAGCCTGCCCCCGCAGGAGCGGGCGTCGACGGCAACCACGGCGAGCCGCTCGCCGGGGCCGCCGCCGCGCCTGCGCCGGCCAGCCATGGTGACCCGGCGGCGGGCGCGGCGCCACCGGCCACAGGGGTCAACAGCCCGTCGTACGCTGCGGGCGCCGGGGCTGCTCCGGGGTTGCTCGTCGACGGGCGGCCGCCGCCCGGATCGGTCGCCGTGCGCGGCGGCGCCCCTGGCTCGCCCGTGCGCACCACGGCGAAGCCACCCTTCGCGGAACGTCGAGGAACCGGAGTGTCGCTCACGCTCCCAGCCTAACCGACCCACGCCACAGCGTGCCCGCTGTGCGCCGGGAGCGCATCAGCCCGGCACACGATCGGCGGTCGCCGCCGACGTCGGATGCGCCGACGCCCCGCGAGGGCGGGGCGTCGAGCACGGCCGGCCGGCCGAGGGACGTGGACGTCGGACGTCTTCAGCGGCTCATGCCGAGCTCGCTGGCCTTCAGCTGCGGCCGCTTCGGGTCGGGCCAGTCGATGTGGAAGAACTGACCGCGGGGCTGGTCGACGCGCTCGTAGGTGTGGGCGCCGAAGTAGTCGCGCTGCGCCTGCAGCAGGTTCGCCGGCAACGTCGCTGCGCGGTAGCTGTCGAAGTACGACAGCGCCGAGGCAAACAGCGGCGCCGGCGTTCCGTCGAGGGCGGCGCGGGCGACGACCTTCCGCCAGTTGTCCTGCGCGGCCTTGACCTTCTGCCCGAAGTACGGGTCCAGCAGCAGGTTCGCGAGCTTGTTGTCCTTCGCGAACGCGTCGGTGATCTTCTGCAGGAACCCCGCGCGAATGATGCACCCGCCGCGGAAGATCTGCGCGATCTCACCGAGGTTCAGGCCCCACTTGTACTCGGCCGCCGCCGCCGCATACAGCGCGAAGCCCTGCGCGTAGCAGCACAGCTTGCTGCAGTAGAGCGCGTCGCGCACGGCGTCGACGTCGACGGCGAGGGCGGCGCCGAGGCCCTCGCTGCCCGACAGCATCGCGCTCGCCTTGACGCGCTCGTCCTTCAGCGCCGAGATGCAGCGCGCGAACACCGCCTCGGCGACCGTGGCGGCGGGGATGCCCAGATCGAGCGCGTTGACGCTCGTCCACTTGCCGGTGCCCTTCTGGCCCGCGGTGTCGAGGACGACGTCGACGAACGGCTGCCCGGTGACCGGGTCCTTCTGCGCGAGGATGTCGGCGGTGATCTCGATGAGGAACGAGTTCAGCTCGCCCCTGTTCCACTCGCGGAAGATCGCGGCGCACTCGTCGGGGCTCTTGCCCAGCGAGAAGCGCAGGATCGAGTACGCCTCGCAGATGAGCTGCATGTCGCCGTACTCGATGCCGTTGTGCACCATCTTCACGTAGTGGCCGGCGCCGTCGGGGCCGATGTACGTCGTACACGGCACGCCGCCCTTGATCGGCTTGCCCGGCGCGGCGCCCTCCAGCGGCTTGCCCGTCGTCGCATCGACCTTGGCGGCGCAGGCCATCCACACCGGCTTCAGGATCTCCCACGCCTCGGGCTTGCCGCCGGGCATCAGGCTCGGCCCGAAGCGCGCGCCCTCTTCGCCGCCGGAGACACCGCTGCCGACGAAGAGCAGGCCCTTGTCGGTGAGCGCCTTCTCGCGACGGATGGTGTCGGTGAACAGCGCGTTGCCGCCGTCGACGATCACGTCGCCCTGGTCGAGCAGCGGCACCAGCGAGTCGATGACCGCGTCGGTGGGGCCGCCTGCCTTCACGAGGATCACGATGCGTCGCGGCCGCTTGATCGACGCCACGAAGTCCTTCAGGTCGGCCGCCGGCACGAGCCCGCCGCCGCCGCCGCCGAACACCGACGGCGGGTTGTCGGCGACGAACTTCTCGGTGGTCGCCGTCGTGCGGTTGTAGACGGCGACCTGGAAGCCGTGGTCGGCCATGTTCAGCACGAGGTTCTGGCCCATGACGGCTAGGCCAACGAGGCCGACGTCAGCGGAGGCGGGGGTGGGCTTCTGCAGGGCCATCAACGAGCTCCTTCGCTGGTCAGCCCGCGCGTGCGCGCACGGCGACGACGAGGACCAAGGGGTTACGGACGCGTCCGGCGCGGGGCCAGCCTCGCGACGAACGCGTCTGGGTAGCGCGGTCGCTCCGGCGGGGTCAACCGCGCGGGCGTACCGTCCGCGTAGTGGCTGACGCGGTCAGGTGACCGAGCCCGCGGCCGTTGTCGGGCGGCCCGTGCGGGTGGGGCCCGAGCGGCGCTCTATCTCGGCATGCAGCGCGCGGCGCAGGCCGAGCGCGAAGCCGAACTCGGCGACGACGAAGAGCGGACCCACGACGAGGCCCACGAGATCGTCGACGAACGCGGGCTTTCGGCCCTCGTAGTAGTGGCCGATGAACTGCACGACCCAGCCGCCGAAGAACGTGCCCAGCGACAACGCGAGCCACGCCGTCCACGGCAGCGCCGCCGCCCACGCGCCGAACACCGCAGCGCCGGCCATCAGCAGCGACATCGTCACGCCATAGCGGACGTCGAGCCGGAGATAGAACACGCACGAGCCGGCGATGACGAGCAGCGCCGGCGACAGCGGCAGCCCACCGACATCGACGACGGGGCGCGACAGCAGCGCGGCGACTGCCAGCACGATCACCGGGATGCCCACGAAGTGGGTGGCGATGTTGCGGCGGTCGCGGTGGTAGTCGGCGTAGTTCGACAGGTGGTCGGTGAGGGTGCGCATGGGTCGCTCCGGAGGACAAGCCGCGTCGAGGATCCCACCGTTCCAAGCCGGGCGTCGCGCGACCGACGAAAAGCCGACAGATCGATGCAACGGTCGCCGCTGAGGAGCTCCTCTGGCCGTGCCGACCATGATGCCAGCGTCGCGTCGCGCCACGCCGCCCGGCTGCGGGGCGGGCGCTGGTTCGCCGGCCTCGACGATGGGCTGCAGGTGGCGCTGCTGCGGGCGTCGCGCGCGCGCCACCTCGTGGACGGCGAGCGGTGGTGCTCGCGCGGCGCCCCCCGACGGCCTGTTCGCCGCCGTCGACGGCGCGCTGCGGGTGACGGCGGTGACCGCGGCGGGGCGCGAGGTCATGCTGACGCGCGCCGAGCCGCCGACTTGCCTCGGCGAGAGCGCGGTGTTCGATCGGCAGCCGCGCACCCACGACTGCCTCGCCGACGGCGACTCCGTCGTGCTGCACGTGCCGGTCGCTGCCTCGACCAGCTGCTGCAGACCACGCCGCGCTGGTGGCGCGATCTGGGCGTGCTCGTCGCTGGCAAGCTGCGGCTGGCCTTCCACGTGATGGAGGGCGCTGCCGCCGCGCCGCTCGTTGTGCGGCTGGAGCGCCGGCTGCTCATGCTGTCGGGGGGGCTCGGCAACGAGCTCGACCACCGCCGCCGCGTCGTCGTCCTGGCGCAGGACCAGTTGGCGTCGATGCTCGGGGCGTCGCGGCAGACGGTGAACGCGGCGCTGAAGGAGCTCAAGGCGCGCGGGCTGGTCAAGGTCGCCTACGGACCGGTCGAGATCGTCGGCGCCGACGGCCTGCGCGCGCTCGAGGCCTGACCACGGGCGGGCCGGCAGACAGCGCTCCGCTTTCGTCGGCCAGGAGCGCCACACACACGGCGGGACGCCGGGCAACGCCGGACATCTTCCCGCAGCCGGCGAGATCCGATTCGCTCTCGTCGTCGGCGAGAGCGAGGAACATCGAGCAGGGTGCTGAAGGACGCAAAGCGCTTTTCAGCACCTGCGAGGCTCCCCGCGGCGGCTTACATGGCCGGGCCACGACGACCCAGCGACGACGAGACGGGCGAAGATTTCGCCGCGGCGCCCGGTGCGCGCGTCGCCATACCTGCCATGTCGCGTGCGAGGCCGACGGGGCTCGAGTCGATCCCGAGCCTCGACGACCTAGACGCCGTGCAAAGCATCCCCGACGGCGCTCCCGCCGGCTCCACCGATACGTCGATCCCGAGCCTCGACGACGAAGCGGCTGTCGTTGCTGCGCCCGATCGGCGGAAGTCGGTGTTCGCCGGCGTGCCCCACACGATCCCGCTGGAGCAGCCCGCTCGTCGTGGCCCCGACGCCATCGACCACGGGTTCGACCACCGTCGCGTCCTCACGCAGATCGTGCCGTGCCCGACGCCCGGGCGGCCCGATGACGTCACGGTGGTGGCGCCCTCGGTCGCCGGCTGCGTCGCCGGCTGCGTCGCCGGCTGCGTCGCCGTGAGCGTCAGGCGCGCAGGCGCCCGTCGTGGACGCCGACGACGGCGCAGTCGCCGAGCGGCGGCAGCGTGTCGGTGCCCGTGGTCGTGACGAAGACCTGCGCGTCGTGCTCGTCGATGCTCTGCAAGAGGCGCGCGGCCCGGTGGCGGTCGAGCTCACCGGCAACGTCGTCGAGCAGCAAGAGCGGGCCCTGGCCGCGGGCCTCGGTGAGCAGGCGCACGGCGGCGAGCTTGAGCGCGAGCACCAGCGCGCGGGCCTCGCCCTGCGAGGCAAGGAAGCGCGCGCCGCGGCCGGCCTTTGCGACGACGACGTCGTCGAGCTGCGGGCCGCACAGGGTCGAGCGCTTCCTCTTTTCGACGTCGCGGCCGCGGTCGAGGCGCTGCTGCAGGTGCTGCTGCAGCGCCGCCGACGCCGTCGTGGCGACGTCGTCGTCGAAGCAACCGCTCTGGTAGCCGAGCGTGGCACCGAGCGCGTCACCGCCCAGCGCGTGGGCCTCGGCCGAAAACACCGGCGCCCAGCGGACGCAGGCCTCGGCGCGCAGGCGGGCGAGGTCGACAGCGGCGTCGACGAAGGGCGGCGTGAACGCGTCAAGGGCGTCGTCGTCGACCACAGGCTCCTTCAGCAGGCGGTTGCGCTGCTCGAGGGCCTCGTCGAAGCGGCGGCTGGCGGCGGCGAAGGCGGGGAGCAGCGCGTAGGCGAAGCGATCGAGGCCGCGACGGCGGTCGCCGGGGCCGCCGCGGATCATGGTGGCGTCGTCGGGGACGAAGCTGACGACGCCCAGGCGGCCGGCCAGCGTGGCGACGTCGCGCACGGCCTTGCCGCCGACGGTGGCCTTGCGGCCGCGCTGCTCGAGGCGCACCTCGACGTCGAGGGGGCCGTCGAGGGCGAAGCGCCCGCGCACGAGGCCGGTCTCGCGGCCGAAGGCCACGAGCTCGGCGGCGCGCTCGACGGGGCGCAGCGGCCGCAGCGCGGCGACGAGGTGGATGGCCTCGAGCAGGTTGGTCTTGCCCTGGCCGTTGTCGCCGATGAGGACGGTGAGCCGCGGGTGCGGGCGCAGGGTCACCTGGGCGAGGTTGCGGAAGCCGTCGACGAAGACCTCGTGCAGGAGCACGTCAGCGCGCTCCGCCGTTCTGGGCGTCGTTCTGGGTGTCGTTCTGGGTGTCGTTCTGGGTGTCGTTCTGGG
>Ga0194129_10009116_pt1 | contig 11233 bp, 10 predicted proteins | sample TA2KigCa35mmetaG_FD_150862 | JGI IMG/M metagenome (GOLD analysis project Ga0194129, IMG submission 150862) | Freshwater microbial communities from Lake Tanganyika, Tanzania - TA2015038 Kigoma Deep Cast 35m | ecosystem: Environmental > Aquatic > Freshwater > Lake | place: Tanzania: Lake... | reverse complement strand
TAGGATTGAAAATTTCTATAATACTTTTGAATAAAAGAAAATTTTCATTTTTAAACGATAATCTATTAAGTGTGTTATTTTTTCTACCAATTGCTCTCACTACTGCAACTCTTCCACCAACAAGACCTTCTACTATATTACAATAAATGCAATCAAACCCATTACTCACAAGATATTTAGCCAAAATTTTACTTGAAAAATATCCAAGATGTCTATGATCACCTACATGTCTAATTAACAAATGTGTGATTAATTCAGAAGGGACTTCTATATATATTAAACCATTATCATTCAACAATGTATAAGCTTTTTTAAGAAAACTTTTGGGCGAGTCGGTATGCTCTAAAACATGTAGCATTGTTATTAAGTCAAATTTTATCACCGTTTCAAAATTTAAAAATGGAATTCGAATTTTTTTAATATCATTATTAATTGGATTGCCAGCATCCATATCTAATACTGAAATATTAAAAATATTTGTATCGAAAGATTGCATTAACTCTCCATTTCTACCGCCAACATCTAAAATTCTTTTTGTATGATTTGTAAAATACTTCGAAATATTATCATATAAAATTTGACTTCTTTTTTTTGCATTTAAATTAGCAAGACTTTCTGCTTCTTTGGATAAGCTTTGAGAGTCTGAATAATTATAAAGTAAATCAAGTTCGTCATCTGTGTATGATGGGTTTTGAAAAATCCATCCGCAATTTTTACAAATTGTACCAGATACTAAAATAGGAAATTCATTTTCCTTGATAAAATTCGACCAAGGACTAGAAAAGTTTATAGATTTTTTGTATAAAGTATGAATATTATAGGATCCACAAAGATCACAAAAGTTTATTTGTTTCATTTTGATAAAAATTATTTTTTTTTAAACGACTTTTAATAATTACTAAATCATTTTTATTTAATAAAAACAACGATTTAATATTACTACCAAATTGAGAAGTATAAAATGTAGACATGTAGAATAACGAAATAAGATTGGCTACCAAATAACCTAATGCAATACCATAAAGTTTAAAGTAAAAAGAAAATAAATAAAATAAAATAGGTGACAAAATTAATGCTATAAACTCAGATTTTAAAAGTTTACTTGCAAGTCCAATAGATCTTAATGCTTCCCCTAAAGTAAGTTTTAAATTAGAAAACACTGTACCAATTATAAGAATATAAGACAAATGAATTGACTCTGAATATGATTTTCCAAATAATATAGGGATGACGAATGGTGAAATTATTATTAAAGAAATTGCAACTGCTAAATTGATTATTGTGTTAATTCTGGATGTTAGATTAAAAAATTGGAATTTATGATCACTGTTTTTTATATTAGACAAATGTGGTAATATAATACTTGATACAGCATTTGTCAACGGAAGGTGAGCAGTGCTCCATGAAAGTGCAATTATATATAAACCAATATCTTTAGATGTAAATAAGTATGAGGTAAAAATTAAATCTAATTTTGTGTTTGACAATTGTGAAAAAGTGTAAAACGTATTAGAAATTCCATAATTGACAATTTTAATACAATAATTCCATTTGATCCTAAATTTTAAAGTAGAATATAAATTTATGATAATCAATAACGATATTATATAAATTATTATTGAAATCAAATATATTATCGAAAAATCTTTTGCAGATAAATTAATTTTAAAAAAAAATATAGCCAATATTGGAAACAGCCAGAATAATGAACCAAGCAATCTAGAAACGTTCCATAAAACAATATTTTTAATTCCTTGCGTATATGCTAATAAACAAGCAGTCATTATTCCCAATGGAATAAACCATAAATATAATTGGGTACTGCCTATAAGATTTGGTGAATTTCTTAATAAATATGGTATAATAAAATAAAAAAAGGGTGCAATAAAAAGTGATAAAATTAAAGAAATAAAAATAGTACTAAAAAAAAACGTTGATGAAAGTCTATTATATTTTAACGAAAAATAAGTTAACGCTATTGGCATTCCAGATGTTAAAATACTTGACGCGAGAGCTCCGTAAAGTTGAATTGTACCAAGTTCCCCCCTCCCTGAAGGTCCCAAAATCCTTGCAGTTAACACTCCTGTAACAAGTCCAATTAGTGCCGAAAATAAAGATGAAATTACAGTAATTGAAAAGTGAAATAAAAAGTTTTTATTTTTAATTGTCAATTTTTATGTTATTTTAAACTGAATATTTTCAAAAAATAAGTTACAATGAATTTTGTTGATAAGTTTAAAGGATTGCTTCTTGCAAAGCAAATCAATGACTTGTAATTCATCATCTTCATTATCAACTTCAACACATAATAATAAAGTTTTTTTAAGAGTTTTTATGCCTCCTAATAATACTTTGAAATTTAAACCTTCTGTATCAATAGATAAAAAATCGATATGATTTAAATTTAATACATTGTCGATATCATCTAGTTTTAGTACTGCAATATACTCTTTCTTCCAAATCAATTCTTCGGCTAAATTATTAAATGAACTTAAAACAGGTGTTTTTGAAATATTCATTACAAATAAGCCTGCCTCATTACTTAAACCAAATTGAAAAACAACATCTCTTTTTCGAAAGTATTTATACAAATTAGCAAGTTCTTTGTTCGGTTCAATTATATATCCTTTAAAGCCAATCCTATATAAAGCGAATGTATTAGATATTGTGGTTGGATGATTTGCACCAACATCAAAATAAATTCCTTTATCTATTCCCTTATCAAGAAGAAATTGACATATAAATTTATCTTCACCATATTGCGAATAAGATTTTTTAAATGCAATTGAATCAAGTATTGCCATAACAACCCTTTTGTATCTACCAAGTTGTGGAAATTTTAATGCAATTTTTCTATATATTTCCATATTGTGCCTTTTCTTCTGTTATCATAATTTTTATTAACTCTTTTAATTCTGTTTTTGCTTTCCAGCCTAAATCTTTATTTGCTTTTATAGGATTAGCAATACTAATTGCAATATCCGAAGGCCTATTAAACATTTTATTTTCTACTACATGTTCTTTCCAATCTAAATCAAGTAGTGAAAATGTAATTGACACAAAATCTTCTAAAGAATGATTAACACCAGTCCCAATAACATAGTCCATTGGATTATCATTTTGGAGCATTTTCCACATTGCTTCTACATATTCTGGTGCCCAACCCCAATCTCTTCTTATGTATAAATTACCTAATTCTAACTTTTCTGAACTTCCTTCTTTTATTCGACAAGCTGTATTAATTATTTTTTTTGACACAAACCTTTTATCTCTTAAAGTTGATTCGTGATTAAATAAAATTCCAGTAACACAAAATAATTTATATGCTTTTCTATAATTGTCTATCTGCCAAAATGAAGCTGATTTTGCAACGGCATATGGACTCATTGGCTTAAATACACTTTCTTCATTAGCACCTAAAGTCGAAGTATTACCAAAACTTTCACTTGATCCCGCATTATAAAATTTTATTTCTTTCTTTGCAAACCTAATTGCTTCCAACAAATTCAAATTTCCAATTATTATACTTTCAATAGTTTCAACCGGTTGTTGAAAAGAAAGTGCAACAGAGGTTTGTCCCGCTAAATTATATATTTCATCTGGCAAGGTATTCATTACAACATTTAAAACACTTCTAAAGTCATTTAAAGCCATTGTTTCAAATGAAATTTTATCATATATGTCAAGTTTTTTCAAATTCGAAAAAGAAGATAACTGCGCATCCCTTGAAGTGCCGATTACGATATAACCTTTTCCAAGTAAAAGTTTCGCTAGATATGATCCGTCTTGACCACTTATTCCACATATTAATGCTTTTTTCATTTTAAAATATATTAATTACCTCTTTAACAGTTTTTTTTATCCCGTCTTTTAGATTTATTTTCGGTTGCCAACCAAGGTTTAATATTTTTGAAATATCCATAAGTTTTCTTGGTGTCCCATCTGGTTTTGCAATATCAAACTTTATTTCTCCTTCATATCCAATTATATTGCTTATTAAAATAGCTAATTCCTTTATTGATATATCTTTTCCACATCCAATATTTATTAATCCAGATTCATTGTAATTATTTAATAGATAATAACATGCATCTGCTAAATCGTCAACATGCAAAAATTCACGACGTGGATCCCCTGTTCCCCAAATTGTTAAAGAAGACTCATTATTTTTTTTCGCTAAAGCTATTCTTCTAATTAATGCTGGGAGTACATGTGAGTTTTCGGGATGATAGTTATCATTAGTCCCATAAAGGTTGGTTGGCATTGCAGAAATAAAATTACAACCATATTGCGCTCTATAAGTATCACACATTTCAATGCCTGCAATTTTGGCAATGGCATAAGGCTGATTGGTTGACTCTAAATAACCACTTAACAAGTACTCTTCTTTTAAAGGCTGTGGTGCCATTTTTGGATAAATACATGACGAGCCAAGAAACAATAACTTAGTAACTTTATTCAAATAGGCAGCGTGAATAATATTTGCCTCAATCATTAAATTGTCGTAAATGAATTCTGCTCTATAAGTATTGTTGGCATATATACCACCTACTTTTGCTGCAGCAAGTATTACGTATACTGGTTTTTCTTTTTCAAAAAAATCATTTGCAGCTTGTTGATTTCTTAAATCTAACTCACTAGAAGTTCTTGTAACAATATTATTATACCCTTCCTTTCTTAGTTTCCGTTCAAGAGCTGAACCAACCATTCCTCTGTGGCCGGCAATATAGATTTTTGAATCTTTCTCCATAGTTATAATCCACTTTGTTTAACAAATAGTTCTTTTGTAAAAAGAGAAACATCAAAAGCAACCATTTCTTTAACTAATGCAGCTAAATCATACTTAGGCTTCCATCCTAGCTTAGTCATTGCCTTTGTTGGATCTCCTATTAATAATTCAACTTCTGTTGGTCTATAATATTTAGGGTCTACTTTAACAACAACCATGCCCTCATCTAATTTAAATTCTCCACTATTTTTAACTACATAACCTTCTTCATTTTCATCCTTCCCCCTAAATCCTAATTCAACTCCCAATTCAGAAAAACTCATTTTAACAAAGTCACGGATAGTGGTTGTAATTCCAGTTGCTAATACAAAGTCTTCTGGTTTTCCTTGTTGCAATATTAAATACATCCCTTCTATATAATCTTTTGCATGGCCCCAGTCTCTCTTTGCATCTAAATTTCCCAAGTACAAACAATTGTCTATGCCTAAAGCAATTTTTGCAGTTGCTCTTGTAATTTTTCTAGTTACAAACGTTTCACCTCTTTGTGGAGACTCATGATTAAACAAAATGCCATTACACGCATACATGTTATATGCTTCTCTATAATTAACAGTAATCCAGTATGCATATAATTTTGCAACTGCATAAGGAGATCTTGGATAGAAAGGAGTTGTTTCAGATTGAGGTACTGCTTGTACTAACCCATATAACTCTGAAGTAGAGGCTTGGTATATTTTTGTTTTCTTTATTAAACCTAATAAACGAACTGCTTCTAATATCCTTAATGTTCCAATGCCATCGGCATTGGCTGTATATTCAGGTTCTTCAAAACTCACATGCACATGGCTCATTGCAGCTAAATTATAAATCTCATCTGGTTGTACCTCTTGAATTATACGAATTAAATTAGTACTATCAGTCAAATCTCCATAATGCAAATGTAAATGACGATGAGGAGTATGAGGATCCTCATACAAATGATCAATTCTTTGAGTATTAAATAAAGAAGATCTTCTTTTAATACCATGTACTTCGTATCCTTTTTTTAATAGGAACTCAGACAAGTAAGCCCCATCTTGTCCTGTAATTCCAGTAATAATCGCTTTTTTCATGTTTTTTTATTTTAAAATTCTTTAGGTAGCTTGGTCCACTCGCTAGGCGGCAATGCTTTAAAATAATCGTAGGTACGTTTTAAACCTTCGGCACGATCAACTTTGGGTTCCCAGCCTAAAATTGCTTTTGCCTTAGTGATATCCGGTTGTCTTTGCTTTGGATCGTCAATTGGTAAATCCTTGTAAACAATTTTCACAGTCGATCCCGTTAGCTTCAATACCTCTTCTGCAAAATCCTTTAAGCTAATTTCATTGGGGTAACCAATATTCACAGGACTTACATAGTCGCTTAATAATAAACGGTAAATGCCTTCTACTAAATCATCCACATAACAAAAGCTCCGGGTTTGTGATCCATCACCAAATACCGTCATATCCTCGCCTCTTAAAGCTTGACCTATAAATGCAGGTAGTGCACGGCCATCATTCAGGCGCATTCTTGGACCATAGGTATTAAAAATGCGTATGATTCTTGTTTCCACCTGATGAAATGTATGGTAAGCCATCGTAATGCTTTCCATATAACGTTTAGCTTCGTCGTACACCCCTCTTGGTCCCACTGGGTTTACATTGCCCCAGTACTCCTCGGTTTGCGGATGAACCAATGGATCTCCATACACTTCACTGGTACTTGCTACGAGTATTCTTGCTCCCTTTGCTTTAGCCAAGCCTAAACAATTATGTGTTCCCATTGCACCCACTTTTAAGGTTTGGATAGGGATTTTTAAATAATCTATCGGGCTTGCAGGGGATGCAAAATGTAAAATATAATCCAATATTCCTTCTATCTCAATGTATTTGGTAACGTCATGATGGATAAATTCAAAATTGGGATTGCTGCGTAAGTGTGCAATGTTTTGCAAATCCCCAGTAATTAAATTATCCATCGCAATTACATAGTAACCTTCATTGATAAAGCGATCACTTAAATGCGATCCTAAAAATCCGGCTGCTCCTGTAATTAATATTCTTTTTTGACGCATGGTGCTTCATGTTATTTAGTACTTATTATGTAGAGTCTTATTTATTTGGCTTGTTGGAATCCGGTCTTCCAATACTTTCATAGTAGTAACCTAATGCTTTCATCTTACTCACTTCAAATAAGTTGCGGCCATCAAACAAGACTTTATGTGCTAATAATTTTTCCATGCGTTCAAAATCGGGGGTACGAAACTCGCTCCACTCCGTAGCTATGATTAATGCATGTGCACTTTGCAAGGCATCATATTGGTTGGCTGCATAGTTTATCTTGTCCCCAATTTGCCCTTTTACATTGGGCATCGCTACGGGATCATAAGCCGTAACAGTCGCACCTAATCCTATTAAAGCATCAATCATACTCAATGCTGGCGCTTCCCTTATATCGTCCGTATTTGGCTTAAACGCCAAACCCCATAGTGCGATATGTTTGCCTTGTAAATCGTGATTATAAAAAGCTTTTACCTTTTCTACTAAATGTAATTTTTGATTGGCATTAACTTTTTCTACTGCCTTTAAAATCTCAAACACATAATCCACAGTTCCTGCCGATTGCACCAATGCTTGCACATCTTTAGGGAAGCAGGATCCTCCATATCCAATTCCTGGAAACAAAAACCTTTTTCCAATTCTATCATCCGATCCAATACCCTTTCTTACCATATCCACATCCGCCCCCATGCGTTCACATAATTGTGCAATCTCGTTCATGAACGATATCTTGGTTGCAAGGAAACTATTGGCTGCATATTTCGTTAATTCTGAACTTCGCTCATCCATAAATATCACAGGATTGCCTTGTCTTACAAATGGGGCATACAATTTCCTCATTATCCCACGCGCACGCTCTGATCTAGTGCCCACCACTACCCGGTCAGGCTTCATAAAATCATACACAGCAACACCTTCTCTTAAAAACTCTGGGTTGCTTACTACATCAAAATCTCCACTATAGTTTTTTGCAATTGCAGCATGTACTTTATCCGCTGTACCTACTGGGACCGTACTTTTATTAACAATTACTTTATACCCTTTTAATAATTTACTTAGTTTGTCTGCCACCCCAAATACAAATTGCAAATCCGCACTACCATCCGCTCCCTGCGGTGTGGGCAAAGCTAAAAATACAATCTCCGCTTCATCCAATACCTCCGCTACATTAGTGGTGAAACTTAAACGACCTTGCTTTATATTTCTTAAAAATATTTTTTCTAAACCTGGTTCATAAATAGGTATTTGACCCGCTTGCAAACTTTTTACTTTTGCTTCATTGATATCCACACATGTCACTTTGTTTCCTGTCTCCGCAAAACAAGTGCCTGTCACCAATCCTACATAGCCCGTTCCTATTACTGCTATTTTCATTAAAGTTTTATTTATTTAGCAACCAAGATGATGATTGTATTTTTCCTCCCAAGCCTTCTATTAATTCAATTCCTAATTCTTCACAAATTTGTCTTTCTGGAATTATATCATTATTCTGATCTCCTCCATTTGCAAATGCAAATTGATATTCATTTCCAAATTGGTTAAAAATCATCTTAATTGACTCGACAACTGCCCTGTCATTGTCTATAGAAAGAAAACATTTGTCAACTAATCGTAAGTTTTCTACTATAAATACTCTTTCTTTTTCATCCTGAAATTCTTTTGAACCTTTTAATGCTCTTTGAAAATCGCTATTTACGATTACAAATAACTCTTCTCCGTACGCTTTTGAATTTTGAAAATACTCAATATGCCCTTTGTGAATTGGGTTAAAATACCCACTAACAATTACTGCTTTAAGTTTCATTTCTCTTTGTTATTTTAAGAAATAACGCGCACAAAACTGCGCACATTTAACCTATTTTTCAACCTTTTCTGGTAACCTATAAACAAAAAATCAAACATATAAAGTAATTGGTTTTCAATTTTTTAATAATTTATGATTAATTAAGAACACTCAAAATTAGTGTGGACCACACTATTCAATCTTTAGAATTCACCCCCCATTTTACTTTTATAAATAGAAACATATTGGATGCGCTCTAATAATTCTAAATTGAATTCCTCTTTAAAATAAATCGCAATTCTAATTTTCTTATTGTGTAATTTCTATGCCCGTTCTAATAACTGAAACAAAAACTCTTTATTAAACTCCCCCCACCATCACTAAATAATAAAGGGCGTTTCTTTGCTGTCCGCAATATCTCCCGTCAAGAACACTTGATCCAACTCTCCTAACTTACAAAACACCTCTTCTAATAACTGATTTACTCCAACATATTTTAGAATAATAGACCGTAAATTAGAGTAAAGCGGATGAAAGGTATTAGCGATGTACTTTTTAGTCTTACTCTCTTCAGCTTCCACGGTACTGATAAGCTTCATTTCAGAAAGCTTATTCAACTCTAAGCGCACGGTATTAGAGCTTACGTTTAAATCCCGCTCTAATTGGCGTCAATACACCTGGCTAGAGGGGTATAATGGTAATCGGGCAAGTAATTTTAAACGGATCTTTCCAGAAAATAACTGATCAGTCAAGGGAGAGGAATTATGTAGGGACGGCAAATCCACGGTCAGTCACTAAGCCTACATATCCCGTACCAACGATTGCAATTTTCATTTAATAGTTTTTTCTTCAGCTACTTTTCTCAAATAGATCCCGTAGCCACTTTTCTTCAAATCCTCGGCTTGTTTGAGTAATTGCTCTTTTGTTATAAATCCATTCCGATACGCGATCTCTTCAATGCACCCGATCTTATTGCCCTGTCTTTTTTCGATTACACGCACAAATTCACTGGCATCACTCAAAGAATCAAAAGTCCCCGTATCAAGCCAAGCAGTGCCATTGTCCAATACGGCTACCTGGAGCTTCCCTTTTTCCAGGTACACTTTGTTTACATCAGTAATCTCATATTCGCCTCTAGCAGAAGGTTGTAGTTCCTTGGCAATTTTTACTACGTTATTGTCGTAAAAGTACAACCCCGGCACTGCGTAATTCGATTTTGGGTTCGCGGGTTTTTCTTCAATACTGATTGCGGTATTATTGACATCAAATTCCACCACCCCATAGCGCTCTGGATCAGATACCTGGTAGGCAAATACATAACCTCCCTCTACCTCACTTAGTGTTTTGAGTTGTCTTCCCAAACCATATCCGTAAAAAATATTATCGCCTAGCACTAAGGCAACTTTGTCATTACCGATAAAATTTTCTCCAATTACAAAAGCCTGCGCCAACCCGTTAGGCACTTCTTGGATCGCATACTCAAATCGGCAACGCACTTGGGATCCATCTCCTAATAAACGTTGGAACTGCGCATTATCTTCCGGAGTGGTGATGATCAAGATCTCTTTGATACCCGCCAGCATGAGGGTGCTCAGCGGATAATAAATCATCGGCTTATCGTATATCGGCATCAGCTGTTTACTGATGGCCTTGGTAATAGGATATAAGCGGGTGCCGGATCCGCCGGCGAGAATAATACCTTTCATAGTTTTACAATGCGGGTGGTTGATGCTGGGTTAATATTGTCTAATCGGTCAGCATACATTTGTTCGTAGTAGTGCTGATAAGCTCCGGAGGTCACATGCTTCAGCCATTCTTCATTCTCAAAATACCAGTCGATGGTTTGTTGAAGTCCTTCTTCAAAGGTCACCGAAGGTTTCCAGCCCAGTTCTTTGTTGATCTTGCTCGCATCAATCGCATAGCGACGGTCATGCCCGGGACGATCTTTCACATAGGTAATCAACTCATCACTGGTGCCGGGTGCATTACAGAGCTTTTTGTCCATTACCTGACAAAGCAGTTTTACCAGGTCAATATTTTTCCATTCATTGAAGCCGCCGATGTTATAGGTGTCCCCATTTTTTCCTTGGTGATACACCAGATCAATCGCGCTAGCATGGTCTTTGACAAATAACCAGTCGCGGGTATATTGTCCGTCACCATAGACGGGCAATGGTTTTTTATTGATGATGTTATGAATAAAAAGTGGGATCAGTTTTTCCGGAAAATGATTGGGACCATAATTGTTAGAGCAATTACTAATCACAATGGGCAAGCCATACGTATCATGATAAGCTCTTACAAAATGATCACTAGAGGCTTTAGAGGCACTATAAGGTGAATGCGGATCGTATTTGGTTTGCTCGGTAAAGAAACCAGTCTCTCCTAAAGCACCATATACCTCATCGGTAGATACATGATAATAACGCTTACCCTCCAATTGCCCTGCCCAATGTTTTTTAGCGGCATTGAGTAAGTTCACCGTACCGATCACATTGGTATACACAAAGTCTAACGGAGAATCAATAGAACGATCCACATGACTTTCTGCTGCCAGGTGAATAACTCCACTCGGTTGGTAGTTTACAAAAATTTGATCGAGTGCTTCCGTATCCAGGATATTGACCTTTTCAAAAACAT
>Ga0194129_10009115_pt1 | contig 11234 bp, 11 predicted proteins | sample TA2KigCa35mmetaG_FD_150862 | JGI IMG/M metagenome (GOLD analysis project Ga0194129, IMG submission 150862) | Freshwater microbial communities from Lake Tanganyika, Tanzania - TA2015038 Kigoma Deep Cast 35m | ecosystem: Environmental > Aquatic > Freshwater > Lake | place: Tanzania: Lake... | reverse complement strand
TGCACCCCCCGGGGTTTGTCCCTCCGCCGGTTACCCGGCACAGGGGTGGGCTCTTACCCCACCGTTTCACCCTTACCCCACATCACCGAAGCGACGCAGGGCGGTCTGTTTTCTGTGACACTGTCCGTCGGTTTGGGGTCACCCCCGAACCGCCCCCGGTTGCCCGGGGCGGAGTATCCTGTGGTGTCCGGACTTTCCTCCCCCAACTCCGTTTCCAGAGTCAGGAGCGACTGCCCAGGTTCCAATTGTCAGATTATCCAAAAAGCCACCGTTCGCAACCCAGCCTGAAGCTTAAAAAGCCTTCCTTCTTCCCCTACTTGCAGTAAAGAGCGCCACCACCATCAGCGCGGTTGTGGACGGCTCAGGAATCGGCACTCCCGTCACCGAGCTGATCCAGCCGGCATACGCCGTGGTGCTGACAAATCCGGCCAAATCTCCGTAGTCCGAGTTGGCGTTGCCGTCTGTGTAGCCCCAGCCAAAAGAGGTCACTCCCACCAGAAAGGTCTGGCTATTTTGAGTGATGAACAGACCGCCGCCGCTGTCCCCGGGCGCCGAGAGATACTCCAGGGCCAAGGGTGAACTGCTCCCTAGGCTGCTCTCCCCGGGAACTCCGGGTCGGTCAAAATCGGAAAAGAGGATGGCCGAAGAAATCGTGACGCCATTTCCTTGGGCATCGATCATGTTTTGTCCTGCCCGCTTGGTTCCCGCCGTCCCCGCCTGAAAGCCCGTCAGTCCGGTTCCGGTCGAGCCGTATCCCACAATCGTTCCGGGTTGCACTTGCAGTATCTCCTGCAAATAAAGCGAGGCCGCCTGCACCGCGGTAACTGAGCTGCTCAAACGGACCAAGCCGAGGTCGTATCCGGCAAAGAGGCTCCCGGCGGTGGCTGCCCAACCCGGGTGGGTGATCCATTCTGAGGTCACATAATTTAAAATGCTGTCCCCGGTCGTCAGGCTGAAGCTCATATTCGAAATTCCACCGCCGAGGTAGTTATTTCCCCCCGTCACATGTCCGGCGGTCAAAACCCACTCAGGCGAGATTAAAACGCCGGAGGCAATATAGGAATCGGCTCCTATCGAGTAAGTGAATTTTCCCACAGACTCATAGAGGGCGCTGGCCGCCAAAGCCAAAAACTCGGAATCCGCCACATCATCCCTTCGCACTCCCGCCGTGGCCAAGGGTGCCCCAAAAAACAGCCCCAGAATCAGGGCCAGCCATGGCATTTTAACGCGCATCAAGGGAAGTTACCTTTGCTTTTCCTTTTTTCCACCCCCCCCTCTCCGCTTGCAGCCACCCCCCATCACGAAAGACGAAACGACTGATCCCCTAAACGATTTCCGAATTTCGCTTTTCCAATTCCGAATTTGAAACTACTCCATCCAATTTAAGGGATTCCAAGTGAAGAGCAGGATCACCTCGACCACTAAAGCCATCAAAAAAGTCGGGGCAATCAGGGTCAGGGCCAGCCCGACCGCAAAAGGCAGTCGCGGATCTTGAATCCGGTGCTTGGCTACCTGCCCGGCGATCGCCACAGCCACTCCCAAAGTCAAAACCGAAGCCGTAATTACCATGCCGTATCTTGGGATTGCCCAAAGCGCAGGGCAAGTCATCCTCTCCTGATGGTTCGGATCATTCTTGGGCTCATCGCTTTCTCTCCGTTCAGCCTTTACGCCCAAAAGCTGGCGCCCTGCAAACCGGACACTCCCGCCCTCAAAATGGAATCTGCTCTTCAGGCCACGGGCCTCCACGTGGGCGGCGTGGAGGAATTTCCTGCCGGACTTTACAAACCACTGGGAACTAATGACGACGGCACTTTCTACATCTACGAGAAGCCCCTCACCGCGAAGCTGATGGCCGACACCGTTCAGGTTCAGGGTGGGCTTTTTATTCCCAAGGATCCCGACGATGACGCCCGCGGTTGGTACTCCATGCCGGATGGCGCCAAGAATCCGGTCATCGCTCCAGAACAAGGGGTGGACAGCGCTTGGGAAGGCGACCCCCTCCTTCCGGCCTCCAATCCCTATAAGGCAGCCAACCTTTCCAAGCTCCGCCGGCTCACCAGCCTGAGCGACAAACCCAAACTCACGCCTGTCCCGCCCGCCAAACCCTGACCCCTCAGTCGACCGGGTTGCCTTTTTTGTCGATCGTTCGGGATTTCCCTTCCAGCCGCACGGTGGCTTTGCCGTTTCGAAAATCAGACGCCTCCTCAAAATTGGGCTGAATCACCATCGCGCCCTTGGCGTCGATGTAGCCAAACTTGCCGGTGATCCGGTCCTCCAACTGGACTCGGGCCAGACCCTCGGAAAAAGTTCCCGCCCACGCATACTTCTTCTCAAAAGGCCGCGATCCGTCCGGCTTGATATACATCCAAGTCTCCTTGTCGCCTGGCGCCCCCCCCTTTTGCACCGGCGCCAAACCTCCGGAAAAAGCACCGATCTGGTCGTATTCCGGCTCCACCACCAACTTGCCCTTTTTATCGACAAACCCCCATTTCGATCCGTCTTTCACGCCGCCCAAACCCTCCTGAAACGGACGCGCCCAATCATATTCCGCCTCAATGGCCCAGCGCCCCTGCCGGTCGATGTAACCGAACTTTCCCGTCAACCGGTCTCCCTCGCAGGCCGGGGCCAGACCTTCGGTAAAATCCCCCGCCCAGGAGAACCGTGCCGGGATTTTCCAGTTCCCGTCACTACCCAAATAACCCCACGTGCTCCCTTCCCGCGCGGCCGCCAAATCCTCGGAAAAACTTTTGACCTCCGCAAATTTCGGCTCCACCAACCAGCTGCCGTCTGCCGAGCGAAAACCCCATTTTCCATTTTCCCCTTTCATGGGGGCCGCACCACCCGAGAAAAGATGGGCTTCTGGATTTTCCTCGGCCGCCACCGCCGGCCAAGCGGCGCCTAAGGCCAGACTCAACAAAACTCGAAGCATAAGTTCTGCCTAGAATCTGGACCGGCTGGGTCAAGGGGAAGCTGGCGCTTTTCCACAAAGTTCGGATGATAAAGCTGGATGTATCGGACCCTCCTCACCCTCTTGGTGGTCTTCGCGTTTTCGGGCGCCAAATCCTTGGCCCAAGATAACTACTACGGTTCTGCAACCTATACGCCCCAGCAGCTCCACGAGCTTCTTGTCGGACAAAATCGCGATGTAGTCCTCCAGACCTTCGGCCGCATGCCAAACATCATCCGCGGACACGACTGGTTCTATGAAAACGTGGCCGTCTACGTTCCGGAGCGCGATCAATACTACACGCTGGCTGTGGTTTGCTTTTCTCAGGCGGACGGCCGGGTCTGGCAGGTGGTCTGCTACCCCCATTGAATCCCCGCCTCTTTTGCCTAGTTTGACAGGATGATTGGCTTTCTTTTCCGCGCGCTTAGCTCAGTGGTAGAGCGGCTGCTTTACACGCAGTTGGTCGGAGGTTCGAATCCTTCAGCGCGCATTTTGTTTCTTCTTTGCATTGGGTTGGCCCTACCGATCCAAGCCCAAGAAGCACCGACCCCCTCCGCACCCGGCCCCGTCTACGTTCTCCCCATTCAAAAAGAGATCCAGAAAGGCCTCGTCTACATCGTCCGACGCGGCGTGAAGGACGCCATGGAAAACAACGCCTCCGCCCTGGTTCTCGATATGGACACACCTGGGGGTGAAGGCGAAGCCATGAAGGAGATCATGGGCATCATCGCCAAGTTCGAGCCGGCCGACCGCACCTTCACCTACGTCAACAAGGAGGCTTTCTCCGCCGGAGCTTTCATCTCCGCCGCCACCCGCCACATCTGGATGGCGCCTGGAGCCATCATTGGCGCCGCCTCCCCCGTCACCCTTGGCCAGGAGGGGCCCAAGGAACTACCCGCCAAGTTTGTCTCCGGCTTTGCCGCCGTCATCCGGGCCGCGGCGGAACAGAACGGCCACAACCCCGCCGTCTTTGACGCCATGGTCAACAAACAGAACGGCCTGAAAATTGACGGCCGTGAAATTGTCGCCAAAGGCGATATCCTCACCCTCACCACCAAAGAGGCCACCCAACTGGTGGGTCGACCCCAGAAACCGCTTCTGGCCGACGGCGTCGCCGAAACCCTTGAAACTCTTATTGAAAAACATGTCCAGCCCGGCGCCCCAATCGTTCGCGTGGAACCTACCGGGTTTGAGGAAATCGGCCGCTTCATCGTCTCGATCTCCCCCCTCCTCATGGCCGCCGCTTTCCTGCTGGGCTATATCGAATTTAAAACTCCGGGGATGGGTATTTTTGGAATCCTCGCCGCCGTGTGCGGCCTGATTTTTTTCTTCGGTCACTACATCGCCGGTCTCTCCGGTTATGAAAGTCTTCTTCTCATCGTGCTTGGCCTGGCCCTGATCGCCGCGGAAATTTTTATTCTACCGGGAACCTTTTTGCCCGGCCTGCTGGGGCTTGGTCTCCTGCTTTTTGGTATCCTTAACACCATGGTGGATCGCTATCCCACCGATCCCGTCCTTCCCACTCTTCCTCAGCTCCACCTCCCTGCGCTGAATTTTGCCTTGGGTCTTTTTGGGGGTATCGCCGCCATCCTGCTGGCCGCCCGGTTCCTGCCCCGCACCCCGCTGTTTCGTCCGTTTGAACTCGCCACCACCTCTCCGAAATTCCAGCCCATCGCCGAGGAACCTGCCCCGCGCGGCGCTCGCGGTGAGACTCTTACCGACCTCCGCCCCAGCGGCCGCGCTTCCTTCAACCAGCGCGTCTACGATGTTCTCGCCGATGGTGACTTCATCCCTAGCGGCACTCCGGTGAAAGCCGTGGGCCGTGAAGGAACCACTACCTTGGTTCGACGGATGGACTCATGACCCTACTCCTTACCCTTCTAATCGCCGGCGTTGCTCTCTTGCTGGCTGAAGTTTTTCTTCCGGGAATGATCGCCGGTGTCCTGGGCGTGGTTTGCCTGTTGGGGGCAGCTGTAGTCGGCTTTGCCGAATTTGGTCCCAAGGTCGGCAGCCTGATCCTGATGGCCGAGCTGTTCGCCGGAACGGTTCTGACCATCCTTTGGATGCGCTATTTCCCGAAAACACCCTTGGGGAAGAAATACATCCTCGATCCTTCCACCGCCGCCCATGCCCCCACGGAACCGGAAAAGTGGCTTGGCTATGAAGGCGTGGCCCTTACAGATCTCCGGCCCGCCGGCTCTGCCCGCCTCGACGGGGCAAAGGTCGACGTCATCACCAGTGGGGAGCACCTGGAGTCCGGAACCGCCATCAAGGTGATCCGCGTCGATGGCCCGTCCATTTTTGTTCGCCGGGCCTGAAAACTCATCCATACTTTATCTCTATGCCACTCTTCCTCCTGATCGCCGCCGGGGTTGTCGCCCTGGTCTTCGGAATCGTCCTTCTCAACTTCTTCGGCCTCTGGCTCCGGGCTCTCACTTCCGGCGCCCCGGTCGGGATTCCCACCCTCATCGCCATGCGCCTTCGGGGGATTCCCAATTCCCTGATCGTCAACGCCCGCATCACCGCCGTCCGGGCCGGCATCGACGTCACCACCGCTCAGTTGGAAACCCACTTTCTGGCCGGCGGTAATGTCGACCAAGTCATCCGCGCCCTCATCGCCGCCGATAAAGCCGGCATCAAGCTCGACTTCAACCGCTGCTGTGCCATCGATCTTGCCACCTCCGGCTCTGGCAAGACCGTCTTTGACGCCGTTCGCACCAGCGTGAATCCCCGCGTCATCGACTGCCCCGGCGCCGCCTCCGGGAAAAGCACCATCGATGGCGTTGCCAAGGACGGTATCACCGTCCGCGCCCGTGCCCGCGTGACCGTCCGCTCCAACCTCGACCGCTTTGTCGGCGGCGCCACCGAGGAAACCATCGTCGCCCGCGTCGGCGAAGGCATCGTCCGCGCCATTGGTTCCAAGGAAACCTACAAAGGCGTGCTCGAGAATCCGCAGGACATCTCCAAGGATGTGCTCAACCGCGGCCTTGATGCCGGCACCGCCTACGAAATTCTCTCGATCGATATCGCCGACGTCGACGTCGGGGAAAATGTCGGCGCCAAACTTCAGGCGGAACAGGCGAATGCCGACAAACAGGTCGCCCAGGCCAAGGCGGAAATTCGTCGCGCCGCCGCGGTGGCGGCGGAGCAGGAGATGCGCGCCAAGGTCGTGGAGGCCGAGGCTCAGGTTCCCCTCGCCATGGCTGAGGCCTTCCGCAAGGGCAACCTTGGCATTCTCGACTATCAGAAGATTCGGAACGTCTCCGCCGACACAGAGATGCGTTCCGCCATCGCCAAGGATTCGGGCAAGACCGGTCCGAAATAATCTCCCTCCGCCATGGAGTGGCTCGTCCCGATCCTCTTTGTCCTCGCCAGCCTCGTGCAGTGGTGGATGCAGAGGAATCGGCAAGGCCAGGAAGATCAATCTTCCGAGGAACTTCCACCGCAACAGACTCGTTCCGCGCCCGATCGTCGGGAGCCACCTCCGCAGGAAGAGTTCGGTGATTTCGGCGACTTGATGGAAGCACTGGGTCGGCGACGGCACGAATCCCCGCCCCCGCCGGTCGAGCATACCGAACCATCCGTTTTACCCTCCCCGCCGGTCACGAAAGCTTCTCCTGTAAAACCGGAACCTGCTCCGATCTTCATTCCCGAGCCCGTGACGGCTCGAGAGGTGCCAAAACCGGCACTACCTCCGATTTTCACTGCTTTTCCTGAGGCAAAAATTTCACCGATCGGTGAACCCACGTTTGTTTCGCCTCACGAGGAAACTCCCCGGGTCACCTTTCGCCCCTTTCCGGCCGCTAGGAAAGCCGACACCGTTTCCACCCACCGTTGGGCCGAGAAACTTCGTTCTCCAGAATCGGTTCGGGATGCAATCGTCCTTTCTGAAATTCTCGCCCCGCCGGTCTCTTTACGCTGAAATCTCCGCATGGCCAAAAAGAGCTCTGCCGGTCTGCCGGTCGCCCTCATCCAGATGGCGATGTCGCCCGATCCCAGGAAAAATCTCCCGATCGCCATTGATCGGATCACCACTGCCGCCAAGCAGGGCGCCAAGCTGGTCTGCCTGCCGGAACTGTTCCGCTCCCTCTATTTTTGCCAAAAGGAGGATTACAAATGCTTTGATCTGGCCGAACCCATTCCCGGTCCCACCACCGACCTTCTTGCCAAGACTGCCAAGAAACTGAAAATCACCCTCGTCTCTAGCCATTTCGAACAGCGCACCGGGGGCCTCTACCACAATACTGCCGTCGTTTTCGGCCCGGACGGTTCGATTCTCGGCGCCTACCGCAAGATGCACATCCCCGACGATCCCGGGTTCAGCGAGAAATTCTATTTTGCTCCCGGCGATACCGGATTTCTCCCGATTCAAACTCCCATCGGGAAACTCGGTGTCCTCGTCTGTTGGGACCAATGGTACCCGGAAGCCGCCCGTCTGATGGCCCTTCGCGGGGCCCAAATCCTCATCTACCCTACCGCTATTGGCCTTGCCCGGACCGAACCGCGGGAACTCCATAAGGTTCAATGCAGCGCCTGGCAGACCATGCAGCGTAGTCACGCTATTGCCAACGGGGTCTTCGTTCTCTCCATCAATCGGACCGGTCGTGAGGACAATCTCGATTTCTGGGGAACTTCTTTCGCCTGCGACCCGTTCGGCGAGGTCCTCGCCCAGGCCTCCACCGATAAGGCGGAAATCATCCGGACCACCCTGGATCTCAATGAAATCGGCGTCACTCGCCAGCACTGGCCCTTTCTGCGCGACCGCCGGGTCGATGCCTATGACGGCCTGAATCAGCGGTTTCTCGCGCCTTGAGCCGTTCCGCTTCCGCCATCGACTGGTCGCATTACCGCTTTCCCGCCGAGTGGGAGAAACATGAGGCCACCTGGTTAGCCTGGCCGCATAATGAAGGCACCTGGCCTGGCCTCATGGAACCGGTCCGGCAAACCTACCTGCAAATCATCCAAGCCCTTCTTCCAGGCGAGCGGGTCTACCTCTGCGTCAACGACTGCGCCACCGCCGACGAGGTCTCGGAACGACTCCGGAAAGCCAAGATCCAGTCCCCGAATCTCAAGCTGGTGACCATCAAGACCGACGATGCTTGGCTGCGCGATAGCGGCCCCATTTTCATGCTCCATCGGAAAAACGGCACTCCCGCCCGTGTGGCTCACGACTTCGGTTTCAACGGCTGGGGCAGAAAGTATGAGCCTTGGGATTCGGACGACCGGGTTCCCCTCGCCGCTTGCCCGATGACCGACACCCCTTTTGAGACCCATGACTATGTTCTGGAGGGCGGCTCCATCGATACCGACGGGCAGGACACCCTCCTCACCACCGAGCACTGCCTGCTGAATAAAAACCGGAACCCTGCGTTCTCCCGTGCCGAGATCGAGACCAAGTTAAAGCACTGGCTCGGTGTGAAGCAGATTATCTGGCTGGGAGATGGACTTGAGGGTGACGATACCGATGGCCACGTGGACGACCTTTCCCGCTTCGTGGCACCCGGGGTCGTGGTCACCGCGGTGGAAAAAGACCCCGTAGACACCAACCACGCCCCGCTGAAGGAAAACCTGGATCGCCTCAAAAAGGCCAAAGACTCCCGGGGCCAACCCCTGCGGGTTCTGGAAATGCCCATGCCTCCCCGTAGCGACGGCCCCCACCATCGCAACCCAGCCAGCCACGCTAATTTCTACATTGCCAATTCCGCCGTCTTGGTGCCGGTTTTCAACTCTCCGACCGATCAGCCCACCCTCGATCTCCTCCGACCTTTCTTCCCCGACCGCAAGGTGGTGGGCATCGACTGCTCTGCCCTTGTCGGCGGCCTCGGCGCCATCCACTGCATCACCCAACAAATGCCCGCTGTTCAAGTCTAAGAGTTCAGGTTCGTGGCATCGGGCTTTCGTGGACGTTAACGTGAATGTGAACGCGGGTTCCGACGACTCCTTCACGTAAACGTTCACGTTAACGAAAGTTGAGTCTCCGCCTTTCACGCCCTAGGGTTGTAATCCATGAAGTCCCTCCGCATCGGCCTGCCTTCCGGCAGCCTTCAGGAAGCGACGCTGGAACTTTTCCGGCGCGCGGGGTTCAACATTGCCACCAACTCCCGCACCTACCGCCCTTCCATCGACGATCCTTCCTTTGAAGTCCGCCTGATCCGCGCCCAGGAAATTGCCGCTTACGTTCAGGACGGCTTTCTCGACCTTGGCCTCACCGGCACAGACTGGATTCAGGAGACCCGCGCCAAGGTGCATGTCGTCTCCACGCTCCGCTTCAGCAAGGCCACTGCCAAACCGGCCCGCTGGGTCGTCGCCGTGCCCGCCAAGTCCCCGATCCGCAAACCCTCTCAACTTCGCGGCAAACGCATCGCCACGGAAGCGGTTGGTCTGGTGAAGCAGTACCTCGCCAAAAACCGGATCAAGGCCAAGGTGGAATTCTCCTGGGGCGCCACCGAGGTCAAGGTGCCAGAGTTGGCCGACGCCATTGCTGACATCACTGAGACCGGCTCCTCCCTGGTCGCCAATGGTCTTCGAATTCTCGACACCATCCTCGAGTCCTACCCCCAGCTCATTGCGAACCGGAAAATTTGGGCCCGTCCCGCCGACCGGGTCCGCATCGAAAACCTGAATCTCCTGCTGGAAGGCGCCCTCCGCGCCCGTGATCTCGTTGGCCTGAAGATGAATGTCCCGCGTTCCCGCGTGTCGCTGGTCTCCTCAGTTCTCTCCTCTCTGCGTGACCCCACGGTCTCCCCGCTCTCCCGTGACGGTTGGGTGGCGGTGGAGACGGTGATGGAGGAAAAAACCGTCCGTTCGCTCATTCCGCGTCTGAAGGATCTGGGTGCGGAAGGAATCATCGAGTATCCGCTGAATAAGGTTGTCACCTAAACACCGGGTGGCACGATGCCGTCATGGGTTCCATCAAGAAAAAGCGGAAGGCCAAGATCGCCAAGCACAAGCGCCGCAAGCGCAGTCGGGCCAACCGCCACAAGAAGCGTCTCCGGTATAAGACGTGAGGTTGGGGCGCTCGGCGCCCTCCTCAATCTTATTCCGCTTTCCCTGACCGCAATCGAGCCGGTTCGCGAGGACCGGGTGGATTCGGCTCTGTTCTTCGCCGAAGGTCGGCGGGCCGATGTTCTCGGGGAAAGTTCCCAGGCTCTGGCCGCCTACACGCGGGCGCTCGAATCGGATCCCTCTTCCCGGCAGGCCGCCATGGCCAAGGCTGCGGCCTTGCTCGATCTCAACCGCTCGGCCGAGGCCTTGGAGGTTCTCCTCGCCCTGCCCTCATCGCCGGAAGATGAACCGGAACGCTGCACGCTTCTTTGCCTCGCCTACATCGGCGAAAAGAAAGGCGAATCCGCCTGGTTGGCCCAACGGGATGCGTTAGCCGCTCTCGCCGGTTGGCAGGTGGATGACCCCGCCCGCTTGGCCCGGGTTTCCGAAGGTCTGCTGCGGTCCAGTCTCAGCCTTTCCCGGAAATCTCGACGGGAAATTGCCGCCTCGGTCCTTCCCGCCTTCATCCGGGCTGCCGATCTCGATCCTGCCCTGACCGGGGTCGCCCTCCGCGCCGCCGAGATTGCCCTCGCCGCCGACGACCTCCCCACTTCTATCCGCTTTCTTCGAGAGTTCGTCGAGGCCCGGCCCGAGGAGATCCCCCTTCGCGAACAGCTCGCCGCACTCCTCCTGCTAAACAACCAGCCCGAGGAGGCCGACACCATTCTCCATGAAGTGGAGAAGGAAAAGCCGGGCCGCGCCAATCTCTACCCTGTCCTCGCCAACCTTTATGATGAGCTCAACCTGCCCGGCCGTTCGGAAATCTACCGGGTCCTCGCCCTCTACTGGAACCGCCCCCCCGCCCTGAACGACATCCTGCGGCTCGCCCTTCTGCAGCTACGGGAAAACCAGCCGCGCCGGGCTTTCTCCACGGTGGAATACGGCAGCGGATTTTATCCGGATTCGCTCCAGCTGCTCCTGGTTCAGGGCATGGCCCAGAAAGCCCAAAACCGGATGGCGGAGGCCGCCGCCACTTTTGCCAAGGTCGAACGCCTCGCCCAGCAGAAGCCGGAGCTGCTCGATGCCGGTTTTTATTTCGAGTTCGGCGCCGCCCTGGAACAGGCCGGACAGCCCTTGCGTTCGGAAGCTGCCCTTCGCCGTGCCATCGCTCTCAACCCGGATCACCACCAAGCCCTCAACTACCTTGGTTACATGTGGGCGGAGCGCGGTCGGAATCTCCAGGAAGCCAAGAGCCTGATTGGTCGGGCGCTGGAACTGAATCCCGATAATCCGGCCTATCTCG
>Ga0194129_10009112_pt1 | contig 11237 bp, 9 predicted proteins | sample TA2KigCa35mmetaG_FD_150862 | JGI IMG/M metagenome (GOLD analysis project Ga0194129, IMG submission 150862) | Freshwater microbial communities from Lake Tanganyika, Tanzania - TA2015038 Kigoma Deep Cast 35m | ecosystem: Environmental > Aquatic > Freshwater > Lake | place: Tanzania: Lake... | reverse complement strand
ATATTTAATTCAATTTTTTTATTGTATCATATTATATAGTATAAATATATGAATAACAGATGGACTGTTCAAGAAGAATCTAAATTATTAAAATTATTGGCATCCGGTAAAACATGTAAAGAATTAACTGGTGGATTTAATCGTAGTGAAAATGCATTAGAATTAAGATTAAAAAAAATTATATATGAAAATATCACTAATGGTAAAGAACCAGAAAGAATTGCTGTATTGTTAAATTATCCAAAAGATAAAGTTATGCAATATTATTATTCATATAAAGATTATATTGGTAAACAACAAGGTGGAACAAATAACAATAATATCGATAATAGTAATGATAATACTGATAAAGGTACGAATATTGATAAATTTAATAAATTAGATCAAATAAATAATCAAATGAATAATCAAATAATTAATCAACCTAATTTAAACCCCCCATTTTTTAAACATGTCGAATCAAAACAATTTCACATGAATGGTGGAGATAAAGTATTTTCTTTAGAAAATCAAAATAAACATATGAAACTTATTATAGAAAATTATATACTTAAACAAAAATTAGCAAAACTATTAAAGACTAAAAATAACAATTTATATAAAGAATCTATTAAAACTTTATTGGGATAAAAAAATTGACGCAACCTTAATGTCGCTTTACAAAAGCGACATTAATTTGCCTGAGAAAAAAGACATTAATCTTTTCTTCTGACGCTAAAATTTGGGACAAATTTTAGCCTGAGTTTTTATGGATTTTAAGAATCCATAAAAATTGACGCTAAAATTTGGGACAATTTTTATCCTGAGTTTTTATGGATTTAAAGAATCCATAAAAATTGACGCTAAAATTTGGGACAATTTTTATCCTGAGTTTTTATGGATTTAAAGAATCCATAAAAATTGACGCAACCCTAAAATCATTTAAAATGATTTTTTGCCTCTATTTTTTTATTGCTGAAAGCAATAAAAAAATTGAAAATTCAAATATCTTAAATGCCTCATTAAAAAAGATATTTATTATTCTGACAATGTCCGGATCAACTTCTTTTCCTTCTTCTCCCGTCGCTTCATGCGATGCCCCCGTCGCCCAGTGCGATGTTCCCTCAGCTCCGGTTGAGGAGGAGACTGCTTCGATTGATGCTTTCGTCGAAGTTCTCGAGGAAACTTTCAAGCCATACGTTCCCGCCATGTCGGGAGATTGGCGCAAGAAGAAACTTCCCGAGTTGACCACTTACGAGGTCTTCATTGCCATGATTACATCGATTTGGCAGATTATCGCCGACTTGAAACTCAAGAAACTTGCTCTCCACCGCGCAATTATCACGGGGATGTTTGCAGAGGTTGAGATCAAGGCTGGAGAGTCAGCTGGCGAGACTTTCGCTATCATGACGTTGATCCAAGACGTCATTGAGATCTTTGCAAACCCCGAGGTTGCCGCGCAGGATTTCATGAGCAGTACCGCCAAGTCCAAGTACTGCTATCCGGCAAACGGCAATTTTAACAAGAACTGGTATCTCACTGTACGCGAGTGCGAGCAGACTTTTGATGGTGCCGATAAGGTCAAGTTCGTCACCCTCTTCAAGCTTGCTCGCACCAACTGTGGACGCTTTATCCAGATGGCAAATGCCGGCCGTAAGGTTCCCAACATGTACGCTATTCCAGCTCTCGACGAAGTGAACTCGTTGACGTACAAGGTTGTTGATGCCGGCAATGTTTATTCTGGACTGAAGAGTCAGCAGTGGATGCAGTTCATGACGCAGTGGATCCCCATCGCGCACAAGTTCGAGAGCTTTTCCGAACCTCTCGATGAGTTGTACTCGCTTTTCAAGGGAGCTATTGCCGCGAAGAATGAGGAGATTGCCGAGAAGCAGCGCAGGAAGCAAGAGAAGCTTTTGCATTACGCCAACGCTCCGGAGGGCTTTGAGGTCGTCGGTTTTCAAAAGCCACGTCGTACGCGCACCAATCCCAACGGGGCTGAGGTTGCTCAGACGTCCCAAAAGCCCCAGAAGCCCGCCTCGAAGCCCGCCTCGAAGCCCGCCTCGAAGCCCGCCTCGAATCCTGCTCCGGTGGCTTCCGCAGCTCCCATTGTTCCTGCAGCTGCTCCTGTCACTGCTCATGTCTCTGCTCATGTCTCTGCTCCTCCTGTGAACGCGTGGGATGGCAAGATCAATCCTGTGACTGGAAAGGCGAATGTTGTTCCTGCTGTCATGCCTGCTGTCATTCCAGCTGAGCCGGTTGCTGCTGTTCCGCACAAGACGTGTGCGCAACGCCACGCTGAGCGCAAGGCAATTTATTGCAAGGAAATGACTCCGCGTCAGCAGAAGCAACACGAGCGTTGCAGCAAGTGGGCAGAGCAGCAGAAGCAGAAGCAGCCGCAACAACAGCAGGAGCGCCCCGCTCCTCGCAAGCAAGTTGTCGCTGTGATTGTGCCGCAAAACCCCTTCGCAGCACTCGAAGTTGACAGCGATTAGCGTGTGTTTCTATTTGTGTGTATGTGTCTATTTGTGTGTGTATATTTTCTGATCTCTTTTTTTATTGAAAAATGAAAAACAAAAAAAAAATCAAATTAAATCATTTATAATCTAAATTCCATATTTAGAAAATCTATCCGGTCAAATATCATATTTTTTTTATCTAAAATCTGAACCAATATAAAATCATCAAACTCTGCTCTAAACATTGTATGAGTCTCTATCTGTCTTGATGCTAAATTATGTGGTATATTTTTATTGCCAAAATTTATACGTTGTTTAAAGTCAAGTGGAATCTTTTCATTAAAATATATTACATAAGTAAAATCTTTATCAACTGTTATTGTTTTCGGTCCATATGTTATACAGTTATTTACAGGGTCTACATATGATTGTCTAAATTTATATTCCATATATTATATTATAATATAATATATTTGACTAATTATAATATATTTGACTAATTATAATATATTTGACTAATTATAATATATTTGACTAATTATATTTAACTAAGTATTTTTATATAATATTATAAATCCACACGTTAAAATAATATTTTTTTTAAATATATGAATAATAATTTTGAAAATAATATTACAAATGATTGGACTATAGTTACATATAAACAAAAAAAACATAACAAATTAAATTATGATGAATTAAATTATGATATATTAAATAATATAAAAGATATAAATATAAATGATATCATAGTAAATACTATATGTAATAATAATTATAATCCAGAATATATTTTTTTATATGGTTCTCGTGCTCGTAAAACTAATCGTAGTAATAGTGATGTTGATTTATTAGTTTTTTGGAAATATCCAGTTCCATCATATAATGAATTATTATTTCTTAAAGAACTATTAACATCTAATTTAAAACTTGGTTTAGACTTTGTAAATATGAGAATAACAAATAAAAATATTATTGTTAATGATGAAAGAACAATTTGCTATTATGACAATGTAAGTCGAGATGCTATATGTATATATACTAAAAATAAAACACATGATAAAATAAATAATAAAATAAATATTAATGATTTATTTGAAATTAGTGAAAGAATAAAAAATTAGTCTCTATTTTTTTATTTGTTGAAACAAATAAAAAAATTGAAAATATATAATATTAAAAACTATTATATATTATAAGATATAATATAAAATGTCCATTACAGCATTTAAGAATATTATTGTTGCAGAATGTGCAGCGGGTCAGAAGAAAGATGGCGTAGATGAGGGCGGATTATTTATTTGTAAAAATCTAAGTTTAAATTCCGATGTTGTTATTGATAAAAGAGTTTTTGCCAGTGTAGATTCTACAGAAGAAAATGGATATAAAATTATCAGCGATATACTAAAATATTTTCATGATTCAACTCCTAATATAATTCGGACATTGTTAATTGGTGGTGATCATAGTCTTGGTATTTCAAGTGTCGATTATTTTCTAGATAAATATAAAGATAAACTAAGAGTTCTTTGGATTGATGCTCACGCTGATATTAACGATCATCTCACAAGTCTAAGTGGCAATTTACATGGAATGCCTCTTGGATATCATCATATATCACGCACAGATAAAGTTTGTTGGAGAACAAATCCTTATAGATTGAAATCGTCACAATTATATTATTGTGGTATTCGTGATCTTGATCCAGCAGAACAACAATTAATCCAAAATGAAAATATTGGTTCTTCAAATGAATTTGACAATAATCTTAAAGCATTTATTGATTCAAGCGAAGTTCTTCTGATTAGTTTTGATGTTGATGCTTTAGATCCATCTTATGTTGATTCTACTGGGTGTCTTGCTCCAAACGGTCTAAGTCCATTGGATGTTAAATCAATTATTGATTATTCTATTCAATCTGATAAACTTATTCATCTAGATATTATGGAATTTAATCCTAAGCTTGGCGATCCTGATAAATCTATTGAATCAATTAAAACTATTTTTTTATAAATTATTTAATAAAAAGAATAAAAATTGAATCAAATATTGTTTGAATTATTTATAAGATAAAATAGGATAATATATATATTATATATGCACTTTTCTACTCAAGTTGACTTTTCTCGTCGCTATGGTAAATCAGTTGGATCAAATATTAGTGGTTTTGATTATCAAGTAAAAAAAAAGCTTGAAACTATTCCAAAAAAAGAACAACAAAAATTAGTCTCGGAAAATATTGAACAAGTTATTAAGACTGATTTGTTATTATCTGAGTGGCTATATTATGTTGATTACGAAACTTTTATTAAAGAATTTAAAAATTATATTATTGTAATGCCATATTATGAATTTAATCTGATTATTACTTCTTGTGTACATCTTGGTACTATTTTAGAAATTTTTTGGTTAGAATCAAATGACCCGACGTTAAAATCCGAATATACTCCTGAAAAAGCACTCGAATCCTACAAAAAAAGTGTAGAAAAGAATGGATATAAATTTGACGAAACTGAAGAAAGGGTTCGTGATGATGGTTTTAAAATTATTATCAAAAACCTATTTTATAAACACAATAATGAAGAATTATATCAAACCCTTTTTAAACTGAAACAAGAATTGAAATTTGCTAGAATGGATGATATTCTACAATGCAGAACTAAAGAAAATTGGGAAATACTCTATTCGCTTCGGCACATTTATAAGAATGTTGTAAATATGCTTCTAGATAAAAAAAATACTGGTAAAGATATGTTTGCACATAGCCAAAATAATAGACGAATTGAATTAGATACAAGTTTTAATGTGACAAAAACTATTGACAATATTTCAGTTGATGAACTATTAATACTCAAAAAAAATCTAGAAGATTATTTAATGGGATACCAAGAATCAACAGAAGGTCTAGAATGGCATAATTCATTTTCTGATAAACCAATTGAAACTATTGAATATTTTCCAAGGGAAACATCCAAACCACCCCACGAATGGGCTTATTCCAAATATTATGATTTAGAAAATAATGCTCACGTTGTTGTAAATAATATGGTTAACACTCGCAAACGTAAACGTGATGAATATAAATCAGATCTTACAGAAAGAATGAATAAAATAAAAGATTCAATGGAAAAACGTAATGAGCGTATTATACGTACTGCTCAGTATATTTCAAATGGCATTTATTATGGTATACGTTTATCGGTTTTAATTGCAATTGGAGCCATTGCTTATTCATTTTATTATAATTAGATTTATTTATCACTTATTTCAATTAGATAAGTTTTTATTTCTTTTACTTCTGGATTTTGATAAGTTAATTCAAATATTGGACTTATTTTTGGACTTATTTTTGGACTTTTTTTAAATTTAATATTTTCTTGAGTAAATTCATATGTTATAATAGATTTTTTTTCACTAGAAATAACATTAAAAAAATAATCAGGGGGTAATAATACTTCATACATTTTATTTCCATATGCTGTTTTATTATAATCTAAAAATAATACTTTTGTTCCAGCTTTACAAATAATATCTAATAAACAACATGTATTTTTATCTCTATTATAAAATATACTAATATTTGCAGTTCTACTACAAGTTAATGAATTTATTACTTTTTGTTTATTTTTTTCTCCTATTTTATATAAATCTGTATTTTTTCCTATAATTTTATATAATCTAATACATCTATCTATTGGTGGTGTATTATTTAAAATATTTTTTAATATGTCTAAATTTATTTGAATATATGTGGGTAATATCTCTTTATTTTTTTCCAGTACATATGTTATATACCATTCAATAATAATATTTTCATCATATTCTGTAAAAAATTCTTGCATAGTATTTATTTTATTTCTCTCATCTTTTAAATTAACAACATTATTTATTTTTCCTAAAAGTGTTGTTAAAATATTATTTTCAACTTGATTTAATCTGTATTTTGTTTGATCACGTAATGGTAATTTTTTGGCTTTTATATTATCAAATAAATTTATTAATATATTTTCAAATAATAATTTTAATTCATTAGCTTCGGGAATTTCATTAATTTTATAAATAAAATACCATTTTATTTGAAAAAATATTGAAAATGATATATGATATTCATTTATATTTTTATAATTATTATCATTTAATAAATAATTGTTAAGTAATCTTGCGAGAGCACCACCAGTATAACACCATAATATAAATTGTTTATATTCATTCAATGTATCTAGATATTTTTTACAATTTTGATATAAATCATCTAAATCACATGGTTGTTCTATTGGATCGTCAATATTTGTTGAACCTGTATAAATTTCATATTTTTTATCATGTAAAGATAAATCCATTGGTAATTGAAATTTTTTTTCACAAATATCACCACCATATACTTTATTTTTTAAATTATTATATTTATTTTTGTATTTTTCATATTTTTGTTTATAATCCATTAAATATATATTATAGTTAATAAAATTAAAAATAATATATAAATAAATTTGAAACAAATAATTTTATAGCCTCTTGTGAGTGAAAATTTTAGACTAATTTAAGTTTTGCATTTTCATCATAATACCCATAATATACATCTCGTCCATTTACTTTCATTAACTTTTTATCTTTGCATTCTAATATAATTCTAAAATTTTTATCTAAACCATTATCTTTATTATTTTTTTGCCTCTATTTTTTTATTTGCCTTTGGCAAATAAAAAAATTGACGCAACCCTAAAAATTAAAAGTTTAACTTTATTATTTTTTTGCCTCTATTTTTTTATTTGCCTTTGGCAAATAAAAAAATTGAAATTTAAACATTAAAATTAGTTAACTAAATATTTATATAAAAATATATAAAAAATGTCCTCTAATTCTAATGTTGCTATTGGTATCGATCTCGGAACTACCTACTCTTGTGTAGGTATCTGGCAAAATGGCAAAGTCGAAATTATTGCTAACGATCAAGGTGAACGTACTACTCCCTCTTATGTAGCATTTACAGATCTAGAGCGTCTTGTAGGACAATCGGCAAAATCGCAAGCAGCACTAAATCCTAAAAATACTGTTTATGATGCTAAACGTCTTATTGGACGTAGTTTTACGGATCAAACAGTTCAATCTGATATGAAACATTTTTCATTTAATGTTGTTCCAGATTCTGAAAATCGCCCAGTTATTAAACTCGAAGACAGTTCAATTTATCGTCCAGAGCAAATCTCTGCTATGGTTCTCGAATATATGAAAAAAACTGCCGAACAATTTCTTGGTCATCCAGTTAAAAAAGCTGTAATCACAGTTCCGGCTTATTTTAATGATGCCCAACGCCAATCTACTAAAGATGCAGGTGCTATTGCTGGTCTAGAAGTACTTCGTATTATTAACGAACCTACAGCTGCTGCTATTGCATATGGTCTAGATAAGACTTCTGATACTGAAAAAAATGTTCTTATTTTTGATCTTGGTGGTGGTACTTTTGATGTATCTCTTCTTACTATTGAAAATGGTATTTTTGAAGTAAAAGCTACCGCCGGTGATACTCATCTTGGTGGTGAAGATTTTGATAATCGTATGGTTAATCTTTGCACCGAAGAATTTAAACGTAAACATAAAAAAGATATGACTGGAAATGATAAAGCAATGCGTCGCCTTCGTACATCTTGTGAACGTGCTAAACGCACTCTCTCTAATGCAACTTCTGCTAAAGTAGAAGTTGAAGCGCTATTCGATGGTATTGATTTTGAAATGACATTTACTCGAGCACGTTTTGAAGAACTTTGCGGTGATCTATTCCGTGGGTGCATCGACCCTGTTGAAAAAGTACTAAGTGATGCTAAAATTGATAAAAAAGATGTACATGAAGTTGTACTTGTAGGAGGATCTACACGTGTACCAAAAGTACAAAAGCTTCTCTCTGATTTCTTTGGTGGAAAAGAACTTTGTCGTTCTATTAATCCTGATGAAGCTGTTGCATATGGTGCTGCAGTGCAAGCTGCTATTCTTAATGGCACACAAGACGCCAAGTTAAACGAAATGGTTCTACTTGATGTAACACCACTTACTATTGGCATCCAAACTGCTGGTGATGTTATGACTCCTATGATTTCTCGTAATACTACTATTCCAGCTAAGAAAACACAAACATTCTCAACTTATTCAGATAACCAACCAGGTGCTACTATCTGTGTGTTTGAAGGTGAACGTAAATTTACTAAAGATTGTAATAAACTTGGTCAATTCGAACTTACTGGATTTCCACCAGCTCCACGCGGTGTACCACAAATCGAAGTTACATATGAACTCGACGCAAATGGTATTCTTACTGTATCAGCATGTGAAAAATCATCTGGTAAACAACAAAAGATTACCATTACAAATGATAAAGGTCGTCTATCTAAAGAACAAATCAATGAGATGATTAAGAAAGCTGAACAACTCAAAGAAGAAGATGAAAAGAATTACAAACGTGTTGAAGCAAAGAATTCCTTTGAAAGTTATGTATATAACTGGCGCAACCAACTTGACAACCAAGAACTAACATCTAAACTTGATCCAGCTGATGTTGAAAAATCTAAAGAAATTATCAAAGACATGCAATCTTGGCTTGATGCAAATACTACTGCTTCTGCTGAAGAATTTGAACATAAACAAAAAGAATGTGAAAGTCATTTCAATCAACTAGCACAAAAGATGTATGCCGGAGCTGGTGGTGCTCCAGGTGGCGCTCCAGGTGGAATGCCTGATATGTCTCAATTCGCTAATATGGCAGGTGGTGCTGGTGGAATGCCAGATATGTCTCAATTTGCAGAGATGATGAAAAATGCTGGTGCTGGTGGTGCGGAACCTACTAAAGAACCTACAGTTGAAGAAGTAGATTAAATTTTATTTAAAATTTTATTTAATTAACTTTTATTAAATTATAATTTATAATTTAATATTATCATCTTTATTATTATTTTTATCATCAATATTATCATCATTTTTATCATCAATATTATCATCATTTTTATCATCATCTTTATTCTCGATAAAACGTAATTTAGGTGCCAAGTCTTTTACTATTTGTTTTATAGTTTGTTCGGCCATAGTTTTACCTTGGATTTCATATATTTTAAATATATTTTTCATCAAGTTCTTAAATTCATCGGTATCATTAAGATATATATCATTTTTCATCAGGTCATATTTATTAGATAAATGTGTTCTATATTCATCTAATATTTTATTTATACATTGAAGCGTTGGCGAAACAACTAATTTTATAAATTCTGCTCCAGCTTTATCATCATTCCAAATGCGTTTTGATATTTTTATGGCATAATTTAATCTACTATAATCTGTATTAAATACTGATTGTTCTTTTATGTTTTCTTTTTTTATATTCTTTAATATAGTCTCACAAATATAATTTATATATGAACCATTATTATAATTTTTTATTATTTCTTTTTGTAATTTAAATTTTTTAGGATCAGCTGCTAACATTTTTTTGGCTCTTTCTTCTTCTTTTCGTTTTCTGTTTTGTGCTTTTATTTTTAAAAAGAATCTTTTATTTTCTTCAGTTAAATCTTCACAATCCGACGATGCTGATGAATCGGTATCTGAATATATAGATTCTTTGTCATCGTCGTTGTCAGATATATCTTGTAATCCATGAGTTATTTTTAATGTATTAATTACATTGTCATGAGTTAATTGTTTTAATACTGGGGCATTTTTATGATGTTCTAATAGATATCTTATTAATGATGATGCACTTCTGACAGCAGTATCTATTTTATTGTTTATTTTTTCATCAAGATTATCTACTTTATCGATAACTTTTTGCATTAATATATTGTTGTTTTGTAGGATATTATTATTGTTATGATTGCATACATTTTCTTTGTGTCTATCAAGATTAAATTTTTTTTTAAATTCTTTATTACAATATTCGCATACATATAGAAAGTTATTATTTATAATAACTTTATCATCAATATTACATAAATCCATATGTTTTTTTGTATTTATATGTCTATTATAATTACTTATTTTATCAGTATTATAATTACAAGTATTGCATTGAAACATTATAATATTAGTATATATTTTATTTTTAAATATCTTTATTAACTTTTAATATAATAATTATATTAAAAATTAATAAAAATATAAAATAATTTTTTAAAAGTCTATAAAAATTTCCCCTCCTCCACACACAACTATTTTCACCCTATTCTTGGATACTTGTATTCAAAAAACACTGTTTTTAGTGGGAAAATATATTATTTAAGGAGGAGATAAAAGGAGCCAAAGTGTATATAGAGACAAAATATAATTGTATACTTAAGGAGGAGCTAAAAAGAGCAAGTGATTATAGATACAATATTTTATATATTTTTTAAGGAGCAAAAAAGGAGCCAAAATATATATAATACACGCGCGCGCACGCACGCGCGCACATATGAGATATTATAAGAATAATTTTAAGAAAATTAATAGTAAAATTTAAGATCTTTAATATTTGTAGTTTTATTTAAAATATTTAATTTAATACATAAAATATGCTATTTTCATATGGTTTATAATAGTTTTTATATCATAAACGATGTTTTATGAACGTTTTTATAAGCTATGATGTACCCCCTTATAAATGAGAAATTAATAAAAATATAAAATAATTTTTAAAAAGTCTATAAAAATTTCCGCTCCTCCACACACAACTATTTTCACCCTATTCTTGGATACTTGTATTCAAAAAACACTGTTTTTAGTGGGAAAATATATTATTTAAGGAGGAGATAAAAGGAGCCAAAGTGTATATAGAGACAAAAT
>Ga0194129_10009111_pt1 | contig 11239 bp, 9 predicted proteins | sample TA2KigCa35mmetaG_FD_150862 | JGI IMG/M metagenome (GOLD analysis project Ga0194129, IMG submission 150862) | Freshwater microbial communities from Lake Tanganyika, Tanzania - TA2015038 Kigoma Deep Cast 35m | ecosystem: Environmental > Aquatic > Freshwater > Lake | place: Tanzania: Lake... | reverse complement strand
GGCGTGGAGGCCTTCCGGGGCATGAACATCGTCACGCCCACGGTGCACGACGGCCGGGTGTTCACGACGAGCTACGGGGGCGGGGCGTTTCTGTTCGCGATCGACCGTCCCGGTGCCGAGAAACCGGTCGCCCAGGTCTGGCGGAACAAGGTGCAGGGCTACATGTCGAGCCCGATCGTGATCGACGGCTACGCCTACGTGCACCTCCGCAACCAGCGGTTCGCGTGTCTCGACCTCGCCACCGGCAAGGAGGCCTGGATCACGAAGCCCTTCGGCCGCTACTGGAGCCTCGTGGCCAACGGCGACCGGTTGCTGGCGCTCGACGAGACCGGCGACCTACGGCTGCTCCGTGCCACTCCGCAGGCCTTCGAGTTGATCGGCGATGCCAAGGTGGCCGAGCAGGAGAGCTGGGCCCACCTCGCCGTCGAGGGACGGGAGCTGTACGTCCGCGATCTGGCGGGCCTCACCGCCTACCGGTGGAAGTGACCCGCCGGGCCCACTCGGCCACCTCGATCACGGTCACCGGCACGGCCCCCAGCCCGATCACCGCGATCCAGTCACGGCCCAGTTTCGAGCCGACCCGGAAGACTTCCTGTGCGAAGGGGAGCGTGACCACGGTGGGCTGCAGCAGCGCTCACAGGGTGATCGCGGCCAGCAGCCAGGGATTGGTGAAGAAGCCGATCTCGAAGGTCGTGCGGCGGGCGGCGGATGATGTCCGCCTCCTGGGAATCGAGGCCCAGCGCCAGCGCGGGCAGCTCGTCGGTCACGAGGTAGAGCCACAGGATCTGGATGGCCGCCAGCGGCGCTGGCCAGACGGCCAGGGCCGCCACGAACATCACCAGCACCTCGCCGGCGTTGCACGACAGCAGGTAGGGGATGAACTTCTGGATGTTGTCGTAGATGCCGCGGCCGTCCTCCACCGCCGCCCCGATCGAGGCAAAGTTGTCGTCGGTGAGCACCATGTCGGAGGCCTCCTTGGTGACGTCGGTCGCGCGATACCCATCGCGATGCCGATGTCGGCCGCCCGCACGGCCGGCGCATCCTTGACGCCGTCGCGGCGGCGGCCACCTACGCGTCGTCTTGGCCGTCGAGCTCCGCACCGGTCACCGCCCGGCCGGCCCAGTTCCCTGGCGATCGCCACGGCCGTGGCCGGATGCCGGCCACGCGGCAGGTCTCGACGGCCGCCTCGGTCGCGCCCTTGGTCTCGAGCATGCGGCGACCGTCGGCCAGCCGCACGACGACGCTCATCCGCTGGCGGTCGAAGTCGCAGGGAATCTCGAACTCCACCTCGCCGTCCAACTCGCCCCGTGACACGCCCCCCCTTGATCGCCATCACGACCAGCGCTCCCGCGGTGGGATCGCCCACCACCTGCCAGGAGACGCCGCCGGCCGAGGGCTGCACCTCGGCGTTGTTGCAGCGGGCCGCGATCTCCAGCAGCCGCCGCAGGTCGGCGTCCGTCGACGCCGCGGCCGATGCCGTGTCGTCACCGGCAGACCGGGACGGCCGGAACTCCCCGTGCGGTGCGTAGCCTGAGCCGGTCACCTGCCAGCGGCCGCCGGCCGTCACGACCTCCCGCACGGTCATCTCGTCTCGGGTCAGCGTGCCGGTCTTGTCGGTGCAGATCACCGTCACGCTGCCCAGCGTCTCGACGCTCGGCAGCCGACGGACGATCGCGCTTCGCGGCACTATCCGCTGCAGCCCGATGGCCAGCACGACGGTCACCACGGCGGGCAGGCCCTCGGGCACGGCCGCCACGGCCAGACGGACCGCCCGGCTGAGTACGTCGTCGAACTTCCCGTCGGCCCAGATCGCCCCGATCGCACCTGCCCGCCAGACGTCGAGCGCCAACATCTCGCCCACCACCACGAGGCAGACGGCGATCAGCACGCGGCCGAGTTCGGCGTTCATGCCGGTGGTGACCACGACGGCCTCGGCATGGCCGGCCGCCACGAGCGTGCGGGCGTGCACCGTCGTGCGACGGTCGCCGAGCGCCACCTCGACGGCCGCGTCGGCCCCCGCCTCCTTTTCGACCGGCACATTCTCGCCGCCGCCGCCCGCCGCCGGGCGGCGGCGGGCGGATCGAGACCACGCGCGAGATCGGTGCCGAACCGCTTCGCGACCTCGTCCGTCCGCAACGCGTGCCAGACGGGTGTCGGTGGCACGGCGCCGCTCCTCACCCCAGGCGGCGGCGGAAGTCGACCAGCGAGTCGGCGGCGTCCCGGACCCGTCGATGGCTCATCGGCTTGGCGAGGATCATGCCTGCCACGAAGCCGGCGACGTGCGCCGAGTAGGCCACCCCGCCACTGGCACCGCTGCCGGAGTCGAAGAAGCCGCTCATCACCTGGAACAAGAACCAGATCCCCACGGCGACGTAGCCGGGCACGTCAATCATCATCCGCAACGCGATCACGCTGACCCTGCGGGAGGGATGGAGCACGAGATAGCCACCGAGCACGCCCGAGATCGCGCCGCTGGCCCCCAGGCACGGCGTCAGGGCGGCCTCGCCGGTCGCGTTGAGCGCCACGAACGCCAGGGAGGCGAGCACTCCGCAGGCCAGATAGAAGGCCAGATAGGTGGCGTGGCCCATGTCATCCTCGATGTTGTCGCCGAAGATCCAGAGGAACCACATGTTGCCAAGCAAATGCATCACGCTGCCGTGCATGAAGATCGCCGTCAGCAGTGTCATCCAAACGGGCACCGGTGTTTCCCGCAGTCCCGGTACCGGCACCTCGACCACCCCGGAGGGCGTGCGGATCACCCGCGACTCGTCGGGGCTGACCTTGTCCTCGCCGGTCACGATCTCGGCCGGCACTTGGACGTAGGCCATGGTGAAGTTCTCGTCGATGCCCTCGGGCCGGAAGCCTCGCTGGAGCACGGCGAACACGAACACATTGGCGACGATCAGGGCGATCGTCACCAGCGGAAACGTGGTGCGATCCGAGTTGTCGTCGCCGATCGGGAAAACCATCTGTCCGGGCCTCGCGGGGCTGAGGATGGGGGGCAGGACCAGCGGCACCACATGTCGCTTGCGGCTGCAAGAATAGCGGCGGCTACGGCGGCCGGGCGAACCGCCGACGGCGGTGGCCCGAAATCCCCCGACGGTTGCCCGGCGGCGGGGCCGCGGCTACACTTTCCCGTCTCGCAGGAGAAGCCGGAATCTCTCCCGCGGTGCCATCCCTCCGTCGGACGCCGATCGCCTGCCCCGAGATGCGATCGGAGGGCTCATCCGACGATTGCAGCAGGGCCGCAGCCATGATCCAACTGTTCCGGCACCAGCGTCAGTCGGTCCGTTCAGCCCCCCTTCGCCCCGCGGGCAGGCGTCGTCACGGACGGGCGACCATCGGCGGTGTTCCTGAGTCGCTCGAGCGAAGGTCGATGCTGGCGGCCGACGCGGCCACGCTCTCGAGCCTGGCGTGGCGAGGCCGGATCGCCGACGTGCATGCCGACCGGTGGATCGCCCGGGCGAACGCCACGGCCCTGCCGGCCGGCCTCGGTCTGGCCGCCGGCTGGTCCGCTGAGTCGCTTGGCGAGGGCTTTTTCTCGATCTCCACGCCCGCCGCGGGCATGGCCGACGTGCTCGGCTGGGCCGCGTCCAACCCGGCCATCGCCTACGTCGAGCCCGACTTCGCGATCGCCCCGACTGCCCTGCCGGCCGACCCGTTGTTCGGCTCGCTCTGGGGCCTGCATAACACCGGACGGTCCGGCGGCGTCGTCGATGCCGACATCGACGCTCCGGCAGCCTGGGACGTGACCACCGGTTCCCGCGGCGTGGTGGTGGCCGTCATCGACTCCGGCGTCGACCACGGCCACCACGACCTGGCCGCCAACATCTGGCGGAATCCCGGTGAGATCGCCGGTGACGGTCTCGACAACGACGGCAACGGCTTCGTCGACGACGTGCACGGCTGGGACTTCGCCAACGGCGATGCCGATCCGATGGACGACAACGGCCACGGCACGCACGTGGCCGGCACGATCGGGGCCGTCGGCGACAACGGCGTCGGCGTGGCGGGCGTCACCTGGCAGGTCTCGATCATGGCGCTGAAGTTCCTGTCGAGCACAGGCAGCGGCTCGACGAGCGGGGCGGTGGCGGCCATCAACTACGCCACGAGGATGAAGCGCGACTTCGGGGTCAACGTTGTCGTCACCAACAACAGCTGGGGCGGCAGCGGTTTCTCGGCCGCCCTGCGGGACGCGATCGTGGCCGGCGGCCGGCACAACATCCTGTTCGTGGCCGCATCCGGCAACCAGGGCGTCAACAACGACACCACTCCCCACTACCCCAGCAACTACGGCGACTCGGCCGTGATCTCGGTCGCTGCCAGCGATCGCTCGAACCGGCTGGCGAGCTTTTCCAACTACGGCTCCACGAGTGTCGACCTCGCCGCGCCGGGTGTCGCCATCTCCTCTACAACGCCGGGCAACGCCTACGCCAGCTACAGCGGCACGTCGATGGCCACGCCGCACGTCTCCGGCGTGGTCGCGCTGGTGGCCGCCGCCAATCCCGCCGCCACGGCCGCCGAGATCCGTGAGGCGATCCTTTCCACGACGACGCCCGTGCCCGCCTTCGCCGGCAAGATGGTGACCGGCGGCTTGCTGAACGCCGCCGCCGCCGTCGCCGCGATCCGACTGACGACTCCCATCGAGCCGCCGCCACCCTCCGACCCGGCACCCGTGGATCCCCCACCCACCGATCCCGATCCGGAGGCGCCGCTGCCCCCGCCCGAGCCGGTGGCCGTCGACATCGTCGACGTCACCCCCGACCCGCGGACCACGGCTGTGGAATCGATCACCGTCAGCTTCAGCCGCGGTGTGACGGGCTTCGATCTCACCGATCTCGTGCTCGTCAGGGGTGACACCGCCGTGTCGCTCGCCGATGCGGTGCTCGCCTCGGACGACGGCCTGACCTGGGTCCTGTCGGGCATCGCGGCCGCGACGGGCATCGAGGGCAGCTACACGCTCTCGCTGACGGCCGCGGACAGCGGCATCACCGCGGCCGACGGCGGGGCCCTGACCGGCGACGCGAGCGACACCTGGGTGATCGAAGTCCCGCGTTTGCCCGACGTCGGTGGCACGCTGCAGGACGCGCTGCGGGTGCCCGCGGCCACGGGCAGCCTCCGCCTCTCCGGCATCGTCGGCGACGGGCCGTCAGGCGGCCGCGACGTCGACATGTACCGGCTCCACCTGCTGGCCGGCCAGTCGCTGGTCATCGACGTCGACGCCCGGAGCCTGCCGTCCGCTTCGTCGCTCGACAGCTTCATCCGCGTGTTCGACGCCCGTGGTCGCCAGGTGGCCTCGAACGACGACTACGGTGGTTCTCGCGATAGCCGGCTCGTCGTGCGGGCCCGCAACAACATGTGGGTGTGCGTCGGCGTCTCCGGCTACGGCAACTCCCGCTACGATCCGCGTCGCACGGGTTCGGGCCGCAACGGCTCGACCGGCGGCTATCAGCTCGAACTCACGTTCGGTGCCCTGCCGGCTCGCGGCCGCTCCGATGCGATCCAGATGCTCGGCTTCACCGATAGCGAGACCCGGGCCGGTCGGCGGCAGGCGGCGGCGGCCGCGATCGGGCGGCTGCTATTCGCGGCCCTCGCGGAGCAACGCTGATTCGTCACCGCGTGAAGCGGTGAACCATCACGTGACGGTAGGCCTTGCCCGGATCGAGTTGGGGGCTCGGCCAGTCGGCATGATGGATCGAGTCGGGAAACTTCTGGGTTTCCAGGCAGATCGCAGCGTTTGGACCGTAGACCGCCCTGCCCTTCCCGGTCAGCGAGCCGTCCAGGAAGTTGCCCATGTAGACCTGCACGCTCGGCTGGTCGGTGAGGATCTCGAGCGAGCGGCCGCTCGCGGGATCCCGCAGCGTGACGGCCTTGCGGAGCTCGCCGTCGGGCTGCCAACCGCGGAGCACGTAGGCGTGGTCGACGCCCCGCGGAGCGCCGGCCGGCGGGTTCGGGGGCAGCGTCTCGATCGCCCCGCCGCACCGGGCCCAGGGCTTCCGCTCCGGCCTGAAATCGAAGCTGGAGCCCTCGACCAACGCGAAGGCGCCCGTGGGAATGCCGCCATCGTCGACCGGCAGGTAGCGATCGGCCGCGACGGCCAGTTCGTGGTCCTTGATCGACCCCGAGCCCTGACCGGCCAGGTTCCAGTAGGAGTGGTGCACCATGTTGACGACCGTAGCCGCGTCGCTGGTCGCCGACATCTCGACCACGAGTTCGCCGGCCGGTGTCAGGGTGTAGACGGCCTTGGCGACCAACCGCCCCGGATATCCCTCGTCGCCGTCTGGCGACACCAGGTCGAACTCCACCGCCGGCCCCTTCTCCGTCGCCCGCGGCGTTCCCTTCCAGAGCTTCTTGTCGAACCCGACCGTGCCACCGTGCAGGTGGTGCGCGCCGTTGTTGGTCGCCAGGCGGTACGTCTTGCCGGCCAGTTCGAAGGTGCCGGTGGCGATCCGGTTGGAGCAGCGACCACAGATCGCGCCGAAGTAGGGATGGCCCTTGAGGTAGCCTTCGAGCGAGTCGAAGCCGAGCACCACGTCCACCGGCTTGCCAGCCGCGTCGCCGGGCTTCGGGGGCATGATGAAGCTCGTTAGGATCGCACCGTAGTCGGTGATCGTCGCCCGCCAGCCACCGGGCACCTCGAGCGTGTACAGCTTGGCCTCGCTGCCATCAGGCAGCGTGCCGAAGGGACGGGCGGTGGGAACGGCCGCGACGGGCATGGATTTGTCCGCGACGGGTGCGGGGGCGGCCACCGCCGCGGTGCCGCCGATCAGCAGCACGGCGACCGCCAGCGGCATCGGTGAGCAGAATGGGCGTTCAACGGCTCGGATCATAACACGCCCCCCTCGGGTTCGAGATGGCCGAGATCATAGCAGCCACCGGGAGCTGGAAAAGCGGCCGGGGGCTGGGACGCGTCAGGCGGCCTGCTGCATCTTGCTGACCGTCCGGCTCTTGGCGGGCGGATTGCTGGCCGCCTCCTCTTCCTTCAGCGCGATCCAGCCGTCCACGCTCCACAGCCCGCCGCCGAAGGCCATTAGCGACAGGAGGCCACCGCAGATCGCGAGATTCTTCATGAACTGGATCGTCTGCAGCTGCCGCTGCGCTGCGTCGGAAAACCGCCAGAAGTCGTGAAAATAGAAGGTGGCCGCGCAGAGAAACACGAACAGGAAGATCGCCCCGAACCGGGTCCACGCCCCGGCGATCAACGACAGGCTGCCGAGCAGGAGCAGACCGATCGCACCGAACAGGGCGAACTTCGGATTGGGGACGCCCTCCGACGCCATGTACTCCGCCGTCTGCTGGAACTGCGGAATCTTGTTGCCCACGGCGCTCATCAGGAAGATTGCGGCGATGAGCAGGCGGGCGAGGAGCGAAACAAATCCCTTGACGGCCGTCGCAAGCTGGTCCATGGCGTACTTCTCCGCGCGTTCCGGCGGCACGCCGGGGGGCGGGGATGATGGCGAAGCGGGGTGGCCCGGGCAACCCCGAATTCAGGCCCGAAAATCGGCTCCGCGTCCGGCGCCGGGGCGTTGTCCGTCAAGCAGCCGGCCCGGCGACCTCGTCCCTGGTGATGCAGTGTAGCGCCCCGCGGCCGCGCACCAGTTCCCGGCAGTCGATCGGCTCGATCCGCCGGTCCGGGAAGCACTCCGCCAGGATCCGCAGCGCCGGCTCGTCGGTCGGCGCTCCGAAGACGGGCACCACCACCAGGCCGTTGGCAATGAAGAAGTTGAGATGGCTCGCGGGCAGTTGCGTGCCCTCGAAGGCAAACCGGGCGGGGATGTCGACGGGGATCACCTCCAGCCGCCGCCCGCGGGCGTCGCGGCAGGCTGCCAGCCGCTCCAGGTTGGCAGCGAGCGAGGCATGATTGGGGTCGCTGCGGTCGGGCTGCCGGGCCGCCAGCACCCGACCGGGCGCGACGAAGCGGGCCAACTGGTCGACGTGGCCGTCGGTGTCGTCGCCGGCCAACTCGCCGCCCACCCAGAGCACGAGGTCGACGCCCAGCCACTGCCGAATCGCGGCCGCCAAGGCATCGCGGTCGAGCCCCGGATTGCGGCGGCCGTCCACGACGCACCGCTCGTTGGCGAGCACCGTCCCGTTGCCGTCGGTCTCGATGGCGCCCCCTTCCAGCACGATGCCCGGCTCGCGGGCCGGCAGCCCGAGGCGGGCCGCGATCGATCGCGCGACCGCGGCGTCGTTCCGCCAGGGCGGATACTTCCCACCCCAGGCGTTCCAGTTCCAGCAGACGGCGACTCGGGGCGGCACCGTGGCGGGGGCATCCGGCCGCCGCACCAGGATGACCGGCCCCGTGTCGCGGACCCAGGAATCGTCGGTGGCGATCGGCAGCAGGTCGATGCCGGCCACGTCGCCCAGCCGACTGCGGGCATCGGCCAGCACGTTCGCGCTGCCGATGATCCGCACCGGCTCGTGGCGGGCGATCAGCCGCGTTAGCCGTTCGTAGACGCCGGGGATGGGATCGAACGGGCCGATCCAGGTCTGACGTCGGTGCGGCCAGGCGAGCCAGGTGGCCACGTGCGGCTCCCATTCGGCTGGCAGCCGCAGTCCGGTCGCGTCGGCCGCGGTCATCTTAGCCTCCCCAGCGGTCGAGCAGGCCGCCGTAGGCGTCGATCCGGCGGTCGCGAAAGAACGGCCAGCGGGCCCGCGACCATTCGATCCGGCCGAGATCACAGTCGCAGACGACCACCTCTGGCCGATCGTGGGGGGCGAGCGCCAGCCGCTGGCCGTTGGGCGCGTAGACCACCGTCCCGCCCCAGAACCGCAGCGGTCCCTCGCGGCCGGTACGGTTGGCCGCCGCCACGAACACGCCGTTGGCCACGGCGTGGCTCCTCAGCATCGTGTCCCACGCTTCATACTGCTCGGCGTGAAGCGATTCCTCACCGTCCAGCCAGCCGATGGCCGTGGGATAGAAGAGCACCTCCGCCCCCGCCATGGCCGTCAGCCGGGCCGCCTCGGGATACCACTGGTCCCAGCAGACGAGCGGCCCGACCGCGAGGCGGCTCGTGGCCACGCTCATGAAGCCGGTATCGCCCGGTGCAAAGTAGAACTTCTCGTAGTAGTGCGGATCGTCGGGGATGTGCATCTTGCGATACGTGCCAGCCGTCCTGCCATCGACGTCGAACACCACCGCGGTGTTGTGAAACAGCCCCGCCGCCCGCCGTTCGAAGACGCTGCCCACGAGCACGACCGCGTGTTCCTTGGCCGCCGCCGCGAGCCGCTGCACGAGCGGCCCCGACAGCGCCTCGGCCTCCGCGAAGCGGGCATGATCCTCCGCCTGGCAGGGATACTCGCCGGCGAACAACTCCTGCAGGCAGACGACCTGGGCCCCCAGCCGCGCGGCCGTCGCGATCCCCGTCACCGCCTGCCCGATGTTGGCTTCGCGGTCACCCGAGCAGGCCGACTGCACGAGCCCGAGTCGCACCACGCCGCAGCCGCCGGCGGAGTTCGCCCCCCCGGCCACGGCCGCCGCGGCCTTCATCCGGCCACCGCCTGCTCGAGCCGCGCGGCCGGTACCGGAAACTGCTCCGCCAGATCGGCCACCTCGGCCCTGATCTTGCCGAGCAAGGTCGGATCGTCGGGGCTCTTGAACGCCCGCAAGATCCAGGCAGCGATCCGCTGCATCTCGTCGGTGCCCATGCCGCGGGTGGTGAGCGCGGGGGTGCCCAGGCGAATGCCCGACGGGTCGACGGGCTTCCGCTCGTCGTAGGGAATCATATTTTTGTTGCAGGTGATCCCGCAGCGGTCGAGCGTCTCCTCGGCGAGTTTGCCTCCGATCGACAGCGGCGTGACATCCACGAGCATCAGATGGTTGTCGGTGCCGCCGCTGACCAGCCGCACGCCTCCCGCCGCCAGCGCCCCGGCGAGGGCCCGCGCGTTGTCGATCACGCGGCGGCCGTAGGCCTTGAAGTCAGGCCGCAGCGCCTCCGCGAAGGCCACCGCCTTGCCGGCGATGACGTGCATCAGGGGGCCGCCCTGCGTGCCGGGGAAGACCGAGCGGTCGAGGTCCTTGGCGTGGGCCTCGCGACACATGGCGATCCCGCCGCGCGGACCGCGGAGGGTCTTGTGCGTGGTGCTGGTGACGAAGTCGGCGACCGGCACGGGGTTGTCGTGCAGGCCGGCGGCGACGAGGCCGGCGTAGTGGGCCATGTCGACCATCAATTTGGCCCCCACCTCGCGGGCGATCTCGGCGAACCGCCCATGTGGGATCTCACGGGGGTAGGCACTGGCGCCGGCCACGATCAACTTCGGCCGGTGCTCGCGAGCCAGCCGGGCCACCTGGTCGAAGTCGAGCAGGTGGTCATCGCGCCGCACACCATAGTGGACGAACCGGTAGAGGATGCCCGAGGCATTGAGCCTCATGCCGTGGGTGAGATGGCCGCCATGGGCCAGGTCGAAGGCCAGCACCGTGTCACCCGGCGTGATCGCGGCCAGATAGACGGCGGCGTTGGCCTGGCTGCCCGAGTGGGGCTGGACGTTGACGTGCTCGGCCCCAAATAGGCTCTTGAGGCGGTCGCGGGCCAGATCCTCGACCTTGTCGACGAACTCGCAGCCGCCGTAATAGCGGCGGCCCGGATAGCCCTCGGCGTACTTGTTGGTGAGCACGCTGCCCACGGCCTGCATCACGGCCGAGCTCGTGAAGTTCTCGCTGGCGATCATCTCCAGGCCTTCCTGCTGCCGCACCTGCTCGGCGGCCACGGCCGACCAGACCTCCGGATCGTCCTGCTCGAGAATGTTCACCGGCGACTCTCCTGCGGAAGGGATCTCGATAACCTCATGATAGGGTCTTCCCGGGAGGCCTGCACCCCACGCACCACACCGCCGCGAGAGTCGCGTCCGCTCGGCGGCCCGCCTCCCGGCCGCCGCCATCGTCGTCAGCCGCGCCGGCGGCGGCCGTCGACGGACCAGCCCCGCTTACTCCAGCTGCAGCGGCTCGGGCATGAAGGTGAGCACCGGGATCGCGAACATCGCCAGCCCCAGCGCGGTGCGCAGCGGGCCGATCGGACCGCGCTCCTCGCGGATCGGCGGATGGTCGACCCCCAGGAACGCCACGATCACCACCAGGGCCACCCAGTTGGTCCGCCCGGTGATGATCACGGCCAGGATCGACAGGATCAGCACGCCGCGCGCCAGCCAGTTGCCGTGGCGACCGAAGACGGCATAGCAGACGTGGCCACCGTCGAGTTGGCTGACGGGGATCATGTTGAGCCCGGTGACGAGCAGCCCCACC
>Ga0194129_10009110_pt1 | contig 11240 bp, 10 predicted proteins | sample TA2KigCa35mmetaG_FD_150862 | JGI IMG/M metagenome (GOLD analysis project Ga0194129, IMG submission 150862) | Freshwater microbial communities from Lake Tanganyika, Tanzania - TA2015038 Kigoma Deep Cast 35m | ecosystem: Environmental > Aquatic > Freshwater > Lake | place: Tanzania: Lake... | reverse complement strand
CATCGCTTTCGTCGCGATCCGCAGCTTCTTGGGCCCCAAGACTTCCGTGGCGGCAACCGACACGACCACCCCAAACGCCAGTAGCGCCGCCGACTCGACACCCAGCAGAGCGATTCCGGAGGTTCTGCCGGACTTCACGCTCGCCACACTCGAGGGCCCGCCGCGCGCGCTATCGAGCTTCGATCATCCCTCGCTGATCGTTAACTTTTGGGCGACCTGGTGCGCGCCCTGCCGACGCGAGATCCCGCTGCTGCGCCAGCTGCGCACCGAGCGCGGCGCTCGGGGGGTCGAAGTTGTGGGCGTGGCCGTCGACTTCCGCGAGGACGTGATCAAGTACGCGAAAGACATCGGTCTCGACTATCCGCTGCTCATCGGCGAAGAAGACGGCGTCGCTGCCGCGGATCTTTTCGGCATCAGCACGGCCTTCCCCTTCACCATCTTTGCCGATGCCCAGCGACGAATCGTCGCGGTCAAAATTGGCGAACTTCATGCCGATGAGGCGGCCTTCATCCTCGATCATGTCCAGAAGTTGAATTCGGGAGCCCTGACAATCGAGGCCGCCCGACCGCTCATCCGCGACGAGATCAAACGGCTCGATGGGCTACGCGCGAGCGCCGAAAAGTCGTGATTTTTCAGAAACATGTACCGATCTGGAGCGAATATCACCCATTTCGTTGTAAATAAGGTACAGTTTTCGGCCCTCTAGCCCTGCAGGGAGGTCTCATGGATATTCGCAAGGTCAAAAAACTCATCGAACTGCTCGAAGAGTCGGGGATCGCCGAACTCGAGATCAAAGAGGGTGAGGAATCCGTGCGCATCAGCCGCATGGCCACCGGCGTAGCGGCCACCCAGACCCTTTACGCCGCACCGCCGATGCCGCCCGCAGTCGTCGCCGCAGTGGCGGCAGCGCCGGCCGCAAGCCCCGCCGCAGTCGCTCCGCCACCGTCGGTGGATCATCTCGTGCAGGCACCGATGGTCGGCACCTATTACTCGGCGCCCGCGCCGGGCGCGAAAGCCTTCGTGCAAATGGGTGACGAAGTGAAGGTCGGTCAGGTGCTGTGCATCATCGAAGCGATGAAGATGATGAACCAAATCGAGAGCGATCGCGCCGGCAAGGTCACTTCGGTACTGGTGCAGAACGGCGATCCGGTCGAGTTCGGTCAACCACTGTTCGCAATCCAGTGAGCGCGCGCAGCGGTGACGGCTTGCGCCGCGTGATCCACGCATGATCGACAAGGTCATCATCGCCAATCGCGGCGAGATCGCGTTGCGTGTGCTGCGCGCCTGCCGCGAACTTGGCATCAAGACGGTCGCCGTCCACTCGACGGCCGATGCCAACCTCAAGCATGTGCTGCTCGCCGACGAGTCGGTGTGCATCGGCCCACCGGCCTCGGCCAAAAGTTATCTCAACATGCCCTCGATCATCGCTGCGGCGGAGCTCACGGACGCCGCCGCCATCCACCCGGGCTACGGCTTTCTCTCGGAAAACGCCGACTTTGCCGAACGCGTGGAGCAAAGCGGTTTCGTTTTCATCGGTCCCAAGGCCGAGACCATCCGCATGATGGGTGACAAGGTGTCGGCCATCAAAGTCATGAAGCAGCACGGCGTGCCCTGCGTGCCGGGCTCGGGCGAACCGCTGGGCGCCGACGCCGACGAAAATCTGCGAATCGCCAAAGAAATCGGCTACCCGGTGATCATCAAGGCCTCGGGCGGCGGCGGCGGTCGCGGCATGCGCGTGGTGCATAACCCGGCTTCGCTCATTCACTCCATCAACGTGACCCGCTCCGAGGCTCAAGCCGCCTTCGGCAACGATCAGGTCTACATGGAGAAGTTCCTCGAGAAGCCGCGGCACATCGAATTTCAGGTGCTTGCCGATCATCACGGCAACGTGATCCATCTCGGCGAACGCGACTGCTCCATGCAGCGCCGCCATCAAAAAGTGATCGAAGAAGCGCCGGCTCCGGGAATCACCGTCGCGCAGCGCCAAAAGATGGGCGAGCGGGTCGTCGAAGCCTGCCGCGCGGTCGGCTACCGAAGCGCGGGGACGCTCGAGTTTCTGTATCAGGATGGCGAGTTCTATTTCATTGAAATGAACACGCGTATCCAGGTCGAGCACCCGGTGACCGAGCTGATCACCGGCATCGATCTCGTCAAGGCGCAGCTGATGATCGCCTCGGGCGAAAAACTGCCGTGGCAGCAGTCGGACATCGTGCTGCGCGGTCACGCCCTCGAGTGCCGCATCAACGCGGAAGATGCCAAGACTTTCCTGCCCTCGCCGGGCCCGGTGCGTCTTTGGCATGCGCCGGGCGGCCCTGGCATCCGCGTCGACAGCCACCTGTACTCGGGCTACGCCGTACCGCCGCACTACGATTCTTTGGTTGCCAAGTTGATCGCCTACGGCGACAGCCGCGACACCGCCATCGCCCGCATGCGCAATGCGCTCGCCGAGATGGTGATCGAGGGCATCAAGACCAATGCGGCGCTGCATCAGGAAATCCTGGCGCATGCAGCCTTCCAGCAAGGCGGACTGGATATCCACTACCTCGAGCGTCGGCTCGGCCTGAAGTGACGCGCGCCCCGATGCGCGCCCCGATGCGTGCGGTGAACCTGGACCTCGACGGGCTCGACGCGGATGCGGTCGAGGCCGCTTTCTTTGAGGCTGGTGCGTACTCGGTGGTGCTCACCGATCGTCGCGACGATGCCATCCTCGAACCCAAACCCGGCGAAATCCGGCTGTGGCCGGCGACGCGCCTGCAGGCTATCTTCGCCGCGGATGGCCTGACTGAAGACACGCTCGCTTCGCTGGCGACCGCCATAGGCTGCAGCCGTTCGGCCTTGCAGATCGAGGACATTGCCGATCGCGAGTGGGAGCGCGAGTGGCTCAAGGATTTCAAGCCGATGCGTTTCGGGCGAAATCTTTGGATCTGCCCCTCGCATGCCAAAGTCGATGAGCAGGACGCGATCGTGGTCGCGCTCGATCCGGGGCTGGCGTTCGGCACCGGCACCCATCCGACCACCCGACTCTGCCTGGAATTTCTCGACCAGTGTCACACAGGTGGTCGCCTGGTCGCGGGCGGCCGGGCAACGAGCACGCGCGTCGTGGATTACGGCTGCGGCTCGGGTGTGCTGGCGATCGCCGCGCTCAAACTTTGGCCGCAGGCCCACGCCTTGGCGCACGATATCGATCCGCAAGCGCTTACCGCCACCCGCGACAACGCGCTCGGCAACGACGTCGTCGACCGCATCGAGACTTTTGCCGCAGCCGCCACGCTCGCCAGTCGGGTAACGGCGCAGGGCAAGGCCGATTTGGTGCTGGCAAATATTCTCTCTGGGCCGCTCTGCGAGCTCGCGCCGATTCTTTGTCAGCTGCTGGCGCCCGGCGGCGAGTTGGTACTCGCCGGTCTGCTCGATGCGCAGGCCGATGAGGTCATCACCGCTTATGCGCCGATGCTCGCCTTGCAGCGCTGGCGCTCGCTCGACGGCTGGACCTGCCTCGTGGGGCGCAAAGCCAAATGAACACGCCGCTGAACACGCCTGCAGTCGAGACGGCGGACCGCACGGGCTTTCGTATCGGACCTTGGCAAATCGTGGCGCCCGCAGTGCTCGCCCCCATGGCAGGCGTGACCGATCGACCGTTCCGAATTCTGGCGCGCCAGCAAGGCGCAGCGCTGGCCGCCTCGGAGATGATCACCGCCGACACCCGGCTGTGGAATTCACGCAAGTCGCGGCAGCGGATGAATCATGAGGGTGAACCCGAGCCGCGCGTGGTGCAGCTCGCCGGCGCCGACCCGCAAGCCCTGGCCGAGGCCGCGCGACGCAACGTCGATCTCGGCGCGCAAATCATCGACATCAACATGGGCTGCCCGGCCAAAAAAGTCTGCAACAAACTTTGTGGCTCGGCGCTGCTGCAGGATGAACCCTTGGTGGCGCGCATTCTGGAAACCGTCGTCAGCGCGGTCGCTGCGACCGGCAGCGGCGTCCCCGTCACCCTCAAAACCCGCACGGGCTGGGATCGCGAGCATCGCAACGGCGTTCGCGTGGCGCAGATCGCCGAACAAAGCGGCATCGCCGCACTCGCCATCCACGGGCGGACACGCGCCGATTTCTATGAGGGCGAGGCCGAGTACGACACCATCCGTGCCATTCGCGCAACAGTGCGTATCCCAGTGCTGGCCAACGGCGATATTGACGGTGCAGACAAAGCGCGACAGGTGTTGAGTTACACGGGCGCAGCGGGTGTCATGGTGGGCCGCGCGGCCCATGGCGCACCGTGGATTTTCCGTGACCTCAATGGCTTGCTCGCGCGCGGGGTCGTGCCCGCTGCACTCTCGGCGGCGGAGCGGCGTGATATAGTTCTGACGCATTTGCAGGCCATCTACGCCTTCCACGGCGAAGAGTCCGGACTGCGAATCGCACGCAAACATCTTGGCTGGTATGCACGACTACTCGACAGGACGCCCGACGCGCGCGCCCTGCTGATGGCGGCGTCGTCGACGTCGACCCAGTACGCATGTGCCGCGGAATTGTTTGGTGCCTGGGCGGCGGTGCATTGAGCGGTGCGTTGATCGAGGACTAGATCATGTCGGGTGATGGAGCGGGCAACAGCGACGGCAAACTGGATCTGCCCTTGCGCGGTCACGCCGAACGCGCCTTCGAGGACTACCTCAGCCACCTCAACGGCCATCAGCCCTCCGGGCTTTATGAACTCGTGTTGCGCGAGGTCGAAGAACCTTTGCTGCGCGTGGTTCTGCGTCACGCCCATGGCAATCAATCCCGCGCCGCCGAAATTCTTGGCATCAATCGCGCCACGCTGCGCCGCAAGCTGCGCGAGCTCGGTCTCACTCCGGAATAAGCGCTCATGCCTGTCGTCGTATGTCGCGCCCTGATTTCGGTCTCGGACAAGACGGGCGTCATCGACCTCGCACGCGCGCTGCTCGCACGCAAGGTAGAGATTCTCTCGACAGGCGGCACCGCCCGACTGCTCGCCGAACAGGGCATCACGGTCAAAGAAGTCTCGCAGCACACCGGCTTCCCCGAGATCATGGACGGCCGCGTCAAAACTTTGCATCCGCGCATTCACGGTGGACTACTCGGTCGTCGCGGCGTCGATGAAAGCGTGATGACGCTGCATGGCATCGAGCGTATCGATCTGCTGATCGTCAATCTTTATCCATTTGCCGAAACGGTGGCGCGTCCCGCCTGTACCTACGCGGAAGCCATCGAGAACATCGACATCGGTGGGCCGGCGATGGTGCGCGCCGCCGCCAAAAATCATGACGCAGTGACCGTGGTCGTCGATCCGCAGGATTACGGTACCTTGCTCGCCGAAATCGAAAATCGCGACGGCGCGACTACGCCCGCGCTGCGTGCCTGGCTCGCGGCAAAAGCTTTTGCACACACCGCTCGCTACGACACCATGGTGGCGAACTATCTGCAGTCGCGCAATCCTGCGCCCGGCGATGAGTTCCCGAAGTTGCTGCCGCTGGTGTTCGAGAAGGTGCAAGACCTGCGCTACGGCGAAAATCCGCACCAGAGTGCGGCCTTCTATCGTGATGTGACGCCGCGCGGTCCTTCGGTGGCCAACGCCAAGATACTGCAGGGCAAAGAATTATCATTCAACAATATTGCCGATGCCGATACCGCCATCGAATGCGTACGGCAATTTGCGGCGCCGGCCTGCGTGATCGTCAAGCACGCCAATCCGTGTGGCGTAGCGACCGCGGCGAACATCCATGCGGCCTATGAATCGGCTCACAAAACCGACCCCACTTCGGCCTTTGGCGGCATCATCGCCTTCAATCGGCCGCTCGATGCGGCCACCGCAAGCGCCCTCCTCGGCCGTCAATTCGTCGAGGTGCTGGCTGCACCAAAGATTGCGGCCGATGCACTGGCCGTGCTCGCCACCAAGCCCAATGTTCGCGTGCTCGAACTCGGCGACCTGCCGCCCGACCATGGTTCCGAGCTCGAATATCGCAGCGTCTCCGGTGGTCTGCTGGCACAAAGCCGCGATTTCGGCATGGTGCGCCGCGAAGATCTGCGCGTGGTCACCGCTCGGCAGCCGACCGCACGGCAACTCGACGATTTGCTCTTTGCCTGGCAGGTCTGCAAGTTCGTCAAATCCAACGCCATCGTCTATGCCCGCGATCTCGCCACGGTCGGCATCGGCGCGGGTCAGATGAGTCGCGTGTACTCGAGCCGCGTTGCAGCCATGAAAGCCAGCGACGAGAAACTCGAAGTGCGCGGTTCGGTGATGGCCTCGGATGCTTTCTTCCCGTTTCGCGATGGCGTCGATGTCGCCGCCGAATATGGGGTTGCGGCGGTCATCCAGCCGGGTGGCAGCCTGCGTGATACCGAAGTCATCAAAGCAGCCGATGAGCACGGCATGACGATGGTATTTACCTGTATGCGCCACTTCCGACACTGAGCCGCAGACTCTCATTCATCCCAGGTCCCACGTCATGATCAAAGTTCTCATCGTCGGCGGCGGCGGGCGCGAGCACGCGCTCGCCTGGAAATGCGCTGCCTCGCCCCGAGTCACCGAAGTTTTGGTAGCGCCGGGCAACGCCGGCACGGCCAGCGAGCCGAAGGTACGCAACGTGGCGGTGGCCGCCGACGATGTTGCGGGTCTGGTCGCCCTCGCCCGTCGCGAGCGCATCGATCTCACCATCATCGGACCCGAAGCCCCGCTCGTGCTCGGCGTGGTCGATGCCTTCGCAGCCGCGGGACTGCGGTGCTTCGGGCCGCGGCAGGCAGCCGCGCAGCTCGAGGGCTCGAAAGCTTTCACCAAAGAATTCTTGCGCCGACACGGTATTCCGACTGCTGCCTACGCTACCTTCACCCGCAACAACTTCGATCCCGACTGGGTACGCCGCCAGCGTAGCCCCATCGTGGTCAAGGCGAGCGGCCTGGCCGCCGGCAAAGGGGTGATCATCGTCGACAGTGCCGAAGAAGCGATCGCGACCGCACAAGCGATGTTCGCGGGGCAGTTTGGCGATGCCGGCGCAGAAGTCGTCATCGAAGAATTCCTGCCGGGCGAGGAAGCAAGCTTCATCGTCATGGCTGACGGCGTGCATGTGCTGCCGTTCGCCACGTCGCAGGATCACAAGCGCATCGGCGATGGCGATACCGGCCCCAACACCGGCGGCATGGGCGCGTATTCACCGGCGCCCGTCGTCACAGCCGAGATGCATGCGCGCATCATGCGCGAGGTGATCGAGCCCACCATTCGCGGTCTGGCGGCCGACGGCATGCCCTATACCGGTTTTTTGTATGCCGGGATCATGATCGCTGCCGATGGCACACCCAACGTGCTCGAGTTCAACTGCCGCTTCGGTGATCCCGAAACACAGCCGATCCTGTCGCGTCTGCGCTCCGATCTGACCGTGCTCTGTGAGGCGGCCCTGGATGGTCGCCTCGATGAGGTGAGCATGGAGTGGGATCCACGGGCGGCGCTCGGGGTGGTGCTCGCGGCTGCCGGCTATCCGGACACCGTGCGCAAAGGCGATGAAATTCGCGGCCTCGACGCCGCCGCAAAATTACCCGGCAAGGTCTTCCATGCCGGCACCACACAGCACCACGACCATATCGTCACCCACGGCGGCCGCGTTCTATGCGCGGTGGGACTTGGCGACAGCGTGAGCGCAGCGCAGAACGCCGCTTACGCGCTGGTCGACCGGATCGACTTTGCCGGCATGCAGTGTCGGCGCGATATCGGCTATCGCGCCATTCACCGCGAGCAACGACGCTGATCTCGGGCTGGCGCCCGAGTCGGCGTCAGCGCTTCATGGCCTCGAAGAAATCCGAATTCGTCTTCGTATCCTTCATCTTGTCGAGCAGGAACTCGATCGCCGCCAGCTCGTCCATCGGATGCAGCAACTTGCGCAGAATCCACATCTTGGCGAGCTCGCTCGGATCGGTGATGAGCTCTTCCTTGCGGGTGCCTGAACGGTTGATGTTGATCGACGGGAAGACGCGCTTCTCGGCAATGCGACGATCAAGGTGGATTTCACTGTTGCCGGTGCCCTTGAACTCCTCGTAGATGACATCGTCCATCTTCGAACCGGTGTCGATCAGCGCCGTGGCGAGGATGGTCAAAGATCCACCTTCCTCGATATTGCGTGCCGCACCAAAGAAACGCTTCGGTCGCTGCAAGGCATTGGCGTCGACACCGCCCGTGAGCACCTTGCCCGAGCTCGGCACCACGGTGTTGTAGGCGCGCGCGAGACGCGTGATCGAGTCGAGCAGAATGACCACGTCTTTCTTGTGCTCGACGAGTCGCTTCGCCTTCTCGATCACCATTTCGGCCACTTGCACGTGACGCGCTGCGGGCTCATCGAAGGTGGATGAGACCACCTCGCCCTTCACCGTACGCTGCATCTCGGTGACTTCTTCGGGCCGCTCGTCGATGAGCAGCACGATCAGATACACCTCGGGATGATTCGCGGTAATCGACGTCGCAATGTTCTGCAGCAGCATGGTCTTGCCGGCCTTGGGCGGCGAGACGATGAGACCACGCTGACCCTTGCCGATCGGCGCCACGAGATCGATCGCACGAGCGGTCAAGTCTTCGGTGGAACCGTTGCCGCGCTCGAGCTTCAGACGCCGCGTCGGATGCAGCGGCGTGAGATTCTCGAACAGCACCTTGCTGCGCGCGTTCTCGGGCGAGTCGAAGTTGATCTCGCCGACCTTGAGCAACGCAAAGTAGCGCTCGCCATCTTTGGGCGGACGGATCAGCCCCGAGATGGTGTCGCCGGTGCGCAGATTGAAACGTCGAATCTGCGCCGGGCTGATGTAGATATCGTCGGGGCCGGCGAGATAGGAACCGTCGGCCGAGCGCAGGAAGCCGAAGCCGTCCTGCAGAATCTCGAGCACGCCGTCGCCATAGATATCTTCGCCCTTGCGTGCATGGGCCTTGAGCAAGCTGAAGATGATGTCCTGCTTGCGCGAGCGCGCCATGTTCTCGACGCCGAGCGCACTTGCCATATCGACCAGCCGGGCGATGGGCATCGCCTTCAGCGTGGTGAGATTCATCGAGTTGCGCGAAGCCGCGAGTTCCTCTTTGCTGATGATCTCGGCGTCTTCACCGGAATCGATGAAGGGCGCGTGATCCATCGGCATGTCGTCGTGCATCGGGCCACCGACGTTGCCGTTGCGCATGCCGCGATTTTGGTCGCGGTTGCCGTGCCGGGGTCCCTTGCCCTGCCGTCGCGGGCCGCCCTGCCCGCCGCCTAGATAGCCGCCTCTCACAGGTGACTGTCCAGAAAGGCCGCCAGCTGCGAGCGCGATACCGCACCCACTTTCTGTGCTTCGACCGTGCCGTTTTTGAACAGGATCAGCGTCGGGATACCGCGAATGCCGAACTTCGGCGGCGTCTGCGGGTTCTCGTCGATGTTGAGCTTGGCGATGCGCACACGATCGGCGTAGACGCCTGAGAGCTCATCGAGGATCGGGGCGATCATCTTGCAGGGACCACACCACTCGGCCCAGAAGTCGAGCAGCACAGGCTTCTCGGATTTGAGCACGTCGTTGGCAAAAGTGGCATCTGAGGTGTTGATGATGTGAGGGCTGCTCACGCGGGTGGACCTCCGGCTGGAGTGGTTGTTGGCTGTGGAAAAAACGTCGGAAAGTTGGGGGTTTGCGGGCCCGCGGCTGAACGCCATGTCTGAGGGGCCGTCAAACGGTTACACTAGACCGTCTTTGGAATTTGGGTTTTGCCTCTGGATCGACCAGGAATGCTTGATGGATTGGGAGGGGGCAGTGCCGCAGGACAGTGGGCAGAACGCCCTTCTGGATGTGCTTTTTAGCCAATTCCCCAAACGTTTGCAAGCAGTGTCAAGGCAACCGAGCAACATCCGACCTAATGACTGATACCCATCTTTCCGATCTGACCTTCTCCGCGCTTGAACTCGCCGCTCCCCTGATGCAAGGCATCGACGAAGCCGGCTTCACCCGCTGTACGCCGATCCAGGCGCAAACCCTGCCCGCCGCCCTCACGGGCCGCGACATCGCCGGCCAAGCGCAGACCGGCACCGGCAAAACCGCCGCATTTCTGGTCGCGCTGTTCCAGAACCTGCTGGCGAAGCCTGCACCCGCCACTCACGGGGCCACCGCGATCCGCGCCCTCGTGATCGCGCCGACGCGCGAACTCGCCGTGCAGATCCACAAAGACGCCGTGCTCATCGGTCAACACACCGGCTTGCGTCTCGCAGTCGTCTTTGGCGGTGTCGACTATGAAAAGCAGCGGCGCGAACTCGAAGGTGGCATCGATGTATTGATCGGTACACCAGGCCGCATCATCGACTACTACAAGCAGCACGTCTTCGAACTGCGCGAAGCGCAAGCGGTCGTGCTCGATGAAGCCGATCGCATGTTCGATCTCGGTTTCATCGCCGACATCCGTTATTTGCTGCGTCGACTGCCGCCGCCCGAACAACGGCAGTCGATGTTGTTTTCGGCGACGCTGTCACAGCGCGTGCTCGAGCTCGCCTACGAGCACATGAACGAGCCGGTGCTGGTGCGCATCGAGCCCGAAAAAATCGCGGCTGATCGTGTTCGCCAGATCATTTATTACCCGGCGATGGAAGAAAAAATTCCGCTGCTCGTCGGCCTGCTGCGCAAGATGGATCCGCATCGCACCATGGTGTTCGTCAACACCAAGCGCATGGCTGAACGACTCGAAGATACGCTGCGGGCCAATGGCATCGATGCGCAGGCGCTCTCGGGCGATGTGCCGCAAAAAAAGCGCCTGCGCTTTTTGCAGGATTTTCACTCGGGCAGCCTTGCCGTGCTGATTGCTACCGATGTCGCCTCGCGCGGGCTGCACATCCCCGAGGTCAGTCACGTGTTCAATTTCGATCTGCCGCAGGACTCGGCCGACTATGTGCACCGCATCGGTCGTACCGCACGTGCGGGCGCCGAGGGCGATGCGATCAGCTTCGCCTGCGAGGAATACGCGGTCGGACTGCCTGACATCGAAAAATTCATTGGTCGCAAGATTCCGCACGAGCCGATTTCGGCCGACATGCTGCCCGAGCTCACCTGGCCGCCGCGGCGCAAATACGAAGATCGTGGCGGTTTTCGGGGTGGCTCTCGCCCGGGCGGCGGCGGTGGGCGGCCCGGCGGTGGCGGTCGGCCGGGTGGTGGCAGACCGCGCAGTGGCGGACGCTCGCGGAGCGGACGCTCCTAGCCGAGATCGGCGACGCCGTCGATCGCAGCAAATTCTTCGTGGTGATGTGGCTCGA
>Ga0194129_10009109_pt1 | contig 11241 bp, 9 predicted proteins | sample TA2KigCa35mmetaG_FD_150862 | JGI IMG/M metagenome (GOLD analysis project Ga0194129, IMG submission 150862) | Freshwater microbial communities from Lake Tanganyika, Tanzania - TA2015038 Kigoma Deep Cast 35m | ecosystem: Environmental > Aquatic > Freshwater > Lake | place: Tanzania: Lake... | reverse complement strand
GCATTTCACGGATGGTGGGGACGTTGGTCGCGGGGGCGGGTTTTGCGGGGAGTATCGGTTTGGGCGTCATTGCGACCGGTGTTTCATCTTCAGATTCTTCATTTCTCTCGAGCGCGAGCGCGGATTCCGGTTCGGGCGCTGGTCTGGACGTATCTCCACCCCGCGCTTGTTGCTGTAATTGCGCGGTTTGTTTTTGGATACTATCTGTAATCGATTTTGTTATCATTTCTTTAATCGACATACCCGCAGTGGCACCGGCACCGGAAGTCGCGGATGCTATCATATCGCGTATTTCGTTCTTTGCCGACTTCGCAATCAGACCACTCGTAGATGTCGTCGCAAACGTTTTTTTCAGAGCGATACTTTCTTTATAATAATACGCCATAACCGACACGAAGGATTGATGGTCGTTGGTCTCCACTCCACGGCGGAGAAGACATGGTGTATCCTTTTTGAGCGCGGTATTCTTAAGACTGACTTGGCAATTTCGACTGTCGGAAAATAAGAACTTTTGAACTTGAATCGGGAGGTATCCCCATCGTTTATTATCCAACGGAAATTTATCCGAACTTAAAATACGGTCGTCCTTCATTTCATTTATTTTCACAGGTCCAGTTGTGGTGGGGGGCGGCGCGGCTTCGGCGCCAGTAGTAGCGGCGGCAGCAGCAGCAACACCGGTCGCAGGTTCCTCCATCCCCGGCGCAGCCGTTTCTGTCCGGATATCCTCAAACTGCTTTGATTCGCATTCTTGCCTTCGCGCCAACTGCGACGGTTTATCCCACTGCCCGAAACAACACGGAACACATAAACCTTTCGGATGCGCGTCTTTCTTTAAAAACCCAGGATAGTGCTGTTTATAGTTCCCCTTCTCATCTTTATGGTATTTATCATCCGTGAATTCAAATATATTCGCACCGGGCGGAATCTTCTTCGCTTTTTGTGGAATGACTGCGCCGTATTTGCCAGATTTGACTTCTTCTTCCGTGAGACTCGTATTATGTTTCAAACTCCAATACCGAGGGCAAATATAATGATACTGCTTGCTTGGGTCGGACCCATATGTTATACTGTGTGAATACGAGTTCGGATGTTCGCGGTCAATACGCGCCTTTTCTTCTTGGGTTAATATCACGGGTTGGCGGTGCACACTCCACGGACAACTTCGAGAGTATGCGTTGAATTTACCAATACCTTCGTTTAAGTGGATGATTGGGTCGCGCTCCTGGATTCGCTTCGAAAATGGATTCGGATTGGCTAATTCCATACCGGTGATATCGGAAAGGTCCTCTTCTTCTTCACCGGAAGTCGGTTTCTTTTTCGCGGCAGCAGCGCCGGCGCCTCCGCCTCCTCCGCCTCCACCTTGATTGCTCGCATCGTCGTCGTCACCGCCGTTATCGTCGTCGTCGTCCTGTAATAAATCAAATAAATCAACGGCTTCTTCCTTTTCGGGTTCAGCTTCAAACCCAAATGTGACACCTCCACTTGCTGACGCTGGACCGGTCGCAGATGCGGGTTTCTTTAAGACTGGAACAATTTCCGTCATCATCTCGATGGGCTCTTCCTTTTCCGATGAGTCCACATTTCCAATCACTGCGACGGCTGCGGGGGCGGGGGCGGTGACTATGGAGGCGGCGGCGGTGGCAGCGACGGATGCGGAGGCGGGGGGCAGCGCAGTCGCAGGCGCAGTCGCGGACGTCCCAGAAGCGCACAATTGAGAGATTTTCTCATAAGGTATCTCCGTCGTGGTCGGGTCCTGATACACACGAAGAATCGAATCCAGGTAAATGTGTAGTGCGGGTAAGAATAATATATTGTTGATATTCGATATCTCAATCGTGATGATGCTATTGAATGCGCCTTTCGTTATTTTTGTCAAGAACCCCGGATTATTTTTAATACGAATACTTCCGCCGCGAAACCGCGACATCTGTTGTGTTTGTAGTGAATTCAATAATGCGGACAATTTCGCACGCGCATCCGACTCCGACATCATATAGTTATCCTTCAATCCTTCGATGATATCACGGTCGCTTTGTCGTTTATTCATCATCTCAATCATATACGCATCCTGACTCGACATATCATTATAATTACTCACACGCTTATACCGCAGAACGATGCCTTTCTTCAAACTCCCCTCGATTTCATTGAATGCGCTTGAAATACACCGAATCATCTGCTTAATCTCGATATTGCGTGTGATGGCAAGTTGCGCGAAGTATTCGATATTGATGATTTCAATCTGCGAATGATACAACTTGGTAAAGAGGTTCATATGAAACCCGCTCTGCTCTACATGTTCTTTGATGACACGCAAGACGGGATTCACCGTTGCCTTTATGATTTCCTCCATTTCGTTCGTCGTGAATGAGTATTTGACGAAGAGTTTGACATAAACGGTTCCATCCGGGTAAAACTCGCATAATACGGGGACCGGCAAATGGGTTGCTTTATGGTCGGGGACTGCCGGATTGGAATAGGTGTATTGGATGAAGATGGCGACACTCTTCTTGCGCGCGGTTGTTTTGATAAGACGGAAAATATCGCCCTTGGGTAAATACGGGATTTTACGCCCACTGCGACTTACACCCGATATGAAGAATTTGTAGATGTTGTCCTGTTTCTTTCCGGGATTGTATTTGATGTAGGGAATGTATTCCGAGCAATGGATGATTTTGAAGACTGCGTCGAGAGATTGATTGTAAGGCGTCTCGGGATGTATCATGAACTCGACGCCGCGAATCCCGTTATCCATATAATTCTGGTCGGTCGTTCGTCTCTCGTAAATGTCATAGAGTAGTTTGATATTCGCGGTTTGGCGCAGAAATCTCTCGTTGAGTATCTTTTTATCCGCGTCGAACAACTTCAATTTATGAAGAAGCAGCGTGTTATGCGAATGGATGGTGGACAGATCGATTTCTCCGGATGCTTCTGCTGAACCGATTTCAACGTCGGTTCGGCGCGTGTCATCGCGATAGTTCGAGAGATATGGGTAATACACCTGGACGATATATCCTTCATTGACGGGTTTTGTATGCGTGGGGGTGAGGGAGGTGGTGGAGGTGGAGATGAGTGCCCCCGCCGTCCCCGCCGCAGTTTTCGCATAGACCAACGCATCCTCCGCAGACACCATGTAGATGGTATTATGAAGAAATACACCGTAGTCGATGAGAACAGTTTTATTGGTTGTATTTACAATTTCACCGGCGTGGATTTCTAAAAAGGGGTCGGCGTTCATCGCGTCCAATGGATTCACCGCATACGGATAATTCAATTCTTGACCTAATACGATATTTACAATACGGGGATTCTCTTCTAATTTCAGATTCGCGATGTTCGAATAGGTGTAATTGCCGCTGGTTCCGCCGGCGGGGATGCCGAGTTTTGCGTATTCGGGTCCTGCGCCCGTCGTCGTCACGTCTCCCGCCTGTCTCGGATGGTTATCGATATTCAACAAATAATTCTGGATACGAACCGGCGTAATCTCAAGATTCCCATTGGAGGTGATTTGGTCGTGCGCCAACTGGGTGGTGATGTGTTTGACTTGCTTACAGAAGAAATACAATTCCGCATACGAGAGACCAACTTTGTCACGCGTCAAATACAGGAATTTCTTTTTGATGGTTTCAATGGAATCATCGGGGTAAATTCTCTCGGGAAGAAAGACCACCTTGATATGATTCTGCTGAATCGACTGGAGTTCGTAATCACTAAATATTGTTCGAAAAAATGGGTTCGCACGCTCTCGAAGGAAGACGTCGTTGATGTTTACAATTTGCCCGTCATCCGTCGTGAATTCCACATTTCCATAAAATACATATAACACATTGTATTCGGGTGTTAATGCTGCGATATCCGTTTCCATTTCCATTTCTTCATTTTGCGAGCGCAAATGACAAATTTTGTATATTGGAATTTCCGACGCTGGTTTTTCCATGTTTTACACTATTATATGTTGATACTTTATTACGTGTATAAATACACGTATAATACACGTAATGTGTGTATAAATACACGTAATGTGTAATAAACACATCATTGTATTGTATATATCTCTGTTGAAACGGATAAATACAATACAATACATGGCAATGAAACCTGAATTCAAAATGATTGTCGCACTCTGTCAGGGTGGTGGTATCGGACAGGACGGTCAACTCCCGTGGCCTAAACTTGAGAGAGATATGCGATTCTTTGCGGAAGTGACACGGTCCACCAAGTTCCCATACAACAGCGCGGTAGTGATGGGGCGCAAAACATGGGAAAGTATACCGTCATATGCGCGACCTCTGAAATACCGGGATAATTTCGTGATTTCATCATCCTATTACGACCACGACCACGATGACGCCGGTCCCGAATCCGGGGTTACATTCATCCGCCATCTCTCGGAGATTCAGAAGTATACTATGAAATATGAGACGGTTTGGTTTATTGGCGGCGCGTCCATCTACGAACAGGTCCTCTCTCCGCAATTATCGCCCGTGTTTCCAATTGATGAAATATATATCACAATTGTGGATGAGAAATATGAATATGATACGGCATTTCCGTTGACGTATCAATACCAAACGGTTGAAGAATGGGAATCGCTCCGCAACAATCCGATGAATCGCGCAATTTGGTGCTGGACGAGCGCGGCAGAAGTTCCGCCATATATATCATTCTTTAATGAAGACACTTCGGCCCAAGTGTTGTATAAAGTCATGGATGTGAACCGGGATTTTATCGCGAGTATAACACGGGCGAATGACCTGGTTGGTATTCGTGAGAGACGTTTGCCGGATACACGGTTCATACTGGCGCGTTCCGCCGCGCACCACGGGGTATGAAAGGTGTATCGATTGCGACACACAATGCGGCGCAATTATTTAATGACAGGTGTATCGATTGCGACACACAATGCGGCACATATCCGCCCCCACCCGTGGTGCGCGGCGGAACGCGCTGTCGGAACGCGCCTAGTTGTCGTAATGCGGGTTATCATTGATTGTCATTCCGCAATACTCTTTCGGTTTGAGTTTATAATCTTCCGGCGAATATACCTTGATTTTCTGCGCCTCGTCAATAAGAAAACGGAAATTGTTCCAGAATTCGTCCTTGTGTCCTACGCTTTCCGTCATGATATGACTCAACTCGTGAAGCGCGACAAACGTCAATGTGTTTTCATCGATGAGTTTATTCCCCTTTTTGGTTGTATTCACGCAAAACGCGAGTTTCTCGCCCTTATTCTCACTATACGCAGTGTATTCACTCGTGGGAAGTGTCTCGCTCACTTTTTCTGGACGGAAATTTTTCACTAAACGCTTCACATTTTCACGGTCCGGGTAAGTTTCGCCCATGTGTTTCACAACCTGTCGCATTTTTTGTGTGACGGTAGCGAGAAGGTCTGCGGCAAGTGCCAGTTTCGCGCGTTCGCGCACACAATATTTGTTTCCATCGACCTTGGATACGATACACTTCAATTGAAACGCATCTGAGTCTTGGTAGATTTTAAGACAGACAACAATAATAAATAGTATAATGATGTATCCGAAAATACTGGTTTTAAACATTACAAGATATATTCTCGTTAGAAGATATCTTTTTCTAACTGCGGCGGCGGTGGCTATGGCGGTGGCTATGGCGGTGGCTATAGCGGTGGCTACGACTCTGGCGGTGGGGTTGGCGACGACGACGACGACGTTGCGTGATACCACCCATCATGACACATCCAAATTGTTTTTTTGATTCGCGATGGCGACGTGTATATACACATGCTGGGGCGGGTGAATGAGCGCGCGAGGGCACGTGCGAGGGTGTGCGCGATAGCGATAGCGACTTCGACTTATGTAGGGTCTGAAGCGTTTCATCAATGGACCGATGCCACTTCCCACGAGGACTCGTCATGATTTTATCATCCGGAATCGGAAGTCCGTTCTTATCCGTATAATTCCGACACGAAGGGTCGATGAAATACAAATGCGTATATCCCATACCCAGTTGAAACATGTTGATGAGTTTATCGATGGTGGTCTTTTTTTCGTGACACAAGGTATCGAACTCGGTTAGTAATTTCTCTCGCAAGGTTACAGACAGTTCGGTGTTATGCTCTATTTTCTTCCGCCAAAACTCGCGTCCTGCGTCGAGAATATTCTTGGGTTGAATCTCGATTACCTCCTCTGGTATATTTCGTGATTGCCGTTTTTTACCTGCGCGGTCCGTGTCTGGAATCGAAACCACCGTATGGGTATAATCACCCTTTATCGACGATATGATTGGAAATATACCGTATTCCGGAGACCATACAATGTCCGAGCATGATGTTCGAATACCGCGTATTCTGGAATACGTGCACCTCTCATCGCCTTCCTCGACACAACATCGGTGACTTTCATGTTCGCTCGAGTCGAATATAAATGTCCGCAATTCTCTCGGATTGGGTTGGATTTGATACCCTCGCGGGTATTCGACATCGCATTTCCTGTATAAATCTCTCAACGGTCCAACTAAACTTTCTAATAATTGATACTGATTCCTTTCAGATGGGTCGACGTCGCTGTCAAATGAACGATAGACGTCGTGAAGAAGCGTTCCAATCAAAAAATCATTGGTCTGTTGTTTATGCGGCGGATGGGATGAAATCGCAATCTCGCCTTTGACACCAGGTCGTCCAACGAGAGACAACACGTTGACATTCTCACACGACACGACGACCCCGCGGGTGATTATCCCATGACATTGAAGAAATAGTGTCAGATGGGATTCGCCATTCATTACCTTTAGGATATATTATTGTTAGATAATGTCATACCGAAGAACGCTTAAATAATAATTATTAAGTAATAATATACACTACACTATAATAGATAAGAAATGATAACCTAAATTACATATACTACACTGGTATATTTGATGTTTTCTATGACTGAATGGTTCGTTCATAGGTATATTATGCACGGCGATAAGGATAAAACAACATTTGCCAGGGACCATGTTACTCATCATATCCATACTCTTCCAGATATGAAACTAACATCCAGTTCTGAATATGGTGATAGCGTTGACAAATATCTTGGTCTTTATTTTGTTTGGCGTTCGTCGTTTGTTGTTTTTGTTGTAGGGTGTATTGAATGTTTTATACTATCATATGTTACTGGTTTGGATGTGTCTCCATTCTTTATAATAACCATTGTATTGATATTCTGTGTGTATCAAAGTTCTTTTTGGAATACAATTCATCCAGATATACATGAAATATCACTTAATTTAACATGGTGTGAAGGTTTGCCTGGATGGAATGGATGGAAGCAACTATTCGGTTTGATAACGGTTAACAATAGTTCATTATATGAATGGATGAAAGCAAATCATCGCATGCATCATATACGAAAGGGGGTTAACAAAGGAAATTATAATGTTACATTGCCAGGTGCTGATTTTATATTTGGAACATACTATAACGAATAATTACATCACATTCACATTGACATTCGGAAACACCCACTTATCCACTGTGGTGCGAACACAGAACGCGCGGTGTGATAGGATACCGAGGATAAATACGGCGACGAGTGTTTTCCAGAATGTGAACTGGAAGAATCGCGCGATGAGATATGCGCCGATGATAGTAAACACAACATCCACGACTGCGAGATTGAAGATGCGATAGGAATGCGCGCCTTCTTTTGGGCGACCGAAGATGTCTTTATAACGACACAGACCAGTGGATGTTGACATTCATATATATATATATGTATATATATATCGAAAGACATAAATTCATACTAGACTAGACTAGACATTTCCAATTGGGGTCTGGTTTTTTGATGAAGTCCGGCGTGTAGGTATAATCCACCGTGAGTTCTTCTCCGGCGTCGATGTCGCGTCCGGCAATAATCCACCATTCACCGGTGGTTTTATCCGGCGATGTCGAGAGATATGTGTTCGGTAACACCGCATTCGCAGCATCCGCGTTTGATACCTTTTTAGGACAGTGGTTGATTTTACTTCCGATGGGAGTCACCTCTTCATCCGCAGTAATCGCAACAAATAGACGTTCGCCTTTGACACGCGAACGCTTGGTAAATAACCCAAGACCTTGGATATGACTTTCACCGATAGTGAAATCGGGACTATTCAAAATACCGTGCTGATAATTCACGAGAGATGGAACGATGACATTCTTTGCGATGAGGACGGAGATAACAATCAAGACAAATAGTAAAAACATCGTCGAGAGAATGGACGACATTGTTGTATATACTATATCGATATTCGATATCAATATTCGATATAATATTGTAAAATCCACAATATTATATTCTCACCTACGCCGGTTCGCGGGCGGTCGCGGCTGGTTCGCGGGCGGTCGCGATTTACTGGGCGCCAGCACCCAACTCAAGAGGAGTGCGCATCAGGTCGGGAGCAAAGGTGCTCTGGTTCCAGGGTCCAACGTTCAACTGGGGGTTAGGAGGCTCGGAACGAAGTTGGAGATTGGCGTTCTTCATGGTGTTGCCGATGGTGTCAATGCCGGTCAAAAAGGTCGCAGAAAGAAGGTTCTGGCCGAGAAGGTCGCCACTTCCGGAGGGGTTCAAACTGCCCCACTGATTGTTGGTGTCACGGGGAAGAAGGTCGGAGGGGTTCGCAACGGGCATATTCACGCCACCAGCGGGAGCAGCACCTTGGCCGGTCATCGCATCAACAGCGGAGTATCCACTGGCACCACTGGGGACGACGGGAGCAGCCTGCTGACTCGCAGCAATGGACGCCTTCTGACGACTATCCGAGTCGCTCTTCAAGGGTTCAAAGGGGGCCACGAACTTTTGGTCGGAATAGGCGTAAATTGCGTATACAAGGACAATCGCGCCCAAAATCACAAGAATGTGATTGGCTCGAAGTGTTTTCTCTAAATCAGACAAAAAACTCATTCTTATAATTTAAATGTATATAAAATAAATGACAAAATAATGTTACTCGGTTTCATCTTCGGAAGATTCCGAATGTAAATCATCTAAATCATCCAGGAGATATGCGGCTTTTATTTCCTTTGCTTCTAAATATGCGCGTATCGCCACCTTTTTGGCTTCGATTGCCTTTTGTTTCGCAATCTTATACATTTCATAAATAACATCCTTGTGTTTTTTTAATTGAATCGTCGCGGATTGTTTGGATAATGGAATGGAACGGTGATTCGACGTGGTGGACTTTTCTGGGCTGGATGGTTCCATCTGAAATTCGGGTTCATTCGTATCAATCGTATCTGGAATATTCTTAAAATCAATATCGATTTCCAAACACTCAAAATGTTTCATTGGGACTTCTTTTTCTGGTTCAGATGAACTGATTCCTAAAGAATCTTCATCTTCTTCATTTTGGTCCAAGAATGGCACGGAGGTGGCAACGGGTGCGGCAACGGGTGGAGCGGGCGTGGGCGCGGGCGCGGGCGAAATGGCCTTCGACGTTCCAGCATCAATCACACATGTTTCAAACAAGGGTAAATCCGGTATCACTAGGACTTGTCGTAATATCAATTCGATTTGAAAATTCCGAGAGGTGAATTTAATCCCTTGAAATTCGATAATCGATATAATCGACTGTTCGGCCTTAATATAGTCCACCGGCGCAACCTGTTTTTTTTCATCGAATATTTTACACGAAAACGGCTGTATGTGAGGTAAATGTCGGTTCGATTCTAAATTCACGCGAATCAAATAACTACCGGTCTTGTATGCGCGTATCGGGGACGTGAACGAATTCTCGATATCGGTTCGGTCCAATTCTTGTGTGAACCACAAATGCCGTTTTTCGTAAAGTAAATCAATCGACCTTTTTTCTAAATTCGTTATCCATTCTATAAATTCCGCATCCTGGTCCGATGATGTAAGCAGTAAATCAATATGTGCTTTTTTACCTGCGATGACAATACCCTGCTTGGAGCGCGTTTTTGTGGTTTGGATATACAGTGGCTGTTTGCTATCATGGTAAGAGTATCGCGTCAGGTATGCGCCACCCGTGATGCTGTTTGGGTGTGTCAAATATAACGAATCAAACTGAAATGTGTCGTTGGGGTGAAATACGTCCATGTCGATATATGCGTGCGTCGATATATGCGTATGTAATACGAATCAATGAATTAGTATGACACGATAAAAATATTGGGTATAGAATACGAGAATTACGGCGTCTGCGCGTCGTTAGTGGCATACGCCTAAATCGGCGCAACCCTGTGTCGCAATAAAGTCGCCCAAATGGTTTAGGAGAAGTGGCGCGGTTTGTTGGGCCGCATTCATACAAAGTGCCTGGACGCTGTCAGGTAACACCGAGCAAACCTTTTCGATATCTTCTGTAACGCCTGCGACGACTTTGGGATTATGAAGTATCGTATGGTTTAGTCCATTCGCAAGATACATACATGCGTCGCATTCAAGACCGTTGACGGACGTGGCGGTGGCATTGACCGTCACGGAATTAGCATTGTGATGCGCGTCAACAGAAAACATATCAATCGGATGTGCGTCAGCTTTACCAAAGGGGACAATTGGAACTATGGATTCGGGAAAAAGCACGAGTCCAAGAAGCAGGAAAGGGAAAATCCTCATTTTAGGCGTTTTATACATATATCAAATAAATTATTTCTATATTTAGTATATAATCGATACATCATGCCTCGTAAAAGCAAACAATCTCGTTCTCGTTCTCGTGGTCGTCGTAGCCACAAGAAGCAGCACGGTGGAAACTCTTCTTTAACCGACCAATCTCTTTCTCAAGAGCCTCTTCAACAAGTAGGTGGAAACGGAGAGCAAGGAGCTTCCCAGATGCCCCAAATCTCTCAAGATACTCTCCAACAAGCCGGAAAGATGGCCCAGGAACTCATGAATAGCGCACTTAAGCAATCCCAAGGAAGTGCTCCCCAGACGGGTGGTAGCGCATTACAGGGCGCTGAAATTTCCGAGGCACACGCTGAACCTGCTGCTCCTGCCGGTGCTGCCGGTGCCGCTGGTCTTCAATCCGCGATGGCGGGTGGCGCTTTAGCCGGTGCCGTCGCTGGTGCCGAGGCGTATTCTTCATTGAAGGGTGCGTCAATTATGAGCGGTGGCAAGGGCCGCGGTAAGGGTCGCTGCAAGCCCGGCCAGAGCCAGAGCCAGAGCCAGAGCCAGAGCCAGAGCCAGAGCCAGAGCCAGAGCCAAAGCCAGAGCCAGAGCCAGAGCCAGAGCCAGAGCGGCGGTATGGTCCCAGGATTGTTGACTGCCGTTGAGACCG
>Ga0194129_10009103_pt1 | contig 11249 bp, 10 predicted proteins | sample TA2KigCa35mmetaG_FD_150862 | JGI IMG/M metagenome (GOLD analysis project Ga0194129, IMG submission 150862) | Freshwater microbial communities from Lake Tanganyika, Tanzania - TA2015038 Kigoma Deep Cast 35m | ecosystem: Environmental > Aquatic > Freshwater > Lake | place: Tanzania: Lake... | reverse complement strand
TTCATTGTACATGAACCTAAAGGAATCATCGAATGTACAAGAGACAAGTCCTTATTCTCAAGCTTCTTCAAATAACGCATCATTTTCGACTCTGAATGGTAAGAATTGAAAACAGGATGTGTAAAAACACTGTCCTTTCTCAAAAAATCGATCGAGAGATTGCTTTTGTTATCTGTATGCTTGGCACCAAAGATGGATAGTATTGCAGAAACATCCTCTTGAGTATGGGGTTCTCCAAAACTTATTGTAATATCTCCATTCGGGACATAGTTAAAATTCATACCGATGGACTCTGCTTCCAAACGAATCTTGATTTGGTCTTGCCCGGTTATACAAATGGTATCAAAAAAATTAGTTGATTTCAATAATATACCTTTTGAGATGAGTCCGTTCGCGGTGGAACTCGCTAATTGGTGCACATGTTCCGATATTTTCTGCATTCCGTCGGGACCGTGATAAACAGCATACATGCTTGCCATTACGGCCAAAAGTGCTTGAGCGGTACAAATATTCGAAGTGGCTTTATCGCGTTTGATGTGTTGCTCCCTTGTCTGCAGCGCCATTCGTAAAGCAAAATTATCATCTGCATCTTTCGACACACCAATAATTCTTCCGGGCATATTTCTTTTGTACTCATCTTTTGCTGCAAAAAAAGCAGCGTGTGGTCCGCCGTATCCCATGGGAACACCAAAACGTTGAGATGAACCAAAAACCACGTCTGCCCCCATTGAACCTGGAGATTTTAAGAGAACAAGTGATAATATATCAGCCGAGACAGCTACTTGAATACCCGATGCTTTAAAATTTTCAATTTGCGCCATCAAGTTGCATACTACTCCATTTGCGTCAGGGTATTGGAGTATGGCACCAAAAAAAGAACCATCGTCTGAGAAGTTTTCAGGATTTCCAATATGTAATTCAATACCCAAATTTTGTGCTCTACCCATCACAACTTCTTTCGTTTGGGGAAATGCATTTTCAGTGATAAAAAATTTATTTTTACCGTCTTTTACATCATTCCTATTCCTCGCATTGTAAAACATAATCATTGCTTCCGCCGCGGCGGTGCCTTCATCGAGCAGTGAGGCATTTGCTATTTCAAGTCCCGTAAGTTCCAAAACCATGGTTTGAAAATTTAAGAGAGCTTGCAGCCTGCCTTGAGAAATTTCGGCTTGATAAGGCGTGTAAGCAGTGTACCATCCCGGGTTTTCGAGTACATTTCGCAAAATGACTGAAGGAACGATTGTTTCATTGTAGCCCAATCCGATGAAAGATTTAAAAACCCTGTTTTTATCACCCAATTTAGTCACATGTTGTAGATAATCTTTTTCTGACATCGCATCGTCAACAGCTAGTTCTTGATTCAATCGAATGTGCCCTGGAATGGTTTTGTCAATCAAATCAGAAATTGAACCAATGCCAATTTTCTTTAACATTGTTTGTTGTTCAGTTTTGCAAGGTCCGATGTGTCTTTTGGAAAAAATACTCATGTTGTTTTGGAGGTTTCAAGTATGCACAAATATACTACGCTTAAGCGTAACTTACAATGAACAAACAACCAAATTATAAAAGAGTTTTGAGTAATTATGAACCAATTATTTCTGGTTGTAAAATGCCTTAATGCGCAAGGAAATATTTTCTCGAATATCTTCCCAAAAAAGATTGATGTCACCTATGTGATAGTCACTATTCACCCAAGCAAGGGAACGATAAATAAAATGAGGAGTACTTATCCATACGGCACCATCTATGAGGTGGGTATCGAACGATTTTTCGTAGAGTTTCCCGTTCCAAAATAAAAAACCTTTGTGCTCAGACCTCGGTGCAAATTCATCAAGACGCCAAGTTACTGGATTTACAACACATTTCCCTTTATACCACTTAGTATATTGTTTTTTGTTTATTTTTTTCTTGAAGGTATTCCAGCAGACAAATCCTCCTGTTTGGTCGGGTTCAGTCATCAATCGGAGTGACTGAAATTCATCTTTTGATATCCCTACTCCCGGAATGTAGGCAGCTATTAATTGCTGCTGTAGTGGTTTTCCATCAAAAAACTCTTTAAGCAATAGCGTAATATGAGTTGATCCTTGACTATGCCCGGCCAATAGGACAGGACGGCCCATGTTGTAATGTTTCATGTAATATTGAAATGCAGCACGAATATCAGAATAGGCGAAAAGTAGGGCATCTCGACCCCCATTTTCTAATTGGTCATACGCCCGAATATGAGCTTGTCTGTATAGCGGAACAAACATCCTACCTCCCTCGGCAAATGCCGAAGCTTGGTATTTCACAGCATATTTTTTTACCTCTGATCGATGGACAGAATCTTCAAGTGCAATGTTCCAACGTGAATCCTTTTTTTCTAAAAACAAGGTCGGATAAATATAAAAAACATCAACCTTAGCGATGTTTGAGGTATCTCTTATAAATGCTTCAAGTTCAAGGTTGGGAGTAGCTGGATGAACGGCCCAAGAAGATAAATTTCCGTAATCGATTTCTTGAGCATAAGTAAATCGGAGAAAAAATAAGCTTGAAAATAAAATCAAACGAGCTGAGTACATTAAATTTGTTCTTAGTATGAGGTACAAATTTACAGTAGTTCTGTATTTTTTAATTGGTTTAAACCAGTATTTTCTGTCTCAAAATAAGCAGGATAGCGTTACTTATTGGAAATTGAAAACCCTCTTCGGCTTGAATGGCACGCAATCTTCATTTGTAAATTGGAATGCGGGCGGGAAAAATAACATTTCATTGATCGGGTCGATTTCAGCAAGTGCCTATTTTGCTAAGGATCAATTAAATTGGAGTTCAGATGTCAATTTGGCCCTCGGTGGAATTCTATACTTTGATCCAAATCAAAATAATCCAATTCAGAAAACAGACGACAGAATTGATTTATCGTCTTCTTACGGTGTTAAATTCACCAAAAAGTTCTTTATTTCAGTTGTTCAAGGTTTCAAAACACAATTTGTTAAAGGCTTCTCTAAACCAACAGATCTAAATTTCGTCTCACGTTTTATGTCACCGGGGTATTTCAATTTTGCATTAGGAACAGATTATATTAAAGACGATAATTTTTCAATTTTTGCCTCACCAATGGCTTCGAAGACTACTTTTGTATTTGATGACAGTCTTTCTGCGCTCGGAGCATTCGGTGTATTACCCGGAGAAAAAAATAGATTGGAGTATGGAGCATTTTTTAAAATGAAATACAATAAAATACTTATGAAAAATGTTGAAATGAAATCTAAATTTGAGTTATTTAGCAATTATGTATCTAACCCTCAGAATATTGATGTTAACGCAGAGCTCATATTTATTTTTCGTGTTAATTCCTTATTTAGTTCAAGTGCTCAGTGTAATTTAATTTATGACGACGACGTCAATATTCTTGATAATAATGGAAATACAGGGCCCAGAACTCAATTTAAATCAGTTTTAGGAATTGGCATTTCATACAAATTAGAAAATCGAAGAAAATGAAAATAACAGTTTTAATCATTACGCTAGTCTTATCGTTATCCACAAGAGCTCAATTAACAGCAACGAGGTGGCATGTATACGGAAAAACGAGTGTTGGCTATATGGATTCAACCGACTATTTGAATATTGGTGGGTCAGCTGAATATTTGTTCCGAAGTGGGTGGGGCTTGAATTATAACCTTGAATATCAAAATAGAGGCGATTTCCACCACATTCATGGTTCCATGGGGTCATTGGTTGGACCTCTTCTTATTATTTCAGGGATTGTGTACGATGCTGCTTTCAATCCATTTGGGTTCACCGATGGGCTTTCATTGTCAAGGTGGACTACCATCGGAGGACTATTAATTGCGATTCTACCCGATGGAATTTCGTATCATTTTGCATTAAATTATCATTGGGACTTTGCGCCATATATGAATTTCTTGGGTGTTGATTACATTTGGTCAAAAAAGTGGACCTATTCAGAATGGAAATATGCCTTATCTCTTGGAGGTAAGTTTACCTATTGGAATTTTAACGGACTTACCCTCAATTCGTTCATTGAAACAAGAAAAGTTGCCTCAGCCAAATGGGGTCTGGGCTTAGGTGTTGGTGTAGGTTATTCTTTCGGTACAATTTCGGATTCCGACAAGGTAAGATTACCAACCGTACGCTGATTGTTGGTAAAAAAAATACCGTGTTGATATTTTTGAAAAGATAGTCAGACGCTATTTCGGTATTTTTAGCATGTGAAAAGCCTTAGTATATTTTTTTTATTGCTAGCCTTCAAGTTCAGCGCTCAGCTCAAACCGATTTACAGTCAGGCAGAATACCCATTCCTGCTCCATTTACCGTCAGACTCAATATTAAAAAGTAAACCACCTGTTTTAATTTTTTTGCATGGCAGAAGCTTATCGGGAAATAGCCTCGATTTGCTTAAGCGCTATGGTGTGATTCATGAAATTGAGAAAGGTAGAAAAATTCCGGCCATTGTTGTCGCACCACAGGTGCCAGCTGGGAAATCCTGGGAACCAAAAAAAGTATTATCTGTTCTTCAATTCGTTCAACGGACTTTTCATACGGACTCCAACCGTGTTTACGTCACAGGAATGAGCCTTGGAGGTTACGGAACACTTGGTTTTACCGGGGCTTACCCCGAAATTGTGACAGCTGCCGTTGCCTTGTGTGGAGGTGGAAATACCGCGGACGGATGTGATTTAGCGAAAGTGCCATTATGGATTCAACACGGAACGAAAGATTATGCTGTTCCGATTTCTGAATCAGAGAAAATTGTCACGGCAATAAAAAATTGCAACGGTGGTGAAAATTTGAAATATACGATTCACCACGGAGCAAATCACGGAGCTCTCGAAAGAGCTTTTAGAACGGATGAACTGTATGACTGGTTGTTTCAGTTCTCAAAATAGTGCTAGGAGAACCAAATATCCTGAATCACTTTTTTACCTGCGAATTCATTAATACGGTCGATTATAATTTGTTTTCCTAAAAATAACTCTTCACGCATCACAGACGAGTCGATTTTTAAATTTAACACATTATTTTTAACTGTAATTTCTTTTGTTCGAAATGCTACAGCAGGCCCCATTAAATCAGGCCAGGCTTGAACAATGTCAAACTCTTTCATTCGGGATTCCAACCCATATGCTTTGATTAATCTTTCGATGACTTCTTTTAAAGGTTGCCCCTCTCCATATCTTCTGTGATCTTCAGCCATAATTTAAAGTTACACCAAATCGACAACTTCTGAATCCTCAACTTTGAAAAGTTTTTTTTCAGCCTTGATTTGATTCATTAAATTCCTCATTCTCGGTTCATCCGTATCCGTTATAAAAACCTGCCCAAAGTATTTGTTGGTAACGAGTGAAATCAACCTCTCCACTCTGGTTTGATCTAATTTATCAAAAATATCATCCAAAAGCAAGATTGGAGCAAAACCCTTCTGTTTTTTCATCCAATCAAACTGAGCCAGTCGAAGAGCTATTAAAAATGTCTTCTGCTGACCTTGTGATCCGAATTTTTTCACAGGATAATTTGTAATAGTGAAAATCAAATCGTCTTTGTGAATGCCAACATTTGTATATTGAGTGTACGTATCTTTTTTTTCAGAGGATTTCAGTGCCTCCAATAAATTCTGCTCTTGGAGTTGAGACTTGTAGCTAATTTCAGTGCTTTCCCCTCCGTCCACGAGTTGTTGATAAAAATCGTTGAAAACAGGAATAAATTCGTTAATGAAAGATGTTCTTTTTTCGAATATTTTTTGACCAGTTTCAACTAAGGGAATATTCCACATTTCAATGGCGTCGCGATCAAATAGCCGGTGTTCATACATGTTTTTTAATAAGGCATTACGATGTTCGAGTGCTCTGTAATATTTTATCAAATCGTCTAAGTAATGCTTGTCTAATTGCACTAAAATACCGTCTATCCATTTCCTTCTCATTTCACTCCCTTCTGAGATTAAGTCATTATCGTAGGGAGAGATGAATACAACTGGAAATTTTCCTACATGGTCCGAGATACGATCATATTCTTTCTTATTTAATTTGATGGTTTTTTTCCCTCCAATCTTGAAAGAGCACTGCTCTGAATATAACTTGGCGTCTTGTATCCAGTCTCCAAAAATACTGAAAAAAGATTCTTGAAATTTCACGTTTTGTCTGTCAATTGTATTTAAATAAGATTTACACATACTTAGATAGTGCACAGCATCCAAGATATTGGTTTTGCCACTCCCGTTTTTCCCAACGAATGCGTTAATGCCCTCGCAAATTTCAATTTCGGCAAGGCTGTAATTTTTAAAATTATGAAGTTGAAGCCTCTCTAAATGCATATTACAAAGTTAACAATTGACGCCATTGCGAGATCAAATAAAAGCTTGCCTCACGAGCAAAAAATAAATTATTCAATTCTCTTGAGTATATCTTTAAGGTCTGAGTTTCCTTTGTCTATTAACCAATTTTCTATAAATACCGGCAATAACTAAAATTATATTTCCTGCAATAAGTAGAAAAATTAATATGTGATATGTTGGCTCATATCCAAGATTACCCTCATTATTTTTAATTTTTAGTTGTTCAATAAGAGCTTTTTTTTCCTGTTCAATGATCTTTTGAAGAGCGATAAGTTCCTTTGATGCAAGAGGGTCTTTGAGTTCATTTTGCCTAAATAATAAGATGTCTTCTTGCATCGAATATGCTTTAATTGATCGGGCTATTTGATAGGCCGAGTCCAAATATGATCTGGAGGTTGCAACGTTGAAATCCAGATAAAATCCCGCTAAATTGAAATATGCCTCAGACTGTTTCAGAGGGTTTTTTTGTTGTTTTTGACGGAAAAGAATTTGTTGGAATAAATCTTCAGCCTTTTCATTTTCTTCATTGTAGAATGCAATAATTGCCTGATTGGTTAAAGCGCGAATCATTACATTATTGTTGTTCGATCTTCCCGCGAGGTATTGAAGTTCTTTCGCATATGTTAAGGCCAATGAAATATCCTCTTTTGAGAGGTATAAATCAACCAGACTCGCATACGCATTTGATAGTGCTTCAAATTTTTCAAATTTTTTTGAAATAGAAATGTAATGCTGTAAATGCTGAAGACCTCGTTCATATTTTTCCTCTTCAATGTATACTCTCGCCAAATTAATTTCCGCCAATATTTCCAACAATTCGTCGCCTGTTTTCGTTCCAGTTTCAATGGAACGCTCATAATAATATTTAGCCTCATGCCGATTGCCAGACAAGTGAAAAGCAATGCCAATTTCGTTAAGAATTTTGGTGAGCAATTCGAAGTCTTGAAGTTGAAAAAAATGAGATTTTGATAGATTAAGGAAATATACACTCTCCTCATACGCTCCAATACGTGCACAATACGAACCCGATATTAGATGAAAAATTGCAAGTTCTTTCGGGTTGTTTCGAATATTTTTACTCAGTTCAAACAAAAGTATTTTACACGAATCTAAATCTGATTGAATAAACCGCTCCCATTTCGACAGAGGATTTTCAGTCTTCGCTGAATAATCAATTTTTGACGCAAAAACAGGAAATTTCAAGACCAGAAAAATACTCCCGAATAACAAATAAAATAAAGCCCTATTCAATACGCCCATTGTTCTTTGCAAGGATAGCCAACAATCGTTACTTTTGCAAGAAATAATTAGAATATGTCAAACGCATTTTTTACTGTACCGGTAGCTAAAAATGAACCTGTTAGGTCCTATGCTCCCGGTTCTGCAGACAGAGCATCTCTTTTAGCGAAATACAAAGAAATGTTTAATCAAGAACCTATTGACGTTCCTATATATCTTGGTTCAGAGCAAGTGTATACAACGAAAAAAAGGAAATTAACCTGTCCGCATGATCATCAGAAATTACTCGGATACTACAATGTAGGCGAGGGTATTCACGTTGAAAAGGCAATTAAAAGCGCCGTGGAAGCCAGAAAAATGTGGGCTGCAACTCCGTGGGAAGATAGAGCAGCAATATTTCTTAAAGCTGCAGACCTTTTGGCAGGGCCATACAGAGACAAGATGAATGCAGCCACCATGTTAGCACAGTCTAAAAATGTTTTTCAGGCTGAAATCGATGCAGCCTGTGAATTGATTGATTTTTTTCGATTCAACGTTCAGTACATGACACAGATATACAAGGACCAACCAGAATCTTTGCCCGGTATGTGGAACCGTTTGGAATATCGTCCTTTAGAAGGTTTCGTATTTGCATTGACACCTTTTAATTTTACCTCAATTGCTGCAAATTTATGCGCAGCACCTGCCATGATGGGCAACGTGGTGGTTTGGAAACCAGCTGAATCTCAAATTTATTCCGCACAAATCATAATGGAATTGTTCAAAGCCGCCGGACTTCCGGATGGTGTAATCAACATGGTAACAGTGAGCGGTCAAATTGCCGGTGAGGTTATTTTCAAAAACAAGGATTTTGCAGGTTTACATTTTACAGGTTCAACCCATGTGTTTCGAAATTTATGGCGACAAATTGCCGAAAATTTAGAGGTATATCGCGGATACCCGAGAATTGTTGGGGAAACAGGTGGAAAAGATTTTGTAATTGCCCACAAATCCGCTATACCAGCTGAGGTGGCAACAGCACTCTCAAGAGGGGCATTTGAATTCCAAGGTCAAAAATGCTCCGCTGCATCGCGCGCATACATTCCCGACAATTTATGGCCTGAGGTTCATCGAATTCTTGCAGAACAGGTGAGGTCCTTCAAGATAGGTAGTCCTGATGATACTTCAAATTTCATCAATGCTGTAATAGACGAAAAGGCGTTCGACAAGATAGCAACTTACATTGATTTCATAAAGTCTCAGACAGACGCCGAAATTATTACGGGAGGGAATTACGATAAATCGAGAGGATATTTCATTGAACCAACGACCGTAGTAACAAAGAATCCTAAGTTTAGAACCATGTGCGAGGAAATTTTTGGACCAGTCTTGACAATATTTGTATACGAGGCTGACAAATTTGAAGAAACACTTGAATTACTCGACGAAACCTCAGATTATGCACTGACAGGGTCCATTATGTCGCAAGATCGTTATGCCATTAATTTGGCTACAAAGAAGCTTGAACATGCTGCAGGAAATTTTTACATCAATGATAAGCCCACGGGAGCTGTTGTCGGTCAGCAGCCGTTCGGAGGCGCAAGAGCTTCAGGAACTAATGATAAGGCAGGAGCTGCTTTAAACTTAATGCGATGGGTATCTGCAAGAACGATAAAAGAAACTTTTGTCACTCCAACCGATTATAAATATCCGTTCCTAGATCCGTTATAGCATTAAAATTTGCGTATTTTCTTTGTTGCCTGTCGGATATTAATTAAATTTAAGCGATTAGATAATGAAGTCAACAACTCTTTTTGACGGCACAAAAGTTTTTTGTCTCCGAAAACCCGAAGCTAAAATGTTAGACCACCATGTAGACGGGTATCTTCAAAATGGAATAACCATTAAAGACGGTGATGTCGTTTTGGATATCGGAGCCAATATTGGAGTTTTTGGCGTGCGCGCCTTGCAAAAAGCAGCAAATGTGGAAGTACATTGTTTCGAACCTATCCCAGCAATAGCTGATGTCTTGAGGAGAAACGCAGAAGTTCATGGCAACGGGCGCTTTCATGTATATCAATGCGGGGTGTCCTCATCAAATACTACTGCTACCTTTACCTATTTTCCCAATACACCTGCATTGTCAACCCTACACCCCGAACAATGGGACGAGAATCCTGGTGCGTTCGAAGATGCAGTGAAAGGCACAATGAAAAATCCTCCAGAAGGAATGAAGTGGATGAAATGGATTCCCACGGCCTTTTCAGGGGTAATCGCCTCTTATCTGGTGAGTGGAAGTCAAAAAGTGTCATGCGAATTAAAACCCTTATCGGAGGTTATTACTAATCAAAATATTAGGAAAATAGACTTGCTAAAAATAGACTGTGAAGGCGCAGAATGGGATGTCTTACTTGGCATCAAGGAGGAACATTGGTCTATGGTTAAGTCTATGGTTGTGGAAGTTCATGACCTAAATGGAAGGTTAGAAAAGATGAAAGAGTTATTGAAAAATAAAGGGTTTACAAAACTTTACGAGGAACGAGAAGTAGGGTTGGAGCAAACCCCAATGTATAATTTATTTGTTCAGCGTTAATGGATGCAACGACTGCAGCAATAGGTACCGCCCTTTTATTGATTGGCTCAAATACCTTTGGATTTTTATATTCTTATGTGGTCTTAAATTCAAATCTTTTTGCCAAATACCGCATTCAATCAAAATCATACAAAAAAGGTCTTTTTTGGAGCCGAATGCCTCTCTTTCTATTCAACCTAATAACGCTTATCTCCCTATCGGCTTTTGGAGCATATTACATGTTCGATTTCTTTGAAACCTCTTGGCCGGCCTGGTGGGTAATACCCGTGCAAGTATTAGCGGCATTTATTCTCGATGACATTTGGTTTTATGCCTATCATCGTTACTTGCACGAGAATAAATTCTTGTTGAAGAATATTCATTCAATTCATCATCGCGCCACTACGCCTTTTCCTCTAGAATACCTCTATGCTCATCCTCTTGAGTGGATGATGGGCGCCCTTGGCCCAGTTATTGGTTTCGGAGCGATCATCCTTGTTATGCCAATCAATATTTATGCATTTTGGATTTTCGGTTTGTTAAGAAATTTGCATGAAATACATATTCACAGTGATCTTGAATTACCTGTGTTGAGTAAAATCCCATTTATCAGCAAAACAAGACACCACGATGATCATCACGCAAAATTGACCGGAAATTACTCATCAACCTTTCCTTGGATGGATAAATTATTTAAAACTGATTTTTAAGATGAAATCTTTACCATTGCTTTTGTTTTTTCTATTTTCATTAAATCAATTAAATGCCCAGAAAACAATTGACCTCACGGTAAAAATCACCGGGCTGAAAAATCAAAAAGGGCTTATAGAAATTGCCTTATATAATGATCCTAAGAAGTTCCCAAAAGTTGGTCAAACACTGAAAATGGTGAGGTTAAAGCCCAATGGAAAAGAGATAACACATGTCTTCAAAGATCTAAAACCTGGGAAATATGCCGTTTGTACCTTTCATGATGAAAATTCGAATAAAGCATGCGACAAAAACATGTTTGGAATTCCCACAGAGGCATTTGCATTTTCCAATAACTTCCGTCCGGTGATCTCTGTTCCGACTTTTGACCAATGTGCAACCTCGGTTGATAAAGATAAATCCTTAAGC
>Ga0194129_10009102_pt1 | contig 11250 bp, 9 predicted proteins | sample TA2KigCa35mmetaG_FD_150862 | JGI IMG/M metagenome (GOLD analysis project Ga0194129, IMG submission 150862) | Freshwater microbial communities from Lake Tanganyika, Tanzania - TA2015038 Kigoma Deep Cast 35m | ecosystem: Environmental > Aquatic > Freshwater > Lake | place: Tanzania: Lake... | reverse complement strand
TACCGCTGGGAGCCTACCGACTCACTGGCCGACGACGTACGCTTCAAAAGCCACGGCCTCGCCCCCAAGTCCGCCGCCGACTTCGCCTTCCTGCTCCATGGTTTCCACTTCCTCAAAGAAGAGGGTGTGATGGCCATCATCCTGCCCCACGGCGTGCTCTTCCGTGGCGGGGCCGAGGAACGCATCCGGACCAAGCTGATCAAAGACGGACACATCGATAGCGTGATCGGGTTGCCCGCCAATCTCTTCTACTCCACCGGCATCCCGGTGTGCATCCTCGTTCTCAAAAAGTGCAAGAAGCCCGACGATGTGCTCTTCATCAACGCCGCCGATCACTTCGTGAAAGGCAAACGCCAGAACCAACTGAGCGCCGAGCACATCGCCAAGATCATCGATACCTATCAATACCGTAAGGAGGAGACCCGTTACTCCCGTCGAGTAGAGATGTCGGAGATCACAAAAAATGACTACAACCTCAATATCTCCCGCTACATCAGCACGGCACCGGCAGAGGAGGTGATAGATTTACAAGCTGTTAACTCCGAGCTACTTTCCCTAGATCAAGCGATTCATACCGCCCGGGATAGCCATAATTCCTTCCTGAAGGAATTGGGGCTGCCTCACTTGCCGTGAGCTCTTGTAGTGCCGCATAACAACCAGATGCAGAAGACGGGAGCGTGCGTTGTTTGACATGGCGATGCCTCTCTGCCCGCTTCTGATTTGGAGCGTTATGCGACTGCGTTTTTGGGCTACGACTAATACAGGAAGATAAGCTGTTAGTGTTCAAAATCATGAAGCAACAACGCGCGTTTGAGCTTGTGCATGAGATTTGGGTTTCACTACAATTTCCACATCTCGCCCCAAGGCATTGAGAAAGCGAAACAATCGTGCGGTCGAAAAACCTGCTAATTTTCCATTGATTAATGCCGAGATTTTAGGTTGGTCAATTCCTAATGCCTCTGCTGCCTCAATTTGGGTCATTTGTTGAGTCGTAATAATACTGCTGATCCGCCGAGCAAGTTCTGCTTTAACCAGCAATTCGTCAGCATTTTCCAAACTCAAATCTGCAAACACGTTGCCGCTACTGGCTTGTACTCCAATTTCTTCAGTCATATTTTACTCTCCCTGGTGTTTGCTGTAGTTTTGTGAATAGTGTTCCTTGGCTCGTTTTAGTCTTGCTTCGATCAGGTCAACATCCTGATTAGGCGTAGCAATACCTTGCTTTGATTTTTTCTGGAAAGCGTGTAAGACGTAGACTACTCAGCCAGTTTTACAGTGTAGACGGCTCGATAAGTATCTCCGTCAAAATCTTCTACAATTTCCAGTACCCCGGTTCCCTTAAATCCTCTGAGTGGCTTGGCTGAGGGATGCTTTTCGCCACATTGAGCTAAGTACAATGCGTACCCAACGGTTTGCGAACATCCTCTGGGACTCCTTTAGATCATCCAGAGAACTTCCGACCCATGCAACTGGCTTTGGCGATGCGTTCATGGTTCAAGTATGCTAGTTTTGGTATTGTCAATAGTCAGATTTCATCTGTTAGTGCCAGCCAGATAACACGGCACGGCAGCGGACGATCGAAAGCCGCTGGTGCTTAGTTCAAGAATGATTTCACCTAACAGGAATTGTTGTTCTTTTTTACTCTTCTCCTTTCTTCTCTTCTATGTTTTAAACTCAACTTGCGATCGCTAACTGACAACTCTTTTCCTCTTAGGCGATCTCCATAGTGGCCTGTCAATTAATTAATGAAATATAAGTTAGGCATAATGAAGGGAAAGCGATCACAATAAACTAATGCCTAAAAAATATATCATTGACTTAACTGAAGCAGAAAGACAGTCACTTAGAAATTAGTTCAACTTTTCAATCTTGATAATCATTATCCTCTACGCAGCTTCACCGTGAGTGATGAAAGCGTAGATTATCTCTACTCAATTGATCGAGCTTAGTCACTCCCATCAATTTCATATCGCGCTCAATCTCAGTGCGCATATTACCTAAAGCACGCTCAACTCCTGCTTGCCCAGCAGAAGCCAGTGCATAAAGATAGAATCGCCCACCTGAACAGGCCTTAGCTCCAACAGATAGCGCTTTGAGCACATGGGTACCGCGTTGAATACCCCCTTCACAAATAACATCAATCTTATCCCCAACGGCATCACAAATTTCTGCGAGTTGATCAAAGGGACTGCGCGAACCATCGAGCTGACGGCCACCGTGATTTGAAACCATAATACCCGTACAACCAATATCAACGGCACGCTTAGCATCGTCCACACTCATGATCCCTTTCAGTGCAAACTGCCCGTTCCACTGTGCGCAGAGTTTTTCAGCATCATTCCAATTCATGGATTGATCTAGCATCGTTGAAAAATAATCGCCAACAGAGACGGCTAAATTCGTTCCCTCCGAGACATAGCCAGACAAATGTGGCATATCGAACTTTTCTTTTGTCAAAAAGTTCCAAGCCCATGCTGGGTGCGTCGCAAAACTCATTAAGGAGTCAAGGGTTAATTTGGGTGGCGAAGTAAATCCGGAACGCTTATCGCGTTCGCGATTACCACCAGTAATGGTATCGACGGTTAATGCCAACACATTAAAGTTCGCTGCTCGTGCGCGTTCAAGCAACGCATCATTCAAGCCGCGGTCTTTATGGAAGTAGAACTGAAACATCTTCGGCGTGTTTGCTATCTTTGCGATTTCTTCAACGGTGACAGTCGCCAGTGAAGATACCCCAAACATCGTGCCATATTCTGCAGCAGCCCGGGCAACCGCACGCTCTCCTTCGTGATGAAAAAGGCGTTGCAATGCTGTCGGGGCGCAGTAGATAGGTATGTCTAGTTTTTGCCCCATCACCTCAACTGACATATCCACATTTTCCACGCCGACAAGCACGTTTGGAATAAGATCGCAGTCTCCATAGGCTTCAGTGTTTCGCCGATAGGTCTGTTCATCATCGGCCGCTCCATCGATGTAATTAAAAATGGGTCCTGGTAGTCGGCGTTTCGCTAATTTTCGGAAATCCTGAAAATTGTGACAGTCATTCAATCTCATAAAATACCTCAGTGAGATTTATGTGTGTTCAGCTTATCGAGCAGCCCAGAGGGTTCGCGGTAAATGGCTTCATGTCGTCCTCGGAGTTCCTCATGCTGCCGGGCAACGTCGCCGTGAGCTTGGTGCTGCGATTTATGCTCGGCATAGGCTGCGTCGTGTCCACTACGAATTCACCTCAATTACGACGTTGCTAATATGGGTGATCAAGGTGCGTCCATCAGAGGGCATGATTTTGACATATCCACTAGCGATGCAATATTCCACCGCAGATGACTCCAGAGTTTGACTTGGGAAATCAGTATCACCTTGACGTTTTCCAGATAATTAGTTGCATAGTGCTGGACGGTAGGCATAGACGTTTACCTCATTGATTAGATGTCATTTATTGACAATGTTAATGGACAGGGGGACAGAGTTGAGAATTTGCCTGTTCGTTTTGCCCAGCACTAACTCCTGCGCATTGCATCGCTTCCAGGGTTACTCGCATAGGGATGTTGCATCAATGCCTGGCGCAGGAAGGAGGCCATGCCGAGCGGTGCAGCCAGTGGGCGGCGTGAGGTTGGAGCGGCCGGCCCTGATCCGCAGCGCCGCCAGGCCGCTCTGGATGCGGCCCGCCAGCGCTACGGGGGCCTGAGTGTCGCCGGTAAGCGCCGGTTGCTGGACGAACTGGAGGCAATCACCGGCTACCACCGCAAGTCCCTGCTGCGTCTGCTGAACAGGCGCCCGCCATCAGCCACAGGTTGGGCCCAGGGCATGGAGGAGAAGGGTGAGCCCAAACCCCATCCGCGCAGGCGCTATGGCCCCGAGGCTGCAGCGGCCCTGGTGCCCTTGTGGGAGGCCAGCGATCGGCTCTGCGGCAAGCGTCTGGCGGCCCTGCTGCCGCTGCTGGTGGAATCGCTCGAGCAACACGGCCACCTGGCTCTGGAGCCGGCGGTGCGCGAGCAGGTGCTGGCGATGAGCAGCGCCACGATCGATCGGCTGCTGGCACCGATGCGCAAGGCCAGTGGCGGCAACAACTGGCGGCGGCCACCGCGGGCCTACAGCGGCGTGCGGCGGCGGGTGCCGGTGCGCACGTTCAAGGGCTGGGACGACCACCACGAACCCGGCTGGCTGGAGATCGACCTGGTGGCGCACTGCGGCGGGCGGATGCAGAGACCGTTCCTGTGGACCCTGGTGGCCACCGACATCGCCACCGGCTGGAGTGAGAGCGTACCGATCCTGGTTCGTGATGGCGCTGTCGTGCTCACGGCCCTGCAGCTGATCCGCCGGCAGTTGCCGTTCCCGCTGCGGGGAATCGATGCCGACAACGACCCTGTGTTCATGAACAGCCTGATGGAGGGCTGGTGTGACCGGCCGGGTCACCAGATCGTGCTCACCCGCTCGCGGGCCTATCAGAGCAACGACCAAGCCTGGGTTGAGCAGAAGAACGGGATGCTGGTTCGCCGGGTGGTGGGGTACCAGCGGCTGGAGGGCCTGGAGGCCGCCCAAGTGCTGGGTGAGCTGTACGGCGCCTTGCGCTTGTTCACGAACCTGTTTCAGCCCTCGTTCAAGCTCAAAAGCAGTGAGCGCGATGGCGGCCGGATCAAGCGGCAGCACCATCCGCCCCGCACGCCGCTGCAGCGGTTGATCAAGAGCGGAGCCCTGCCTCAGGAGCAGGCCGAGGCGCTGGTGAATCTGCAGCGCCGCAGGGACCCGGTCGCGTTGCTGGGCACCATCCGCCGCTGCCAGGGGCAGCTGGCCGTGCTGGCCAGCGGTGAGCACGGATCACAAGAGCAAGCAGCCGGGAGGCCTCGGGATCTGGCAGCGGAGAACCGCTCACTGGAGGTGTTCCTGGGCGGGCTGCAGACCCTGTGGCACAGCAGCCAGCCGAGGCGCCGCAAACCCAAGCCCCGAACAAGCAAACGCTCCAGGCCTGATCCCTTTGAACCGGATGTGGTGCTGATCGAGCAGTGGCTGGAAGCCGAGCCCCTGATCAGGGCCAAAACCCTGCTGGAGCGGCTGATCCACCACAAGCCAGAGCGCTACGGGGACGGCCATCTGCGCACCCTGCAACGGCGTCTGCGCGGTTACCGGCTGCAGCGGATCGAGCGGGAGATGGAGCAGATGCTGGAAGACAGAGCGGAGGCTCAAGAAGAGGCAGAAGCAGAAGAGACAGCAGTGTTACCAGGTGTCAAGCATGGTGGGTAACAATCCATTGATGCAAAGCGCCTGGCTGAAATTCATCCCAAGTTTTACATACTTGCTCGTAGCATTGATGTGGTGTAATAGGCAGGTTTTTCAGGTAAAAGATCGACGCTCCATCAAAAGACTCCAGCAATAACACCACCTCTGTCCTTGGTTGATAATTTTCCACAACTTCTAAGATGTGAGCAATCATAAAGTGATGGGACAGAATTGCAGTATCAGGAGCCGCTAACCAGGCATTTAGGAACGGTGCAAGGCGCGATCGCCCGATAAAATGAGTTTTGAATGATTCTCCAGCAACTCCCACCATCGGAGAATTCAGACTGCAAACGATCGCCCCGCGCTCTTGGCTGAGATGACCTGCCCAAGCGTTGTAGCCAATGACCAGCAAATTACTGGCAATAAAATCTTGATGCCAATCAGACCCATCGTTTGTTTCACTCATTTAGAGACCTCTGTGGGGACAGCTAATCCAGTTGATATTTAGGCTCAAGGAAGCTAGCAATTAGCAAGACAAATTAGAGGTCGCCTGGATTTGAGCACGACCCCATTGTCAATCGCTTTTAAGCACTGAAGTACTTCGCGGCAGGATGATAGATCACAAAACCAGTGGTTGATTGTTCGGGATAAAGCTGTTCGCTCTCATCGATCGACAAGCCAATGAGATCGCATCCCAATAACTGCAACTGTGGCACTTGATCGATCACCACGGGGCAAGCCGGATAGCCAAAACTATACCGGGAACCCTGATACCGCTGCGCTAACATATCGCGAATGTTATCTGGCTCTAAATCCCCATAGCCCAATTCTCGCCGAATCCTGGCATGGCTCCATTCTGCCAAGGCTTCCGCCAACTGTACAGCCATGCCGTGGAAGTAGAGATAATCGCTGTAGTTGTTGCCTTGATAGAGTTCCTGTGCTTTTTCGGTGGCAATTTCCCCCATCGTGACGGCCTGCATCGGCAAGACATCAAATTGATTATGTTCGATCGGGCGAATGAAATCAGCAATGCACAGACGACGCATCGATCGCTGGCGGGGGAATGTCCAAGTCACAAATGGCGTCGCCGTTTTCGGCGTTAACCCCTGCTCAATCACTGACGGATCGTAAACATGCACCGAATTACCCTCCGCCGCACAGGGGAAATAGCCATAAACTAGGGTGGGTTCCAACCATTGTTCAGTCCGAATTTTTTGCTTCCATTCTTCCAAGATTGGGTAAACATTCGATGCCAGGAACCAATCATATTCCTCACGCGATTGGTCTTTCGGCTTACGGAATTGCCACTGTCCAGCGATCAGTGCTTGCAAATCCATGTACCAGAACAGGTCTTCTAAATCTAGATCGCCACTGTGAAGAATTTTTGTCCCCCAGAAGGGCGGTGCAGGACGTTCGATATCGATATCTATGGCTTCCGAACGTTGGGTATCGATGACGGTTGGTTGATCGGATTTCTGGTCATCACCATTGAGTTCGCGATCGAAGTCTTCGATCGCCTTGCGTCCTTTTTGATTAAACTGCGCAAATTCCCCTGTAAACCCTTCCGTATCGACCCAGCTATTCTGCTCTTTGGCGGGCATCAACCGATCCATAAAGGTCAAATCAGCAAACGCATCTTTGCCGTAAATCACCTGTCCTTGGTAAGTCTCTTGACAATCTCCGTAGACAAATTTAGGTGTGAGGGCGGCACCGCCCAAAATCACGGGCACTGTAATCCCTTTGGCATTAAATGCGGCGAGGTTTTCTTTCATGAATGCGGTGGACTTCACCAGCAAGCCACTCATCGCAATACAATCGGGGCGATGTTGCTCATAGGCTTCAACGATCGCCTCAATGGCTTGTTTAATGCCCAGATTGATGACCTTATAGCCATTATTGGTCAAGATAATATCCACCAAATTCTTCCCGATATCATGGACATCCCCTTTAACGGTGGCAATCAGGAATTTACCTTTACCGCGATCTTCGTCCTCTCCTTCGACTTTTTCCATGTAGGGTTCGAGGAACGCAACCGCAGCTTTCATGGTTTCGGCTGACTGCAATACGAAGGGCAGTTGCATTTGACCAGAGCCAAACAATTCCCCCACAACCTTCATCCCATCCAGCAGAAAGGTATTGATGATGACCAGTGGAGCATATTGTTTGAGCGCGATTTGCAAAGCAGCGTCTAAACCAATCCGTTCGCCATCAATAATATGTTGCTTCAACCGTGCCTCAATGGGTAAATCGGCCAAGCTAGCACTCGATCGAGCGTCTTTTGCACTCACCCCCTCAAACATCGTGGTGAGTTTACCGAGGGGGTCGTAGGTGCAGATATCACCCTCAAATTGCCGATTATCGTAAATTAAATCGCGACAAACTTGTTGGTGTTCTTCGGCAATTTTTGATAACGGCAAAATCTTGGCAGCCGAGACAATCGAGCCATCCATCCCAGCTTTCATCGCTTCATGCAGGAAGATGGAATTCAACGTAATCCGAGCGGCTGGGTTCAAACCAAAGGAAACGTTAGAAACCCCCAGCATAAAATGGACACCGGGTAGATTTTCCCGAATCAGCCGAATGGATTCGATCGTGGCTTTGGCATTTTCCCGATCCTCCTCAATCCCCGTGGAAATCGGTAGGGATAAGGTGTCATAGAAAATTTCATGGGGTGGAATCCCAAACGCGATCGCATCCTGATAAGCGCGTTGGGCGATCGCAAATTTTTTCTGGGCGGTTCGAGCCATTCCCTCTTCATCGATACAGCCGATGACCACCCCTGCGCCATAGTCCTTCGCTAATTGTAGGACTTTAAAAAATCGCTCCTCCCCATCTTCATAATTGGTGGAATTGAGCAAACACTTACCCCCGGCAACCTTCAAACCCGCTTCCATTTTGGTCCACTCGGTGGAGTCGAGCATCAATGGGAGTGTCGTATTCGTCACCAGTCGCGATACCAGTTCTCGCATATCCCGTTCGCCATCCCGCCCGACGTAATCCACGTTTACGTCCAGCATGTGCGCGCCTTCCTTGACCTGGGATTTGGCGATCGCCAATAAACCATCCCAATCATCTTCATTCAACAGGTCACGGACTTTCTTAGAACCACTCGCATTTAAGCGCTCGCCCACAATCAAAAAGGAATTATCCTGCTGATAGGTTTGGGCGGAATAAATGGAAGCTGCGGCTGGCGTGTAGGAGAGGGGCGATCGCATCTCTCCTGAGGTATTTTTTCGCACCGAACGCTCTTTCAATGGGGTCTGTTCGACGGCATCGGCTAGGGCTTTAATATGTTCTGGACGAGTACCGCAGCAGCCACCGACAATCTGCACGCCGTGTTCTGCAATGAACTGCGACATGGAAGTTTTAAATTCTAGCGGGGTCATTTTATAATGCGCCCGACCGCCAATATTTTCGGGTAGCCCTGCGTTGGGAATGCAGGAAATGGGAAATGGGGAATTTTCTGATAGATACTTGATATGAGCAGTCATCAAATCGGGACCCGTCGCACAATTCAGCCCCAAAATATCAATGGGGAACGGTTCCAAAATTGCCAGTACCCCAGAGATATCCGTTCCCACCAACATGGTTCCCTGGATTTCCATAGTCACGGACACCATTAAAGGCAGTCGCGAACCTTTTTTCGCAAACACCGCCTCAAAAGCACTCAGTGCCGCCTTAATTTGCAGAACATCTTGACAGGTTTCCACAATGAACAGATCGGCTCCCCCGTCATAGAGACCTTCGGCTTGCACCATGAAGCTGGCTTTTAGTTCATCGTAGGTAATGTGTCCGAGGGTGGGTAGCTTGGTTCCTGGACCGATCGAACCTGCAACAAATCTTGGTTTTTCGGGAGTCGTAAACTCATCCGCACAACTGCGCGCTAACTCTGCCGCTTTTCTACTTAGCTCGTAGGCGCGATCGGCGAGATCGTACTCTGCTAAGACTAAGGGGCTAGAACCAAAACTATCCGTCTCAATCACATCCGCCCCCGCTGCCAGAAAATCACGATGAACCTTCGCGACGGCTTCTGGCTTGGTGATGACTAAGTATTCATTACAACCTTCATATTCTGCTCCCCCAAAATCCTCGGCGGTCAAATTTTGGGATTGCAGATTAGTCCCCATCGCGCCATCAAAGACCAGGACTGGACGCTCTGAATTATGGAGCCGCTGAAGAAAGGAACTGTTTAACTGGAGTTTTGGAGTTTCAACACTTAGCATGGTGGTGGTTCGGTGGGAGTTAGGCTTCCTCCGCCAGTCTTTTTAACCGCAAAGCAAGTCAGACTGGGGCGTTGAGGAGAATGATAATGATTATCATTCTCAAATTTAACATGAAATGTGAGGTGGGTGCCTTTTTCTGGACAGGTTAGGCCCCTTGTATCGTTAACTCGGGACGGGATGAGCAGGGTTCGATCTCAGTATAGACCTCATTGGGAGTTTTGCCACCCAGTGCACTGTGGGGCCTTACATGGCAGTACCTCCATAGGAAGTGGGCCAGGCTGATTTCAGCCTCCCAGCCATCGCTGTAGGCATGGAGATACACCTCCTCGTACTTGACCGTCCTCCAAAGCCGTTCAACGAGGATGTTGTCGTAACAACGCCTCTTTCCAGACCAACTGATCTTGATCGCCGCCTCCCGCAGCCTGCCCACGAAGACTGAGGAGGTGAACTGACACCCTTGATCGGAGTGGAAGATCTGTGGCATACGGCCCCCTCCCAGTGCCATCTCCAGGGCTTCCAGACAGAATTCCGTGTCAAGGCTGTTTGAGAGCTTCCAGGCGAGTACATTTCTGGAATAGAGATCCATGATCGCCACCAGGTAGAGGAAGCCTTTCCTGAGTGGGATATAGGTGATATCTGTAGCCCAAACCTGATCCACAGCCGTGACTGTGTTGAGATCCACCAGGCAGGGGAAACGCTCAGATGGAGTGCCGGAAATGGTGGTATGAGGTTTTTGATAAATGGCCCGTAATCCCATGCGGCGCATGAGGTTTCGCACCCGGTCACGGCTGATCGGGATTCCATCATTGGCCAAATAGGCCACAATGCGGCGACTGCCACTGCAGGGATCCTCCAAGTAAAGGGCATCGATTCTTGCCATGATCCGCAACGTTGACTCCCGCACCGGTGTGGGTTGGTAGTAAAGCGTGGATCGAGGCAGCCCCAGCAACGTGCACTGACGGCTGACACTGAGATCGGGATGGTCGTGATCGACCAACTTACGCATTTCATTGGCATCACAGGTGTTGAGATTTTTTTTTAAGCCACTCCAGCTCCATTTGCAGTCGCCCGATCTGCTGGAATAGCTGAGCTTCTTTGGCCTGCCCATCATCCTTTCCCTTACTCTTTTGACCCTTGCTAAACAGCTCACTGGCACCATCCAGCAGCTGCTTCTTCCATTGGCTCACCTGGATCGGGTGAATGGCGTTGTCGGATGCGATCTCCTGGATCGTCTTGCGGCCAGTGATCGCCTCCATGGCGACCTTGGCCTTGAACTCGGGACTGTGGGTGCGGCGCTTGTTCATCGGGGGATCCCTCTTTCAGGGGCAGTGCCCCGTCTCAGAGGTTAACGATAGGGGCTGTCCAGAAAAGCCAGACCACCACAAATGTAGCATTTTGTCCATAGACCCACTGCACCCGGCCCTTTGGAGTCTTTTCGTTGAGTTAAAAGAGGGGTGGGCTGTGTGGCAGGCTAACGTTGGTGCAGCGGATTACTGCCTCGATCGAGTGCCGAGTTCGAGTCCACTGCAACCGCGTATCGCTGTGGAACTGCCTTGGGATGAAAATCGATCAGATCGGATTGTTCACAGGATGATCGATCTGTGTCCTAGTTCCGATCGTGTCAAAACCTTGGCACTATCGAGAATCGGAAATTAAGTATATTACATTAGTGTTGACGTAGCGTGAAACCGACGCATAACCACCCCAATGCAGCGGACGAACAGGGTCTTTGCGCTTCGGTTCAGGTTTTCTCGTCGCCGCTGATTGGGAACGTTGGGCGGTGCACTTGAATGCGAAGCAGCTAAGCTGA
>Ga0194129_10009095_pt1 | contig 11257 bp, 15 predicted proteins | sample TA2KigCa35mmetaG_FD_150862 | JGI IMG/M metagenome (GOLD analysis project Ga0194129, IMG submission 150862) | Freshwater microbial communities from Lake Tanganyika, Tanzania - TA2015038 Kigoma Deep Cast 35m | ecosystem: Environmental > Aquatic > Freshwater > Lake | place: Tanzania: Lake... | reverse complement strand
ATTGTCGAGGACGCTATATTTGCGCCTTATCTGTTTGCGAATTGAATCATTTGAATGACGATAAAAAATAGAAGTATCCACGCCGTGTGAAACTATCCGATTGCGAGTTTTATCTTCCAAGTATGAGGTCATACCCCGCGACGACCACTCAGAAGGAGCCGTAAAATAAAAGTTGGGGTTTTTAATCAAATAACTTCGGATGTCTTGTTTGGGGTCGTGATGAAAATAACTATTGTTAAGAATGGCGAACTCACTCGTATAAAAAACGCAAACTGGGGTTGGAGTTGGAGTTTGTGGAGGTTCCAAATTATAAGGATACGTCTGTCTATATATTAAATCCACCTTCTCTCCATTATATGGTCTTAAATTTTTGAGTATTCGATTATATTCGGAGGAATACGTCAATTTCTGATTATTCTTCCAATTTATGTCTGGGTATGAACATTCGCGAACGTAAAAAATAATCTCATTCGTCTTATTTGGGCCATATTGTTTCCACAAATGAACCAGTAAAAATGCTAAAACATTTCCATATGAATGCTGTAAAAGGCGCCATCCTTCAAATAATACACTTATCATTAATAAATGTATTATATTGATTTTTTTATATTTGTATTTATATATTTGTATTATATAAATTTTCCAAGTCTTCTATTAATGCCATTCTTATATATCTCTTATTTTTAATATCATAGTTTGCTTTCATTAAATATTCTTCTCGTTTTTCTTTATCAATAACACATGTCAAATTTTTATTAGGAACTGTATTCGCAAAATATTCAGAAGTTATAACATTATAATGCTTAAAATATAAATATTTATTAAAAATTATCCTCTTTATAAATTCAGTATCAGCTCCAAATCTACTATCATGATAAAATCCTATATTATTATATAACTTACGTCGAAACATCGTTATATAATGCGGCGTCATAATATTTTTTATTGGTTTATAATTTTCATTCATATAAATTCTTGAAAATGGTCTCTGATAGGCCCAATATTTTTTATTAATTGGATTACTCAACCAATTATACATACGCTCTATTAATTTTGGACCAATATAATCATCTCCATCAACGAAAAAAATAAAAGAACCTTTTGAAAGAAGTATTCCTTTATTTCTACAATAATATGTCCCGTAATTTTTTTTATTTACAAGTAAATATATTTTTTTATTTTGAATTTCATTATTAAAATTATTTTTAATTATTTTTACTGAATTATCCGTCGATTTATCATCTATAATTATTATTTCAATATTCTTATATGTGCTTTTTAATATACGTTGTATTACCTCTTTTATGAAATATTCATTATTGTAATTTGGAATAATAATAGATACTATATTATTCTCTATTTTATATTTTTCTTCTATTTTTTTTTTAATATCTTCCATAATCCGATTAATATCTATTTGTGAATCTAATTTATATTTTTTCTTTATATCAATATCATTCCATACAATTATTTTATCTTTCCTTTTATTTAAAAAAACCCTTGAAAAAAATGGTATTGATGATAATTCATTTCTTAAATTTTCTACTATTTCTGTCATAATTTTGTTTAGATTATATTAAAATTATATAAACAAAAATATGGAAAAAATGGAAAAAATGGAAAAAATGGAAAAAATGGAAAATACTGAAAAAAATAAAAAAACTGAAAATGTATCAATTATAAAAAATTATATTGCTCCTTTATCACTCATGATTATTCTACCAGTATTATTAATCCTCCTTCTCAAAAAATACGCAACAACATCTTCTAAAAATATATATCCAACTACATTCTCTCTCGGTGTTTTAATAGTTCTCCTATTATGGGGATACTCATCAATCAAATTCTTCCCCAAAAATTTTGAAGGACCCACAAACCTCGACGGGATAACACCCAAATATCAAGGAAATGGATTTATATTTTGGATAATTACAACTGTTATAACCGGACTTGTCTGCTTCTTTGTCCCCACATTTCCCACCAAATTTACCGAAAATTTCATATCAATCATTATTACATTCGCAATCTTCGGATTTATATTCGTCTTTTATCTATATCTAAAAGATCGAAACACATATTGGGATAAAGATGAAGACGATAAAAAAGGATACTCCGACGTATTCCGCTTTTATAGAGGCCTCTCATTTCACCCAACAATCGGAGGTGTCGATGTTAAACAACTAACTAACTGTCGATTCGGTATGATAGGATGGCAAATCATCATTACAATTTTCGCATTTTTCAGCTATTATAATTACGGTCTCAATACCGCAATGGGCGTCTCATTTATCCTCCAATCACTATATATTGCTAAATTCTTCTTCTGGGAGACCGGATACTTCAACACACTCGATATAACACTCGACCGCGCCGGATATTACATCTGCTGGGGTTGTATAGTATTCGTCCCCGCATTTTACACATTCGCCTCCTACTATTTAGCAAATAATCCATCGAAAGTTTCTCTGGGTGTAGGGGCTCTATTTTTGACGCTCGGTATCGCCTTTATATGGCTCAATTACGAAGTCGATGCGCAAAAGGAGGCCTTTAAGAAAGATAATGAGGCTATAATATGGGGCAAAAAAGCTGAATATATTTCGGATAGGAGTGATGAGGGGGGAAGGAAACTTCTAACAAGTGGTTGGTGGGGAGTCAGCCGACACATTAATTACATCTTCGAAATCGGCCTATCCGCATGTTGGTGTGGGGTCGCCCTAAAATTACCGCCTCTCGCATACCTCGCATATATTATAATACTACTCGTTCATAGAACATTCCGTGATGAGGAAAAATGTGCGAAAAAATACGGGGAACTATGGAAAGAATATAGTAAGAGAGTCCGATACTATATGATTCCCAAAATATTCTAATTCGGAAAAAAGTGATTTAAAAAACATATTATAATTACATTATGTATAATTATATTCCCAAAATGAGTTCTAATAATCAAGAATATGAAGTATCAATAGAAGCTGGAATTGGTGTCGGAAAATCAACAATTCTCGCAATATTATTGAAAAGATACGGCGATAAATTCAATATTATCTTTGAACCACTACAAGAATGGCTCGAAAAATACAGTGATGGAAAAACAAATATTCTCAATATGTTCTACTCCGACATCCAACGATGGGGATACACTTTCCAAATGAACGCATTTATGACCAGAATCCAAAAAATCAAGAATGAACGCGTACCAGAGAAAATTAATCTGACCGAACGAAGCATTCTAAGCGATTACAGAATCTTCGCAAAAATGCTATACGATGACGGTAAAATAACAGCAGTCGAATGGAAATTATACGAGGACTGGTTCAAATGGTTGAGCTATGAATTTAATAGTGTCCCGAAGAAAATAATATACCTCAGATGCGACCCACAGGTCGCATTTCAGAGAATACACAAAAGAAATCGAATGGAAGAATCAGGGATTACATTCGAATATATAGAGAAATTACACAAATATCACGATGATTGGCTATTAAACGAAAAGGAAATCCCAGTATTGGTTATTGATGTTAATTCAAATTTTGAGGGGGATGATGCAAAAATTAATGAAATCTATGCGAAAATTATGGATTTCATTTAAGAATGTTGTTAGCGATTGAATATTTCGAAACAAAAAACTTATATTATAATTTATTTCTTAATCGAAAAATATGTTAAATTTAAACATCAAATCCACGTTTTGTCAAATAATAATACTCCGCACGACAACAAGGACACATCTCTTTTCTCGAAGTTTCATACATCGTCATAAGCTGTAAAATTATACAATTCTGACAAAAAGAATGACCACATATCATCTTGGTCGAACAATCATCATATTTACAAATTGGACATGTCGTTTGGACGGCTGGATCTGATTCTGTTAGTTTTTCAACAAAAGGAATTGTTTTCATCAATGTATCAATCTCATCCTGAGAACTGTCTTCTTTATTAATCAACTCAAATAATATTTCATAAACGACCCGATTTTTCCAATTGAAAAGTCTGTCTTCATAAATATTAAGTTCAATTGTTGGAATCTGCGATTGTATCAAGAGCGCACACTGAATATAATTTTGTTGGATAATGGTTTGCATCAATTGTTGTATATAATTTATTCGATCGTCTGATTTGATGGTGTTTATATGATGAGGAAATAAATGTTCAAATAATAAGCGAAATCCAGTGTATAATCCCTCTTTTATCAATAATTGAGAACATTTCATAAGTAATGAAATATCAATTGATGATTTTATTTCAGCCCAAAATGAATGTATCAAATCAATCCGCTTAAAATGAGCAAAAATAGAATAAATTGACAGTAATATGACGGAATCATCTTTATACTGGTGTGAATAAGAAATCAACCGATTAATTTCATCAATCCCTAAATTTGATTTATCATAACCGGCTAAAATACAATACAATCCATCATTTTTTATTGTCTTATTTAATAATCTTCTAACTAAACAAAGTTGGGTGTGTTCAACTGTATTCATCGAATAATCACAAAATTGACAAATATTTGTTATTCTAAAACCACGGGACCTATATTTTTTAACACGTTGGACCATTTTTGAATTCAAAATGTTCTTATTGTTTTTTAGACAACTCTCACACATACACGGTTTGATTAATAGAGTCCCTCTTTTTTCTAAAACATCGGTTTTTGTTGTCCTCAAATAATAGATTGTTTTTTTTGATACAACTACGGAACAAAATGATAAATCGATAGCATTTATCAAATTAGAATAATTTAATTGTTTTCCAAGATTAATCAATTGAAGTTTTCGTTTGTCTCCATCATTTATTTTGATTGAGAATTCACTCAATCCCTTTATTTCCAAATTCGCATATGACATCTTTTTAATTGTTGAAATCGTCCGAATAAAGTAAACCATGAGATTCGCTTTCAAAAATAAAATGATTTTGTTGTAATTGTTGTCCAAACAATAAATATCAATATCACGACAATTCCAAGAATTATCAATTGGTGATGATGATATCGTTGTTTGAATTGGAGGAAGAACAACATCATGTAATACGGAACTTCCCCCCCAACACGCATCCGGAAATGCGTTTAAGACTTCTTTTACGATATCGTTCATTCTTGAATCATCCGATAAAGGCTCAGATTCCATAAAATTTGGGAATAGAGACGATGGATGGTCTTGGTTTAGTTGTATTTCTGACATTTTTATACTAAAAACAATAAAAATTGTAATAATATTATTCAATTTTTATTAGTTGTCGTTTTTACTTAAAAGGTATTGTATATTATATATAACATATAATCATGAAAATAGAAAATATAATCCAACAACTTATCCAAGAAACAAATAAGTGCCAAATGACCAGTAAACATAGCGCTATGCTTATTTGTGGAGGAAAACCAGTTGCATGTGGATACAACCACCCACGAACATGTAATCATAACAAGGAGACGATGTCATATCACGCAGAGATGCATGTCCTCCGAAAATATCTCAACACCAACAACGAATATAGCCTCTCCGGTTATATGAATGATTCACCGAGTACCTTGATTGGTAAGCAGAATCAATCGTATCTTTTACATGAATCAACGACAAATAGAGAAAAATAACAGAGGAACTCCCAAATGTCTCCGGCGAAAATTAGAAATTGTGGTCATACGCGTAAATAGATTCGGTTGTCTTGTTAATAGTAAGCCATGTAGTAGTTGCTTGTATTATCTCCGATTATACGGAGTAAGAAATATATATTATAGCGATGATGATGGCGAAATGATTAAAGAGAAAATAGCTGAAGTTGAAACGAGCCACAAATCTATTGGACATCGAAGTCTGTTCAAATATTTAGAATAGATATCGGAGAATAGACATTTGGGAGGGGGAGTTGGATTTTATTATGAAAATAAAATGTATTATTATAAAAATGGAACAACAAATTTCAAGTGATGATATAGAAGGATTTAAAGTATTAGTCCATGAATGGCTAAGTATTGACGATAAAATAAAACAACTCAAAGAAGCTGAAAAAAAACTGAACGAAGAAAAAAAAAAGTTGAATGAACCAATTATGGAATTCATGTCGAAAAATAATATAGAAGATTGTAATACATCTTCCGGAAAACTAAAATATGTCGTATCTGAGGTTAAGAAACCAATTAACCGACAATATCTTATTGATAAATTATCCGTCTTTTTCAAAAATACGCAAAAGAGCGAAGAAATTACGTCTTTCCTTTTTGATAACCGCGAAACCGAACAAAAAGTCAATTTACGACGCTCAATTATTAAAGGAATAAGTATAAAATGAAAGTTTTTATTATTTCAATACTTTAAATGATAACTCATCTATTATTTAAAGGTCTCAACTCTTTCAATATCGGGTCAAGCATGTTTCGTAAAATACTGGCGATTATTGTAGCGGTCCTTATTTTTTCTCTTGTGTTTTTAGCAGTGAAATTTACGAAAGTAGAAGTCCCCAATTTTAACAGAAACCTTATTATGTTGGCGGTTGTAGATATATCCGCTTTTGGACTCGTAATGTGGAAATTTGGATGTCCTATGGAAAACGGTTGTAAAGAAAAGGAAGCGGAAAAGGAAAAAGAAAAGGAAAAAGAAGGAGATGGAGATGGTGCTGTCGCAAAAGAAGGAGATGGGGCTGGGGCTGAGTCTGAGCCGGAGGATAAGAAAACAAAAGAATCTGGTAATAATGCGAAAGAAGAAGCCGGAGATGACGTTGAAGAAGAAGCCGGAGATAACGTTGAAGAAGAGGAAGAAGTCAAAGAAGAATCTAAATAAAATGAACTATTTCGCCATTACGTGATACTCGCGCCTCAACAACTTCTTCGAACCAACATACCCCTCATAATAATTAACCGGCTTCAACCGATATCCCATAAACTTGAATATCTGGCGCACAATATTCACCCCCGGAAAAGTCTGCTTTTTAACTGCGCCGGAATGTAGCGCAGTCAGTGTATCACTCGGGAAAACCACGCGCAAATCAAACTGTATTTTGAACAATTCCCTTATAACGGCAGGGTCATTCAACTTATCAAACGGTATTACACTCCCAATTACATTCTTATAATCCGGAATACCAACAATCTCGCATATCCGCGCAAAAAACTTGTTGCGAATTAAAGCCTTATTCTGCTTATTCAACGAATTATACTCCGTCTCACTCAAATTCTTAGGGACCTTTGTTTTAAATGCGATGGGGGGTTGCGGGAGCAGGGTAATTGGTGAGGCTTCTTCCAGCTTCTTTGCGATTCTTATATTCTTCTTCTCAGTCAGTGTTTTTTTAGGCTTCGGAATATTACGAACAACATGCTCCTTTATCTTTATTCCGCCGTTGTCATTAATCAAATATGTCTTAATAATCATTATATAATATTATTAGTTTTTTATTTAGATTATAAATAAAAATTATTTTATGAAGGAGAAAAAGAAACTTGTCGCAAATTCTGTTTCATTCCGTCCAACTTCTTCAATAAATCCTCATAAAAATCGCGCCTCGTCCTAGCAACCCTCTTCGTAAATAAATATATTTTATCGAAATCTATCCTATAAAATACCCCCCGATTCATAACCCGCAATACCGGAAATTCATCGACCCCTATCAATATCCCCCAATTATGAAAGCGGTAATTTGACTTCGTCAAATACTTTATATAATCTCCAACGTGTAATTGCGATTGTGTAGTAATATACTCATAATCTTCGATAGATTTCTGGTCATCCTCATTCAAAAAATCCATAACCTCTTCCCGTTTCATATTATATTCTATCCCGATATTTTTATTATACCATTCAAATTATCAAGATATTTCTGATGGCCCAAAATATTACATATATCGTAAATTGTAGAAGGAGAATTATTTACACCATAATTACACTTTTTCATTGTATCAGCTCCATACATTATCAATAATGAAGCAATCTCCCAATTATTCATCAAAGCAGTCAGATGAAGTGGAGTAAAACCATTACCACCACACGTCTTCTCTATATTACTCCCATAATATATCAAATTATGAACAATATTCTTATTCCCCTTTATAATCGCATATTGTAAAGCATTTAATGGACATATCTTATGTTCATTATTTACAACTACCATAATATCAATATACTCATCCAAATAAAATGAAAAATCACAACTATCACTATTTATCTTCAAAAACTCATAATTATCATCTTCATCATTATCCTCAATTGTCGCAAATAACGTATTTATATCATTCGTAAATTTCAACAGGCGATACCCCTCCTCCATCCGATTCAATCGAACATTTATCTTTATCTTGCGATTCGTTTTTATCTTCTTTAACGACGAAACAATATATAATATCGTCCGGTTCTTAAATAAACAATTCGTCATCGGATTTATCCAACTCTTTGAATGATTTATCCAACTAACTAACGTCAATATATTAAAATGCCAGATGTGCGCCTTCTTATTTTCCCACTCGACTATCCTAATATGATACTTCTCATTATATGAACAACGATATATCGGATCTATCGGAGATTGAATATATATATTTTTAGCCCTCTTCTTATTGGGCCTGAATATACTGATTTTACTTTTATCTTCGCTGTCTCTATCACATTTTAGAAAATGACGATATGATGTTTGTATTTTAGTAGCATGATAATTCCTCCACTTTAAACAATTAACCCCCATACTTCCAACATCATTTAACATTATATGAGGACTATATAATTCTATAATACAGTTTTTTTTAATTACTTAAACACAATTGTAATAAATTATGCTTATTCCTCTTATATACCCTCTTTTTATATTTCATTATCGATATTATTTTATTAATGTATTCTTCCTTATTAATATTCATTAACTGCTCAAATATTTCAATAATTGACGTATTATAAATAAATGAACAATCATGAATTGAATAAATTTTAGCTAAGTCAGAATCTATAACTAACGGAATATTCAAATTAATTGCGAGAGGTATCGACCCTGTAAGACGTTGCCAATAAAAAAGACCAGATTTCTTTGCTAAGGGTAAAATATATTTGATTTCGCGCAACTTATTTATTAAATCAACTGTGTTCAATCCGGGGTAATTACGGACGTGTTCGTTCGACAATAATATACGATACTTCTTCGTAATAACTTTCCAATCCCGATTTCTCATAAAAAAATAGATTTTATAATCTTTGTCTGGATATTTCTCTAATATATCAATTATTAATTGTATATCCTTGTCTTTTGAGATAGAATTATCAAACCGAATTGCTCCAATGACTGCGAATGTTATCTTATTTCTTGCTTTCTTATTATGATAACGATAATATGATTTATAAACTGGTAAAATATTCTGCGTATTTATCGATAAAGGTAAATTAATAACTTTCGATACTTTAAGCATTTTTTTCATATACGGCTGTAAATGATGGGCCTGATGCATGACGAATAATGTCTTATTTGAAAATTCTGGGGTTTTAAATATAGGTTCTATCCTTTTATCATCTCCACTCGAACTAAATATATAATAATTGTAATTCTTATACTCATTCATTAATAGAGATGGATGACGTATGTCTAATGTTCCAAATAGTTGCTGATAATAATGTAAAAATGTGTAATTGTCTGCGTTTATATCATAATATATTACAACATTCCAATGATTATATTTTATTATCTCTATAAAAGTTCCTAAAATTTCAGTATGCTTTGCTGATAACTGTATAATCGCAAAATTAATCATTTAGATATTCTTATATATAATATATCTTTACGATTTTTACAAAATTCTGTGGGATTTATTTTGTAAAATAAAACATATGAATTATTTGTTTAAAGTTTGTCTTGTCGGAGACTCCGGAACCGGTAAAACAACATTCATCGAAAGTCTCATAAAAAACTTCTACTACGAATCAAAGGAAAAAACAGTCGCGATTGATTTACTAACATATATGATAGATGATATAAAATTCCAAGTGTGGGATACTTCCGGAAATATAATGTTCCTCGGAATAGTGCGTTCATACTTCAAAGACGCATCCGGTATCCTCCTTTTTTTCTCGGATAATAAATCATTCAATAATATCGACTACTGGATCGAAGAAATCAGGAAAATAAACCAAAAATGTAAACTCATACTCATTCAATCAATGTGTGATTCAAATATAGAATACATCGGAGAAGATGAAGTCCGCCTAAAATGCGATAAAAATCGGATTGATAAATTTATTAAAATAGATAGCAAATACATGAAAAATATTGGGTGCGTCTTACCTGAAATGGCGAAACTCCTTGTTCACAAAAGGGCGGTCAGTTTTAATAACACGACCGATTATATAAAACTGGAAGGCGACGGAGAAGAAGGGGGAAAAAGTTTGTGTGATAAATGTAGTATTTTGTAAAAAATATAATATCTGATAATATTATAAGATGCCACAGATCGGAGGTAAGCCTGTAAAGAAGTCTTCCAAGACGAAGTCTAAATCTTCATCTACTTCTAAACGCCACTTCACTGTTGTTATTGGAACCAAAGAACACGGATTGTATGTTTCATCCAGTCCATCTTCCGCGGCCAGAAAGGCCGTTAGCAAACTCTGCGGGAAAGAAAAAGGTAAAAATGTTGAATTTTGCCTCCGTGAAATTACTCAGGGGTCCAAGAAGAAGACCTACGGGCCATATTTAGGACACGTTGAAAAACTCGCGAAGCCCATTCAACTCAAAGGGCGCTTAATTGAACGAATGCCTGTTGCGCGTTTGAAGGCTAATAGCAGTGCGAAGAAGGGTGGAATGCGGGGGGCAAAGAAAATGAAGGAACTGAAATGAGAAATATGAGTCCAATACCAACCATAACTATGAAAAATGTACTTTCAAAGAGAGAACAGAATTTCATTTCAGATTATAGTCAATTCTTAATGGGAGCTTATGCTGGACAAAGTCCGACAGCAGTAACTAATATATATTCGAATATTCCTAAAAATAGACAAAATTATTTAAAAAATATTGTTAAAAATAGATATAAATAAATATAAAAATGATTAACATCAATTCATAATCATAGGAATCTCTACCATATTATGTGGGATTTCTCGTATTTTATCTTTTATTAACGCCATTATTTTACGCTCATCGCGCGTCAAAAAAGCATCGCCCAAAACTTCATGGAATTCTTCCATCTTTACAGACCGCTCTTTCTTATCGGGATAAGCGTCGCAAATCTTCTTTATCGCTCTTGAATATTGCTTATAAACATTATCCATCGTAATATTCAATTTATTTTCTAAAT
>Ga0194129_10009094_pt1 | contig 11257 bp, 8 predicted proteins | sample TA2KigCa35mmetaG_FD_150862 | JGI IMG/M metagenome (GOLD analysis project Ga0194129, IMG submission 150862) | Freshwater microbial communities from Lake Tanganyika, Tanzania - TA2015038 Kigoma Deep Cast 35m | ecosystem: Environmental > Aquatic > Freshwater > Lake | place: Tanzania: Lake... | reverse complement strand
CCTGGCCGGGGCGGCCCAGGTCAATTTCATGCTCCGTCACGGCCGTGGCCAGGTATGCATGCCGATCCTGCCCGACCTCGCCCGGCGCCTCGACCTGCCGATGATGGTCGAGACCAACTCGGCCCCCCTCGGCACGGCGTTTACCGTTCCGGTGGATCACGTCTCGGCGCGGACGGGGATCACCGCCGCGGAACGGGCGACGACCATCGCCGCGATCCTCGATCCGGCGACCCGCCCTGCCGACCTGGTGCGGCCGGGTCACCTGTTTCCCCTCGTCGCCAAGGAGGGAGGCGTGCTGCGGCGGGCCGGCCACACCGAGGCGGCCGTCGATCTTGCCCGGCTGGCCGACCTCCCTCCCGCCGGGGTGCTCTGCGAAATCCTCGACGACACCGGCAACCGGGCCGATCGGGCCACGCTGTTCGCCCTGGCGGCAGAACACCGGCTCGAGATCATCTCGATCGAGGAGCTGATCCGCCACCGCCGCGTGCGCGAGAAGCTCGTCGAGCGGATCGCCGAGGCCGACCTGCCGACGCGTTGGGGACCGTTCCGGATCATCGCCTACGACGTCCGCTTCGAGGCCCAGCAGCCGATCGTCCTCGTGGCCGGCGACCCCGCCGCCGCGCCGGCGGCATTGGTCAGGATCCACTCGTCGTGCTTCACCGGCGACCTGCTCGACAGCCTGCGCTGCGACTGCGGCGACCAGCTCCACATGGCGCTGGAGCTGATCGGGCGCGAGGGGAGCGGCGTCCTGGTCTACCTGCCGCAGGAGGGGCGCGGGATCGGCCTGGTCGAGAAGATCCGCGCCTACCAGCTCCAGGACCGCGGCCTCGATACCGTCGAGGCCAATCTCGCGCTCGGCTTCAAGGCCGACGCGCGCGACTACTGCATCGGCATCCAACTGCTCAAGGACCTGGGCTTGCGCCGGGTGAGGCTGCTGACCAACAACCCCAAGAAGACCGACGCCTTCATCTACGGCGGGTTCGATCTCGAGGTGGTCGATCAGGTGCCGATCCTGCCGCCGGTGCACGAGTACAACCGGCGGTACCTGGAAACGAAGCGGGAAAAGCTCGGCCACCGTTTCCCGGGCTGAGCGCCGCGCGTGGTCCGGCGCTGGCATGGAGTGCGCGGCCAGCCGCCGGATACACTGCACGCTCGAGAGGCGCGAGGCCACCGGGCCACGTTACAGGAACCCTCCGACAGGGAGCCTTGGCATGCGGCAGTTCGCGACGTTTCCCGGGTGGAGTCCGGCCCGTGGTGGGGACCGTTCCTGGCGACATGTCCTCGCCGTCGCCAGCGTCGTCCTCGGCACGTGCCCCACGGGGGTCGCCGTCGGTGACACCGCAGCGCAATCGTCCGCTGCCGCTGCGGCGCCGGCCAGCCCCGGCCCTGCTCCCCAAGGGCCGCTGCTGGTCGACCAGATCCTCAGGCGCTACGACCTCAACGGCGACGGCAACGTCGACGAGATCGAAGCGTCGATCGGCCAGGCGAAGATCCGTCGTCACCGGTCCCAGCAGCGCGCCGAAAGCAGCATCGATCCGGTCACGTCGCGGCCGCGGTCGCAGTCGGACCCCACGGCCCCGCTCGGGTTCCATCCGGGGGGCACGACCGCGGCGGAAACCCCTTCCCCGCCCGCTGCTCCCCTGACCGGTTCGGCAGGCTCGTCCCGGTCGGAGCCGGCGGGGACGAGTGCCTCGGCAGACCGGCAACGGCGGATCATGGAGGTGATCGATCCGCGGCGCGGTCGGACCACCGATCCCGACCCGCGCGGCGGGACCGGCGCGGAGGCCGCTCAGCGGGGAGCCTCGACGACTCCTGCCCCCACGACGCCGCAGCCGTTCGGCTGGATCCCCGGCGGCGACGGCACGGTGTTTCGGGGAGGAAGCTATCCACTGCCCGATCGGTCACGCTCCTCGGCGTCGCGGCGTGGAGGCGGTGCCGGGCCGCTCCTGTCGGGCAGCCCGGGAGCGGCACCGCGTGGCGGCGTTCCGTCACAAGCGCGCCCGGGATCGGGCACCGGCTCCACACGCTACACGACCCCTCCCTCCTCGCGCGCCACCGTGCCGCAGCCGTCACGCGGCGGTGGCAAGACATCCGGCTCGTCGGCTGCCCCGTCGGGGAGTGGCGCCGGGGGTCGCGCCGGGAATGGCTCCGGGGGTCGATGACCGCGGCCGCGGCGGGCCGGTTTTTCCGCGGACTGTCGGTCGTAGCCGCGGCGACGGGTCCGCCGGCCCGTAGAATTCCCGTCCGATCCCCCGCCGGGTGGATGGCAGGGTGTTGCCTGCCCGGGTGGACGTGGTGCGTGGAGCGAGGATCGTGATGCGTTCCCAGAGCGGATTGGTCGTGCGCCGAGGCTTCGCGGCGGTCGTGGTGACCGTGGCCCTGTTCGCCGTGCTGCCGGTGGCGTCGGCCCAGGAGGGGGAGAGCGCGACAGGCGGCGTCGCCGTGGGTGGGGTTCCGGACACCTTCGACCGGCTCCGGGAAAAGATCGCCGCGGTCCGCAATGAATCCGGCCGACAGTACCGGGTGATCGTCCTCGGCGACGGCGACGGGCGGTCGGCGACGGAACTGCTCGACGACGTCCTCACGCGCTGGCAGCGGCAGCGCGACGACAACTCCCTCTCGGGGCTCGGGGCCGGGTTCGAACCCGACCGCGACGTGACGATCCTCGTCGACCAGCAGGGCCGGGCGATCGCGATGCGCGTGCCGGAGAAGCTCCGGCGCCAATCGGGGCTCGACGAAAAGACGATCCGCTCCGACCTCATCGAGCGCGTGTTCGCGGCGCGGGCCGGCGATGCCGGTGTCGCCGACGGGTTGGAAAAACTGATCGCCGCGACGGAGAACCGGATTCTCGAGGCCGCCAAGCGGGAGCAGGCGCGGGTCGCCGCCGAGCAGGCGCGGGAGGAATCGGCGCGGATGTTCCGCACGCAGACCCTCCCGGCACTGCTCGTCGGCTCGGCGCTCGCCCTCGGGCTGGCGGCCGTCGCCGCGCAGTGGCTGCGCCACCGGCGGATCGTGCGCGAGGCCCGGCGGAAGATGGCGGCGTTCAAGGAGGAGGTGGTGGCGCTGTCGGACCTGCTCGACGAGCAGCAGGAGCGCCACCGCATGCTGCCCCACGCCGATCCCGATTTCCGGACGCCGATGCAGGGGCAGACGCAGGCCACCTACGAAGGCGTTCAGGAATCGATTCTCCGCTACCGTGAGCGCTGGCTGTCGCTGATGGAGGTCTGGGAGAAGGCCGAGAACCGCATCAAGGACGAGTGGTGGCTGGGAACGGCGGCCTCGCGCGACGTCATCTCCCTGCTCGAATCCGCCGCCGCCCGGCCGCCGCTCGCCGATGTCGCCGGTGCCTGCCGCGCACCGCTGGATCAGCTCGAAGCGGCCCACGAGACCGGCCGCGACCTGGTCGGCCGCCTCGAGACACGGCTCGGGGCGGTCGGCAAGCGCGTGGCGGCCCTGGCCGCGCGGGGACGCTCGGGGGCGTCGTTCCAATCGGGCCTCGCCGAGGCGAGCCGGGCCCTCGATCTGTCGCGTCACGACGTGGAGAGCGATCCCGTCATGGCCCGCGGCCGCTTGGAGGGGTCCCTGGCGGCGCTCGACCGTGGCGACGAAGCCCTCGCCGCGTTCGAGGCGGCCGACGACCGGCGCAAAGGCGTGGTCGGTGCGATCGACGGGGCCGAGGCCCTCGTCCGCACGCGGCGCGCCGAAGGCTGGTTGCTCGCCGAACCGGGTGCCGATCCGGCGACCCACATCGCCGCAGCGCGGCACCACGAGCAGGTCGCCGCCGGGCTGCTCGACGCCGGCGAAGTCGAGGCGGCCGCGGGCCATCTCGACGCCGCCGACCGTGAGGTTGGCGAGACCCTGGCGCTGGTGGAGAACGTCGCCGCGGCCCGGAAGCGCTGCGAGGAGCTGCTGCCGACGCTGGTCGCGCGGCTCGACGGCTTCGCGACGGCGCGACAGACGGCGACCGACGCGTTGCGCTGGCTGGCGGCGGCGGCGGCCGATGACTCGTGGGACGACATCGCCGACAATGTCGCAAAGGCCGACGAGGCGCTGTCGCGGGCGCGGGCCCTCGTCGGCGAGGCGCGCGTGGCGGCCGAACCCGGCCGGCAGCATTTCTTCCGCGCCGTCGCGCTGTTCGAGGAAGCCGCCCGGCAGGTGGACTGGGCCTTCGGTTGCCTTTCGGCCATCGGCGAGCGGCAGCGCGAGATCGCGACCCTCGCCGAGGTGCTTCCCGGCCGGATCGCCGACTCCGGCGAGCGCTTCGCGGGCCTCTCGGAGCGGCTCGATCGGCAGCGCACCGACCGGGCCCGGGCCAACGAACAGTGCCGCGAGGCGGGGCGACTCGTCGAGGTCGCACAGCGCTCCGTCCGCGTCGACCGGCCCGACTTCCCGCGCACGGCGCAGGTCGTCGACGCGGCCGACGTCGCCCTGGCGCGCGCGGTGGAACTGGCCGACGACGACGATCGGCTCGCCCACCAGGCGGCCAGCGCCATCGAGGAAGCCGACGGCCTCGTCAGGCGCGTCGCGTCGTGGTACGGCGACGGGGTGTCGGCCGACGTGACGGGAGCGGTCAGGGCCCTCGATGCCGCCCGGACGGCTCTCCACGCAAAGCGCTACGAAGACTCGATCGCGGCGGCGGGCGAAGGCTCGCAGCTCGCCCGCGAGGCCCATGCGGCCGCCACCGCCGAGGCCCGCCGCCGTCGTCAGCAGCGCGAGATGGAAGCGCAGCGGCGGCAGATGGAGGAGGCGTTCGTCAGGATGTCGCGCGGATCAGGCCCGTGGGTCATCCAGCTCCCCACCGGGCGGATCGCCGGGCCCGATCCGTGGAGCACGCTCGGGCCGGGAGGGCGTGGCGGTGGCGGTAGCGTGACGGGCGCCGGCGGATGGTCGAGTGGCACGGTCGAGGGGCGCTGGTGACGGTCCCGGGCCCGGTGTGGATGGGCCGCGGGCACACGTCGCCCCGTGACGGTCAGCGGATGTCGACCGGCGCGACGGGAAGCGTCGGCGTCTCTCCCGGGTTGCTCCGGGAGCCCTGAGGCTCGGAAGGTCGAGGAGACGCGTCCCGCGCTGGCTGAGAACGGGTCGCGACCCTGGCACCGGGCTGTGCACGGTATTCGCGCGCCGCGATTTCCCGCTCCAGGGCCTCGACACGCGGTCTCACGGGCAGCGGCATCCGTGCCCGCTGTGCCGGCGTGTCGATCGGACCGTGGAACAGCACCCTGCCGCGGCGGTCCTGGACGAGGAGTTTGAGCCCGTCGCCGGGAGTGAGCTTGATCGTGTAATCGGGGCCGGAGTCGACAAGCGTTCCGTCGTCGAGCCGGTCACCGACGGCGGCGGCCGTCAGCGGCTGGCTGGCGCCCGCCGGGACCACGGTCGACGGGGTGGTCGCTACGCTACTCCCACCCGCGCTGGTCACCGTGCCGGCCCTGTCCGCGGCGCCGTCGGGGGGCGCGTCGACCATCACCGACGGGTGCGGTGGTGCCGCGGCGCGATCCTCGCCGCGCGGTTGGGGCCAAGCACCGCTCGCCCCCGCCACGGGGCGGCCGGACAGCGAGACGGAAACCGGCTTGCCGCCGCGGATCAGGTTGCATTCGAGCGCCGCGTCGGAAGGCGACGAATCGATCAGCGCCTCGAGATGCTCCGGCAGGAGGAGCCACTGCCCGTCGAGGGCCACCAGCACGTCGTGCCGGCAGATTCCCGCCCGGGCGGCGAGTGAATCGGGAGCCACGCTCATCACCACCAGGCCCCGGCCGCGCGGGAGCGCGAGCTGCTCGCGGATGATGTCGGGTGCCCGCGCCGTGACCATCCCGGCGGAGGGGAGATGGCGTCCGGTCGCGGCGATGTCGCCGACGGGAAGGATATGGCTTCGCAGCGGTGCTGCGGCGGGGGTGGCCGCGGCGTCGGTCGGGCCGCGTTCGACGGGCGGATCACCGAGGGCCGTGGCCGCGAACGCGACGAGGCATCCGCCGAGCGTTGACGAGACATCCCGCAAAGCGATCCGTCGATGGGCTGTCGGCATGGCACGCTGACCAGGAGAGGGGCGCGGACGGAGACCACCACGGAGGCTTTTGACGTTTCCGTGCCGCGGGGGCCAGAGAGGTTTTCCCGGTCGGGCGTACGCCGCGGAGGCGGGTGAAACGGGGGGGCCTGGCGAGGCTGTCGACTCCTCGCGCGATCCCGTAAGCCGGGGCGGTGGGGAATCGTGGACCGGCGGTCACCCCATCGGCCGAACGAACGCTCCCCGGGAGGCCGATGGACGGCTGGGAGGGTTCGCCGGCGCGGACCTGCCGAACCGGTCCCGCGGAGCCTCGATCCATGACAGCGGTCTGCCATTTTCACCGCCACCCGTCGTCCTCCTGCATCACGGCTGCGGCGCTCGGCATGGCGCTGGTGTTGACCGCAGGGTCGGCGCGAGCCGACGACGGCGATGCCGTGCCCGACACCGCGGCCGTCGTCCCCACCGCCACGGAAGGCGACGACGACGAGGACGCGGTCGCCGAGGAGCGGCCGGTCGCCCCCTCCGCCCCCAAGGCGCCTCCGCGCCGGCCGGTGCTCGTCCCGGGCACCGGCGAGGTGCTCGCCGCCGTCGGCGATGACTTCGAGGACGAAGGGTGGTCGTGGAATTACGCCCACCCGAAGAGCTCCGAGGAGCAGGACAAGCGCGTCCGCACGCCGACCGCCCGGAGCCGCAACGGGAAGTGGTTCGAGGGGCTGAAGCGCGGCACCCCCGACGTCGTCAAACGGATCCCGCTGCCATCTCCCGGCCTCGAGGGGAGTGAGCACGGCCTGCTGATCGCCACGCTCCGCGCCGGGATCCCCGGCCGGATCACCTACCAGGCCCACCAGGACGACCTGATCCACAACATGCAGCGGGTCACGGGGCGTGGCATCCCCGCCGCCGACAGCCCGAGTGTCGTGACGCGCGTCTATCTGCCGCCGTTCGAGCAGTGGGAAGACCGGAGCGGACCCACGTTCGGCTTCCGGGCGGGCTGCTACACCTACGCGATCATCACCGCCGACGATCATCCCGACGAAGGCGAGTGGGGCCTGGAGGAGTACTGGCCGGGGATGTTCATCTGCTTCGAAAGCGCCCATGACGGCCGCCGCAAGGAAGATTCCGCCTACCTGCGGATTCGCGGCGGGCGCAACGGCGGCGAGATCCGCGGGCCCCAGATCAGCGAACTGGGATGGTGGACGCTCGGGCTGTCGTTTTCCCCCGACGGCCAGGTCCACTACTTCGCCAGCCCGGGCGTCGACGAGCTCACGATGGACGACTACATCACGTCGCAGTACCCGTATGGATACAAGACGCTGTGGTTCAAGACGTTCTTCTACAACGTCCTGTCGCGCGACGACGGCAAGACCTGGAGCACGCCGTGGGTCGTCGACGACCCGAAGGTCTACCGCGTGCCGCGGCCCCAGGTCGCGCGGACGAAGCGCTCGACGACTCGCTGAACTGGAGCGGAGCGCCTCGAAAAAACACAGGACCCCCGCCCTCGCGGACGGGGGTCCTGCGCCCTGCTTCTTCACCATCCCTGCTCCGTCCCGACGACCGGCCGGCGACCGTCTTCAGTGACGGTCCACCACGCCGTGCGGCGGAACGATTTCGTCGTGCGGTCCCCCGCCCGCGGCATTCCCCGGCGGGGAGCGCCGCATTGGGTCAGGGAGCGTCGATCGGTTGCGCATACTGCGGTCCGGCGGGCTTGCCCGCCGCGGGTTGTCCCGGAGTCGGCGCCGACGGGGCTCCACTGTTCATACCCTTGGGCCTGAGGTTGGAAGACGCCGCGCCGGGAGCCGCCGTCGGGACGGTGCCCGCCGGTTTGGCCCCGCCACAGCCCGCAGCCAGCGCGGCGGTCACGAGAACCGTTCCCACTGCCAGACGACACGAATCGACCATGGTTGCTTTCCTGGAAGAAGGAGACGAGAACCTGCCCCGCTGACGGTCAGTCGAGAGTGACGTTGTCACTGTCCTGGGCACCGCACAACGACACCCAGGTGCCGTAGGCGGTCGACGGCGACAGGGGGCGCACCGAGCCGTCTCCGAACAGCGTCATCATCAGGTTGGCCGCGTGCATGCTGCTCGGCAGGCCCCACGAGAAACCCTTGCCGTTGGTGCCGCAGTTCTCGCCGGCGGTGTTGCCGCAGCAGTTGCCGTTCGTGCCGTCCGGGCAGAACCCGAAGTCGGCGTAGAACGGCGCGTGGCCCCACGTCATCCCGGTCCAGCCGTTGCCGGCGTTGCCCGCACCCCAGTCGATGAAGCCGCCGGCCGTCTCCTGCATGAAGATCGTCTTGCTCGTGCCGTCGCTGACGGCCGACAGCTTCACGCCGACGGCCGGCACCTTCAGGTACATTCCGGGGCTGGTCGTCGAGGAGGTGTTGGTCTTGTCGCTGTACTGGAACGGGCCGATGTACTGGCGCAAGGCCACGTCGGTGATTAAGCCACGGTTGAAGAGGTAGTCGGTCAACGCGAGGCCGTCGACGGCGACCGGGGTCGATGCCCGGCTGTAGATGTAGAAGCTGTACATCGGCGACGAGCCCAGCCCCGAGCCGGCCCCGACGAGGTTGGCGCGGAAGTCGACGTTGCCATACCCGACGGCGGTGATCTGGATCACGCTGTTGATCGCCGACGCGTTGTTGGTCGAGAACGACGACGGGCAAAGGAACGACGGGACGGTCGGCTTGGAGACGCCGAACCGGCCCTGCGGCGGCGACGAGGCGCGCGGCACGTTCCAGGCGACGCCCGACGCCCACCAGCTCGCCGTGGTGCTGATCTGGCCGTTGTCGAACGTGGCGTGGGTGTTGGTCTCTTCCATGTAGGGCAACAACCGCCAGTGGACGCCGTTGAACCTCTGGTCGGCACCGGGGGGCAGCGTCTTGTTGTTGCTCTCGTAATTGAGGATCCCGAGGCCGAGCTGCTTCATGTTGTTGGTGCATGCCGACCGCCGGGCCGCCTCGCGCGCCGCCTGCACGGCCGGGAGCAGCAGGCCGACGAGTGTGCCGATGATGGCGATCACCACGAGAAGTTCGACGAGCGTGAAGCCCCGTCGCCGCGAGCCGGCGTGGAGCCGATCGAAAGCGTTCATGGAAGGATCCTTTGAAAACAGGGATGAAACGAAAAACACAGGGACTGACAACGGATCAAGATTGAAGACTGTCGACGGGAAGAAAACCGATGAATGATCCCGCCGTGCTGGTCACCGATTCAAAACCGCGCTTTGTCATCGACCCACACCGCGCGAGGTTCCTCGACCGAAGCGGCACGGACGTGCGCGCGCACACGCGCGAGCTCAACGCCGTGTCGTCAGCGATCGAGCGGCAGTGGCTCCGCCTCCACCCAAAACCCCATCTCTTTCTTAAGCCATCCCAACGAAAAATCAACAATTCAGCAAAGGTCATGCCACAAGCGTGCAGGTGCTGTTTTTCAAATAGTGCCGATAAACGTCGGTTTTCCGGCAAATTCGCGGCGAACCGGCGAGTGCTCACGACCTGTCCGTGCCTGATTTGAAGATTGTGCTGCCCGCAGAATGCGCAGGGCTGGGAGGCAGCGGCGCTGGCGGACACCCCCTGAACGAGGGTGTGAAACGCCTTGAAAACGAGCGAGGCCACCGGACCGTTCGATCCGGTGGCCTCGCCACAATTGAGCACGCGTCCGGATCGACCGCTTCGCGCCCCCGCCGAATCACCCCGGCGGGAACCGCGTCACGGCTGTCCGGTCAGGGAGTCTCGATCGGCTTGTCGCTGACCGAGTCACCGCGCGACGGCGGCTGCGCCGGAGTCCCAGCGGCCGCCGCCGGGGGCGGACTCCCTTCGCCGACCGGGCGGAGGTTCGCCCCGCCCCCCTGCCGCTTGGGAACACTCGCCGCCTGATTGCCGCCGCTGCAGCCGCAGCACAGGGCCAAGGCGACAAGCGAGGCGCTGGCGAGAAGGACGCCAGTGCGATTGCCAGGAGCAGTCATGATCATCGTCGAGGATTCCCGTTTGGAGGAGTGCCCGCGCGGGGCGAGAGCCGAAGACACCGGACGACACCGTCGACGCATCAGTCGATGTTGACGATGTCGCCGTCCTGGGAACCGCACAGCGATGCCCACGTGCTGTAGTCGACCGACGGGCTGGTGAACCGCACCGATCCGTCGCCGTACAGCGTGCCGATCAGGTTCGCCGCGTGCATGCTGCTCGGACGGCCGGCTCCCTTGCCGTAGCCCTTGCCGTTGGGGCCGCAGTTGTCGGTGGCGGCATTCCCGCAGCAGTTGGGATTGGTGGCATCGGGGCAGAACCCGAAGCTCGACGTGAACGGGGCGTGACCCCACGACATCGCGCCCCAGCCCTGCGGGGTGAAGCCCGACATGAATCCGCCGGCACTTTCCTGCATGAAGATCGTCTTGCTCGTGCCGTCGGTGACGGTGGCGATCTTCATTCCGACCGCGGGCACCTTGAGATACATGCCAGGGCTGGTCGTGGAGGAGGTGTTGGTCTTGTCGCTGTACTGGAACGGTCCGAGGTACTGGCGATAGGCCATGTCGTGGATGTAGCCACGGTTGTAGAGATAGTCGGTCAGGGCGAGGCCGTTGACCGCCGTCGGATTGCTGGCCGTGGTGTAGTAGTAGGTCGTCAGCGCCAGCGCACCGGTGGCGACGCCGGTCACGCTGCCACGGAAATCGACGTTGCCGAAGCCGTGGGTCGTGATCTGGACGACGTTCACGATGCTGCCCGGGCTGCTCGCAGCCATGCCCGACGGGCAGAGCCAGGTGTTGATGCCGGGCTTGGCGACGCCGAAGCGCCCCTGCGGGGGCGTGGCGGCGCGGGGCACGTTCCACGCGACCCCGGACGCCCACCACGACGCGCCGGTGCCGTACTCGCCGTTGTCGAAGGAAGTGGCTGCCGCGGTTTCCTCCATGAACGGCAGCAAACGCCAGTGCATGCCGTTCATCCGCTGGTCGGTGCCCGGCGGTAGTGTCTTGCGGGTGGACTCGTGATTGAGGACACCCAAGCCGAGCTGCTTGAGATTGTTGGAGCACTGGCTGCGGCGGGCCGCCTCACGCGCCGCTTGGACGGCGGGCAGGAGCAGGCCGACGAGGGTGCCGATGATGGCGATCACCACGAGCAGCTCCACCAGCGTGAAGCCACCCCGCGGCCCAGGGCAATCGCATCTTCTGAGAGCGGCACAAGTATTGCGGTGAGTCGTCGAAAGGCAAGCGGGCGGCGGTGGCCGCACGTCGTTTCGCCTGTGTCACGGAGGACGACTTGTGGTTGTTTCAAC